>Ga0182024_10002765_pt1 | contig 43080 bp, 30 predicted proteins | sample P32metaG_FD_120480 | JGI IMG/M metagenome (GOLD analysis project Ga0182024, IMG submission 120480) | Permafrost microbial communities from Stordalen Mire, Sweden - P3-2 metaG (Illumina Assembly) | ecosystem: Environmental > Terrestrial > Soil > Wetlands > Permafrost | place: Sweden: Stordalen... | reverse complement strand
CGCCAGCGGCTGGCACACGCAGTTGATCCCAATCGATAAAGGCAACGACGTCGCGGCGATCGACCAGGCGATCGAAGTTGCGAAAAACGTGACGGACCGGCCGTCATTCATCGCGGTGCGCACGCACATCGGCTACGGCTCGCCGCGTCAAGACAACTTTTTAGCCCACGGCGAAGCGCTCGGCCCCGAAAACGTCCGCAAATCGAAGGAGGAGCTCGGCTGGCCGCTCGAGCCCGACTTTTACGTGCCCGACGGCGTGCTGGCATTCTATCGGCAAGTCGGCGAGAAGGGCGCGGAGTTGGAGCGCCGCTGGCGCGAGACGTATGACGCTTGGAAGCGCGAGAATCCCCAGCTGGGAGCGGCGCTCGAGCGCGCCCTGCGCGGGGAACTTCCCAGCGATCTTCCGTGGCCCTCGTTCGACGCCGAAAACGGCAACGTCGCAACGCGCGACGCTGGCGGCTCCGTTATGAATGCCATCGCGATGAGCTTGCCCGAACTCGTCGGCGGATCGGCCGATCTCGATCCGTCGACCAAGACCTATCTCAAGAACTGCGGCGATTTCTCGCCGGGAAACTACTCCGGCCGCAACATTCATTACGGCGTGCGCGAGCACGCGATGGCCGCCTGCACCAACGGCATCGCGCTACACGGCGGCTTGCTTCCGTTTGCCGCCACCTTCTTCAACTTCGTCGATTATCTCAAACCCGCGCTGCGGTTAGGCTGTCTGACCGGCATTCACTCGATCTACGTCTTCACGCACGATTCGGTCTTCCTCGGTGAAGACGGCCCCACGCACCAACCCATCGAGCAGCTCGCGACGCTGCGAGCCACACCGAACTGTTACGTCGTGCGTCCGGCCGACGCGCTGGAGACGCTCGAAGCCTGGAAGCTCGCACTCGCGCGAAAAGGCGCGCCGTGGGCGCTCGTTCTCACGCGGCAAAAGGTTCCGTTTCTGGGCGCACGCGATGCGGCCGTGAGTCGCGGTGCCTACGTCCTGTCCGACGCCGGCGGCGGCGATCCCGATCTCGTGCTCATCGCGACGGGCTCCGAAGTCTCGCTCGCGGTCGACGCCAAGAAAATCCTGCAAGACAAAGGCGTCCGCGTGCGCGTGGTCTCGATGCCGTGCTGGGAGCTCTTCGATGCCCAGCCGCAGTCGTACAAGGACGACGTGCTGCCGCCCTCGATCGCGGCGCGCATGTCGATTGAAGCGGGCTCGACGCTGGGATGGGCCAAGTACGTCGGCGATCGCGGCTTCGCGTTCGGCATCGATCACTTCGGCACGTCCGCGCCTGGCGCCGACGTCGCGCGATCTTTTGGATTTACGCCGGAGAACGTCGCCAACGTCGCCCTCGAAAAGTTTGCACTCGCCACCCGTTAGGAGAGACCGATGAAGAACCAGATCCAGCAACTGCTCGACGACGGGCAGAGCGTGTGGCTCGACAACCTCCGCCGCAATATGTTCGAGTCGGGTGAGCTCAAGCGGTTGATCGATCGGGGCTTGCGCGGGATGACCAGCAATCCGACGATCTTCGAAAAAGCGATCGGCGCGGGCAGCGATTATGACGAGCAGCTCGGAAGGCTGGTCGGCTCGGAGAAAAGCGCCGACGCGCTCTTCTGGGACCTGGCAATCCAAGATATTCAAAGCGCCTGCGATGCCTTCGCTTCGGTCTATGAATCCTCGCGCGGCAACGATGGTTTCGTAAGCCTCGAAGTCTCGCCGCTGCTGGCCAACGACACCGCCGGCACGATCGCGATGGTGCAAGAGCTGTGGGGGCGCGTGAAGCGCCCAAACGTCATGATCAAGATTCCGGGCACCAAGGCCGGTCTGCCGGCGATCGAAGAGTCCATCTACCGCGGATACAATATCAACGTCACGCTGGTCTTTTCCGTCGAGATGTACGAGCGCGCCGCGCAGGCATACGTCAAGGGTCTGCAGCGGCGCATTGCCGAGGGCAAACCGATCGACGCAATCCGTTCGGTCAACTCGGTCTTCGTCAGCCGCATCGACACCGCCATCGACAAGCTTTTGCAAGACCGCATAGGTAAAGGCGAAAAGCTCGAGCCTCTGCTCGGCAAGACCGGCGTTGCAAATCTCAAGCTCACCTACCAGAAGTTCAAAGAGATCTTCTACGGAGACGATTTTGCGGCGCTGCGGGCGAAGGGCGGCGCCGTCCAGCGGCCGCTGTGGGCTTCGACCTCAACGAAAAATCCGCAGTATCCAGACCTGATGTACGTCGAGACCGTCGTCGGCCCCGATACGGTCAACACGATGCCGCCCGCAACGCTCGAGGCCCTACTCGATCACGGAACGATCGTCCCGGACACCGTGGAGAGCGACCTCGGGGGGGCCAACGACGTGATGCGCGCTCTTCAAGACGCGAAGATCTCGCTCTTCGACGTCACGCACGACCTCCAAGTCGAGGGCGTTGCGCTCTTCTCCGATTCGTTCGCTGCGCTGCTTGGCGCGATCGTCTACAAGCAGAAACTCCTGGAGTCGGGTGGCGCCGAGCGCGTGCAACTCTCGATGGGCCCGTTGAAACCGGTCTACGACGGGGCGCTCGAGAAGCTCGCGTCGGCCGATTTCTTGAAGCGGCTATGGGCACGCGATGCGACGCTGTGGTCGACCCAGCCCGACGACATCGCGATTATCAAGAAATCGTTGGGCTGGCTCGACATCCAGCAGCGCATGCTCGAAGAGGTCCCCGGTCTGCGCTCGTTCGCAAAAGAAGCGAAGGAGCACTTCGATTTTGCCGTGGTCTGCGGCATGGGCGGAAGCTCGCTGGCCCCCGACATTCTCGCCGACACTTTCGGACGCTGCGACGGCTACCCGCAGTTGTACGTCCTCGATTCGACGTGTCCGCAACAGATCAAGGAGCTGGAAGAGAAAATCAACGTCGGCGAGACGCTCTTCATTATCTCCAGCAAGAGCGGCACGACCACCGAGCCCAATGCCTTCTACGCCTACTTCCACGAGAAGGTCAGTAAGCAGGTCGGATCCTCGCAGGCCGGTCGCAACTTCGCCGCGATCACCGATCCCGGGACGTCGCTCGACAAAGAGGCGAAGGAGGCATCGTTCCGAGAGGACTTCAAGAACGATCCAAATATCGGCGGTCGCTATTCGGCACTCTCGTTCGTCGGCATCGCGCCCTCGGCGATTGCCGGATACGACATCAACCTATTGCTCGATCGCGCGCTCGGGGCAATGCACGCCAACGATCGCACGGTCGACCCCCGAAGCGCGCCCGGCGTTCGCTTCGGCGCGACGATTGGCGGCCTCGCGCAGAACGGCCGTGACAAGCTCACCATTATCACGCATCCGCAAGTCAAAGCCTTCGGGGCGTGGGCCGAGCAACTGATCGCCGAATCCACCGGCAAACTTGGGCGAGGCATCGTGCCGATCGAGGGCGAGCCGCTCGGCGAGCCCACGGACTACTCGGACGACCGCGTCTTCGCGTACGTCGGCGCCAATCTCCCCGGCCGCGATCCCGGCGTCGACGATAAGCTGCGCGCGCTCGAGGCGGCCGGTCATCCCGCGATCCGCTTGGAGATGAACGATCCCTACGACCTCGGCGAGCAGTTCTATCTTTGGGAGATCGCCGTGGCGGCGGCGGGCGTCGTCCTTGGAATCAACGCCTTCGATCAACCCAACGTACAGGAATCGAAAGATAATACCGTCGCGCTGCTCGCGGAGTATGCGCGCAACGGCAAGTTCGACGAGCCCCCTGCCAACGTCGAAGGACCCGACTTCAGCGTAACCTACCTTTCGGGAAGCGACGGCATTACCGCGCAGAACCCGACGCAGGCGCTGGCGGAGCTCTTCGCGCAGTTGCGGCCGCACGATTACAACGCCATCACCGCCTACATTGCACGAAATCCGACGCACGTCGAACTTCTCCAGGAACTCCGTTTGAAGATCCGCGACGCGCGCCGCGTCGCGACGACGGTCGGCTTTGGCCCGCGCTTCCTCCATTCGACCGGGCAGCTCCACAAAGGCGGCCCCGATTCGTGCGTCGTCCTGCAGATCACGGCCGACGATCCCGACGACCCGATGATTCCCGGAATGCAGGTCGGCTTTCGTACGCTGCTCGCCGCGCAAGCGCTCGGCGATTGGATGTCGCTTGACAAACGGCGGCGCCGCGGCGTGCGCGTTCACCTCAAAGGCGCCGCGGAACCGGCGCTGCGCGCCCTCGTTGCCGCCGTCGCCGATGCGCTTGCAGCGCGCGTCTAGATCGAAAGGACGACTCTACAATGCAACTCGGAATGGTCGGCCTCGGCAAGATGGGCAACTTTATGACGCAGCGTCTGATCGGCGGCGGTCATCAGGTCGTTGCGTACGACCGCGACCCGAAGGCCGTCGCGACCGCTGTCGGCGCCGGTGCGAGCGGCGCGCAGAGTCTGCCGGATATGGTTGCCAAGCTTACCGGCGCGCCGAAAGTCGCATGGGTGATGGTGCCGGCCGGCGCCCCGACCGACGAGACTATCACGCAGCTAGCCGGCGCAATTGGCAGCGGCGGCATCATCATCGACGGCGGAAACACAAACTATAAGGACGGCTTGAGGCTCTACGCCGTTTGCAAGGCCAAAGGCGTTTCGCTGATTGATGCCGGCACGAGCGGCGGCGTTTGGGGTTTAAAAGAGGGCTACTGCCTCATGGTCGGCGGCGACGACGAGCAAGTGCACACGTGCGAGCCGATCTTTCTCACGCTGGCGCCCCCCAAAGGTTACGCGCACGTCGGTCCCGCCGGCTCGGGACATTTCTCCAAGATGGTTCATAACGGGATCGAGTACGGTCTGCTGCAGGCCTATGGTGAGGGCTTCGAGATTCTCGAGCGATCCCAGTACCCGTACGATCTCGGCCAGCTTGCCGAGCTCTGGTGTCATGGCAGCGTCGTTCGTTCGTGGCTGCTCGAACTATTAGTCCTGGCGTTTCGCGACGATCCTGGCTTGAAAGATATTCGCGGATATGTTGACGACACCGGAGAAGGCCGCTGGACCGTTGAGGCGGCCATCGACGAAAACGTTCCGGCACCCGTGATAACCCTCTCGCTGCTCGCGCGCATGGCATCGCGCCAAGACGAATCCTTCAGCGCAAAGGTGGTCGCCGCGTTGCGCAATCAGTTCGGCGGCCACGCCGTCAAGGCCGAACCGCGTGCTTGAGGAAGTCGCGGTCAACCCGCTGCGCGCGGGGTTACCGGAGGAAGGGATCACGTCGCCTTGCAGCGCCGTCTTCTTTGGCGCCAGCGGCGACCTTTTTAAACGCATGCTGTTGCCGGCGGTCTATTCCATGCACTTGCGCGGCATACTTCCGGCCGCATTTGCACTGGTCGGTTTTGCACGCACGCCATATGACGACGCGGCCTTCCGCGAGTATTGCCGCAAGCAGCTCGATCTCTTCATGCCGCAAGACAAGAAGCCCCAAGGCGCGCTCTGGGAGGATTTCGCGAAGCGAATCAGCTACGTCACGGCCGATTTTACCGACCAGCGGCACTTCCTCGCACTCAAAGAGCGGCTCGCCCAAAACGATGCCGAGTTTGGTACCGCAGGCAATCACCTCTTCTATCTCGCTACGCCACCGCCCGTCTTTCCCGAAATCATCAAGCATCTCAAGGAAGCCGGTCTCGAGAAAGATGCCAACGGCTGGACGCGCATCGTGGTCGAGAAACCCTTCGGTACCGATCTCGAATCGGCACGAAAGCTCCAGCAGGCGATCGAAGTGGTCTTTCCCGAGAACGAGATTTACCGCATCGACCACTATCTCGGGAAGGAGCCGGTTCAAGACATTATCGCGCTGCGTTTCGCCAATACGATCTTCGAGCCGATCTGGAATCGCAACTACGTGCAGAATATCCAGATCACTTCGGCGGAGTCGCTCGGGGTCGAGGAGCGCGGCGGTTATTATGACAGCGCCGGCGCGCTGCGCGACATGATTCAAAACCACGTGATCAACCTGCTCGCGCTGGTTGCGATGGAGGCGCCGATCAGCTCGCACGCCGACGACATCCGCAACGAAAAGTACAAAGTGCTCTCGGCAATCCGGCCGCCGGCGCATGCCGACGTATGGTCGCTCTCGGCGCGCGGACAGTACGGCCCCGGAACGATCGACGGCGCGCCGGTCATAGGATACCGCCAGGAGCATGACGTCGCACCCGACTCCAACACGGAGACCTTTGCGGCGGTCAAACTCTTCGTCGAGAGCTGGCGCTGGGCCGGCGTTCCCTTTTATCTGCGTTCCGGAAAGCGATTGCCGCGCAAGGTCTCGGAAATTGCCGTAACGTTCAAACCCATACCACATCGCTTCTACGGCGAAGCGACCGATCGAATCGAACCCAACGTCTTGGTGATCAAGATCGAGCCCGACGAAGGCGTATCGATGCGCTTCGAAGCCAAGGTTCCCGGCCCGAAGGAGCACATCCGCAGCGTCTTCATGGACTTCAGTTACGGCACCGGTTTTGGCGTTGTGTCGCCGCCCGCGTACGAGCGGCTCATCGGCGATGCGATCCAAGGCGACCAGACCCTCTTCACGCGCTGGGACGCCGTCGAGCGAGCTTGGGAGATCGTCACGCCGATCCTCGAAGTTTGGCAGCACACCAAGGATTTCACGTTTCCCAACTACGCCGCCGGGAGCCAGGGACCGCAGAGCGCGCAGCAGCTCTTCCACGATTGGCGCCGCTTGTAAGTCATGTCTTTCGGGCTTGTTTTGAAGGAACTGGACGAGCGCGCGCGCGAGCGAGGCGGCGGAGTTTACGTCGCCACGATGACGATCGTCGTTTTTTTCGAGGATGCCTCAATCGGCAATCTCGCGCGCGACCGAATCCATACGCTCGCCGCAAAACATCCGTCGCGCGTGATTCTGTTCGACGGTACGCAGAGCGACGCGCTGCACCACGTGGAGGGAGAAGATTGGGTCGAGTTGGGCGCAAAGGGGAGCAACCCCGAGGTCTTGCGCGGAGCGTTAAATGCGTTGCGAATGCCGGAAGCCCCGGTAATATTGCTCTGGATCGCAACGGGAATTGGAGACGACGATCGGTTCTGCGAGCTTTCGCGCGACGCGCGGACCGTCGTTTACAACAGTTCCTTGGTGGATGCCGGGAACGCCGCGCTGCGCCAGCTCGTCGAATACGTCGGACGTCACCCGGAGCTGTCCATCGCGGACATCGCTTACCTCCGCCTCGCTCCGTGGCAAGAGAGCGTCGCGATCCTCTTTGACGGCGAAGCGTCTTCCGAGCTTCTGGATCTGACGCACGTTGAGATCGCGTGCGGTTCTGACCCCGAAGCGTTGTATCTGCTCGGATGGCTCGCCAGCCGCTTAGACTGGAAACCCGCCTCGGGGGATATGCTGGCCGCCCCATCGGGCAAGCAGATCACCTTTGCGATTCGTCGCGAAGGCGAGCCTCGGCGCGTTGCGCGCGTCGCTCTTACCGCGACGCACTCGAGCTTCGTGGCGGAGATAGACCCGCACGGCGAGACCATCAACCTAAGCGTGAGCGGAAGCCGAGCGAAGCCGCCGAGACTCCGTGCAATCAATAATCCGGGCGTCGCCGCCCTCGTCGAGCGGGCGATCCTATCGAGTCATAACGATCGGGTATTTCAAGCGTCGCTGGCGGCGGCGGGCGCCATTCTCGCGTTTGGAACGCCATCGCCGTGAACGAACGCGGCGAGCTCCGCGTCTACGTCGATGCCGGCGCGGTCGCGCAAGCGTTGGCGGAGTATTTCGTTGCCACAGGCGAGCGCGCCATCACGGAGCGCGGCAGATTTACGGTGGCGCTATCGGGCGGCAACACGCCGCGCGCCGCCTACGAGTTGCTCGCCGCCGATCCGTTACGTGCGAATCTATCGTGGAGCAACGTCTTCATCTACTTTGGCGACGAACGCTGCGTGCCGCCCGACGACGAACGCTCCAACTACCGCATGGCGCGCGAAGCCTTCTTGGACGCGGTTCCGATTCCGAGCGCGCACGTCGCGCGAATGCGTGGCGAAATCGATCCGGGGCTGGCGGCCAACGAGTACGCCTCGATTCTCCGCGCCGGTTTCGGAGAGGCGCCGCGGTTCGATTTAGTGATGCTCGGGCTGGGTGAAGACGGGCACACGGCCTCGCTCTTTCCTGGAATCGCGCAAGAAATCGAGGGGAATTCGCTGGTGGAAGCGGCGTACGCGCAGTCGCAAGCGATGTGGCGCCTGACCATCACGCCGAAGCTGATTAACGCAGCTCGGCGCGTCGTCTTCGCCGTCGAAGGGACTCAAAAAGCGCGCGCGCTCGCGGCCGTGTATGAGGGCCCGCGCGATCCGATGGCCTGTCCCGCGCAACTCGTACAACCGAGTTCGGGTGAGCTGACGTGGCTCGTTGACGAGGCCGCTGCGAACCTGCTTTGCTCGAAGGCGCGTTTGGAAGCTCGGTTCGCTACGGTCACGGAGCGCGAGCCCGAAGCAGACTCTGGCCGAGCATAGGGTCGCGAACTCGTGCAGCTGTTTTTACCGTACGGCTTGGAATGCCGGGGCCATCGCCTCGCGTAATCGCGTAATCGCGTAATCGCCCGCTGCGCCTCGGTGTCTCGAACGCGAAAGTATGCTGCGACGGATCGCACGAGGTCGAGATCGAGCGCGTTATTGCCGCATGTCGCTTAACTTTTGATTGGCAGTATCGACAAGCTCTTGCGCTTTTAACGTCCGGCCAGAACCCTGGCAACGATCTCCCGCGCGTGCAGCAGGACGGATCTGTGCTCCTCTGTCGAGAATTCGACGAAGCCCAGTCCCCGGAGTAGGAAAAGTCCTTCGACAGCCAGCAGAGCGTGACGAACGTCATGGGTGTCGCCTGATTTGGACAGGAGCGGATCGAGCAGCGTTCGGTAATAGCGACGCGCGGGCTCCATCATATCGGGGGCGTGCACCAGTGCGGTCATAAGAAAGGCCGCCTTGCGGGTCGTGGAGTCGTCTTCAGCGAGCGCTTCCTCGATGTGGGCTAGGACCATCTCAAAAGAGTCAACCGGCTTGTCGCCAAGCCGCTGACGCACCGCATCTTGAAAGCGTGACACTTCTCGCTCCAGCGCCGCGCGAACCAACGCATCCTTGGTTGCGAAGCTGTAAACGAGACCGCCCTTACTGATTCCCGCACGCTCGGCGACGGCATCGAGCGTGAAAGTTCGGCCGCCGGAATCGAGGATCACGCTCTCGGCCGCATCCAATATCCGATCCCGATCAATTTCCTTTTTCCGCGTCAAATTTAGCCTCTTGACATTTCCGACTGAGCAGTCGTATAACTATTTTAGACTGGTTGGTCGGATTACCTTCGCCGGGTGCCGCAATCGGAAACTTTCTAAACCGGAGCTAGAGAAATATGAGCAACAATTTACCCGCAACAGCTTTCGGACATTTTGTCATGAAAGTTAACGATGTTGATATTAGTTATCAATTTTATACAAAAGTTGGTTTGCGCCCAATTGGGATATTTTCAGATGTAGCGATCATCGAATTGCGAGGCGGGACACACATTTTGCTTTTCAATAAAAATAATGAATTGCCATTTTCACTGAGTCCTAGCCATCTTGGCCAGCGCGGAGATTTTTCTTACGAACGACTCGACTTGATGATTGACAGCAAATCTAGGAGCGATCTGGAACTGTATAGGACGAGTCTAATGGAAAATGGATTGTCGGTAGATGAAATTACTCCAGACCAATTTTTTGGTCACTATTACTTCCAGTTGGCCGATCCTGATGGCAATGGAATAACGGTCTATACGAGCCACACGGGAGAATTACCGGTTTAAGAGTCCGGTGTGCCACCCTTCGACAAGCTCAGGGTGACATTTAGCGGCGACGAGCACGATGCAGCTCTAGGGCGCGGTGGTAGCGAGCGCCTCCGACCCGAGCTTCTTGAGATTGACGCCATTGTCGATGAGAATCGTGCCCTCGACGCGCTGAAGCTCGACGACCGCCTTATTGAGATCGGTCTGAGCTTCCAGCTCCGCGCCGCGCGCTTGCGCCAGTTCGACCTGACGCTGCAGAACCAAGAACGTCGTCGACTCGCCGTTATGAAACTTCCGAACCTCACTGGCGTAGACGGATTCCGCGGCCGCGCGCGCCTGGCCAGCGCTGGAGAGGCGCGAGAGCGCCGATTGATAGCTCTGCAAAACGTTGCGCGCCTCGCTTTCGATGCGCTGGTCGAGGCCCCGGCGCTGTAACTCCGCTTGGTCTTGCTCTTGCCCGGCGATCTGTTTGAGACCACGCGCGGTGTTATTCTCAAGCGGAATGTTGACGACGAACGCGATGTTGAACTCAGGATATGCGCCCGTCCACATATTATGAAAGGCCTGCGTCATGTTGCCTTGAGACTGGGGCGGCGGCGTCGGGCAGCTCTCGGTTGGGAGGGCGCAACCGAGGCTCTCGAACTTCGGAACCGGCTGTAAGATTCCAGCAAAGCCGTTGCTGAAATATTGCACGACGACGTCGGCCTGCGGAAGCGCTTGGTTCTTCGCATAAACCATGTCAAGATCGGCGACGCGGCGTTCGTCGACGACCTGGCGCATCTCCGGCCTTTGTTGCTTGGCCAAGGCTACTATTTCTGCGAGATCTCCCGCCGTCGGCAGCTGCTGCACGGGCGATGACGGCACCAGATTCGCGCTCCAGATCGGGTCGCCAGGATCGGCGAGAATCAGATTCTTGAGCTGCGTTTGGAGCTCGGAGACCGTTTGCAGCCCCGAGAACACGTCTGCTTGAAAGTTGGCGACCTGAGTTTCGGATTCGATCGCGGTAATCCGCGCGACGGCGCCGTGTGTTGCAAGACGAACGACACTTCGCTGCTGCACCACGGCATCGTCGAGCGCGTCCTCTTGAATCGCGACGTTGCGCCACGCCGCGACCAAGTCCCAGTACGTGTCCTCGACCTGCGCGATCGTCGTCGAGGCGTCGACGAGCGCTTGCGCTTCGTCCGAATCGGCGCCGATCATCGCCACCTTCAGTTGATGTTTGACAGCGTTCATCCCGGCGTTCTTGAGCAGCGGCTGCGTAACGGAGAGACTTAGCGTGGCTTGATAGTAGGGATTGAACGAATTGATGATGACGTTGTTGTAGGTGCGCGTCTGCGTAATGCCGGCTCCCCATTGGAGGCCGTTGACGGTCTGCCCGCTCACTCCGGATTGAAAAGAATACTGGTGCTGGCTGATGTTCCCTGGGCCGGTCGTGGCACACGAATAGAATCCACCGCCAAACGGGCTATAACAAGTATAGCCACTGCCGCCGATTCCCGGCCCGGCGAAGAAAAGATTCTCCGGCGGCGTCACGGAGAAGTTAGACGACGGCTCGACGTGAAGCTGGACGTCGAAGTTGGCTTTGGCTTGAACGATGCGATAGCGCGCGATCCGGACGTTCGAAGCGGATATCGCCAACTCGGGATTCTTCACCAGCGCCATTCCGACGGCGTCTTGCAGCGAAATTCCCACAAACGGACTCTGCGTAACGCCTATGATTCCGGGGCTGCTCGGCTCGGCTTCGGGGGCACGGTATCCGGGCGCCACCGTCGGTATCGAGGCGAAGCTCGGCGTCGGAATCGGCGTCGGAATCGTCGCGTGCCGCAAACGGGCGTCACCTTGGGCGGAGATTCGCTCGCTCGGCAAAGCCGCGAGCACGAGGGCTACAATTGCGACGAGGGCCGGAAGGACGCGAACTCTTACCTGCTGCATCGGTTAGTGTGCGAGCGTCTGCGTTCCGAGCGTCTGCAAGTTGACGCCGTTGGTGGTTAAGATCGTACCGTCGACGCGCTGCAACTCAACGACCGATTGATTGAGCTGCGTCTGCGATCGCAGCTCCAAGCCGCGCGCCTGCGCGAGTTGCACCTGGCGTTGGAGCACCAGAAACGTCGTCGATGCTCCGTTGTGGAACCTTCGAACCTCGCTTGCGTAAACGGCTTCAGCGGCTTCGCGGGATTTGCGCGCCGCGTCGAGCTTCGCCAGCGCCGATTGATAGCTTTGCAGCACGTCGCGCGCTTCTGCGCCAATGCGTTCTTCCACGCGTCGCATCAAGAGCTTCGCCTGCATCTCCTCCTCGCTTGCAACGCCGCGCATGCCGCGCGCGAGGTGGCCTTGAATCGGGTAGCTGACAACGAGTGCAGTATTGAAAGTTGGGTAGTACGCGGCCCACATATTGTGATAGGCGTAGGCCATCTTCCCTTGCGTCTGCGGGGGCGGCGTTGGGCACGTCGTCAGAGCCGAGGCGTTGTAACATTCGCTGAGCAAAAATCCTGGGACCGGAGCAAGGATACCCGCGAAGCCGTTACTGAGGTACTGCACCTGCACGTCGGCCTGCGGTAACGACTGGTTTGCGGCAAAGCTACGGTCGATGTCGGCGGCGAGACGTTTGTCCTCAGCCTGGCGCACCTCCGGACGGTTGCGGCGCCCTTCGCCGATAATCTGCGCCAGGTCGCCCGCACTCGGAAGCTGCTCCACCGAAGTCGAAGGCACGAGGTTGGCGGTCCAGATCGCGTCGCCGGGATCGGCAACGACGAGGCTCTTGAGCAAAACCTGAAGCTGCGAGACCGTCTGCAACGCAGAGAAGACATCGTCCGCAAAGTTCGAGACCTGCGTCTGCGACTGGACCGCTTCGATCGGGGCCAGCGCGCCGCGCCGCGCGAGCCGAACGTTGCTCTGCTGCTGCGCGATCGCTTCCTTTAGCGCTTCCTCTTGAATGGCGACGTTGCGCCACGCGGCAACCAGATTCCAATACGTATTCTCGACTTGAGCGATCGTATTCGAGGCGTCGATGAGCGCCTGAACCGCCGAGGCGTCGGCGTTGACGAACGCGAGCTTTAGTTGCCGTTTCGTCGCGTTCATTCCGGCGTTCTTGAGCAACGGCTGCGTGAGCGCCACGTTCAGCGTCGCAATATAGTACGGATTGTACGCATTGAAAATGGTGTTGTTGTAGGTTCGGCTCTGCTGGATGCCGGCCTGATACGTCAGGCCGTTCTCGGTCTGTCCGCCGATGCCGTACTGGAAGGCTGACTCATGCTGGATGATATTGCCGGGGCCGGTCGTATAGACGGCGCCCGGCGAGGAACTGGGCCCGGGCGAATACTTTCCCACTTCTCCGGGGCCGGCCTCGAATGCGTTATCCGGAGGCTGGACGGAGAAGCTCGACGACGGCTTGAGCTGCAGCTGCACGTCGTAGGCTCCCTTGACCTCAACGATCGTATAGCGCGCGATTCGCACATTCGATGCGGAGACGGCGAGGGTGGGATTTTTGAGTAGCGCCATCGCGATAGCATCCTGTAGCGAAATGCCGACGAAGGGCTGCTGCGTTATGCCGACGATCTGGGCCGCGCTCGGCGCGACTTGCGGTGCGCGATATCCCGGAGCCACGCTCGGCACGACGGGGAACTGGGGCGGCAGCTGCGCCGCCGTGCGCTGCACCGGCAGCGCGGCGAGCACGACGGCCACAACCCCGACGATGGCCGGAAGGCTTCGTAGCTTCACGGCGTTCCGGTCCCTAACGCCGAGGCCTGGCTTCCCAGCGTCTGAACGTTAACGCCGTTGCTCGAAAGAATCGTGCCCTCGACGCGCTGCAGCTCTACGACGCTTTCGTTGAGTTGGGTTTGCGCCTGCAGTTCGCTGCCGCGGGCCTGCGAGAGTTCGAGCTGACGCTGCAAGACGAGGAACGTCGTCGACTCGCCGTTGTGGAACTTACGAAGCTCGCTCGCGTTCACGGCTTCGGCGGATTCGCGGGCTTGGCGCGCGGCACTCAGTTTCGAAAGCGCGGATTGATAGCTCTGCAGTGCATTGCGGGCTTCGGCGCCGATCCGCTCCTCGACACCCTGCATAAGAACTTTTGCCTGGGTCGTCTCCTCGCTCGCAAGGCCTCGCAGACCGCGCGCAAGATGACCTTGAATCGGATAGCCGACGATCAACGCAAGGTTGAAGGTCGGGAAGTAGCCCGCCCACATATTGTGATAGGCCCACGCCATCGACCCTTGCGTGTTTGGCGGCGGCGTGGGGCATTGCGAGATGCCGAGGCCTCCCCCAAGGGGGGCCTTCGGCGCGGTGCAATAGCCGGTTATCAGTTTTGGAACCGGCGTAAGGATGCCGGCGAAACCGTTGCTCTGATACTGTGCCTGCACATCGGCTTGCGGCAGCGACTGATTCTTTGCAAAGACCACGTCGACGCCGGCCGCGAGCCGCCGATCGAGCGCCTGCCGAACCTCCGGCCGCTTCGCTTTTGCTTCCGCCACGACCGTGGAAAGATCGCTTGCGCCGGGAAGCTGCTCGACGGATGTCGACGGCACGAGGTTTGCGGCCCAAATTGGATCACCAGTGTGCGAAGTAACGAGACTCTTGAGCTGATTCTGCAACCCCGAAACCGTTCGCAGTGCCCGGAAGACATTGGTCTGGAAGTTGGCGACCTGCGTCTCCGATTCGACGGCGTCGATCGGCGCAGCGGCGCCCCGGCTTACGAGACGAAGGTTGCTTTGCCGCTGCGCGATGGCCTCTCGCAGTGCTTCTTCCTGAATTGCGACGTTACGCCACGCGGCCAGCAGATCCCAGTATGTGTTTTCGACTTGCGAGATCGTGTTCGATGCGTCCATGAGCGTCTGTGCCGTATCCGCGTCGGCATTGATGAAGGCCAGCTTCAACTGCCGCTTCGTGGCGTTCATGCCGGCGTTCTTGAGCAGGGGCTGGGTAACGGCGAGGTTTAGCGACGCAAGATAGTAGGGATTGTACGCATTAAAGGTCGTGTTGTTGTAGGTGCGGCTCTGCGTGATCCCCGCCTGATAGGAAGTGCCGTTTTCCGTCTGTCCATTCAGCCCGTACCCAGTCGTCGATTCATGTTGGATGATGTTGCCCGGCCCCGACGTAAAGATAGGTCCCGGGGTGTATTTACCCACCTCGCCTGGCCCGGCTTCCAGAAAGTTCTCCGGCGGATTGACCGAAAAGTTCGACTGCGGCTCCAGGTGCAGCGCAACGTCGTATGCACCCTTGACCTGCACGATGTTGTAGCGCGCGATCCGGAAGTTTGAGGCCGAGACCGCGAGCTTCGGATTGTTGAGCAGCGACATCGCGATCGCGTCTTGCAGCGAGATGCCGACGAAGGGCTGTTGCGTGACGCCGATGATCTGCGCGCCGCCTGGCGCCACTCCCGGCGCTCGATAGCCCGGAGCAACGCTCGGCACCGCCGGCAGCAGCATCGTCGGGATCGAGGTTGGAATCGTCGCGCTGCTAGACAGTCTGTCGTCGGCCTGAGCGGAGATCCGCTGCAACGGCCAGACCGCCGTCGTTAAAGCCGTTATGGCGACCAGCGCCGATAACGCACGCGTTCGTATCATCTTATTCACTAATGGCCACCCCGATGCGCGGCCGCCTGAGCAATAGCACTAACGGTGCCAGACCCAGCGTGATCACCGCCGTCCAACGCGAGGTGTCGGCATAGGATTGCACCGCCGATTGAGACTCGACGAGAATGGTAAGACGCTGCATCGCTGCGCGGTTCTGCACGCCGCCTTGCGAGTTTACGTATTGTGCCGTCGGCCCATGACCGAGCGTTTGCGTGCCGGCAAGGCCGGTCTGATAAATGGTGAAGCCTCGCACCAGAAGCGTGATCAGAATGGCCGCGGCAACGCTCCCGCCGATCTGGCGCGAAAGGTTGAAGAAGGCTGCCGTTGCCGGCACCTCTTTATCCGGCACGCTGCCGATGACGGCAACCGAGAGCGGCACGAAGATCTGCGAGAGCCCGATGCCGCTGACGATCAGAGGAAGGATCAGCGCGTGAAAATCTGACTGCGGCGTCGTGATGTTGGCAAGCATCCAGTTCGAGGCCGCCAGCAAGACGAAGCCGATCGCCGCCGCGAGCCGCGGATCGATAAGGCCGCGCTGCGTCATGATGGCGGTAAACGGCGTGAACAGCATGACGGCCCCGGCACGAATCATGACGGTCGCACCCGAGAGCGTCGCCGTAAACCCGAGCGAGTTAATCAGATACTGCGGCAAAATGATGATCGACCCGTAGAGGCTTACGCCGAGAACGGCCCCTAGCACGCTGCCGGCCGCAACTTGCCGTAGGCGCAAGACACGCAGATCCACGACTGGAATTGCCGACCGTAGCGTCCACCATACAAACGACGCCAGTCCGGCAATCGAAAAGAACGTGAACCAGCGAATCCGCGCGTCGTCGTACCAATCGTATTGCTGGCCGTTTTCGAGCACGAACTGCATCGAGCCCAACCCGATGCAAAGCAAGATCAAGCCGACCCAATCGAGCTTGCGGTATTGCGGCTCCGCCGGGTTGCGCAGGAAGTTCCAAATCAGCGTGGCGGCGATGATGCCGACCGGAATGTTGATGAAAAAGATCCAGTGCCAGTTCCAGTTATCGGTAATCCAGCCACCGATCACGGGGCCTAGCGCTGGCCCGACGATCACGCCCATCGCGAAGACGCCTTGCGCCTTCCCTTGCTCTTTGATGCCGTACGTGTCGCGCAGAATCGCCTGCGAGGTTGAGATCAGACCACCGCCGCCCAGCCCTTGAATCAAGCGCCAAAAGACGAGCTGTCCGAAACTATTGGAAAGACCGCACATCAGCGACGCGATCGTGAAGAGGACGATCGAGCCGAAAAAGTACTGTCGCCGGCCAAAGCGAGCCGCAAACCATGGGTTGAGCGGAATCACGACGACGTTGGCGATGAGATAGGCGGTAACGATCCAGGCGCCCAGATCGACGCCGATTCCGAAGTTGCCTTGAATGTTCGGCAGGGAGACGTTGACGATCGTCACGTCGATGATCTCGAGCAGCGTTGCGGTGATGACCGCAATGCTGATGATGACCCGGCGCAGGCCGTGCTCGACGACCGGGCTCTCGTACGTGCTGCGCATCATCGCAGTTTACTTCACGTTGACGTAGGTCTCGACGCTCATCCCGGGCCGGAGGGGCATATCGGTTCGCGTGTCGTCGATGTCGATGCGCACCGGAATGCGCTGCGTCACCTTGACGAAGTTGCCGCTTGCATTCTGGGCGGGAACGAGCGCGTACGTGTTCTCCGAGGCGGGATTGATCGACGCGACGTGCCCGTGGAACGTCACGCCCTTGTAGGCGTCGACGCGGATATCGGTGGGCTGGCCGACCCGCATCTTGCCCATCTGCGTTTCTTTGTAGTTTGCCGTGATGTAGACTTTATGCGGGACGATCGTCATGAGCGTCATGCCCGCGCCGATCGTCTGGCCGACTTCGGCACTCTTTTCTCCGACATAACCGTCGGTCGCCGCGTAAATGTGGGTATAGTTCAGGCTCTGCTTGGCGAGGTAGAGCTGCGCGGCCGCCGCTTCGCTTTGACTGGGATCCGATGCTTGCGCAAGCTTCCCTTGCGCCGTCGTCAAGGCGCCCGATGCGGCAGTCACGCCGGCATCGGCGGCCGAAACCCGGCCCTGCGCTGCGGCAACGGTCGCCTGCGCGACGCTCACTTGATCCTGGGCGGCCCGCAACTGCGCGGCCGCGCCGGCGCTCTGCGCACGAACGGCATCGAGTTGTTGTGAAGCGACGTCGCCGGTTTTAACCAAAGAGTCGACCCGCGCAAAATCGGCCTGCGCCTTGTCGTATGCCTGCTGCGCCGCCGGAACTTGTGCTTGCGCGGCGCGCAGTTGCCCGCTGGCTTGCGCGACGGCGTCTTGCGCTACCGGTACTTGCGCCTGTACGTTCGCGATCTCGCCGCCCGCCTGTGAGACGCCGCCCTGCCCTTGTTGCGTCGTGGCGCGCTGATTTGCAACCGCAAGATCGTACTGCGCTTGCGCCTGACGAAGTTTCGCGAGCTCGTCCTTGTTGTCCAGGACGATCAAGAGCTGTCCGCGACGGACCGGCTGGTTCGTATCGACCAAGATCCGGTCGATGCGTTCGGGAATCTTGCTGGTCACCGCAACCTCGTCGGCGGCAACGTGCGCGTCGTCGGTGCCCTCGTGCGAGAGTGAGTACGTCATCCACGGCACGCCCCAAATCACTGCAATGACGATCACGACCACGGTGACGATTGTAAAAATAACGCGCTTGCGCGGCCCCGAACGCGGCTCGTCCGTCACGCTGGCGGGACCGTTAGCCTTTTGTCCGGCGACCGTTTTCTGATCTGCCTCTCGCGTATCCATTACGACTTCCTTACCCCATTGAGAAAAACGTCAATGTAAAATCGAAGCGCGGCCTCGGGCTCGCCGCGGTGAAGTACCGAATCGGGAAACTTCTTGCGCCCCAGCGCATGCATGAAGACCAGGCCAAGGAAAACCAGCGCGAGCTTCTCAGCCTCGCCACGGAGCTCGCCGGCTTCGACGCGACGCTGCATGAATTCCGTCAAGACCGCCAGGATGGCGAGCTGGGGACGCCACGTCGTTTCGGCGAAAATGTCCTTCTCATACTCTTGCTCGACAAGCGACCAGCGAATCATGTCGCCGAGCGCCTCGAAGCGCGCGAACATCAGCTGTGCGAGCGCGAGCAGATCTTCCGAGAGATCTCCAGTGAGACCGGCCGCGACGTCCGCCAGCAGCGAGTACCCGGAAAAATGCTGCGCGCAGGCAACTAAGAGTGCTTCCTTCGTGCCGAAGTGACGAAAAATTGTGGCCTCGTTGACGCCGGCGACCTCGGCGATCTCGCGCGTCGTCGCGCCGCGCTTTCCTTTGCGCCCAATTACCTCGCGAGCCGCGGTGAGGATTCGCTCGCGGGTCTCTTCGGGCGAGGCGGAACGCACGCCCTCGGAAATCTTACGCGTCTCGATCACGGCGTTCGCGCTCCAAAGGCTCCAATAGGAACGTTGGTTTGGTAGGTTCCGTAGATGGCATCGGCAACCGCCCGCACGTACGGCATGCGGATCGTAGCGTGCTGCTGCGAGAGCACCCAGTAGTTGCCTTCGAGCCGGTACTGCTCCGACATCGTAATCTTGCCGCCGCTGGTGTAGTACCATTCCATCTGTCCGAGCGTGTACGATGCGGCATCGACGTAGGCCAGGGTGTGATCGAGGATGTCACTGTGAATCTTTTTAGTCAGGCGGAGAACGAGCATCTCTCGGCCGCCGAGCCAGCTAATTCCATCGAACGTAACGTTTTGATCGCGCTGCCAAGCCAGCGGATTGCCGACATCGTTGAAGAGTCGCCCGAAGTTTCGCGCATAGCTGGGCATGCGATCGAAGACGACCACGTACAGATCCGGCCTTTTATAGTAGGACGTCCCATCGAGCTTGGGGGCAAGGAATGGAAAGCTGACCATTCGGATGTCGACGTGAACGCGGGCGCGATAGCTCGCCAGCGACGGATTCCGCGCCGCCATTCGTTCGATGACGGTTCGAGCGTCCAGGGGCGGAGCGGCGCCTCCGCCGGCCGGCATGGCGCCGAGCACCGAAACGAGGGAGGCGACGGTTAGCGAAAATGATATCGTCTTCATAGGCTCGCTTGGTTGCAAGTAGGTACTTGCATGCAGATGCTACCATAGCAGGCTGCGTGAATGCAAGTGCTTACACGCAGAGTCGTTCCGCGATACGGGCCGTCTCGTTGCGAGCCTGCCGAGCCAGCGCCGACGGCTCGCCGACGTAGGCCCGGCGCCCGTTCACGAAGGTCGCCTGAACCCAAGCATCCTGCCCCCGATAGACCAGCGCGTTGCGCTCCGGCGACCACGGATCGATCCCGGAAGCGTCGAGCACCACGTAATCGGCCGGCGCCCCCGCAACGAGATCGCCGGCTTCCAGTCCCAGTGCTCGCGCACCCTCGCGCGTTCCCATCGCCAAGGCGTCGCGAGCGTTCAAGGCGGCGCCGTCGAGACTTCGGAGTTTGGCGAGCAACGCGGCCGAGCGCATTTCGTCGATCAGCGATGGCCGGATGTCCGCGTCCGTACCCAAACCAACCGGGACGCCCAGCGCACGCAGCCCGGCGACATCGCAGATCCCGTCGCCGAGATACTGGTTGGTCGTCGGATTATGGACGACTCGCGCACCGGCCCGGGCGAGCATCTCCTTCTCCCGCTCCAAAAGATGAATCGCATGCACGGCTACGGTACGCGCGGTTAGCGCGCCAAGCTCGTCGAGAAGGGCGATCGGGGTCGTTCCGAAGCGCGCGAGCGTTTCTTCACCTTCATACGGTGCTTCGGCAACGTGAATGTGGAGCGCGCAATCGAACTGCTGCGAGAAGTCGGCGGCGCTTCGAATCATCTCCTGCGATGCGGCGTGCAGCGAGTGCGGAGCAACGCAGACGTTCGCATCGGGATAGGCTTGCATCAACTCGCGCGTCCGCGCCGCGGCGACGTCGGCGGTTTCGCAGAACTCCGGCGGCGCGTATTCCGCGTCCATCCACGTTCGCGCCAGAACCAGCCGAATGCCCGTTTCGCGCGCGGCGCGAATCGCCGCTTCGGCACGCTCGTTGCCGGAGCCGTTGAGGTAAAAGAACTCGGCAACGGTGGTAATTCCCGCCGCCAGCATCTCCGAGAATGCTGCGACGAAGGTCCAATAGACGTCGTCCGCCGTTAGTCGAGGCACGACCCGATACAGCGCATCGCTGCGCCATTTTGCGAAGGGCCAATCATCGGCCCATCCTCGCAACAGGATTTGATAGGCATGACTGTGTCCGTTGATAAAGCCGGGAACGACGAGCCGATCGGCCGGGAAGGAGCGCGCGTGGAGGTCTCGCCCTCGATCGCGGACTTCGAGAAAGTCGCCGCTCGCGACGATGCTTCCGTCGTGCACGACGAACGCGAAATCGTTCCGCGTTTCGCCCGAGACGAGAGCGCGGGCGCAGCGGACGAGCTCGCCGGTCACGACACCAGCTCGCCGTTTTTGACGACTGCGGCAGCCAGATTGCCGCCGAACTCCCAGCCGAACTCCTCCGGCGATCCCAGCCGTAAAGCAACGAAGTCGGCGCCGCCGCCGGCGCGGAGGCTGCCTGCGTCGCGGCGCAAGGAGTGGGCGGCCGCCCGAGTGACGGCATAGAGCGCCTCGGCGGCCGAGAGCCCGAAGAGTTTGCGGCCGAAGTGCGCGACGCTCTGCAGATTGAAGCAGGGCGAGGTTCCGGGATTATAGTCGCTCGCAAGCGCAACCATCGCGCCGGCCTCGAGCAGCGAGCGCACGGGCGCGCGTTGGGGAAGACCGAGAAAGAGAATCGTCGCGGGGCAGGCGACCGCAACGATGCCGCGCTCGGCGATTGCGCGCACGTCGTCCTCTCGAATGAAGTTGCAGTGATCGACCGCATCGACATCGAGCTGTGCCGCCATCGCAGCGGCGCCACCGTAAGCCATCTCGTCGCAATGAACGCGTAAGCGCAAGCCGTGCAAGCGGGCGGCGTCGAGATACCGGCGCGTTTGATCGACTGAGAAAAACCCCGGCTCGCAAAAGGCATCGGCGTAGACGGCGCCATGCGCGGCCGCTGCCGGAATGACTTGGTCGATGAGGTAATCGATAAACCCCGGCTCACGTTCGATCTCGAACTCGGGCGGCAGCGCGTGCGCCCCGAGAAAGGTCGCGACCAGGCGCGGAACGTCGGGATCGTCGCGATGCAGGTCAATCAGGTCCAGCAGCGCCGTTTCGCCCGGCTTATGCAGCGCGTACCCCGTCTTAGTTTCGAGCGTCGTCGTGCCGTGCGCGAGCATCGCGTGGAGCCTCGGACGGATCGTCCTTTCATAGAACGCTTCCAGATCGAGCAGCGCTTCACGCGTTTGCTCGATCGTGTACCGCATGCCGAGCGGCGGGGGCTCGCCGTGCGTTCGAGCGGCGAAATCCGGCTCGCGGTTTCCCGCATAGAGTGGATGCGCGTGCGCGTCGACAAAGCCGGGAAAGACGATGTAATCCTGAAGGTCTAACTCTTTGGGCGAATGTTTTCCGCTTCGTCCCCCTTCGACTGCGCTCAGGGTGACACTCGCACTGGGGCCGAGCGCGGTGATAACGCCGTCTTCGATGAGCATTGCCGCGTCGTCGATCCGCCCGAGCGCCTCAAAGTCAATTCCACATTGCGGAGCTTGAGTATCGCAGGTAACGATCGTCTTTGCGCGGACGATCAGAGACGCCAATCGAGTCCTTCTGCATCGGCCGTTTCGATGGCGAGATCGTAGCCGGCGTCGGCATGGCGCACGACGCCGAGTCCGGGATCGGTGGTAAGCACGCACGAGAGCCGCTCGCGCGCGTCGTCGCTTCCATCCGCAACCACGACCATTCCGGCGTGCAGGCTGTAGCCGATACCGACACCGCCCCCATGATGGAAGCTCACCCAATGGGCGCCTGCGGCTGTGTTGAGCAACGCATTGAGAATCGGCCAGTCGGCGATCGCATCGCTTCCGTCCTTCATCGCCTCGGTTTCGCGATAGGGTGATGCGACGCTGCCGGTATCGAGATGGTCGCGCCCGATGACGATCGGCGCCTTGACCGCACCCGATCGAACGAGCTCGTTGAACGCAAGCCCCGCCCTGGCGCGTCGCCCGTAAGGGAGCCAGCAGATGCGAGCCGGCAACCCTTGAAAGGCGATGCGCTCGCGCGCCAATTGTAACCAGCGCGTCAGCGAGGAATCGTCGTCGAACAACTCGAGCAGCTTCTCATCGCAAGCGGCGATGTCGTTCGGGTCGCCAGAGAGCGCTGCAAAGCGAAACGGCCCCGAGCCGCGGCAGAAGAGTGGGCGAATGAACGCCGGAACGAAGCCGGGGAAATCGAAGGCGCGCTCGAAACCGGCGCGCTGCGCTTGCGCGCGGATGTTGTTGCCGTAATCGAAGACGATGGCGCCGGCGTCGAGATACTGCACCATCGCTCGTACCTCTTGCGCGCAGCTTTGCAGGGCCCGCTGCTGATACTCGCCGGGATCGCGCTTGCGCAGCTCGGCGGCCTCGGGCAGTGATAGGCCGGCGGGAACGTATCCATTGAGCAAGTCGTGCGCCGACGTTTGATCCGTCACCGCATCGGGACGAAAACCGAGGTCGTAGAGCTGCGGGAACTCCAGCGCGGCATTTCCTTCGTATCCGATCGAGACGGCCTCGTCCGAACTGCGCGCGCGTTCGATTTGGAGCAGCGCCGATTCCCGAGATTCGGCGACTCGGTCGAGATAGCGCAGCTCGCGCCGGCGTTCCAAGCGGGCGCGATCGACGTCAACGATCAGACAGACGCCGCCGTTCATCGTAACGGCCAGTGGCTGAGCGCCGCCCATGCCGCCCACTCCCGCCGTCAAGACCACGCGGCCGGCCAGGGACCCGCCGAAGTGGCGGCGCCCCAACTCCGCGAACGTCTCGTAGGTGCCCTGAACGATTCCTTGCGTGCCGATGTAGATCCACGAACCCGCCGTCATTTGGCCGTACATCGTGAGCCCTTGCGTTTCGAGTTCGCGAAAGACGCTCCAATCCGCCCACTTCGGGACCAGATTTGCGTTGGCGATGAGCACGCGCGGCGCGCGAGCGTGCGTTCTAAAAACGGCAACGGGCTTGCCGCTTTGCACTATCAGCGTCTCGTCGTCCTTCAGCCGGCGCAGCGTGCGGACGATGGCATCGAAGGCCTCCCACGACCGTGCGGCGCGACCGTTGCCGCCATAGACGACCAGATCCTCCGGGCGTTCGGCAACCTCGGGATCGAGATTGTTCATCAACATGCGCAATGCGGCTTCTTGCGGCCATCCCAAGCAAGTGAGTTCCGCGCCGCGCGGCGCCCGAACCACGCGAGAGCCCGCGATTGCGCTCATATTAGGCGCGGAATTCTTGGAGCCGCGGACAAGACCTCTCGCACGGCGTAGCGAATGACGGGCTCGCATGTGCGGACGGTGGCGGCCAGGGTGGTCACTCTTCGTTCTTGCGCTCGTCATCGGATGCGCGTTGGCTGCCGTGCGCGCTTACGCGGGAACGACCGGGTCAGTTACGGGAATCGTCGCGCGCGTCGGCGGGGGACCGATTGCGGGTGCCCGAATCGTCGCGGTCAGCCCCTCGCAGACCGTAACGGTTACGACCGATGCGTCCGGCCGTTTTTCGATGCTCTCGCTAGCTCCCGATACCTACGCGATCACCGTTTCCAAGGACGGCTTCGAGACTTTGACCCTAACGGGCATCTCCGTCTTTGCCGATCAAGTGCAAACGCTTCGAATCCCGCTCCAGGCTTCGCTGCGAACGATCGCGCGAGTCACGGCGCGCTCCTCGATGGACGTCGTAAAATCCGGAACGACGACGGACGTGTACTCGGTGAACGCGACCGTCACGCAGGCCGCCGCAGGCATCGGCGGAGGTGGTAATCTCAATAATGCCTACTCGGCCATCGCCGCGGTTCCCGGAGCATTCGTACCGCCTAACCAGCAAGGGTGGGATCAGACGGTCTATATTCGCGGCGGAAACTACGATCAGGTCGGCTATGAGTTTGACGGCGTTCCGGTCAACCGGTCGTTCGACAACTATCCCGGCAGCACGGCGGGAACGCTCGGACAGCAGGAGCTTCAAGTCTACACGGGCGGCGGAACGGCGGGATCGAGCGCGACCGGCTTAGCCGGCTTCATCAACCAAGTCATCAAGACCGGAACCTTTCCGGGATACGCGACGGTGGATACCGGCATCGGCTCGACGACGTACTATCACAACCTTCAGTTCGAAGTCGGCGGCGCAACGCCCGATCGCCTCTTCTCCTACTACATCGGCGTCGGGGGCTACAATCAAGATTACCGCTATCTCGACCAATTCAACGGATCGAACCTCGGCGATGTGTGGGGGTACCCAGCGATCGCGGATAACACTGCACACCTCTATTTCGGCGGCGTCTTTCCGACGTGCATCAATACCGCGCCGCAGGGGACGGGCTGGTATTCCGGACCCAACTCGTCGCCCGTCTACAACCCCTTCACATTGAGCCCGGGGCAGACGGGCTATGTAGCGTTACCGCATGGCGTTCACGTAAATCCCGGTTGCTATCAAACCCTCTCGCCGGCGTACGCGAGCTACTCGAACCTTGCGGATCGTGAGAGCGTCATCAACCTGCACTTCGGGATCCCTCACCGGTACGACGCTGGCCGCGACGACGTGCAACTGCTCTATAACGTAACGGCGCTTCAGAGCCAGTTTTACAGCTCACAGAACGACCTCGGTCCCCACGTCATCAACCAGTTGAGCGACGTCGTATACGGAGAGAACGTGCCCGAGGTCTGGGGCGATTTCGTTACGTGGCCGAGCGGTACGCATTTTGGTGAGAATCCGGCCAATGTCTCGCCCGTGCCCTACTTCGATCCGGGTTCGCCCGGCGCTCGCTGCGCAAATATCGATCCCTACGGCTTCTACGGCCAGCCTACAATCAAAGGACAGTGCCCCGCCGGCACTTTTTCAAGCGTGCCGGCCGACGCTCGCGACGGATTCTGGAACGACGCTTCGATCGTCAAGCTCCAGTATCAAAAGAATATCGGCTCGAACGCCTACTTCAGGATCTACGGATATACATTCTACTCCGACTGGCTACAGACCAGCCCGCTGAGCTACGGCACGCCGTTCTTTGGTTTTGGCGTCACGAGCTACGATTACGAGCTGGAATCGCACACGCGCGGCCTGGCGTTCACCTACGCCAACCAGCTCAGCTCGCAGCATCTACTAACCTTCGACGGCAACTACACCACCGCGACGACGAACCGCTTCAACAACAACAACTTCAACAATTTTCTCGGCACCGATGCGACCAACCTTACCAACGGTACGGAGTGTTTCGCGTATCAGTCGGGCTCTTATCTCGGCGAGCATTACAAGGCTGGGCAACCCGCGCCGTGCAACAGCCCGCTCACGAGCGGCTCGTTCATGACGCCCGAACCCACCGGCGTGACCGTTCCGGGCGCGTCGTGGCAAATTACCTATACCGGCAACCAGGGCTTTATCAACAACGTCGTGCCGAATTTTGCCTCGCTTGCGCTCGAGGATCTGTGGACCCCGACCGACAAGCTCAATATCGATCTCGGCCTACGCGGCGAAGAGTACGAATACAATCTCGCCAACACATCCAATAACGGTCAGAACTTCTGGTTCCTCGCCGGTCAGCGCGAGTTTTGCTATAATCCGATAACGCTCGCGCCGTACGTCATTGCGGAGCCGCCCGCCAGCGGCAAGCCGGCGGTACCCTTCGTCGGCTTCGATTGCCCCATCGACAAGTCGATTCCGGCGCACCCCGTGCAGACCGTTCATCCCAACGGCGTAGACGGCCACCTCCTGCTGAGCAACGTCTATAGCCCGAAGCTGGCCGACTACGCGCTTACGCCGCGCCTTGGCGCGACCTACACAATCAATCCGGACACCGTGCTGCGCTTCTCGGCGGGACGCTACGCGCAAGAGCCGGAGACCTATCAGGTGCAGTACAACGCCGTAGCCAACAATCTCGCGTACGATCTCTTCCAGGCTTTCTGGCAGTACGGATTTACGACGCCCGTGCACGATCCGGAGGTACAGTACTCCGACAACTACGATGCGTCGTTCGAGCGCCGCTTCAAAGGCACGGATATGTCGATTAAGGTCACCCCGTACTATCGCTACGCAACCAATCAAGTCTACAGCATCGGATTGCCGTTTGGGCTGAGCGGCGGGCTCAACTCCGGCATCGAGCGGGTCGACGGCGCCGAGTTCGAGTTCACGAAGGGCGATTTCGACAAGAACGGACTCTCGTTTCTGATCTCCTACACGTACACGAACGCAGCCGAGCGCTGGGGCAACTATCCCGGAACGACTATTAACCCGATCGATCCGTACAACCAGGATATTGCCAACTACAACGGGCTGACGCAGGCCGGCGGCGGCTCGCAATGCTATGAGGACCTCCGCGACGGCAACGTCCTTCCCGATCCGAGCTGCAAGCGGCTCAAGCCGAACGCCTACTCCCCGGTCTGGAACCCGTACTACTCGATGTCGCCTCAGCCGCTGCTCGACCGCAACGGCTGGTATCCCGTCGGTCTCGACTACCCCTATCTCTCGCCCAACGTCTTGAGTGCGATCGTCAACTACAAGCGCAATCGGTTTACCATCACGCCGGCGATGACGTTCAACGAAGGCCAACCCTACGGCAACCCGGCCGACGTCCTCGGAATCGATCCTCGAACGTGCAAGCGTAACTCCTCCAACATTCCCACAGCGCCGCGCATCACGCAGGCCGACTACACGACGTGCGGCCTCTCCGCGACGCAAAACGGAACCTCGCCCGGCGAATTCTTTATTCCCAATCCGCAGACCGGCGTCTTCGACTCATTCGGCGCGTTCCGGCAACCCAGTCAGTTAAACCTAAGCCTCCAAATGGGATATCAGATCACGCCGCGTCTCAAAGCAAACGTGCTGCTGGCAAATCTGCTGAACGCCTGCTTCGGGGGCTCCACTGAACCGTGGACGAAACAGTATCCGCCGAACACCTACACCTGCGGGTATATTTCAAACTACTACTACGTTTCGAACTTTTATAACGGCGCTTCACCCAACGACAAGACGGCAAACGGCGTCCCGCTCAACCCGGCTTTCGCAAACGCCTACACCCCGGCGTACGCCGACACCAACTCGTTCGTATTGCCGAATCCCTTCAACGCCTATTTCTCGCTGAGTCTCAGCCTGTAAGCCGGTGGCCGATGGCCGCTTCGGCTGCCTCGACGAGCCGGTGCGAACGGATGAGCTCGCGGGCGGCAGCGATGTCCGGTGCCGGGGAACGATCGTTGCTCCAGGCGGGGATGCGCTCTCGCGCGATTTCATGCGCGGCGCGCGTTCCTGGCCCCGATTGAAGCGGGCGCCGAAGATCGGTCGCTGCCATCGCGCCAAGCAGCTCGCAGGCGAGCGCGCCTTCCACGTTGTCGAGCACGCGCAGCAGATTATTGGCCGACGTCATCCCCATGCTCACGTGATCCTCTTGTCCGGCCGAGGTCGGAATCGAATCCACGCTCGAGGGCCATGCTAGTCCTTTGTTGTCGTTGACGAGCGCCGCGGCGGTATATTGCACGATCATCAGTCCCGATTGCAATCCACGGCGCTTCGTGAGAAAGAGCGGCAGGCCGCGATCTTCCGCGTTGAGCAACAGGTAGAGGCGGCGCTCGGCTATCGAGGCGAGTTCGCAGATCGCCATCTTCAGGAAGTCGATTGCCAGCGCAATCGGCTCTCCGTGGAAGTTGCCGCCGGAGAGAAAGACGCCATCCTCCGGAAACACCAGCGGGTTATCGGTTACCGAGTTTGCTTCGACTTCCGTGACGCGGCGCACGTAGGCCGTCGAGTCGCGCACGGCTCCGTGAACGACCGGAATGCAGCGAAACGAGTACGGATCTTGGACGCGTTGGCATTCCACGTGCGACCACACGATCTCCGAATCTTTCAGCAGCGCGCGCAAGTTGGCCGCTACCCGCTCCTGCCCCGGATGGGGCCGCAGGTCGTTGATGCGGCGGTCGAAGACGCGCTCGCTGCCGAGATAGGCCTCGAGCGACATCGCGCCGATGACGTCGGCCGCGGCGGCGAGCCGCTGCGCCCGCACCACACTCAGCGCCGCTATCGCGGTCATCACCTGCGTTCCATTGACCAGCGCCAGGCCTTCCTTCGCCCCGAGCTCGATGGGCTTCAATCCGGCGCGTTCGAGTGCGACGGCGCTCGGCAGTAACTCGCCGCGAAAAAAGGCTTCGCCCTCGCCGATCAGCGTGAGCGTCATGTGAGCGAGCGGCGCGAGATCGCCGCTGGCGCCGAGAGATCCTACGGACGGCACGACGGGCGTTACGCCTCGCTCGAGCATGGCGACGATTAAGTCGAGCGTTTGCGGCTTGATGCCCGAATGGCCGGCAGAGAGCGAGTTTGCCCGAAGAACGCCAGCCGCGCGCACCACCGGAATCTCCAACGGCGCACCGGTGCCGGCGGCATGGCTGCGGACCAAATTAAGCTGCAGCTCGGCGGCGTCCTCCGGCGCAATGACGATGTTGGCGAGTTTGCCGAAGCCGGTCGTCACGCCATAGATTGACTCACCCGCGGCGAGGCGGCTTTCAACGAACTCACGGGCACGCGCGACGCGCTCGCGGGCGGCCGGCGAAATGCGAATCGACGCTCCGAAGGCCACCGCCTCGATCGCTTCCAGCGTGAGGTGGCGCCCGTCTATTTCGATCGGAGGAGTTTGCGTCACCGCCTTAGAGCTTCGACCAATCGGCGTGCGCCGGTCTGGCAAAAGGCGGCCCGCTTTGGATAACGATCGTTTCGTGGTCGCGCAGGACGATTGCGCGCGGATCCCGCCCGTGCCAAGGCGTTCCATTGATCCAGATGCTCAGCCGGCCCGCGTGGGGCGCCGTCACCGCGCCAGCCTCCGTCCAACTCAAGTTGGGCCCCCAGATGTCGAAGAACTCTCCCAGCGTGAAGACGCGCTTCACCGGGGACTCGATGTGGATGAAACCGTCCGCGCTATGCGTATGGAGCCAATAGAGACAGGTCCCCGATTGCGGGATGCCGATCTGGGCCGGCACCGTCACGGCACGCCCGCGACTGAAGAGCTGCAGTTGCGTGTGTATGTGCTCGACCGACCCCTCCTCGCGATCGCAGTGAATGCCGTCGATGGGCAAACCTCCGAAGAGGCTCTGCGCGACCATTGTGGGGTTCGCCGCCGGGCCAAGCAACGCGAGAAGCAACGTTAGGAGCTGCATGGAGTTTGCCGTTCGATGTGCATAACGAAAAAAACTTGTGGACAGCTTGTGAATTGCGCCGAGTAGGCGCTTGTCCACGCCGTTTGTGCGTGCTACGATTCACGAGCTTCGAATCCAATTTGAAGTGCGACGAACGTATCGTTCGCGGTCGATGAACACCTGAAACGTTGCGATGAGCGATGATTCGGGACAACGACCAAACCGCTCGCCAGCGTCGGTGGGGCTCTCCGACCAGGTAGCCAAACAGGCGAGGCGAGTGCGTGAATGCGTCGGAACCCGTCGAGGCTTCGCTTCGACGGGTTTCGCTAATTTAGAAAACCTCTAATTAATCCGGTGTATGTGCGTGATGCTGAGGAGGCTCTGCACGACGAGCGGAGCCTGGATGGCGGAGCGACGAGCGGCTCCGAGGCATCATGCGCATACACCGGATTAGTTAGAGGTTTTCTCGTTACTTCTATTGGCGGCCTCGTAGACGAGCCTTGCTGCCGCGAGGTCTTCCACTGCGATACCCACCGATTTGAAAATCGTCGTCTCGCCGGCTGCGGCTCGTTTGGTTCCTGCGAAGATTTCGCCGATCTCCGCGTAGATCGTCGCCCCGGAAAGAATCACGTCGCCCGACTCCTGCAGCACGGCTTCGCGCGAGTCGACGACCAGCGTGTTGCGCATCGCGTCGTCGTCGAGCTCGCGCCACGTTGGCCGGTTGGCGCCGACCGCATTCACGTGCGCACCCGCTTTGAGCCACGCGCCCTCGAGGACCGGCTCCTGCGAGCTCGTCGCGACGACAATGACGTCGGCTCCGCTCACCGCCGCCTCGGCCTCCATCGCCACGGCGCCATGCTTCTGCGCGAATCTCTCCGCGTGTTCGGGCGTGCGGCTCCAGATTCGGACCTCTTCGAACTGCGCGATGCTCGAGAGCGCGGCCAAATGCGATTGGGCCTGCACGCCGCTGCCGAGCAGCCCCAGCACCTTGGTGTTTGCCGGCATGAGGTATTTCGTTATGGCGGCCGAGACTGCGGCCGTTCGCATCTCCGTGATCAAGCGTCCGTCGATGGCGGCCAGCGGCTCGCCGTTATCGGTACGGAAGAGCAGAACGATCGCCTGATGCGTCGGAACGGCGCTCCCCTCGTTGGCAGGATAAAAGCTAACGGCTTTAAGGCCCATCACGTCGTGCGCGGCTGCGGGCATGACGCCGAAGTAGCGCTTCCCCTCCTCTATGGTAAGAACGCCGCGCACCGGCGCCAGCACGTTGCCACGTGAAAAATCTGCGAGCGCGCGCTCCATCGCCGCAATGAGTTCTTCCCATCGCAGGAGCCGGCGAACGTGCTCCTCATCCAGATATAGCATGGCTAAAGCTTCACGTATACTTTTTCGCGATCTCGGCGGCGACCGCGGCGACGCGGGCGCGAACGGCATCGGGCCCGAGAATCTCCGCTTGCGCGCCCCAGCCGAGCACCCAGCGAACGAGCTCATCGACGTCCGCGACGCGATATGCGATCTCGGTGGACCCATCGGCACGGTGCTCGACGTGAAAGTCTGCGACGATGCGGGCGGCGGTCGCCGCCTTCGCCACTCGCGACGCGAAGCTCACGCGCACTTCGGTTGTCTGTTCGTTGTGCAAAACGCCGCTAATTGAAGCTGCGGCATAAGCTTCAACGTTGAAGTCGTTCGGCCGCACGAACGTTTGCGCGAGGACGCTCGGCTCGGTGACGCTGTCGACCGCGAAGGTGCGCTTTTCTTTGCGGGTATGGTCGTAGGCAACGCAATAGATGCGTCCTGCGTTGATGATGAAGCCGTACGGATCCACCTTGCGTGCGCTGTTCCGCCCTTCCTTATCGCGGTATTTGAACCGGACGCTGCGAGAGGAGCGTTCTGCCGCAGAGAGTAGCGCGAAGGCGCGTTCGCCGCGCTTGTCGAGGGATATTTCGGAGAGACGAAAGGCGACCGGAGAGGCTTCGTCCACTCGCGCGCGCGCGGCGCGTCCCGAGCTTCCGACGAGCTTTTCGGCAACGTCGTCGATCGACGCCCCGATGGTTCCCCCGATGCTCGCGCCCAGCGAACGCAGCGCGACCAATCCAAAGAGCTCGCCGCTGCTAAGGTCGAGCCGTTTGAGGCTGTAGCCCTCCGCGAAGCGATAAACGTTTGCGGCGCGATCGAAGTAGAGCGGAAAACCGGCGTTGGCTAAGATCGCGAGATACCGGCGCAGACTGCGCGTACTGGGACGCCGCTCGCCCTCAGCGACGCGGTCTTTTAGGCTCTCAAACGAATGTTGCCCCTGATCGATCGCATTGAGCAACCGTACCAGCAGAATGACCTTCGTTTCACCGTCGGCGCTCATTGGTCCGCCGGGGCCTGCGGCTTTGGAAAACAGCCGTCCGGCGCAGTAATGGGCGGCGCGCTCGGAACCGGTGCCGTGGCCGTTACTCCCAATCGAATCGGATAGAACGAGCCGCCATCGGTCATCGTCTGCAGGACGACATGAGAAGTTTGGCCCGGCAGTAGTTGAAACGCCGTGATCTGATACCGCGACGGAACCCGCACACACCCAATATCCACGACGTTGCCGTCGAGCAAGAAGGTTCCCCGCGCCGGGCCCGCTAGCGGTTGAACAAAAGCGTAGGCCGCGGCCGCCACCGCACTCGGATTTTCAAGCGTGAGATCGATCGTGTGAAGGACGCCGTAATCACCGTAGTCGCGGCCGTCCGCCGACGGATCGACGTTGGCCGGCGTGGGATCGGTGTCGCCGATGACGGTCATTGCATCGGGGCCCCCGGCCGAAAAGCTTAGGCTTTCGCTGCCGAAACCGGCGATTGAAAAGACGCCCGTGCGGTGGTGTCCGTCGCCGGGAAGCACCGGCCCGTCGAGCAGCGTGCGCGGATCGACGCCAGGCGACACGGCCAGCACCGTTACGTCAATCGGACCGCCGGAGAGGACACGCAGATCGGCGGTTCCGGCAACGAGCTGGCGGGCCGTCATCGGCAGGTCGGTCATCAGATACGGTAGATCGCCCGACAGATCCAAGACGACCCCTTCGTGCTGCGTTTTCGTCAGCAAGAACCGCTTGCTCACCGAGTCTCCGACCTGCATTACGTCAATGTTCGGGCCGGCTGTTGCCTCAATTAACTGCACGGAGGTCGGGTCTTCGGAGTTGCTGCGTAACGCGACGACGAGCCTTCGCGGATCGGCGAGATCGTCGTGATAGTAATAGAGGCGTGCCGGCGCTGCGAGCGAGACGCTTCCGCGAAAGAGAACGCCGTCTTGCGAAACGTGCTCCGGGTCGTCATCGTAAAAAAGCAGTCCTGGAAGAAACGGCGCCAACGGCGTATTTTGCGCGGTTACCGTCGTCGAGCCCGATTGATCGAAATACTGCCCGTTTCCGGCGATCTGGATTTGAACCACAAATACAGCCGTTCCGCCGGGTGCCAGCGGTGCCGGCGGCCGCGAGACTGTCCCGATGGTGACCTGCGCGCCGGGCATCGCCTGGGTGAGGCGCGTTACCCAATCGGTCACTTCTTGCGCCAGCCACCCGGGCTGGGCCGGGTCGCCGGTGACGGTAAGCGTCGTTAGCGGGACGATCGTCCCCGCGTTAAAGGCGACGCGAATCGCGATGTCGACGCTCGCACCGTTGGCATCGCTTACGTGGAGGACGTCCGTCCCCGTTGCCTGCGTGGCGGTGATCGTCACCGAAGTTCCATTCGGATCGGCGCCGGCCACAACGACCTTTCGGTCGAGTGTTAGCTGGAGCGGCGGCGTTGCGCCGGTCACCGTCACAATTTGTTGTTGCGCCGGGTTCAGATTAACGGCGTTGGTCGAAACGGTGAGCACCGGAGTGGGAGTCGGCGCGGCCTGCGCGAGCACGATTCCGAAAAGCAGGGCGTGCATCTAACGGGGCGCAGCCGTCCCGGACGCGCCCTACGTCACGGCCGGTTCGGGCGGGCTCGCTGCCGGCGGATCGAACGACGGAATCTTCGTGTACTTCAGCTTCTCCGGATCGTCCGGATCGACGTCGCCGAGGATGTGGTCGCCGGAGCCGAAGACGCCTTTGAGCATCTCCTCGGCGAGCTCGTCTTCAACCATCCGTTGAATCGCCCGCCGAAGCGGACGCGCACCGAACTCCGGGTCCCATCCCTTTTTCGCGAGCACCACTTTTGCCGCGTCCGTGACCTTGAGCTCCATCTCCTGAGCGCGAACCTCGCGAACAACCTTATTGAGCTCCAGCGTGACGATCTTTTCGATCTGCTCGCGCGTGAGCTGATGGAAGACCAGCACTTCGTCGACTCGGTTGAGGAACTCGGGGCGAAACGTCTGCTTCACCTCTTCCATCACGCGATTCTTCATCCGCTCGTACGCCTTGGCCTCATCGGAGTTCGACATTCGCTCCGGACGGAAACCGATATCAGTCGTGGTGGTCATCCCGGTCGCGCCAACGTTGCTCGTCATGATGATGACCGAGTTCTTGAAGTCTACTTGTCGCCCCTGAGAATCGGTCAGGCGCCCGTCTTCGAGCACTTGTAATAGCAAGTTAAAGACGTCCGGATGCGCTTTCTCGATTTCGTCGAGCAACACCACGGAGTACGGACGGCGTCGGACCGCCTCGGTCAACTGGCCGCCCTCTTCATATCCAACATATCCCGGTGGCGCGCCGACGAGGCGGCTCACCGAATACTTCTCCATGTACTCCGACATATCGATGCGGATCATCGACTCTTCGTCGTCGAACAAGAAGGCCGCGACGCTGCGCGCCACTTCCGTCTTGCCGACGCCCGTCGGCCCCAGGAAGATGAACGAGCCGATCGGCCGGGCCGGGTTCTTTAGACCGGCACGCGAGCGACGGATCGCCCGAGTGAGAACGCCAATGGCTTCCTCCTGGCCGACCACTCGCTCGTGGAGCAGTTCGCCCATTTTGAGAAGCTTCTCGGTTTCGGCCTGCGCGAGGCGGCTGACTGGGATCTTCGTCCAAGCCGCTACGATCTCGGCGATGCTGTCGGCCGTCACTTTGAGGACACGTTCGCCCGCAGCTTTGCGATCGCGCCATTCCTGCTCGAGGCTCGCTTTCTCCAAACGCAGCTTCTCTTCACGATCTCTGATGCTCGCGGCTCTGTCGAACTCTTGATTCTTGACGACCGCTTCTTTCTCGGCGATGAGTTTGCGCAGCTGCGCGTCGGCTTCGCGAATCGCCGGCGGCGGCAGCATGGCTTGCAGGCGCACGCGCGAGCTGGCTTCGTCGATTAAATCGACGGCTTTGTCGGGTAGGAATCGATCGGTGATATACCGGTCGCTGAGCTTCGCTGCGCTCGCGAGCGCCTCATCGGTGATTTGCACCTTGTGATGGGCCTCATACCGATCGCGCAGGCCTTTGAGAATTTCGATCGTCTCTTCGACTGTGGGCTCGCCGACCATGATGGGTTGGAAGCGCCGCTCCAGCGCAGAGTCTTTCTCGATGTGCTTGCGAAACTCGTTGAGCGTCGTGGCGCCGATGCATTGCAGTTCGCCGCGCGCGAGTGCCGGCTTGATGATGTTGCTGGCGTCGATCGCTCCTTCGGCGGCTCCCGCGCCGACGAGCGTGTGCAGCTCGTCGATAAAGAGGATGATCTCACCGGCGGCGCCGCGGATCTCGTCCATCACGCGCTTCATGCGCTCTTCGAACTCGCCGCGATACTTCGTGCCGGCTACGAGCCCCGCCAAGTCGAGAGTAATCACGCGCCGATCTCGCAGCGGCTCCGGTATTTCACCCTTGATGACGCGTTGCGCGAGCCCCTCGGCAATCGCCGTCTTACCGACGCCGGGCTCGCCGATGAGGGCTGGATTGTTCTTCGTGCGCCGGGAGAGAATTTGAATGACGCGTTCGATTTCGTTGTTGCGACCGATGACGGGATCGAGCTTGTTGTCGCGCGCTAGCTGCGTAAGATCGCGGCCGTAGGCGTCGAGCGTCGGGGTTTTGCTCTTTCCTTTCGGAGCGGTCGGTTGGCCCTCGGCGCCGAGCAGCGACGTCGTCTGCACGCGGACCTTCGCGGGATCGACACCCAAGTTGGTGAGCACGCGCGCCGCAACACCCTCGCCCTCTCGGATCAAGCCGAGGAGCAAGTGCTCGGTCCCAATGTAGTTATGGTTGAGCTGGCGCGCCTCTTCGAAGGCAAGCTCGATGACACGCTTGGCCCGCGGGGTGAAGACCATCTCTTGCTGAACGGTTTGCCCGCCGCGTCCGACGATCGCTTCGACCTCTTGACGAACCTTGGCCAGATTGACGCCAAGTGACTCGAGAACCTTGGCGGCCAGACTCTCGCCCTCGGAAATAATCCCAAGCAGAATATGCTCGGTTCCAATGTAGTTGTTTCCGAGACGCTGAGCTTCTTCCTGAGCGAGTACGATGCTGCGCCGCGCTCGCTCGGTGAAAGGCTCCCACATCGACATCGCTTTACTCTTCCTCCTAACCTCTTAACGCAGCCCGGCACCGCTCGGTTTCGCGACTCCTTGCCCGGTCTCCCCAAGGCGGCGCAGCGTTAACCAAAGGTTTGCCTTAGACCCTGCGGAACCTCGTAGCCATGCCAACCGCAGAGCAAGTACGCGACGCGCTCGTCGAGGTCAAAGACCCCGAACTGAACTTGGGAATCCTAGAACTCGGCTTGGTCTACGATATCACAACTGAGGGCGAAAACGGCGAAAACGTCACCGTGATGATGACGTTAACGTCGCCGATGTGTCCGGTGGGGCCGATGTTTAAGAAGTCGGTGGAGGATCACGTGCTCGCCCTCGAGGGCGTCAAGAGTGCGAAGGTTGAGATCACCTTTATGCCGCCCTGGGATCCTGCGACGATGGCGTCGGACGACGTCAAGGCGATGCTGGGAATCTGGTAGCTTACATACTCAACTGATATTCCGCGGCCAGATCCTTCATTGCCGTCGTCAGGATCGCATGATACTGGGCGTCGACACCCAAGCCGTACTTGGCATCGATGTCCTTCATCACTTGCACGTGAATCGGATGTGAGACGGCGCGATCGAGCATGACTTCGACGTTAAACCCTTCACCCGTCTGACCGGCCGACCAGAGTGCGGCGGCGAGAGCGCGGCCGTCATTGGGATCGGGGTTGGGCTTGCTCGGAAGCGCGATCTTCTTTTCAGTCACGATTCGCAACGAATCGTTCACGACGAAATCGAAGGTCGCCAGAAACTGATTGACTTGATCTTTACCGTACTCTTTCGTCAGCTTTGCGACCTCCGCGGTAAACAAGTTGCCGGTAAGCGTTTTGAGGAGCGTTGCGGTACTAAAACTGCTCGGGCCACCCCCGGCTTCGACCATCGAGAGCGTCACGGCTAGCGCCGGCGCACCGGTGTAGACACAGCACGAACCGGAGAAACGAGTCGACGTGTCGACGACATTGGGCAGGAGTTTTGCCGACGCGGCGGCCGGAACGATGGTTGCCAGAGCGAGCGCAAAAGCGGCAATGGCGGATCGGTTGCGCATGGGTTCCTTTCTCGAGCCTTGCAGCTCGTTGGCAGAAGACGATTCGCCGAAAAGAACGGTTAACGCAAGAGTTTGGATTGGGGGCGCTGCCGCTAGAGCAGCGTGACGGCAATCGGTTTGCTCGTGGGTTGTTTGGAACCGCCGGCCGGCTCGACGCTCACCGCCACCGCCGCGATCGCGTTCGCCGCTTCCGGCAAGCGGACCAAGGTTTCTCCGGAGGCGCCTGGTTTGAACGTGACCGACGGGGCCATCTTCTTTGAGCCCTTCGGCAATGTCCAGGCCTGGTAGACCATACCCGCCGGAGGCGCTGCGAGTGCGTGCATGGCAAGGTAGAGATTGCGGCCGTGCACCAGTACCGAGCCGTGCCCGAACGGGTAGCGTTTGGCATCCGGCGCCGTGAAGTCGGCGATCATTGCCGATTGCTGCGCGATTGCCGATTCGTCGCGGCCGAGCCGCTCGCGCAGTGACGCGCTAAACAAACCGGCGCCGACCGCGATTGCAATACAGGCCGCGGCGACGAACGCCGGCCAGCGCGAAGTCCGTGGCCACGCCGGTTGCGCGGGGCGAACTTGCTTCATCAGACGAGCTTTGAGCAGGGCGCTTGGTCCTTCGGTGAGGGCGTCGGCCTCCGCAGAATAGCCGACGGCCGTCACCGCGGGACGCAAGAGCCCGTACTCGGCGCGGCACTCCTCGCAGGTTTGCAGATGGGCGGCCACCTCCGCAGCCTCGCGGGGCGAAAGCGCGCCGAGCGCATAGAGGGCGACGTTGTCGAGCATCTCGTCGTGCGACATCATGAGGCGACGACCCCGTCGAGTGCATTGCGCAACCGGCGCAGGCCGCTTCGAATGCGCGTTTTAACCGTGCCGAGCGGCAAGCCTGTCGTTTTCGCCATCTCCTGATGCGTCACGCCGCCAAAAAAACCCAGCTCGATCAGCTTGCGCTGTTCCTCGGGCAACTGCTCGATCGCCGTACGGACGGATTCGGCGTTGAGTTGCGCTATTGCGATATCTTCGAGTGCGTCTTGCGCCGGGATCACTGCAGGAAATTGATCTTCCGGCCGCGCCGCCCGAGCGCGAAGCGCGTCGAAGGCGCGATTCCGAGCGACCCGCACGATCCACGCTCCGAAGTTTCCCGAGCGAAAAAGTTCGGGGTTGCTCCAAATCTTCATGAAGACGGCTTGTGTGACGTCTTCGGCGCTTCCGGGATCGGAAAGCACGCGTAACGCCACGCCGTAGACGAGGCGATGATAACCATCGTACAAAGCTTCAAACGCGGCGGTATCACCTACCCGCACGCGATCCATGAGGCGACCTTCGTCACCCAAGCTAAACGGTTCCCGAGGGCTCCATGGATTGGATGAGGCTCAAGGCGCCCCCCGCGGGTAGATGTGCGTCGGGATACCGGCGAAGGCGGGATCACCGCATTGCCAGAGCAAGAACGAATACTCGTCGGTGAGGAGCTGCTCGGTCTGCTCTCGCGACGCCGCCATGAATCCGTGCCCTGCGTCGTAATCGACGCGCAAGAGAATCGGACGGCCGCTGGTAGTAGCACGTGCGAGCCTCGCAGCAAACTTCGCGAGCTGCCACGATGCGACGCGCGGATCGTTGAAGCCGGTGACGAGCATCACGGCGGGATATGCCGTTCCCGGCACGACGTGCTGGTAGGCATCCATCGCGTAGAGCGCTCGGAAGCCTGTCTCGTTCGTGACCGTACCGAACTCCGGAATGTTCGGCGGCCCGTTCGGCGTGAACTCGGCACGCAAAGCATTGCTGACGCCCACGACGTCCAGGGCGGCCGCGAACAGTTGGGGCTGCGTTGTGATGGCCCGCCCAATCGTGATGCCGCCGGCGCTCGTTCCTTCGCCGGCGAGATGCGCCGGCGAGGTGTACTTATGATTGACGAGCCAGCGGCCGCATGCGACAAAGTCTTGCCAGGTATGGGGTTTGGTCGCGATCATTCCGGCTCGATGCCACGCTTCGCCGTACCATCCGCCTCCGCGCGGATGACAAACGGCGAAGACACCGCCGCGCTCGAGCCACGCGATGCGCGTCGAACTAAAGGTCGGCTGGAGCTCTATTCCGTACGCGCCATAACCTTGCAAATACGCTGGGTGCGACCCATCCAGCAACAACCCCTTACGGAAGACGACCGAGAGCGGAACCATCGTGCCGTCGGCGCTGCGCGCCGACACTTCCGCCGATGTATAGGGCGACGTTTCGACGTTGGCGAGTGGTTTGAGGTGCGTGTCGGTCACCGCGCCGTCGGCATCCGCGGCATAGTAAAGCTGCGAGTGCGTCCAGCCCGTCAAACCGAAGACGACGCCCGGTTCGCGCGGATCGGTCGCGATCGCGGTGACCGAACCTTCGTATGGCAGTGAAACGTTCGTTAGTTCGCCGGGTTTGCCGTCGCCGGCGATCCCCACTCGGGTAATCTTCCCAAATCCACCCTCTCGCGACAATACGTAGAGCCCATCGGCCGCGACGCCCAAATCTTCGAGAACGTCCTTTCCGGCTGGGATGACCGTCGGTGCCGTCGCCACGGAGGGCGCATCGAGCGATGTCGTTACGAGCTTGAATGCCGGCGCGTTCTTATGCGTGAGAAGGTAGATCGTCGAACCCTTGAAATCGAGATTGACGACGTCGTCGGCGGCCGTCGCAACGGGGGTCCACGCGACATCGGAACCGAGAACGGTCGCGCGCGTCGCATAGATCGTCCGCTCGTTGGCAACCCCATGAACGACCATCCCCACCGTGTACGGGGAGACCGGCGACCGCAGCACGATCGGAAAGTCCGTCAGACCGAACGGGATCTTTGGATTCACGTCATATCCGAAGACCGCGATGTCGCGGTCCGGATCGCGTCCCAACACGTGCAAATACGCGACGGGGCGCTTCTCTTTATCGGTTAGGGGCTCGCCGGGACGAAGCTTCGGAAATCTCACGTAATAGAAGGAGTTGCCGTCGGGCAACCAGCTCGTTACGCCGATGTAATAGGCGCGATCGATCGCGTCGGGAAGAACTTGAGTCGTCGCCGTATCGACGACATGGATCACTTCGGCTTCCGATCCGCCCTCCGAGATACCGTACGCGACGCGCCTGCCGTCGAGCGACGGTAGGAAGTAGTTGATCGTGTAATGCTTTCCGGCCGTCGCCAAGCTCTGCGGATCGACCAGGACGCGCTCGCCGCTGCCGTCGACGTTGCGCACGTAGAGCTTGGGGCTGTTGTCGCCGGGGTTGAGCTTTTCGTAAAAGTAGTTCGGCCCGTCCCGGGTTACCCCAGTGACCAAAACGCCGGCGTTGTCCAGCTCTTTGATGCGATCGAAAAGCCGTTCGCGCGGTTCACCGAGCCGGCCGAGCACCACGCGCGTGTAATCGTTCTGCTCCTTGAAGAACTGCACGACGACGGGATCCTGCATGTTTTCGAAGTAGCGGTACGGGTCGGTGACGGAGGTCCCGTACTTAGATTCCGCGACCGCTCGTTGGGGCGGTATCGGTGGCGGCGTCGGAAAACCCGCTGGGATCGCGCCGGTTACGGCAAGGGCGAGAATGCAGCAGCTAAATCGGAGCACCGGGCCATTATTCTGCAATGAGTGGCGAGCGCCTCGCATCCTTCGACGGAGCCTGTCCTGAGCGCAGTCGAAGGGCTCAGCACAGGCTGACGGGATGACAAAGGGTAGGATTCGTGCAAAGGTGGCAGCGTGAAGAGTCGCGCGGAAAAATACGAAGAGCTCGAAGTAAAACGCGCGGAATCGGCGATTCCGGCCGGACCCGAGGCGCTCGCGCGACAGCACGCGCGGGGCAAACGCTCCGCGCGAGAGCGCGTCGAGGCGCTGGTGGACGAAGATTCCTTCGTCGAGTTTGACCGGTTCGTCATCCATCGTGCCAACGCGTTCGGGCTGGATGAAAAGGAGTTCTTGGGCGACGGCGTCATCACGGGGCGCGCGACCATCGATGGGCGCCAGGTCTTTCTCTTTTCGCAGGATTTTTCGGTGCTGGGCGGCTCGCTCGGCGAAGCATTTGCCGAAAAGATTTGCAAGATGATGGATTTGGCGATTCGCACCGGATCTCCAATGATCGGCATCAACGATTCGGGCGGAGCCCGCATTCAAGAAGGCGTCGTCTCTTTGGGTGGTTACGCCGAAATCTTTTGGCGCAACGTTGCGGCCAGCGGCGTCGTTCCGCAGATCAGTCTCATCGCGGGGCCCTGCGCCGGCGGCGCGGTCTATTCGCCGGCGATAACCGACTTCATTATCATGACGGAAAAGATCTCGCAAATGTTCATCACCGGTCCGGAGATCATTAAGACGGTCACCGGTGAGGAAGTGACGTTCGAGGAGCTCGGCGGTGCGTTGACGCACGCGACGCGCAGCGGCGTGGCGCATCTCGTGGCCGAGAACGAAGAGAACCTTTTCGAGCTTACTCGCGATCTTTTTTCGTTTCTTCCACAAAACAACTCCGAAACTCCGCCGGAATATGCGTGCGACGACGACCCTCACCGAATGGCTCCGCAGCTCGACGAGCTGGTCCCCGACTCGCCGAACAAGCCCTACGATATGCGTGAGGTCATCGACGGGATCGTGGACTACGGAGACTTCCTCGAAATTCAAGCGCTTTTCGCACAAAACATCATTTGCGGATTCGGGCGCATCAATGGACGAGCCGTGGGCATCGTAGGCAATCAGCCTAACGTCCTTGCCGGCGTGCTCGATACCCGTTCGTCGGTCAAGGCCGCTAGATTCGTGCGCTTCTGCGATGCTTTCAATATTCCGTTGATCACCTTCGTCGACGTCCCCGGCTTTCTTCCCGGCACGGATCAGGAGTACGGCGGTATCATTCTCCACGGCGCCAAGCTGCTCTACGCGTTTGCCGAAGCGACGGTTCCCAAAATCACGGTAATCACCCGCAAGGCGTACGGCGGTGCGTACGACGTGATGGCTAGCAAACACATTCGCGCCGACGTCAACCTCGCATGGCCGACCGCGGAGATCGCCGTGATGGGTGCGGAGAGCGCCGTCAAGACGATCTTCCGCCGCGAGATCGCGGCCGCTCCCGACAAAGAGGCGAAGATGGCCGAGCTGATCGGCGAGTACAACGAACGCTTTGCGCACCCATACATTGCCGCTGCGCGCGGCTACGTCGACGACGTCATCGAGGCCCGCAAGACGCGCAGCGCCATCGCCACCGCGCTGGAAATGCTGCGCGACAAGCGGAGCGAGACGCCGCAGCGCAAACACGGCAACATTCCGCTGTAGGATGCCGCGGCTCGCGCATGCCGTCGCCGGTCACGCCGGGCTAAAAGAGTCCTGGTATCAGACGCCAGCGGACCTTCTTTTCGTACTCTGAGTATCCGGGAAGATCGTCGACGAGATAGGCTTCCTCGTCGCTCAAACGCCAGACGAGCAGCGTGACCGTCGGCACCACGAGCAGCGCCGCCCAATAGGAGCCCAGCGCGAGCGGCATCCCCAGTGTAGTGACGGTCAGCGCAACGTAGAGTGGATGACGCACGATCGCGTAGGGACCGGTCGAGATAACGCGCTGGTCCGCGCTAATCTCGATCGTGGAACCGGCGAAGCTGTTTTCACGAAAGACTAAGAAATAGAGATAGAAGCCTGCGATAACCATGAGATCGCCGGCAACTCCTAGGAGCGGGAGGTCTACCGACCATTCCAGGCGGTGATCGGTCGCCGCCGCGACGATCGTCGCGGCGATGAGCCCGTACAGCAGCGGCACGATGATCTTCTGTGCAGGGCGCTGCTCCTTGAACTTCATTCGACGCGCGAAGAGACGTGGGTCGCTACGCGAGAAGTAGAGCGAGCTGAGCGCCCCGCAAATCAGGATCACCGTGAAAAAGAGCCAGCCTTGCCAATAATCCAGCGAGCCGGCCGGAAGAAAGATCGCGAGGAGCATCAGGGACACCGCGATCACGGAGCGCGCGACGGCTCTTCTTGCCAAGGAGCGCCACTTCGCAGGGGCAGGACGGGCGCTCCTGCGATGGTATGTAGCGAGACGTGAAGTTATTGGAAGGCAAGCGCGCGTTGGTGACCGGCGTCGCCAATCGCTGGTCGATCGCGACGGGGATCG
>Ga0182024_10002764_pt1 | contig 43081 bp, 30 predicted proteins | sample P32metaG_FD_120480 | JGI IMG/M metagenome (GOLD analysis project Ga0182024, IMG submission 120480) | Permafrost microbial communities from Stordalen Mire, Sweden - P3-2 metaG (Illumina Assembly) | ecosystem: Environmental > Terrestrial > Soil > Wetlands > Permafrost | place: Sweden: Stordalen... | reverse complement strand
GAGCATTTGCAAGCGATCCAGGCCGTTCAGGCCATAAATGTCAGCTACCAGACCCAGGCGAGCCGGCTTATTCGCTGGCATCCAGCCGCGGCGCTGGGCGCTCACGTCGTCATCGATGGGGACGCACATTAGGGCGAGGGCTGCGAGGTCGTACACCGGTCGCCACGGAGCTGCGAAGTCGAAGTCGAGCAGACCGACGGCTTCACGATCTTGGAAGACGATGTTCTCCAGACAGATGTCATTGTTGCAGATGATCGGCCCTCCCTCAGGGTCTGCCATTTCGTCACTCCAAGCTCCTCGAGGGATCCCGACCATTCTCGATGCTTCGTGGAAGGACCTGGTGAGTCTCGTGATCGAAGCGAGGACGCCGTCCGACTGCGCCCAGGCCGGGAAAGGTGGAAGCGGAACGTCGCCCTCGATGTACATCAGGCGCTCCCGGCCATCCTCCCCGATTTCGACCGGAAGCGATGCGCCGTGAAAGCCGCTCTGACGCAGGGTCTTGAGAAAACCATGGATCGCTGCAGAGTTGGGATTCGCTGGACGGAGCACGAACGTGCCGCTGCGCACGACCTCGCCAGCGTTCGCGATCCCGCCGATCAAGTGCTCGTTCTCGTCCACGTCCTTCGGTATCCGTCGACCACGGGCTGCCGGCGCAGCGACGTACCAGGAGTAGAAACGTGCAGGCACGCGTCATTGGTCGGAGCTACCAGTCCTTTTCGTCCTTAAGGAGGTACGTCTCGCACAAGGCGGCCGCGTCCTTCAGGGTTCCCACTCGTGGAAAGGTCGACGGAGTTCCGAACTCAGGCTCACGAAACCCCGACCAGTAGGGAACATATGGACAGAAACGTCCGTCGGCGGCCGCAGCAATCCTGATCCATCTGTACCAGGGACGGTCGTCGTCGTGGATCCACCATCCAATGAAGGTTGCGTCGTGTTCATGCGGTGAGCCCTTGGCCCAGACGTGGTGCTGTGGCTCGATCGGGTGCGATATGTCCACGTCCACCGCGAAGGCCCACTCTCGAGCGTATCCCGGAAGGGACCAATTTGTCCTTGACGGGCCTCGTTTGGTTGAGGCGCCCGATCGGACTACACACCCTGATCACGGTAACCACACACCGCGATCTCGAGTGGTGCGTCGGTGTCCGCTTCGAGGAGCAATGTCGTTCCAGGGTCGCCACCGGATGGCGACAAGCCATAGCCAATCTTGCTCAGATGAGCCTCCTACCTTCGAGCACGCGACGTATGAGCTCCCCGATGACGTGGCGAGCCGCCTTTGCAGTGCGGGTCGCCTACGGGGGGATGGTGGTTCTCCTCGTTGCCTACCTTGCATCACTTCTTATGCGTTCGCCATATGACGACTGGCCATGGATCGACGGATGGGGCCTGGTCGTCTACGAGCTGATTCTCTCGGGCCTGCTCCTCGCCCGCGGGTTCACGAAGCGCCCCGGCCAGGCGGTGCCACTCGTTCTCGGGTCGGCGGTCCTCGCGTGGACACTCGGCGACCTGGTGCTCACCTGGGAAGGCTGGGGCGGCGCGAACGTCGGGACCCCGTCATTCGCCGATCCGTTCTACGTCGCGTTCTATCCGCTGGCCTACGCGGCCATCGTGCTCATGCTCCGCCGGGAGATCAAGCGCATGCTCCCGGCGACCTGGCTCGACGGCGCAATCGCCGGCCTCGGTGCGGCGGCGGTCTGTGCGGCCTTCGCTTTCCACGCCGTGCTCAGGTCGCTCGGTGGCAACGCAAGTGCCCTCGGGGTTGCCGTGAATCTCGTCTACCCGATCGGCGACGTGCTCCTACTCGCGCTTATCGTCGGCGGCACTGCCGTCCTCCCAGGACGACGCCTGGCCTGGTGGCTCTTCGCCAGCGCATGCGCTGTGAGCGCTGTCGGCGACACCTTCAACCTGTTCGGATCGACCGACCAGGTCGGGATCGTGGTCAACGAAATCGCACATCCGGCGGCGATTCTGCTGATGTCCGTATCCGTGTGGGTGCCGATTGGGCGACGCGACCTGCTCCATCGCGCCAAAACGCCAGGGTTCCTGCTCCCCGGTGCGGGAGCGCTCGCGGGTGTAGCCATCCTCGTTGTTGGCGCTCTCCAACGCTTGATCCCAGCGGTCGCCATCGGCCTCGCGACCGCGACCCTGGCGGTCGCCGGCCTCCGCCTGTGGCTCTCGGCAAGGGGGCTGCGCGCACTGACCGAGGAGCGCCATCGACGCGCGGTGACCGACGAGTTGACCGGGCTGGGGAATCGGTACCAGTTGACTTCGCTCCTCGATGCATATTTCGACGATCTGGTCGACACCTCGACGCCACCTCACGCCCTGGCATTCCTGTTTGTCGACCTGGATCGCTTCAAGGAGATCAACGACAACTTCGGGCACGCGGCAGGTGACGAGCTCCTAACGCAGCTCGGGCCGCGGCTCATGAGTTCCCTTCGAGCGACGGACGTCCTTGTACGGATCGGAGGTGATGAGCTCGGTGTCGTTTTGATGGACAGCGAACCCGCTTACGCAGCTGGGCTCGCACGACGGCTCACTGCGCTGCTTGAGCAGCCCTTCGTCCTCAAAGGAGGGGTCCTTGTCAGCATCAGCGCGAGCATCGGCATTGCGCTCGCGCCGGACGACGCCTCTGACAGCCTTGGCCTTGTACGCTGCGCCGACGTCGCCATGTATCGCGCCAAGCTGGGGCAGCAACCGTTCGAGATCTACCGATCGGACGGCGATGACGGACGAGAACAGTCTCACGTTCGTCGTGACTCCGACGGCGCGCTCGAGAGTAGGCAGTTGGCCTTCCGCTACCAGCCATAGGGCGCGGTTCCTAATGCCGCAGGAAACGGAGGGTGGGAAGCCGTAACCCGACTGCCGGGTAGTGCTGCCACCCGCTCGCAAGGGGCGGTCGCACCCTCGACAAGCGGTCTACGGCGTCGATACTTGCCACTGATGAACACGGCGCTCGGCGGTGTGGAAGGGTCGGGATCGGCCGTCACCGGTCGACCGGCAGACAGGAGGGGATTTATGGGCTGAGGGGGCTATTCCGGATAGGACGCGACGCATTCCTGCGAGATAGCAGGGACCGCTCGATTGGGGCTATGAGCCCCACCGCATACGAACAACATCAGGGGACCATATGAACATCCACTTTGGATCCGACCATGCTCCCGGCGTACGGCCGGGGCTGCGTGGGATCGTTGCCGGCGCCGCGCTCATTGTGAGTGTCGCCAGCGTGCCGATTTTCGCGGGAACCGCCTCGGCAGGCACGGGCACCGTTATCGCCACAGCAACCACCCCCTTCGGCAAGGCGCTGGTCGTCGGCTCGGGCCCGTACGCCGGGTTCAGCCTCTACTTCATCACGAGCGACCATGACAGGACCTTCGGCTGCACGAGCAAGCCAGTGGTCACTCCGGTCGGGACGCTCCTGTGCACCGGACCGTCCAACGACACGAACGCCGAGTGGCCCGCGATCACGACAATGGGTGCACCAATCGCCGGTCCAGGAGTCTCGCAGCAGCGGCTGGGCACAATCTGGCGAGCGGGCGTCGGGGACCAGATCACCTATGCCGGCCACCCGCTCTACCTGTTCGACCAGGCCCCCGGCGAAGTCACGGGTGAGGGATGGGACGAGCCCAGCCTCCCGCCCTGGCACGGGATCTGGTACTTGATGGCGCCATCGGGGCGTGCGCTGCCGTGGGCCGGCACGCTGACGACCACGAAGATCGGCGCCCGCAAGGTCCTCGCCACGCCGATGTTGACCGCCATCGGCTGGGTCGACTTCCCCGTCTACAGCTACAGCAAGGACACACCCGCACACAGCGAGTGCACAGGCGCATGCGCGCGCGCCTGGCCAGGCATGCTCACCAGTGGCACGCCCGGGGTATCGGGTGGACTCTCGTCGACGAAACTCGGCACCCTGCACACGCCAAACGGCACGCAAGTGCGCTATGACGGCAATCCCTTGTACCTGTTCGCCTTCGAGGGCCTCGCCCCGACGGCTACCGGTTTTGCGGCGACCGGGAACGGTAACGGCATCTCCCTGAATGGGGGCACCTTCAGGCTCGTCACCCCTTGATCGACTGAGTCCGACCCTGGCCTCCGCGACGAGGCCAGGGTGGGCTCGCCGACAACTGTTCGAGCGTACCTACCGGCTCGCGGCTCATCGGCTACCCCAGGTGGCCTCTGCACAATGCAAGATGCGCCACTTCTTCGAAGCATCCGATCGCGGTCGCGTTGAGCCCTGGCATCACCCTTGGAGCGTGCGGCGCTGCGGGCGAGGCGGCAGCGTACGGTCATCGCGCCAGCAATGACGGTCGCTCGGATCCCTGAGCTTGCTGTCTCGGCGTCGAACGCACTTCGCGGCGACCCAGCGGAAGCAGGGCGGACGTGACATGGTCGGGACCATGGTGCAGCGCTGCCCCAAAACGCGCGCTCTGCTCGCTCTGTCAACCACACGTGGCATCGGCTGATCCCCGTATGACCACACCGCTTTTCGCGTGATTTTGAGGTCTTTCGGCGCACCTGTTCAGTGAATCAAAAAAAGGCGTAGCCGTTGCAGAGCGAGCGCAAGTTGGTTGTCGGATAAGGGTTTTGCAGCGGGTACTTCGATTTCAGGAGGTGCAACGAGAAACCCGCTGGCCGACCCCGGGCCAGACGCGCTCAGGGAGTGGCACGTCGATCATGAACCGCGGGAAGATGGGAGCGGCCCTGTCCCTCGTGCCGAATCTGACGATTGGCCGGGAGGTCGCGGTCTAACGAAAACTCAGCTCGGGGCACCAAGGATGAGCTGGAAGCACCCTCGCCAGCGCCTGCTCGTCGGTCACCTTCACGTTATGGGCCTCGATCGCATGCTCCTCGACGATCAGGATCAACGCCTCCTCGGGGCCCCGCGCTTCAAACCCGCAGTCGCACGTGATAAGCAGCTCAGGTGTCATGGTGTTCTGACCCACGCTCTCGATCCTCCTGTCCTCTGATCCCTGTGCGTCCGACGCTACCACGCTGCCCACTAACATCGAGTTAAGGAATTAAGCGCGAGTTATGGCCGACAGCGTCTAAAACATGTGTGAGGATCGCCACCGTCTGTCCGTTGTTTGACAGGCTTCCGCCCTGCGACACGGAAGCAACGAAGAGCCCACGGATACGGGAGCGCGCGCTGTGTATTCCGCGCTGGCCAATGGCACCCCCGGCGTAGCAAGCGTTGCCACCAGCAACATCAGTACCCAGACTCCGGACCACCGCCGCCGCACGGAGGCGCGCAAGCTGTCAGCACAGCATTCGGTTCGACATGCCGCTCCTCAGGGATCCCAGAGGTCGGCCAGCCGTGGTCGCGCTCGGACCACGTGTCTCGTTTCCAATCAGCCGCGCAGTCTACGCACCCAGCCTTGGGCCGTCCGTACGCGGGAAGACTTACGACGGTTCCATACACCGAGGCAGGTCCGCATCGATCCCGAAGTGCGCCAGCCGCTGCGAACGCGCCCAAATGTCATGTGCGCAACTGCTAGTCTCGCCACGCGCGGCCGGCAAGGACGTTGCTCTGGCCACCGGAAGGGACACGAGATGATGCCTGGTTTGACTGAAATTCGCCTGGGAGCTTCGTCGCGGGCTGCGGGACTCACTACAACCCATTGGCGCAGTCGGCAGAAGCTTCTCGGCGGCGCGCTGCTGGCGTCCCTCGGGCTGGCCCTCGGGATGGGACAAAACAACTGGGGACGAGCGCAGACGACGTTCAGTCCAAGCATCGTCGTGAATGCAAGCCAGGCGCTCGGGCCTATCAGCCCGGGGCTCTTCACCAACAACCAGCGATACGAAGATGGTGGCACTGGGGTTCTCGACCTTTCGACACTGTCTTCGGATCCAACCATTGTTCCAGTGAAACCCGACATCGTCGCGTATGCGAAGCAGGAAGGCGTCACCGGCCTCAGGTTCCCGGGGGGAACGCAGGGCGACTATTACAACTGGGAAGACGGCATCGGGCCGGTTCTCAGTCGACCCACATGCGCAAACCTGGCAGGTCCTCCGGCCGCCTGCAACTCCTACGGAATCATGGAGCACATGGAGTTCATGGAAGCCATCGGCCCGGCTGCCGTCGCGTGGACCGGCATTACGCTCGCACGCAACATTCGCGCTCAGGATGCTGCCAATTTTGTCGAGTTCATGAATTCGCCCGATGACGGCAACCATCCGTGGGCAGCGCTACGAGCGGCGTACGGTCACCCGGCACCCTACGGGGTCCGATTCTGGGCCCTCGGCAACGAAGTGATAGCGGACAAACGCTATTTCCCGAACGTCAACGCCTGGCTGGATGGGTATTCAATCAATGGCGTCTCCGTCTGGGACGGTGCACTGAATATTCGCAATGCGATGAAAGCAGTCGACCCAACCATTGAGGTGGGTACGGGGTGGTCTCCGAAGAACAACGACATCTTCAATGCATTGCAGGCACGGAACACCCGCTTTGACTTTGCGGACGTCCACGGGCTTGGCGGTGCACAGGGGACCGGCACCACGTCGACGATCCAGAACTACACCGCGGTCAGCGCAGCGTCGCACAGCGCGGACAAGACCGTGGCGCTGCAGAACATGATCAACGGGCCTGCGTATCCTGCCCTGAACGGAATGCTCATCTACTCCTGGGAGATGGATGTCTCAGACGTCGCCCTTCGCTACAGCCTGAGCCATGCTCTGACAAATTCGGTGACCATGGATGAGTACATTGCCAACCACCTCACGTTCGACTCGCACACCCCGTTCAGTGCGCTCAACACAAAACCACCGGAGACCGCACGCTCGGAGGATGTCGAGTTCTACCCAAGCGTCCCCGCTGATCCCACCGGGAACCAGTACGTCACCTGGATCGCCACGGCTCCGTCGTACACCTACATGTTGTACGCCTACGATCTCGGCACCCAGTCGGTGGCATCCGCGATCAGCTCCGATCCGACCGCGACCGTGAACAAACTGAGCGTCAATCTGCTCTATGTCACCGCAGCCCTGGACGACCAGGGCGATGTTCTCGGTGTCATCGTCACCAATACCGACGTCAGCAACGACTGGACCGCGTCCCTGACTCTCGAGGGGTTTGCAGCCGGCAATGCGGCGGTCGAGCAGGTGAATGGACCGGACGTGACCTCGGTCGACACACCGGCTGCGCCCACAACCGTCCAGGACGTCGCCTTGCCCGGATTCGCGGTTCCAGCCTCGGGCACCTTCAGTTACACCTTCCCGGCACACTCCGTCACGGCAATCGACTTCTCCGCTGCACAGTCGTAGTTCGCTCGGCTCGGCGACGACCTGCCACTGCAGCGTTACGATGAAGCGCTAAAGTCGCCAGGCCGTCGGAACTAGCGCCGCTCGCAGTCCGCCGAGCAGGACACACGCTCCTCGCGGGGGGGCCGCTGGCCCACGGCGACCACCATCCCTGGAGGGACCCGCTCGAAGCGCTCGCGGCGTTTGCTCTGTTTTCCTTATACTAGGGCGAGCCACGCTGGCGAGGCCATCGTCAAGCCTGCCAGGGAACTGAGGGGACCAGGGGAAATTCATGTCAGGGGGCATCCATTCGAGAGGCCGCGCGTCCGGAATCCGCCGGCTAAGCGTCGTCCTGGCTGGACTCAGCTCGGTTGCCGGCCTGTGGTCCGCTACCGGAGCCACGTCGGTGCTTGCTGCGTCCAAGGCTCCGACCGCTAGCCGCGCAACCACCACCGTCAAAGCCGGCTCGGTCACCACACAGGACTGGCCGACCTACCTGCACGATGCCGCGCGCACGAGTGTCAGCGGCGATACCACGATGAATCCGGCGAACGTGCAGTTCCTGCAGAAGAAGTTCACCACAGTCACGGGCGGCGTCATCGCAGCTGAACCGGCGATCGTGAACGGCGTTGCCTACGTCGGGTCGTGGGATGGGTACGAGTACGCGATCAATGCGAACACGGGCGCCGTCATCTGGAAGACATTCCTCGGGACGGTCACCGATCCCCCATGTGCGCCCCCGAACGAGGGCATCACATCCTCGGCCACCGTGTACAACGGCGTGGTCTATGTCGGAGGCGCCAACGACGCGAACGGCGAGGAGCAGTGGTACGCGCTGTCCCCTGCGACCGGCGCGATTCTCTGGCAGGTCCCCACGGGCCTCGGCCCTGTGGCCGGCCCGTACTACAACTGGTCCAGTCCGCTCATCGTCACCGATCCGGCGGACGGGCTTCCATACGCATACATCGGCACAGCCAGCGACTGCGATGCGCCTCTTGCTCCGGGCCAGCTGCTGAAGGTCTCACTGACGACGCACCAGGTGGTCGCCATCACGCCGATGGTCCCAGCCGGGCAGGTCGGTGGCGGTATCTGGACGTCACCGACGTACGACGCCACGACCAACAAGATCTTCGTTTCCACAGGGACGCTCAACCTCTATTCGCAAACGCTCTCGCAGGCGGTCGTCGCGATAAACGCCACGACCATGGCTGTGGTTGATCACTGGCAGTTGCCCTTCGAGGCCGCGGTGAGCGACTCTGACTGGGGCACCACGCCGACGCTCACAACCGACGCGAACGGCGACCAGCTCGTGAGCCTCGCGAACAAGAACGGCATTCTCTACACGCTCAACCGCAACAACATGGCCGCAGGTCCCGTCTGGCAGTACCAGATCGCGTACGGCGGTGACTGCCCAACGTGCGGTGACGGCTCGATCGCCTCAGGCGCCTTTGCCAACAACGTCCTGTACTACGCAGGCGGGAGCAACAGCGATTCAAGCGGCATCGGTCATGGCGGTTCGGTCACCGCTTTCAACGCAGGCACCGGCGCGGTGCTCTGGAAGCACGAGACGAACTCTCCCGTCCTCGGCTCCATCATCTATGACAACGGTCTGATCTTCGACGGCCAGGGCTCGATCATCGAGGCACTGAACGCGGCCAACGGGGCGTCACTGTGGACCTACAACCTCGGCGCGGGCACATATGGTGCCCCGGCCGTGGCCAACGGCATGCTCTACCTGGGTGCGGTCAATGGCGACGTCTTCGGATTCGGTCTGCCGACGACGCTGCCGGGATCGCCGCCGCCCGACCCCAACTGCCCGACGGGCTTCACGTGCCAGGACCTCGACAAGCCCGGGATCGCCGGCAGTGAGGTCGTCAACAGCAATGGGAGCGTCACGGTCACGGCGTCGGGGAACGGCCGCACCCAGGGCGATCAGATGCGCATCATCACCGAGCCTGCCAGCGGCGATTTCCAGATCTCCGTCGAGGACATGTCCGAAACCGTGGGCAACCTCACCGGCTTCAGCCAGCCCCAGCTCGGCATTGTCATACGTCAGAGCGCGGCGCTCGGCGCACCTTTCTACACGGCGCTGCAGGATCCGACGTACCCGGGCGAGGGCGAGACTGTCGCCAACGTCATCATGTATTACCGCGATACGTGGGGCGGCCCGGTCGTGGAGCTGACGCAGAACTACCCGCTCGCTTTCCCGCGATACATCATGGTGCAGCGTCATGGCGATACTTTCCAGACGCTGTTCAGCTCCAACGGCAAGAACTACACGCTCATCAGCGCCACGGTGCACACGATGGTGATGCCCACCACCCTGCTGGCCGGGGTGGGGGTTGCTTCCGGCACGCCAACAGCGACGACTACCGCGGTCTATCAGAATCTCGCCCTCGGACCACCCACGCAGACCTACGTCGAGCAGAACGAGCCTCACGCGTGCCCGACCGCCTGGACGTGCACGGACGTTGGCGCCGGCTCGCCGATCGGCGACGAGACCTTGGTCAACGGCGTCTGGACGATCTCCGGAGGCGGTGAGGGGATCAACCTCGCTGCGGATGGAATCGGCAATAACCGAATCGCCGACCAATTCCATTACGTGTACAAGCCGATGACCGGTGACGGAACCATCACCGGACGGCTGACGTCGATCGCCAACGGCAGCGCCACCGCGCAGGCCACGCTGATGATGCGCGCCGATACATCCATCGGCTCACCCTTTTACGGTGTGGTGGTGACGCCCAATCTCGCGGCGACCATCGAGTGGCGGACGAACAACCTCATCCAGCAGCGGGTGACGATTCCCGTCGGCACCCTGACCCTCCCGACATGGTTCCAGATCAACCGGTACACCGATACAACGCAGTCACCGCCCGTGACGTACTACAGCTTGCTCACCTCGACCAACGGGACGACTTGGACCGAGGTCAACGGATCGACCGTCGCGCTCAATCTCGGTGCGCACCCGCTGGCCGGAATGGGTGGCTCACAGGCCACCCCGCGTGCGCTCAACAAATCGACGTGGGACAACGTCAGCATCTCCAGTGCCAGCACGAAGCCGCCGGGCGTGTGTCCGCAGGGCTACACCTGCCAGGACATTGGTGGCGGCTATCAGTCGGGAAGCCAGGAGTTCAGCGGTAACGGCACGTGGACGTTCTCCGCAGGCGGCCCGGACATCTGGGACGTGTACGACTTCTTCCACTTCGTCTCGCTGCCGCTCACCGGCGACGGCACGGTGAGTGCAGAGGTCTCCTCGGCCGGTCCGGTGAACTACGACGCCGAGTGGCAGAAGTCCGGCGTGATGATGCGCGGATCCACCGATCCGCAGTCGCCGTATTACGGCGTGTTCGTGACGCCACAGCACGGGCTGGCGGTGCAGTGGCGAACGACTCAGGCTGGTTTGACCAGTCAGGTGCTCGCGCCCGGCCCTTCGCCGGAGTTCCCGGTGTACCTGATGATCGGACGGTGGACAGACCCGCACCCCGGCGGTCAGACCTACTACACAGCCTACTGGTCGACTGACAACCTCAACTTCACCGCGATCCCCGGTTCGACTATTGCACTGACCCTGCCTGCAACAGTGCTGGCCGGAATGGCTGCGGATTCGTACAACGAGAAGACCACCTTCCCGGTCGTCTTCAACGCCTTCGCTCTCTTCAGCGATACCGAACCGGTGCCCCCGGGCGCCTGCCCGTCGACAGTTGACGGGTGCGCGGACATCGGCGGCGCGTCGCCGGCCGGCGTGCAGACGCTCGCCAACGGCACACTCACGATGAGCGCCGGCGGCGGTGATATCTGGCTGGGGGCGGATCAGATGCACCTGGTCTGGCAGAACCTTGCCGGCGACGGCGTGGTCAGCGCGCGAGTCGTCTCCCAGCAGAACACCGGTGCATGGGCCAAGGCAGGCGTGATGATGCGTGCCACCACGGACCCGGGCTCGCCTTACTACGCTGTCTTCGTCACGCCGAGCAACGGCATCGCCGTCCAGTACCGAGCCACGGCTGGTGCGAACACCGCACAGGTCGTGATCCCCGGCGCGACTCCGGCATACCTCGAGGTGAGCCGCTACACCGACAGTGGCGGCACCACCTGGTACACGGCGTACACGTCGACCAACGGGACCACGTGGACCGCGGTTGCCGGATCCACGGTGGCGCTGGCGATGCCGGGCACACTGCTCGCGGGCTGGGGCGGTGACTCGACCAGCCAGACGACCGGAAGCCAGATCGTCTTCGACACCCTTGCCGTGACGTCGGGCGCCGCCGCGCCTCCCGGACTCTGTCCGTCCGGCTGGAGTTGCGCGGACCTCGGTGGTGCGACCCCCGCTGGAGGACAGAGCCTCTCCGGCACCGCGTGGACCGTCTCAGGCGGCGGCGGCGACATCTGGGGTGTGAGCGACCAATTCCGCTTCATCGATACACCGGCAAGCGGTGACGGCACCGTCAGCGCCGAGGTCACCTCCCAGCAGGCGACGAACCCCTGGGCGAAAGCGGGTGTGATGATGCGCAGCACTGCCGATCCCGCTTCCCCGTACTACGGCGTCCTGGCCACGCCCGCCAATGGAGTCGTCGTGCAGTGGCGCACCACGCAGGGCGGGGTGACCAGTCAGCTCGCGGTCCCGGGCACAGTCCCGGCCTACCTCGAGGTGTCGCGATGGACCGACACCAGCGGCGCGACTCCGGTGACCTACTACTCCGCGCTCACGTCACCGGACGGGGTCACGTGGACGACCATCCCGGGCTCTGCCGTGGCGATGACCCTGCAGGCGAACTACCTCGATGGCCTCGCAGTCACCTCGCACGACACCAGCCAGTTGAGCAGCGTCGGACTCACCGCGGTGAAGATCGGCACAACGTCGACGGAACCGCCCGGGGTCTGCAGCGCGGCATACACCTGTGGCGACGTCGGTTCGACGACCCCCGCCGGGACTCAGACACAGACGCCCACGGGGTGGACCATCCAGGGCGGCGGCGGTGACATTGCAGGAACGAGTGACCAGTTCCGCTTCGTCGAGCAGGCACTTCCTGGAGACGGCACGATCAGCGCACAGCTGGTGTCGTTGAGCAACACCAACGCATGGACTAAGGCCGGGCTCATGGTCCGCGCCGACACGACTGCCAGCGCCGCGTACTACGCGCTTCTGCTCACGCCGGGTAATGGCTTGGTGGTGCAGTATCGCAACGCCGCGGGAGCTGTCACCAACCAGCCCGTTCTGCTCAGCGGGCCTGCGGCGCCGCTCTATCTCAGCATCACACGAACTGGTACGACCTTCTCGGCGTCGACGTCGGCGGATGGCGTCACCTGGACTCCCGTCGCCGGATCGTCTGTGCCGCTGAGCGGCCTCACGGGCTCGCTGCTCGCCGGGATGGCCGTCACGTCGCACGACACCAGCCAGCTGGCCACCGCGATCTTCAGCGCGGTCAATATCTGAGGACCGCGTCGTGCATCTTACGGGCGGCACAATCGCGCGGCGGCGAAAGTCGCCGGCGTCGCGGGGCCGACGTCGTAGCTCGTCGGTGCGACCTGGTATCCGAGATTCCAGAAGTTCGCTCCGCTCGACCCTTCAGCGAAGATGGTCGCGCACATGCCGCGCAGTGCCGCTGCCCGTTGCGCGTCGCCGTCGGACTGCTGCCAGCCGAACTCCTCGTCGATCCATGGTTTGCCGATCGACGCGCAGTACGTAGCAACCGTTCCGGAATACGCGAGCATGCCGCCGTACGTCTTGATGGCGCAGATGTCGACCGTCGGCAACGCGAAGATCGCCTTCCAGTCAATGCCGGACGTGGGTTCGTTGAGGTATCCAAGCCCTCCGGGATTCACCGCGACAGTTGCGCCGAGCTGCTTCCACAATCCCGTGGTGCGAGCGTAGAAATCGGTCAGCTGCTGCGTGGTGTAGGAGAGCGTGCATTCCTGTCCCGTTGCGGGCGCCATGAACGTGTGACTGCCCACAGGCAGCGGCTCGCCGCTGATCCCGAGCGTCGCGATCGTGGGATCGTCTGCGTAGAGCCGGTTCGTGACCGTGTTGCGCCGCGTGGCGACGAACCTGATGAACGCTGTCCAGTCTGACGTGTAGGGATTGACGCAACTGTTCCAGAGAATATTTCGATAGTCGCTGAGGTCCAGGGCGACGTGCAGACCAGCCGCGCCTGCGTCGGCGATCATCTGATCGACCTGCTCCCACGTCGTTTCAGCGTATGGCGTCGAGGACGGGATGCCGTCGTCCGAGAAGAAGTTGACGATGCGGATCGTGTCCAGCCCCGCCCGCCGCGCGAGCGCCACCGTGCCCGTCGGGTTTCGGAACCCAGACTGTTCCGGGAGCAATCCTGGGTTGTACACGCTCGCTCCGTTCATGTACCAGGACAGCCCGTTCACGCACAGATGCGTTGCGCACACGGTCACCTCGGCGGCAGCGGTGCCATGCGCGGGAGGCGGAGCGGTCGTCCCGCTCGGCGACGCACCGACATGCCCGGTGCCATGCGGGGGTATACCAGCCTCGTCATTGCGCAGCACGAGCACGAGCAGAAGACATAGCGCGGCGACCAGCGCCACTGCTGCAGCACTCGCGAGGCGTCGGGTCCTGCCCGGATTGATGGCGCTCCTCCGCGGCTCTCGTCGGCGTGCTCCACAGCCAGCCTCGGGTTCCCGAGAGCCGTCACCCCGGTTGTATAGGATGTGCCGGTCTCAGCCGATGACGCCTGCCCTACGGGAGAGTGCCGAATCCGAGCATCCGTCGACGAAGTTGCAGCGAGCGGTGACGACGCCGTTACAACCGGACACCTGAGAGGCGGGGTCCAGCCGCCGGCGAGCTTATGCTTCGTGATGCCACGACAAGAGCAAAGCCTTCGTGAGGAGGCGACGCAAAGCCACGGGTCTCAACGCGAGACGGCCGGGTTACCGAAGGATCGTGGGTGCCGGAATTCGGAGCCCAGATGATCAGAACTGTGTCCGCGGCGACCGTTGTCCTGATCGCAACCGCTGCGTGGGGCGCCGCCAGCGCGGAGTCCTCCCAACGGCTGACCGCCGCCCCCCGAAGCACGGGTTCCGGCCAGATGACGGCGCCCCCACGCGTCACGTCGCCCACGCACCGGGTCGAGCATCCGGTGCGGAAGAGCATCCACACGCCTGAGCCCGTACCGACGCACGGGCCGGCGCCAACCGCTGTAGCGACTGCGCAACCGTCACCGACGCCCGCCTCCACGCCGAGCCCGACGCAGGCTTCGTCCTTCGTCATGGTCTGCGGCACAGGGCTGTGCGCGGATGGTGTGCGATTCGATGAACGCGGCGCGACCGCCTACGGGGAGTATGGCAACCCGGCCAACGAAGTCGCGCTCGCCCAGCGCGCCGGTCTCAACACCCTCGAGCTCGTCGAGTTCGACACGCGCTACCACACGCTTTCGGACACGGAGTCGAGCGCGACCTGGGACCGCGTCGACGCGTTCATTGCCGCCGCCCACACCGGAGGGTTGCACGTCATCCTCAATCTGAGCGAGTACGGCCAGTCGCTGCAGGCAGCGGGGCTGCCAGCGGTCACGACGGATTGGGGTCCATATCTCCAGTTCATCGCGAACCGTGTGAACACGGTGACCGGGATCCGATACGCCGACGATCCGACCATCGCCATGGTCGAGTTGTGGGGAGAGATTCCGGCACCCAACTATCCGAAGTCGGTGGGGACGACCCAGCAGATCACCGACTTCTATTCGCGGTCGCTCGCCGAGTGGAAAGCGGACGCCCCCAATATCCTCGTCAGCAGCGGCGGGTTCTCGTACCTCAACGATCCCCACAGCGGGATCGACTGGAAGACGATCATGGCCGATCCGGTCAACGCCGCCTGCGACGTCGAGGTCAACTCAACGGGCGATCTGAGCATCAGCGTCCCGAGTGTCGCCACCTACTGCCGATCGCTGGGGAAGCCGTGGTTCCTCGCTGCGTGGAGCTCGTGCTTCGGGTCGTCCCGGGGCACGTGGGATCTCGACTACTGGTCGTCCGACACTGCGATGGCCGCGCACGCCAGAGTAATGATCGGCGTGGCAGACGGCGCGTCCGTGCCGCCGCCGTTGGGCGACGATTTCTGGAACATCGGTGACACCGCGGCAGTCACGGGGACCTGCGATATCGGCCCGCAGTTTCCGCTCACCTTCGCCGCGCTCCGATAGCGCCGATCGGGAGGCGCGGTCATGCCGGCCCGGTCACCCGGTACAACCGCCAGTTCGTCGCATCGTCGCTGACGCTATTGAACTGCTTCACCAGCGTTCCCAGGCCGCCGCCATTGGCGTATGCCCCCGGGTAGGCGCGGTTGATCGCGTCCAGCTTACCCAGCGCCTGCTCCGACGGCACCAGGAAGTAGCGCACGCCGTTGCCGGCCGGATCAGCGAGCACCTGCTGGAAGTCGCGATCCGAGGTGATCACGTACTGTTGCGTATTCGAGGACGACATCACGATGTCGAATCCGAGGAAGTCGTCGACGAGGACCTTGCCCCGGCCGAGATGCAGCGAGTCGACGTACTGGCTCACCCGGTGATCGGTGACGAATCGCAACGACGCCAGGCGTTCGGCCTGCGTGAGCGGCCCGCGCTGTACCAGCGCCTGAAGCTCTGCCGCGTACCCGACGTTGATCGTCGGATCCATGACGGCACGGTACCCGGCCTGCATGGAGAGCGACATCAGGACGATCCCGACCAGTGCGGCGACGGTCGTACCACCCGTCCGCAGCCACCTCAACGACCGGCGCTGTCGGCCCTGGTCGGGTCCGCTTGCGGCGGTTTGCGCTGAGCCGGCTCTGCTCCGCCGTGCCAGCGTGACGCCGACCATCAGAATCACCAGCGGGATCACCACGATGAAGTAGCGAAGGAGCCGGAGCACGCTACCGCTGACCTGCGCGTAGAACATGAACGTGACGACGGCGCCGAGCACCGCAGGTGCCGCCAGCGCGATCCAGTCCCGCCGCCAGACGATCACCGCGACGCACGCCACGATGACGACGGGCAGGAACGGTTCGAGCGCGAGCATCCAGTGCAGCGCCTGATTGGAGGCGGCAAGCTCCTGTCCCAGCGTGAGCGACGTCGACAGCCCGCGCGACTGTAGCTGCGCCGAGTTGCCGTAGCTGGATGACAGCTGCTGGAACGCTGTGCCGGTGATCAGCCAGCTGGTCACCGCCCAGAGCACAAACGCGGTTGCGAACGGGGCCACGACGATGAAGGTGTCGAGCACCGCGGCGCGCACGCGTTGTCGCGTCGCGCTCCTTGTCCGCATGAACGTCGCGAAAGCGACGATGACCACAACCGCCGCGGCAGCTGCCGTCGCCTCATATCGCGTGAGATAGAGTGCAGCAAGGTAGAACCCCGTGCTGACGAGCGCAGAGATCTCCTGGGTCCGCAACCACCGCTGCAGGTGACGGGCCACGAGCAGCAGGAAGAAGATGAACATCGCCTCGCTCATCGAATTGATGGCATAGAGAATGATCATGGGGTGCAACGCGAACGTCGCGGTCAGCAGCCAGCGCACCCAGCGGCGCACTCCGACCTCTTCCAGGAAGCGAAAGACCTGATACGCGGCGCCGGCCATGAAGAGCGCGGAGACGATGTTGCCGGCGAACGCATCCTGTACCAGGGCGGGCCACACCGACTTGAGCGCCACCAACGGCACCAGGACGAGCTCCGGAAGCGGGCTCCACACGAATCCAACCGCCGCAAGGTGAGGATCGCCGCTGAACAGGATACGGTTGGCGATGGCCACGCGCGACACCCCGTCCTGGCCGAGCCCCTGACTGTGCACGATCAACGTGACGTAGAAGGCGAGAGCCAGGTAGGCGACCAGGCAGGACCAGAACCAGATGAGCGCGTCCGACGGCCGGTGCACGCGGATCAGCCGGCGTGGGATCGCGACGAATCGGGGTCGCAGCGCAACCGCCTGCACGGTCAGGCCTCCCCCTCGATGACATACGGCCGGTCCAGGCCGTGCGCGGTCTTCTCCCAGAAGAAGGGAGAGATCAGCAGCTGCAGGAACGCGCGCAGCGCACCGACCGATATGAGCATCCAGTACAGCGGCGCGAGGGCTGCCGCCTTCATCAGCTCGGGCCGGCCGGCGGCGCGGATGACGATGAAATCAACGTACAGGGCGAGGAAATTGCCCGCGATCATCGATGCCAGTCCAGGGAAGTACACCCACGACGGGAAGATGTTCTCAATGAACGGCGGGTGAGCGAAGAACCAGGTGAGGGTGAGTACCCAGAACACCGGGTTGAGCAGTGCCGTCAGCGTCGTGGCGCCGACCAGCATGTTGAACCCGCAGAAGCCGCGGCCACCGAGCTCATGCCAGAGACGGCGCGGTTCACGCATATGCACCAGCCACGTCTGTGCGTAGCCCTTGTACCAGCGCGAGCGCTGCTTGATCCAGTTGATAGGGTCGCTGTTGGCCTCCTCGTACGTCGTCGAGTTGAGGAACTCGGTCCGATACCCCATGCGGTACAACCGGACGCCGAGGTCGCAGTCCTCGGTGACGTTGAACGGATCCCAGCCACCGATCTCCTCGAGCACGGAGCGGCGCATGTGCATGGACGTGCCGCCCAATGGCACCGGCGTGCGGCCACCGGCAATCGCCGGCAGCGAGAATCCGAACCAGGACAGGTACTCGATCGCAAACCACGAGGTGAGGAGGTTCTGATGTGGGTTGTGATACTCGAGCCGTGCCTGGAGGCATGCCACCTGGGGTGCCGCACGCGAGAACGCGAGCACGGCTCGGCGGAGCTGCAAAGGCTCGGGGCGGTCCTCGGCGTCATAGATGGTGATCAACTCGCCGCGAGCGCTTAGCAGGCCGAAGTTGAGCGCCTTCGGCTTGGTGCGCGGTTGACTCGGCGGCACGAGCACCACCTCGACGTTGGCAGCCGGATGCGCCGCCAGCACCGCAGAGCGTGTGGCGTTGTCGTCGGCTTCGAGCAGGAGCTTGATATCGAGCAGGTGCGCGGGGTAGTCCAACGCCGCGAGTGAGCGCAGCGTCGTCGCAATCACCTCGGGTTCGTGATATGCGGCGATCATCACGGTGTACACGGGCAGCTGGTCGTCGGGAATCGCGCGCGCTTCCTCGTCCGTGACCGATACCACGTGCGGTGTGTGGATGAGCCGGCGGAAGACGCCGACGTTGCCGGCGAACACCAGCAGGTACACGGCCGCGATGCATCCGGAGAGAGCGATGCCGGTGCCGACCGGCGCAACCACGAACCCGAGGATGCCGGCGACGGCCATGCCGAGGATGACGAGGGCCTGTCTCTGGGTCAGGACACGGCTCGCGGAGAGTTCAGGATGGCGCAGACGGAGTCCGTCGACGGCCTCTGCGGATGCCTCAGCAGGGCTCAGCACAGGAGCGTCCACGATGCCGCGGCGTGCACCCTTGCGCGGGCGCTTGGTGACCGGCATCAGTAGTCCGCCGGTCCGGTGGTGGGTGCTTGATGAGCCGCCTGCTTGACGAGCTCTCGGGCCAGGCTGACGAGACGCTGCGCATTGGGCTCGTTTGCGGTCAGGCTGGAGTCCACGCTCAGCACCACCCGCTGGTATCGCTCACCGCCGGGCACGCTCACGGGCCACTCCCAGTACAGCCCGAGCCAGTAACCGCCGGTCCCGGGAATGGTGTAGCGCATCGCCTTGGCGTCGAGCCCTCCTCCCAGGTCCACCGTGGTCACGCTCGTCAGCGTGTAGTTGTGAAAGCCGTAGCAGGCTTCGAGCCCGTAGGTCGAGAAGGTGCCGAGATCCGAGGTGCCGATCACGTCGACCGTGATCGCCGCCGGCGGCGACGCGTTGGTCGGCGTCGACGTCTCGATATATGCGTAGCGGGTCCAGGTGCCGCCGGTACCGAAATAGCGCGGCGCCCAGCTGTACGTGGCCTCTTCGGAGAGGGTCCAGCCGCTGACAGGAGCGCTGGCAACGCTGGTCGGCGCGAGGCGAGATGGACCGAGGCCGAAGGCGAGCAACTCGAAGCGCGACATCCCCGCGTTCGCAAACATTGCGACAACGCTCATGACGGCAAGCGCCGCCAACGGCACCCGCGCCTTGCGCACAGCCAGCGTCCGCGCCGCGCGCGGCTTGGGTTCCGCTCCAGGTCGTGGTGTCGACTGGCCAACGCCAAGGCTCAGGTGAAAGTGCGGGAGCCAGAGCAGCATCACCAGCGTCGCCCCGAGGATCATGCCCAGGCCGATCAGGGGATGCAGGATGTCGATGGCGAAGTGCTCGCCCCACACCCCGCCCGCCGCCAGCACCAGCAGGATCCGTCCGACGTTCACGACAAACAGGAAGGCCGTTCCGCACACCAGCCAGAGGAGCTTCATGGCAAGACGGCCGCGCATCAGGATGGCGGCAGCGGCGCCGACGATCAGGAATCCGAGGCCGCTGTTGATCCCTGAGCAGGCGGAGCTCACCGACACCGTGAAGCTCTGACTCAGGCCGGTGGCATGGGAGACGAGGAAATCCCCATCGGGCGCCACCGACGCCACCGGAAGGAGCTGCAGAACCGCCTTCACCGCGGCCGCGGTCGTGTCGGTGAACCAGGTGAGCGCGTGGTCGAGGAGCACAACGTATGGGTAGGGCCACGCGAGAAACAGGAAGAGCACCGCTGCGCGGACCCGCACCAGGGCGCGCACGCCAAACGTGAGCGATATGGCGCCGGCGGCGAACAGCGGCAGCGAGAGCAGGTCAAGCCTGTGCAGCCAGTACACGCTCGGCAGCCCGTCGGGCGCGACGATCAGCAGGCCCATCGCCAGGGTGAGCAGGGGGACGCCGACGATGTAGTCGAGGTAGCGATCGTGAATATCCGGCGCACCGGTGTGACGCTGCGCCAGAACGACTCCGAGCAACAACGCGATGAGCGGCACCAGTCCCAGATAGGCAAGGGGCGTCTGCTGGCTCATCTCCTGGACGAGCGTCTGCAGCGAATAGTTGTAGGCAAGCACGACGCACAGGACCACGGCTGCAGCGCGCCAGAACGCGGTCGCGTGCAGGGCTTTGTCGATCCGGCTCACGCCGCGTTGGAGCATCGAGCCGCGCGACATTGGCGCGCCCTCGCCTGGCGCGGGCCGGGGTGTCTGTCCCGACCGGCGGCTCACGATCATGCGACCCTTCCCGTACGCCCGATCAGGCAGGCGCGGCTGCCAGCGTCTGACGCCGGCGAAGGAAGAGGACGTATCCAGCGATCACGAGCACCATCCCGATCGGAATGAGGATCGCCAGCGGCACCTCCGGGACAGGAGGACCGGCGCCCGGCAGGACCGACTTCGAGTCCACCTGGGTTGCGATCGTGCCGTCCTTGTTCACGACCCAGAAGTCGTTCTTCACGTGGACGGCCTTCTCGGGAATATTGCCGGCGGGGTAAGCCAGCGTGTACGTGCAACTGAACACCCCGTCGTCGTTGGTCCTGATCTTGACCGGCGTTGGGGAAGGATTGGTCTTCGGCAACGTGTGCGGGTAGGAGCCACCTGACACGATCTTGAAGCTGCCGCCGACCGCCGATCCGTGGGCGCAGGCGCCCCAACTGATGGTGTAGCGGCCGTGGGCAAACCCGGTGCCGAGCGGCAGTGCCTCGATAGCGTCGACGCCGGAGTACGTCGTGTTCGGCGCCAGCTTATTGAACGTGATCTTGCCGCTCGTGGTTGGCGTCGTCAGCCTCCCACTGGCATCAACGGAGACGGTCTTGGTATTGGCACTCGCCTGCAGCGGGAAGACGCAGATACCCGCTGCGACAACGAGGAGCGCGGACACCTTGAGACTTTGACGCACCACCCTAGATCCCCCTAAACGGAGCGGTTGCTCCCGACATGCGCCCAGCGACCTGAGGGATGGGTCGAATGGAACCAGCGTGCCAATCCCCGGTCCGGCAGACGTGCCGAGCAGAGGTACATGCAGATATCCCATCCACCGTGATAACCCCCCAGTCGTCGGAACGTGTAGCCGCGTCCCCACGCGGTTCCTCTTGCCTACCGGCGTTCCGCTCAGTCAGCGTACGGGGCGTAAGGGGTGCTTGTCAACTTTGACGTGATCAACGACTCTGAGCATTCTGGCGGGTTGGGCGCGAGCGGTTCGACGTGAGCGCTGGAGTGTGCGTCGCGCTCCGCGCGCGTTCCGCCGACCTGGCGGCCGCGCTCACAGTCGTCACCAACGCGCCGGCGCGCCGTTCTCCCTCTTAAGAGAGTTCGAGGAGCCCTTCGACAACCCACGCCTTGAGGTCCTCGAAGGCGCAGAAGGGTGCCCCATCCGCTTCGGCCCGTGACAACACCTCGTCAGGCTCGGCGCCGGCCTTGAGGCCGGCGTAGAGGTAGACCACCGCAGAGGAGCGCGGACCGGTGCGACAGGTCACAAGCGTCGGCCGGGGTAGCTCGTCGAGCGCCGCGACCTGCTGCCGTGCCAGGGCCATATCAAGCGTCCGAGGCGGGTCGGACACGACGTTGGCGGACTTCGCAACTGCCGCCTCGACGTCGGCGTACGACATGCCGCCTTCCATCGAGGCGAACTCCTCGCCGCAGAGGTAGAGCCAGGAGGCGGCGTTCGCGTCGCGGGCGAAGGCCGCGGGATCCGCGATGAGCCCGCGGTTGAAAGTGAGATCTCGAGGACTATGAAAATCGGTCATGGCGGCAGTCTAGAACTCTCAGAATCAGGGTGTCGTGACAGCACCAAAACGCCCGACGCCGGCGTCGGGTCCGCACCCCAAGCAACCGTGGCTGCGCCCGCGCAGCGTGCAGGCGATTCTCGCGGAGCTGCGCAGAGACGGGCCGGCGTCCCCGCTGCAGCTGGCGAATCGGACGCACCTCTCCAAGTCTGTCGTCGACTCCGCCCTGCAGACGCTGGAGCGGGCCGGGCTCGTCCGGCCGGCAGGCGACACCGCGCGGGGCCGCAACCCGTCGGCGACTCTCTTCGAACACGACCCGACTGCCGGCTATGTGGTGGGTGTCGACGTGGGTCAGACTTGGGTGCGCTGCGCGGTGGCCGACCTCGCCGGCGATATCGTCGGGCGACGCGACATCCGCAATACATCACGTACCGTCCCCTCGCTGGTGACGTCGGTGAGCCGCCTCGCCCACCAGGTGGTCGAGGGCGCGGGCATCCCGTGGTCCCGGGTGGCGCAAACAGTCGTCGGCAGCCCCGGCGTGTTCGATCCGGGGGATGGCACCCTGCTGCTTGCATCCCGCATCCGGCGCTGGGGCCGTCCGGGCCTGCTTGACGCGCTGCGCGACGAGCTCGGCGAGCGGACTGCGGTGGCCAACGACGCCAACCTGGCTGCGATCGGCGAACGGTGGTTCGGCTGTGGGATCGGGGTCGGAACCTTCGTGTACCTGCTGGTGGGAACCGGCGTTGGCATGGGCATCGTCATCGACGGCAAGCTGCACATGGGCGCTCGAGGTGCCGCCGGCGAGGTCGCGTACCTGCCGTTCGGGGATGAGACCGTGTCGGCGTCAAACGGTCACGGCAGCAGGTGGGGATCTTTCGAGGAGGTGGCCTCGGCGCAGGGCGTGATCCAGGATGCTGTCGAACTGGGCATGTCCCCCCGGCTGTCCGCCCGGCGCATCTTCGACGCCGCGCGCCGCGGCGATGTGGCGGCGAGTGGCGCGGTGGATCGCGAGGGCGAGCGCCTGGCCGTGGTCATCGCGGCCATCAGCGCTCTGATCGATCCCGAGCTGGTGGTGCTGGGCGGCGGGATCGGCAGCAATCTGGAGCTCCTCCGCGCCCCGCTCGTGCAGCGCCTCCATCAGCTCACTCCATTCCGCCCGAGGATCGTCGCCAGCGAGCTCGGGGATGAGGCGATCCTGCTCGGCGCAGTGGCGTCGGCGCTCGAAGCAGCCCGCGATCGTGTCTTCGAGCTGCGGCTGGCCGTCAGCGACTGACGATCAGCTGGTGTATGCCGCCGGCTCGGCGACCGATGGTGGCTGGGACTGCCAGGAGCGAACCACGCGGTCGTGACCGACGGATCGCAGCGCCGCGGCAGCCGCACCGAGCAGCCCCGCGTCGTTGCCCAGGGCGGCGATGGTCAGCCGTGGCGGAGGCGCCAGGGTCACGCGTCCGGCCAGCTCATGTGCCAGCGGATCCAGCAGGAGCTGGCCCGCCGCGGCCATGCCCCCGCCAAAGATCACCAGCTCGATGTCCAGCACCGCGACCGCCGCCGCCAATGCCACCGCCAGTCCCGAGATCGCATCTGACCAGAGCCCAGTGGCGATGGGATCGCCTTCGGTTACCAGCGCAAGCACCGCCTCGGCGGGGAGCAGCCTATCCGTCGCGGCGGCGTAGCGACGGGACAGGGCCGTACCTGAGGCCACCATCTCGAGGCAGCCGCGTCCGCCACACCCGCATCGGGGCCCGGCAGGATCGAGCTGGAGATGCCCGATCTCGCCGGCCAGGCTATGCGTGCCCAGCAGAGGCTGGCCATCGATGATCACCGCGCCACCGACCCCCGTGCCGAGGATCACCATGAGGAAGTTGTCGGCGCCGCGGCCCGCGCCAACGACCGCCTCGGCCTGGCCGGCGGCACGAGCGTCCTGCAGGAGGGTCACGGGGAGCCCCGTCCGCTCCTCGAGGTGACGCCCCAGCGCCGTGTTGCGCCAGCGCAGATTGGCGCCGTGGCGGGCCGTCCCCGAGCTCTCGTCGATGACCCCGGCGGTGGAGACGCCCACAGCAATGGCACGGGTGCCTCGACGCTTCGCCTGTTCGACCAGGTTGAGGGTGAGGGCCTCAACTGCTTCAACGAGCTCGGACTCGCCGGCGTCGGGCGTGGCCACCCGCTCGCCGGCCATTGGCCTGGCGTCGCCGCCCACCAACGCTCCCTTGATCCAGCTGCCACCAATGTCGATGGCGACGACGACCGGACTCCCGTTGCGTGGCGTCGGCGTCTCAGTCACCGAGGCGCTCTCCGCTTGCGGGATCAAAGACGTGCGCGTCGCTCGCCGCCACCGTCACCTTGACCTGGTCGCCCACGCCGGGAAGGCGACGGCATCGGCCCGGGCGATCAACCGTAGATGACATATGCCGGCTTTCGACCCTTGTGTGGCGATCAGTGGTCTATACCACCAGACACCGGGCAGCCTGCCACAGGTGAGGCGCCGCTGTCAATGGGGCATTGGAATGAAGGCGAACGCCGCAGGATGGCGAGCACGTTTCGCGATTTCCGGGGTTGCCTTCTTCTGTGGAGACAAGCACAATGGTCTAGACCACTCAGGTCCGGACCAGTGCGGAATGAGGTAGCACCATGCGCCTTGGCGTCTCCGCTGCTCTGGTGGGAGGCAGCATCGTCCCCGGCGACGTGTCCATCGACGATGGACGGGTCACGGGCGTTGCGCTCCTCCCCGCCGGTGGTTCCGGGCTTGCGGCGCCAGGGTTTGTCGACGTCCAGGTCAACGGTTTCGCAGGGGTCGATTTTGTGGCTGCCGACGCAGACGGCTACGCGCGCGCCGGTGCGGCGCTGGCCCGAACCGGGGTCGTCGCCTACCAGCCGACCTTCATCAGCTGCCCGGTCGCCACGTGCGTCGCGGCGATCACCAGGCTGGGCACTCTCGATGGCACGCTGCCGGGGCCTCGGGTGCTGCCGGCGCACCTGGAGGGGCCCTTTCTCTCCACGGTTCAGCACGGCGCCCACAATCCCGAGTACATGCTGCGTGGCGACACCGGCCTGGCCGACGCCCTGTGCGCAGCCGGGCCGGTGGGCTACGTCACCGTCGCGCCAGAGATCGAGTGCGGCCTGGAGTTGATCGAACATCTTGTCGCTCGACGTGTCGTCGTCTCGCTCGGCCACAGCGATGCCGAAGGCGATATCGTCATCGCTGCCTACGATCGCGGCGCTCGCGCGGTGACGCACATCTTCAACGCGATGCGCCGGTGGGCGCCACGAGATCCCGGGTTGTCGGGCGTGGCGCTCTCTCGCGCCGACGTCTTTGTTACCGCCATCATTGACAACATCCACCTCGCTCCCGAGACCGAGCGGCTGCTGATCGCCGCGGCGGGGGATCGATTGGTGCTGATCACCGACGCCATCGAGGCAGCCGGCCTGGGTGACGGCATCTACCGTCTCGGAGACCGAACCGTGCATGTCCGCAGCGCGGAGGCTCGGCTCGCTGACGGCACCCTGGCAGGCAGTGTCCTCTCGATGGATGAGGCGGTGCGCAACCTGGTCGCCCTCGGCGCGAGCCTGGAATTCTCACTGTCTGCCGCAAGCCGCAACCCGGCGCGCCTCCTGCGACGCGACGACCTCGGCGAGATGCAGGTTGGCGGGACCGCGGACATCGTGGTCCTCGACGACCGCCTCGAGGTGCGCCGGACCCTGGTCGGCGGCGCCGAGGTCTACGCGGCCTGAGATGACGCCACCGTGATATCGATGGGCGTCAACTTCCACCGCGCGACCGATGTCGATTGGGCACAGTGCTGACGGCCGGCCATGCGAGCGCGACCATGACGGCGGTGTCGATCGACCCGGAGAGTTCGGTCCCGAAATACTTCCAGCTGCAGGAGATCCTGCTCGACCTCATCGAGACCGAGCTCACCTACAACGAGATGATCCCGTCAGAGCGCGAGCTGGTCGATCGGTATGGACTCTCGCGGATGACGGTGCGTCAGGCGATCAACCAGCTGGTCGCCGACGGCCGGCTCTATCGCCTGGTCGGCAAGGGCACGTTCGTGGCGCGGCCGAAGATCGAGATGCCTCTTCACCTCACCTCCTTCACCGAGGACATGCGCGCCCGGGGCCTCGAACCCGGGTCACGCGACCTCGAGCGGCGTGTTGTTCCCGCCAACGCGAACCTGGTTCGCGGCCTCAACCTGAACCCCGGCGAACTGGTCTACCTCATCGCACGCTTGCGCACCGCCGATTCCGAGCCCATGGCGATCGAGCGCTCGCACATCCCGGTGAACCTGGCGCTTGGTCTCGACGCGGTGCCGCTGTCGGATCGATCGCTCTACCAGGTCCTTGCGGATGAGTTCGGCATCATCCTCGAGCGTGGCGAGCAGACCATCGAAGCCGGTGTCGTCGACGCCGCGGATGGAGCGCTGCTGAAATTGCAACCGGGGAGCCCGGTGTTGCTCTTGCAGCGCCGCTCGTTCGCCGGAGGACGCCCGGTCGAATTCACCGTCTCGACGTACCGAGGCGACCGCTATCAACTCCATGTCGGTCTCGGCTTTGCCGGGCCTGGCGTCCGCACGCCGAGATCTCCGGACCTGCCCTGAGTCAATCCGGGGCGAGGTGAGGATACCGCGCGATGCTAGGACCTTCCGATTCAACAGGCGTTTCCACGACCCGATTCTGAATGCTTCGGATTTGGCGTCCGCGTCTGTATCGTCATGCCCGATCAAACGCAGGAGGAGAGCGCCATGACTGCCACCTACACCTTCGACGTCTTCACCAGCCTCGATGGCTTCGGCGCTGCAGGCGGTAACTGGGGTGGGTACTGGGGCAAGCAAGGCCCCGAGCTCCTCGACCACCGCCTCGCCCTCTATGGCGGGGAGCAGCGAATGGTCTTGGGGGCCAACACGTATCGGCTGTTTGCGCGGATGCTGGCTTCCAGCACCGAGGAGTCCGGGATGCGCGACGCATGGGTCACCCGCATGAGGAGCCTGCCACTCACCGTGGTGTCGACCACGCTGGTCGGACCGCTGGACTGGCCGGACGCGACCCTCGTGAGCGGTGATGCCGTCGACGTCGTCGCCCGGCTCAAGGCAGAGTCCGACGTGCCGTTGCGCTCGCACGGCAGCCTGTCGATGAACCGGGCGCTGATGGCCGCCGGTCTGGTCGACCGTGTCCAGGTGACGCTCTTCCCGGTGATCACCGGGCAGACCGGATCGGACCCAATCTTCCAGGGTGCGGCGGACTTTGACCTCGAGCTGATCGAGCGCCGCACGCTCGACGGCAACATCGAAGAGCTCATCTACCGGCCCACCCTGCATGTGTGAGTCCGAAAGGAGCTGCGATCAAGGATCCCAAGACGCTCTTCAACGCGCGGTTAGACAGCAAATCCGTTCGTGCGATTGACTTTCATCAGGGCGATGCAGTTGTCTTGGCTTCACTCAAGCGGCTCATTCGTGAAGCGGTGCGCCTGAACAAAGCTTAAGTAAGCAGGCGGAGTCGTCTGCAGCGACTACTCCACTCGGAACAACACCCACTCCCCGGGTACGCCTTTCAACGAGTGAGCGCCAAGGTCGATGAACCGAATGCCAGATCCGGCGACGAGATCCTTCACCGTGCTGGAGACACGCACTTCGCCCGCTCCCGCTCCTGCAGCGACACGAGCCGCGATGTGCACGGCGATGCCCGCCAAGCCCGAGCCCGTCACCTCGCACTCACCGGTGTGTACGCCCGCTCGGATCTCGATCCCGAGCGATCGCACCGCTGACACAACAGCTTGCGCGCAACGGATGGCGCGGGCGGGGCCATCGAACCTCGCCATGAAGCCGTCGCCCGCCGTGTCGACCTCGATGCCGCGATGGACCGCGAGCTCTCGTCTCACCACTGCGTGGTGCGCTTCCAGCAGATCTCGCCAGGCCCGATCACCGAGCGCTGCCGCGCGTTCCGTTGATCCGACGATGTCGGTGAAGACCACCGTCGCAAGGACGCGGTCGGTGTCGGGTGCCTGGTGCGCACCGGTGAGGAACTCCTCGACCTCGTTCGTGATGGCCATGGAGTCGCCAAGGAAGGGGATGTGGTCATCGCCGGAGAGCTCGACGAACTTCGCGCCAGGAATCCGTTCGGCGACGGCGCGTCCCTGGGCGACATCTGTGACGCGGTCGCCGGTGCGATGAAGCACGAGCGTCGGAGCCTGAATGTGCGGCAAGGCCTGACGCACATCGATAGACGCGAGAAGTTCCGCTCGCTCGCGCCACGCACCCGGCGAGTTGCCGAGGCGTTCGAAGCGCGCCCACCACTGCTTGAACCGCTCGTCGCCGCTCGGTCCCTGGATATCGAGGTTCTTTCCGGTCCCCATCTCGCTGGTGAATCGGTCATAGAAGCGCCGTTGCTCTTCCTCGGTCCGGCCGAAGGGCCAATCAGGCGACCGCACCGTCTTCGCCGCGGGCGCATAGAGGACGAGCGCGCGGGCGCGTTCCGGGTACGTCGCCGCGAAGAGCAGCATCATCGCCGCCGCGCGTGCACCGCCGAAGATCGCCGCCGACTCCGAGCCGGCGGCATCCATGACAGCCCGGACGTCGTCCATCTGCAACTCGACGACCGGCGGCTCCGGACCGCGATCGGACAGGCCGATCCCGCGCATGTCGAAAAGGATGAGCCTCGAGAACGACGCCAGCCGGTTCAGATATCGCGCCCATGCGGGCCACTCCCACATGATTTCGAGGTTGGACCAGATCCCCGACGCGTACACGAGGTCGATCGGTCCGTTCCCGATGACCTGGTACGCGATGTGCACGCCCTCATGGACGGCGTAGCGGATCTCCTTGTCCATCGCCGAAGGGTACCGGTCGCAGCGTCCCGGCAACTGAAGGCGCGGAATAGGCCATTTGAGTCGGCGAGCCGGTGGGCGCGACGGCGGCGTTTGCGTTGACCGCCATGGAGCTGGTCAGGTGCGAAGCAGGAGCGGCAAGCCGAATTCCGGGAACTGCTTGTCGCCGAACGTCGTGACTTCGGCGATGAGACCCGCATCGATACGGAGGACGTCGAACTTGAAAGCGCGGTACTCGGTGTCCCCCGGCCTGCGCAGATAGCTCGCCGCCGTCGGCATCCGATTGGCGGACGTTGGCACCAGCCGCCACTCGCCCACTTCCTCCGCGTTGCGTATCAGCCCCGCCATGGCATTCCTTCCCTCGAAGATAAACGGATTGGGCGGCATGGTGATCCGGATATCCTCCGAGACCAGCGCCATTGCCGCGTCCACATCACAGCGTTCATGGGCCGCGATGAACTGCTCGAGGATCGCACGTTCCTCGGCACCCATTGTTCCGGCGGACCACTCCACGCGTCGCGCGGGTAGGTACTCGTGCATGGTTGCGCGAGCGCGCTGCAGCGCGCTGTTCGCGGCGGCGACGCTGGTCTCCAGGAGCGAGGCTGTCTCGCTCGCTGTCCATCCGAAGACGTCGCGCAGGATCAGAACCGCGCGCTGTCGCGGCGGCAGCACCTGCATCGCCGCCAGGAAGGCGAGCTCAATCGTCTCCCGCGCGATGACCACCGTGTCGGGTTCGTCGGCACTCGGGGCGACTTCGTCCAGCAACCGGTCGGGATACGGCTGCAGCCATGGCACCTCGGCGAACGACTGCATGGCGGTGACGCTTCGCGAGCTGCGCCGGATCATATCGAGGCACACATTGGTGGCGATGCGATACAGCCATGCACGTGACGCCGCCCCGAGCTCGGCGTGCCCGGGGCTGCGCCAAGCGCGGAGCAGCGTCTCCTGAACGGCGTCCTCCGCTTCATCAAAGGACGCCAGCATCCGGTAACAGTGCACATGCAACTCGCGCCGGTGGCGCTCGCTCAGCGCCGCAAACGCGGATCCGTCATCCGGCTCGAGATGGATCACGCGCGCGAGCTCACCTCCTGGATCAGCCAGAAGTTGCCATCCGGGTCGCTGAAGGACGCGAACGAGTTGTAGTCAGCGCGCTCCGGGTCATATCCCGGCGTCTCGCCGGCAGGTCCGAAATGGAACACGTCGCTGACTTCAACGCCGCGATCCGCGAGTTGGGCGCGGGCCGTGTCGATGTTCGACACGCACAGGTGCAGGCCCTTCAGCGAGCCGGGCGCCATCTGTGACCTCATTAACGCGATGGCGCACGCCGAGCCCGGCGGGTTCAACTGAATGACGCGAAAGTCCTCGCCGGCGCGATGGTCGACGATGAGGTCGAAGCCCATCTGTTCCATATAGAAGGACTTCGCGACGTCGAGGTCCGAGACAGGTACCACCACGAGTTCGAGCGTCCAGTTCACAGTCAGCCTCCTCGGTACGGATTGTGGTCGCCGGCCAGTCAACTGTGGGGCGACGTGAAGTAGAACGCCGAAGGTGGCCTGGACTCATCGGTGGATCGATGCGCCGCCCTACCGGCGGCTCTACGGTGGAGGATGTCGGCAAAGCCGTCAGGTTCCGATCACCCGGCCGTGCTGGGCAGGACTCGATACTCGAGGAACGTCGCAAGGCGCGACTGCCGTACCCCGAGCTGCTCGAGCTCTATCGAGCGCGTGAATCCGTCAAACAGGCGCTTGCCCGAACCCAGGATGAGCGGCGCGACGATGATCGTCAGTTCATCGACGAGGCCGGCCTCCAGGAATTGCCGGATGATATTGGCGCGCCCATGACGTGGACGTCTTTCTCGCCGGCGGCCGCGTGGGCATGCTCTGCCGCCTCAGCGATGGTGCCGACAAACCTTTAGCCGTGGCCAGATGGCTCTTCCTCTGGGCGGTGCGTGACGATGAAGAAGGGAACCTGCCAAGGATTCTGGTCACCCCAGTGATCTGCGGCCTCATAGGTGCCGCGGCCACCGATGACCGCTCCCATCGTCGCCGAGGCCGTGTCGAACCAGGCCTGATCATCCGGCAGCATCTGTCCGCGTTCCGCGGAGTCGTAGTGCCACGTGCCCCCGAACACCCAATTGTGCAATCGCTCTCCGCCGACGCCCGGGCCGCACCCAGGGCCGTCATTCGATCCCGTGATGTAGCCATCCACCGACATCGTGATCAGTGCCACCACCTTGCTCATCGTTGACCTCCTCTGAGCTCACGGCTGTTCCGTTCGAGTGAGCATTTGCTCAGGTGCTTGATATCTGCTCAGCCGGAAAGCTATGGTGGCTCTCGCGCGATCGAGATTGGGAGATTCGAATGTCTGACTTTGGCGGCCGCTAGGTGCCGCTTGCCCCGCTGCCGCAGATCTTGGGCAAGGCACGATCCGCCGCGTACGCCGTCGGGTACTTCGAGGCATGGGACGCGTGCTCACTCGAGGCAGTCCTCGCCGCGGCGGAGGCCGAGTCCGCGCCCGTGATTCTTGGATTCGGCGCGATGATGGTGGACGGATCGTGGCTCGACAGCGGCGGTATCGAGCTCCTCGGGGCCATCGGACGCAGCTACGCCGCGAGAAGTTCCGTGGACGTCGCCCTGCTTTTCAACGAGACGCACACCTTTGACCAGGCGAGGCGTGGCATCGACGCCGGCTTCAACGCGGTGATGATCGACACGCATTCCTGGGAGACAGACGAGGCCATCGGCGCGGTGAAGGAGCTCTGCCGCGTGGCGCACCAGAGGGGTGTGGCAGTCGAAGGCGAACTCGGCAGTCCCGCGGAGGCAACGGCCTCAGGCGTGGATCACCGTCACGCCAGCCTGACTGATCCTGGCGAAGCCGAGCACTTCGTCGAGGAGACCGGTGTGGACTGTCTGGCGGTTTCAGTCGGGAATGTCCATATCATGATGGATCAGGAAGCGTCGATCGACATGGAACGTCTGCAATCGATCCATGAGCGCGTCGACGTGCCACTGGTCATCCACGGCGGCACCAGTTTCCCGCCGTCGGCGGTGGCGCCGGCAATTGCGCTTGGGGTCGCGAAGTTCAACGTCGGTACCGTCCTCAAGCACGAGTTCTGGAACGGTCTGGATTCCGCGGTCCGCTCCGCCGGCGGCCACCCCGACGTGCACCAGTTGCTCGGGTCCAACAAGGATTCCGACGTGATGGCCAACGCGCAGTCGCGGATGACGGCCAAGGTTCGCTCGCTCATCAAGCAGTACGGTGGAAGCGGGCGCGCGGAAATTGCGTCGGAGGTGACCGTCGGATGAGGTCAAGCGTCGTGCGGCCTGAGCTCGGTTCGGCCGGACTCGACGCGGCCCACGTGCTCGACCTCTATCGCCGCATGTTGACGATCCGGCGCTTCGAAGAGCGCGTCTATCTCCTCTACCTGCAGGGCGAGATCCCGGGGACCTTGCACCAGTCGCAGGGCCAGGAGGCGGTTGCGGTTGGCGTCTGCGACGTCCTTCGACGCACGGACTGGATCACCTCCACCCATCGACCGCACGGTCACGCACTCGCCAAGGGCGTCGATCTCCGCGCAGCGATGGCGGAGCTCTTTGGCAAGGCGACCGGTTGTTGCGGTGGCAAGGGCGGTTCGATGCATCTCGGCGATCGATCGGTCGGCATGCTCCCCGCCATCGCCATCGTGGGGGGAGGCAACACGGTGGTCACCGGCCTCGGGCTGGCATTCAAGCTGATGCGCACGGACCAGGTTGCGGTGTGCTTCTTCGGTGATGGCGCGAGCAACGAGGGTGCATTTCACGAGGGGCTGAACTTCGCGGCGGTCCAACACCTCCCGATCGTCTTCGCCTGCGAGAACAACCTGTATGGCGCCTCCACTCCGTTCCATCAGACAAGCCTCGTGCCGGATGTCGCGGCTCGCGCTGCCGTGTACGGAGTGCGCGGAGAGATCGTCGACGGGATGGATGTGCTCACCGTTCGCGAGGCAGCCGGACGCGCGGTGGCGGAGGCGCGCGCAGGAGCCGGCCCGGTCCTCCTCGAATGCAAGACCTACCGATTCGCGGGCCACAGCCGCGGTGATGTCAGAGGCTATCGCAGCCGTGAGGAGGAGGCCGAATGGAAGGATCGCGATCCGATCGTGCGTCTCCGCGAACGCCTCGCCGTAAGCCTCAGCGAAACAGTCCTCGATGACGCGGATACGCAGGTCGAGGCGGCGATTGAGGACGCCATCGAGTTCGCTCGGCAGTCACCGCTGCCGCGTGCCGAAGATGCCTTGACCGGCGCATACGCAACCGTGATCGGCAGGGAGGCCACACCGTGACCGTCGCTGCTCCGCCCGTCAATGGCGAACGCCGGCTCACGATTGCCGAAGCCTTGCGCGAGGCGATCGCCGAGGAGATGCGGCACGATGAGAAGGTCTTTCTCATCGGCGAGGACGTCGGTGTGCCCGGAGGTTTCGGGGGTGCGTTCGGCGTCTACCTCGGCCTGACCGAGGAATTCGGTCACGACCGCATCATCGACACACCGATCAGTGAGAAGGCGATTGCCGGCGCCGCGATCGGCGCCGCGCTGATGGGGATGCGGCCGATCCCCGACCTGCAATATGCCGACTTCCTCTTCGAGTGCATGGATGAGCTCGTCAACCAGGCGGCAAAAATGCGGTACATGTCGAACGGGAAGTTGAGCGTCCCGATGGTGCTTCGCTGTCCTGTCGGCACCGCGAATCGGGGAGCGCAGCACGGTCAGTGCCCGGAGAGCTACTTCGTCCATGTGCCCGGACTTAAGGTCGTCTGTGTCTCCGACGCGTATCACGCCAAGGGACTGCTGAAGAGCGCGGTGCGCGACGATGACCCCGTGCTCTTCTTCGAGCACAAGTTGCTCTACGGGAGCAAAGGACGCGAGCAGGCCGGCGGGATGGACCTGACCGCACACGTGCCCGAGGAGGAGTACTTCTTCCCGATCGGCAAGGCGGTGGTGAAGCGCGAGGGCACGTCGGTCACCGTGGTGGCAACGCACATGAGCCTGTATCGTTCCCTCGCGGCCGCCGAGGAACTGGCCCGCGATGGGATCGAGTGCGAGGTGATCGATCCGCTGACATTGCTACCGCTCGACGAGGAGACGATCTTCGCGTCCGTCAGAAAGACCGGCCGGCTGGTGATCGCCCACGAGGACACGCTCACCGGAGGATGGGGCGCCGAGCTTGCGGCTCGAGTCGCCGAGGAGTGCCTCTATTCATTGCAAGCGCCGATCCGAAGAGTGGCCAGCCATGACGTTCCGCTGCCAGTCGCGCCGATCATGGAGCAGACCGTGGTGCCGTCGCAGGCGAGGATCAAGGCAGCAATTCAACGTTGTTGCGAAGGCTGACTGGAACTGTGGCGCAGCGGATCGACATGCCGTCGCTTGGTCAGACCACTGACGAGCTCGTGATTGTCGAGTGGTACAAGCACGAAGGCGACACAGTCGCGCTGGGCGAATCCTTGCTCAGCGTCCAGACCGACAAGGCGCAGGTCGACGTGGAATCGGTGGTCGCTGGAACGCTGCTCAAAGTCCTTCGCGATGCGGGAGAAAGCGTGCGAGGTGGCTCGCCGGTCGCATACATCGGCGCTCCGGGTGAGGTAGTGCCGGCGTCCAATTGCGACGTTGAAGGTGGTGACAGTTCCGCTCCCGCCGCGATCGCCGCGGTGCCGGCAACCGAGAGCTCTGCACCTACCCCTGCACCGCGCGCGGAATCGGAGCACCGCTCGCCGCTCAATGCGCCAGGCCGAGTCTCGGCGCTGCCTGCTGCTCGGCGGCTGGCCAGCGAGCTCAGTGTCGACCTGACCACAATCGGAGGCACCGGTCAGGACGGTGTCATCACCGTTCGCGATGTCGAAAAGGCTGCGCAGGAGATATCGGCCCATTCAGACGATGCGGACGGCAGGGCTACGTGAGATGAGTACGGCCGCACCATCGCGGGTCGCCAGTCGCTGGGACGACGAGCAAGCAGCTGGATGTAAGAACGAGCTAGAGCTTCGGGCGTACACTTCGCGCCTCTTGGGTCAGGACCCCCAATTGGTGCTCCACGGTGGTGGGAACACGTCGGTGAAGCGCACCGAGACGAACATCTTTGGTGACGCGGAGGACATCCTCTGGGTCAAGGGCAGTGGCTGGGATCTTTCGACCATCGAGCCGGCGGGCTTCTCGCCGGTGCGGATGCAGCAGCTGCTGTCGCTCGCCGAGCTCCGCGAACTCTCCGACGTGGCCATGGCTCGGGAGTTCCGCGTCGGCACGATCGATCCGGCCGCGCCATCGCCGTCGGTCGAGGCAATTCTTCACGCCATCGTTCCGGTCAAGTACGTCGACCACACGCATGCGGACGCGATCCTCACGCTGACCAACTCGGTGAATGGCGCCGAGTTAATCGATCAGATCTACGGCGCTCGTCTCCTGCACATTCCCTATGTAATGCCCGGGTTCAAGCTTGCCGCACTGTTCGCCGACCTGTATCCGCGCGAGTTTGGAGCCGCGACGATAGGAATGGTGCTGATGAACCATGGCATCTTCACCTGGGCTCCGACTGCTCGCGAGTCGTACGAGCGAATGATCGACATGGTCTCACTGGCCGAGGCATACATCCACCACCACGTCCGAAGTCGAATCCGAACATCCGAGCCGGCAACAAGCATGTATTCGTGCCAAGAAGTTGCCGGCCTTCGGCGTGAGATTTCGGAGGTGGCTGGAGCCCCGATGATTCTTCAGGTGGACGATGGGCCGAATGCCGTCGCCTTTGCCAATCATGCTGACGTTGCGGTAATTTCGCAGCAGGGTCCCGCGACGCCGGATCATGTGATCAGGACCAAGCAACTCCCGATGCTGGGACGCGCCGTTGCGACCTACGCGCGTGATTACGAGCACTACTTCGCGCAGCACGCAGGCAGATCGTCAGCGTCGCTGCGGATGTTGGATGCGGCACCGCGAGTCGTCGTCGACCCACAGATGGGCGTGGTCGCGGCAGGGCGCTCGGCGACCGACGCATCCGTCGCTGCGGACATCTACCGCCACACCATCGACATCATCCTCGATGCAACCGAGTTGGGTGGCTACCGCGCGCTCCCGGCTGAGGACATCTTCGACGTCGAGTACTGGGACCTGGAGCAAGCCAAGCTCGGCAAGGGAACGCCGCCGCAGTTCGCCGGCGAGGTCGCCCTGGTCACCGGAGCGGCTTCTGGTATCGGTCGCGCCTGCGCAGAACTCCTGATGCTGCAGGGCGCGGCCGTCGTCGGCCTGGATCTCAGCCCGGAGGTTGCTGACATCGGCCGGGGGTCGGCGTGGCTCGGCGTCCAGTGCGACGTGACCGATCCCGAACGGGTGACGGCCGCGATCGAAGCCGGGATCAAGTGCTTCGGTGGCGTCGACATTGCCGTCCTCAACGCGGGCAGCTTCCCGCCCAGCCAGCGCCTCGATGCGCTGGACCTGGGAGCGTGGCGCGCGGCCATGAACATCAATGTCGATGCCTCGGTCGCCCTCCTGCATCAACTGCACCCGCTGCTGCGACTCGCACCTCGCGGCGGGAGAGTTGTCGTGATTGGCTCAAAAAATGTTGCGGCTCCCGGCCCTGGCGCGGCTGCATACTCCGCCTCCAAGGCAGCGCTCACCCAGGTGGCGCGCGTGGCCGCACTCGAGTGGGGTGCGGATGGGATCAGGGTCAACGTGATCCATCCCAACGCGGTCTTCGACACCGCGCTCTGGACAGACGACATCGTCGAGGCACGTGCGCGCCAGTACGGTGTCAGCGTCTCCGAGTACCGCGCCAACAACGTGCTGCGCGTGGAGGTGAAGAGTCACGACGTCGCGCAGATGTGCGTTGCCATGTGCGGGCCGGCTTTCGCGAGCACCACCGGTGCGCAGGTGCCGGTCGATGGCGGCAACGAGCGGGTTATCTGAATGGCCACTCGAAGCGAAACCCCGCAGGGCGCAGTGAGCCGCGCGCGTGGCGTCGACGGTGATATCGACTTGATGACCCGCGTCGCCTCGCAGTACTACCTGGAGGGGATGACTCAGGAAGCGGTGGCCCGCTCCCTTCGTCTCTCGCGGCCCAAGGTGGGACGGTTGCTGGATCGGGCCCGAACGGTTGGCATCGTCGAGATTATTGTCAATGTCCACCCCGACATCGGCCTTCATGTTGAGGCTGCGCTGGTCTCGACGTTCGGACTCGACCAGGTCATCCTGGTCAACGATCAGACCGACGAATCAGGCCAGCGAGCGTCGGTCGCCCGGGCGGCCGCTGGTTTCCTCACGCGTCAGCTCAGCGACGGAGACGTGGTTGCGCTGGGCATGGGCAGGAATGTCGGCGCGCTGCCCGATTTCATCGGCACTCCAACGCCCCGAAGTGCGACGTTCGTCAGCGCAATCGGGGGGTCGCCGCTGGTCGATAGCGGAGTCAACCCCAACGAGATCTGCCGACGCCTGGCTGAGGCATTCCGCGGTACCGCCGAGATGCTGTACGCGCCTGCTTACGCCGAGACCCCGGAGGTACGCGACGCGTTCATGCAGCACGATGCCGTGCGCGACGGCCTCGTGCGCGCCCGAATGGCTACTGTCGCGCTGATCGGCATCGGCAACGCCCGGGATAACAGCGCGGTCGTGAAAATGGGCTGCTTCTCGGTGACCGAGATGCGCAGACTACGCGATCGCGGTGCGGTCGGCGACATCCTCGGATCGTTCTTCGATGTGAATGGACATGCGGTCGTCGACGGAATCGGGGACCGCGTGGTTGCGATCGAGCGATCGGATCTCGAGGCGATCAAATGCGTTGTCGCGATCTGCAGCGAGCGAGATAAGGGTGACGCGATCCTCGGTGCGCTTCGCAGCGGCATGGTGAACGTGTTGGTGACCAACCTCTCCACAGCACGCACCGTCATCGATCATTCAGCGCGCTCATGACTCCGCGCGTCCTGTGTGCGGGGATTCTCGTGGGCGATCTTTTTGTTCCTCCGTTGCACCGTCTGCCAACGGCCGGCGAACTCCTGGTCACCGACGACTTCCTCATGGGCGCCGGGGGCTGCGCCGCCAATGTCGCCACGGTCCTGTCGAAGCTGGGCGTCAGTTCAAGGGTCGTGGGAAAGGTAGGTCGGGACGCCTTCGGCGACCACGTCATCTCGGCGCTTGCGGGATGCGGTGTCGACGTCTCATTCATCGGAAGGTCGGAGTCGATGGGCACGGCAAAAACGGTGATCGTCCCCGTCGCTGGCGACGACCGGCGTTACATCCACACTGTCGGGGCGAACGCCGACCTCACAGGACAGGACTTCGCTCCCGACGCGATGTCCGGAGTCGATGTTGTCTACCTCGGTGGATACCTCGTGCTGCCCGCCCTGCGTCCCCGGGCAGTGGTCGACCTGTTCGAAATGGCGCATCACGTGGGCGCGAGAACGGTGCTGGACGTGGTCCTTCCCGGAGACATGGAAGACTCGATGGACGACCTGCGCTCCATCCTGCCGAGCGTTGACTTCTTCCTGCCCAACTACGATGAGGCCAGACGCTTGACGGGTGAGGGGGAGCCGGAGCGTCAGGCGGCCTGCTTCAATGAAGTCGGCGCCGAGACCGCGGTCATCACCATGGGCGCCGAGGGGTTGCTGGTTCGCACAACCACCGAGACGCGGCGGGTCACCGCGCCGAGCGTCGATGTTGTTGACGGTTCGGGAGCCGGCGATGCGTTCGCAGCCGGGCTGTGCGTCGGCATCCTCGAGGGCTGGCCGTTGGAGCGGTCGCTCACGTTCGCAAGCGAGGTCGGCGCCCTCGCTTGCACCGCGCTGGGTTGCTCAGCTGGAATCGCGGATCGGGAGCAGGTGTTCCGGCAAATGGCAACGCATTGAGGTACGAGCTGTGTTGACGCACCAGCAGATCCAGGACGCGCGCCGGCGTGCGGCGCAGATGCTCGACGAGGCGGGGTTCGTCCTCACCGACGTGGAGCAAGACGCCATCGAAGTTGCCGACTTCGGCCTGTCAGAGCTCGAGCAGACTGGGCTGGAGGTCGTCGTGTACGTCAACACGGAGCGTGTCTGCGCCAAGGAAATCGTGATGTTCCCCGGCCAGACCTGCCCCGAACATCGCCACCCGCCCTTCGACGGTACCCCTGGCAAGGAGGAGACGTTCCGCTGCCGCAAGGGACTGGTGTACCTCTACCTCGAGGGCCCGCCGGTGGAGCAGCCAAAGTGCCGGCCGGCGGAGGCCGACCGCGGCGCGTACACGGTCTGGCACGAGTTGATCCTCCATCCGGGTGACCAGCGATTGGTCCCGGCCAACACCTTGCACTGGTTCCAAGCGGGGCCAGAGGGTGCGATCGTTTCGGAGTTTTCCACGCAGAGTCGCGACGATCTCGATATTTTCACCGACCCTGCGATCGCTCGGACCACCGTCGTCACGTCGAGCTGAGTGCTCAGCGGCGCGAGGACCCGGCGGCGGCCCGTCGGTCGAGACGCGGAGCTACCGAGTTTGGCCATCCTCAACGGGGCGCTGACCGCCGCATGCATGGATCAGTCGATGAAGAAGAGCGAGGTCGTCGGATCAGTCGACCGTCCTGAGTTCAGCACGCCCGTTGCGGAGGCGCGTGAGGTAAGCGGGCTAACGCTGGCTCAGCCGATCAGACGTTCAAATCCTCTCCCCTTCCGCGGACGTTTGGTGGACACGTGATGAACGACCGATAGAGCGTCAGGGTTCGGTGACTCCCCGGCGTCAGGGTTAGACGCCTGCTGGAGTTGCCTGCCTCGCTAGATCTCCGGACGAAACACCTGCGACCGCCGCCGCGCTCGTGACAGGGACTGTGGCGCGGAGCGTCGTCCCCGCCCCCGGGCTCGATTCGATGTGGAGGGTGCCTCCCAGGGCGTCCAAGCGGTCTTCCATGTTGGTCAAGCCGGCGCCCCGCGTGGCTGCGCGCACATCGAACCCACATCCGTCATCAGCAATCTCGATCACCAACCGCTCGCCGTCAGCGCGCACGCGGACTGTGGCAGTGGAGGCCTGGGCGTATTTCTGCACGTTCTGCAGTGCTTCCAGCGTGCAGAAGTACAGGGCCGCCTCCGTCTCTTGCGGGTATCGACCGACGCCTTCCGCATCCACGTGCACCGGCAGCAGGGCCTTGCCGGCTTGCGATCGCAGAGCGGCGGCGAGGCCACGGTCGGCAAGCAGCGGCGGATAGATTCCGCGGGCGAGGTCACGCAGGGTTTCGAGCGCTTCATCGGCGTCGCCCTTGAGGTCGCCGATGGTTGCTCTGGCCTTCAACGGGTCCCTGGTCAGGAGCATCTCCACCAGCCCCAGCTTCACCTTGATCGCGACCAGGTGCTGCTGGGCGCCGTCGTGGAGGTTGCGTTCCAGCCGGCGCCGCTCATTGTCCTGCGCAGTCACCAGCCGTTGCCGGGACGCACGCAGGTCGTCCAGCCGCGCCTGCAGGTCGGCGGTGAGGCCGACGTTCTTAAGCACAAGGCCCGCCTGGTGGGCGAGGTCGTCCACCAGCTTGATCTCAATCGGCGTCAGCGACTCGCCGCGCCGCTTGGTGACGGTCAGGGCGCCCAGGAGCTCACCCTGATGACGCACCTCGACGGTGCGACCCGCGGAGGGAGACGATGGCGTCGCGGTGCCAAGCTGGATCGGGTCAGGCACCGACGATTCGACCGGAAACGCCGCAGCACGGCGCAGCGAGTCCCCGCTGCGCAGCCAGACCTCGGCGAGATCGGCCGCGGTCCCTTCCGCCAGGACGCGCGCCATGCGCGGCAGCACCTCGTCGCTGGCGTACGACTCGGCGACACGTTCGGAGAACTCGGACAGCACCTCATAGGGGGTGGCCCGCTTCCCGTAGACGAGACGGTTGGCGAACCTTTGCAGATGCTCCCGGACTGGCTGGAAGCCGACTGCCACGATCGCTGTGGCCAGGATCGACAACCCCAAGTTGGGCTTGCCACCGCTGCCAACCAGCGTGCCGATGCCCACCGCGATGCCGACGTACACCGCGGTGATGAAGACGGCGAGTGAGCCATACACGATAGTTCGGCTGACGAAGACGTCGATGTCGTACAGGCCGTGGCGCATGATCGCCAGCCCGATCGCCGCTGGAACCAGGACAACGAGCCCGCAAATGCCTGCCAGCCACGCCACGTTGTCGGCGTCGGCGAAGCCGGAGGGGAGCAGGCCACCCAGGTAGGCCAGGATGAGGAGTCCGATCGCAGCCCCGGCGGCATACGCAAACCAGCGCAGCTGACTCCTCTCCACGTCCCGAGAACGATGGAAGCGCACGACCACTGATGCGACGAGAAGAACGAACACCAGCAGAAGCGCCATGGGAACGAGGGGCTCGCCATTGGTGAGTCCCTCCAGCGCCGGCACCGCCAGCGGGTTGGGCATGCTCGGCAGCCGGGTCGACAGTTGGATCGGGCCCACGGCGACCACGGACGACGCGATCGCCAGCGTGACCAGGGCGACCACGACGCGTGTGGCCCATCGCCAGCGCGGCCCAGGCAGGAGCCGTCCGTTCGGGAAGAGCAGGATCACGAATGCGAGTAAGAGGGGACCGAGCGATACCGCGATGCCCCATACCACGGCGGGCCACACCACCCAGCCTCGAGGCGAAGCGCCCGCAAGCAGCTCGCGTAGGGCGACGAGGGCGGCGAAAACGCAGATCGCCTCGACGGCGCCGACCGCCAGCAGCAACCAGCCCATCGAGTTCCCAGGTCGGCGGACCGCGATCAGAAGTCCGAGGATGGCAACGATAGGCGCTTGGACCAGATAAGGGACGGCGCCCTGTACCGTCTGCGAGTCGATTGCCTTCCAGTCCAGGGCCAGCAGGACCAGGTTCGCGGCCATGAGCCCGAAGGAACACAACCCAACCCCCCAAGCGAGCCGAACTCCACGTGTCTCCCAGCGCACTGTCATGACCGCCACCATATTGAGGGGCTGGCTGACTGTCGATGGTGTGTGCCCCCGCCCGCGGGAGGTGGCAGCACTCCAAGGAGGTGCGCTACCAGATGCATTCCCACTCAAGAACCGGCGCTCAGTTCCGACCTCGACGGCTTCACCGACCCTGACATCGGTCGGACCACCGTGGTCGCGACGAGCTGAGTGCGCAGGGACGCGAGGATCGGGCGGGCACGGCCCATCAGTCGAGACGCGCAGCCACGGAGTTCCCCATCCGGAGCGGCCCGCTGACCGCCCTCGGCTTGGATCAGTCACTGCACCCGAGCGAGGTCGTCGGGTCAGCCCGCTCTCCAGGAGTTCCACACGCCGGTGGCGCAGGCGCTAGCCGTAGATGAGCTAATTTCGTATTAATCGATGCGACGACTCGCATATCAGCAGCAGGTCGCCGGCAGTAACCGATCTGGCATCACGCAGTTCGTCGTGAACATCGGCGGCGCCGTGTTCGCCACTACGTTTGACTTCAAGGAGCGCGATAGCGATGACGGGCTTCAGAGCGACTGACTCATCATTAGCCAGTCGCACTCTCCCCGAGCACGCTAAACCGACAACCTAGGAACCGAAAACGGCCGACAGGTCGGCTACCGCGGATGAGGTCGCTGGTGTCGCCCGACGACCGACTATCCGGGCTCTGATCGTTCCCCGACTCTAGTCATGGTCAGACAACTGAGGAGGAGTTCAGCTGTGACCCCTCGCGTGGCTAGGCGCCAGCCTCCTTCTGCGGAACCATCCAGTTCTCGTCGACCAGCCTTGCTTGGGCCGTCGCATGACACGCTCTGCCCCTACGTAACCGGGTTGTGACACTGCGGTAGGCCAAATGCTCGTGGCGACCGTGTTGCACTGGCTGGGCTTCTGCTCATGAACGCCACGCCTGCCCATTGATTCCCGTCCGGCCGACCTCGGCTCTCTTGTGCCTTTGCGCCCTGGCCGCGCTATCCGGCATGTCAGCACGGGCCGATGCCACACCGACTCCCGGCGGCAGTCCGAGCCCGAGCCCGACCTCCCCGCCAAGTCCTGAGGTCATGCAGTTGCAGTCGAAGGTGCAAGCACTGGAGCAGCAGATCATGGCGCTGCAGATGCAGGCCGCGCCGCTCGAGGCGCAGACCGTGCAGGCTGGGCAGCAGGCCGCCACCGCGCAAACACAGCTGGACACGGAGCAGGTGGAGTTGGCTGCTGCCAACTCGCAGCTCGCGAAAACAACCGGGCTCACGCAGGCGGCGCGGGCAACGCTGCAATCGGACCGCAGCCGCCTGGCCGCGCTGATCGTCGCGAGGTACATCCTCACTACCAACGGCACCGCCCTCACCATGCTGCTTCAGAGCAAGACACTCTTGGACGCCCTCGACACGATGGTCAGTTACGAGCAGGTGACCGACAACATGAACACCCTGGTGCTCGATGTGCGCGCCAACTCGGACCAACTTACGGAACTGCAGTCGCAGCAGCAGCATAAGGAGCAGCAGATCGCCGCTCAGGCCGCCGCGGTGCAGACTCTCCAGG
>Ga0182024_10002763_pt1 | contig 43084 bp, 32 predicted proteins | sample P32metaG_FD_120480 | JGI IMG/M metagenome (GOLD analysis project Ga0182024, IMG submission 120480) | Permafrost microbial communities from Stordalen Mire, Sweden - P3-2 metaG (Illumina Assembly) | ecosystem: Environmental > Terrestrial > Soil > Wetlands > Permafrost | place: Sweden: Stordalen... | reverse complement strand
GGGTGCACCCATATGTGTCCGTTGTTGCCGACGGAGAAATAGCCTTTGCCCCAACTGGCGACGTCGTAAAGCTCGCCGGCCTCGGCGGTGGACCAGCGGTCGGCCGGTTCGCGGACAGGAGCGCCGTTGGAGATTCTCGCGGTAGCCATGAATTTTCAGTTTCGCTTGTATTGGGACGAAGGGCAAGTGAAAAACGCAGAAAGGTGGGGATGTTTGGGGTGATGGGTTGTAACATTCGGGGCGTCACAGGGGCTGAGGACCAATGATCAGGTGCGCCGCAAGCGGGTGAAGTCGGCGCCGGTGCGGCGGCGGCGGTGAGGGACAATGGATGCGCGGACCTTAAACTCAAGGGCGTTCCGGCTGACGTTGTGCGGACATTGAAAGCCACTGCGAAAACCAGGAAGATTCGCTTTAACGATTACCTGCTGGAACTCTGTCAACAGTACGCGGACGATGCAGAGATGCATCGATGTATGCGCGAGTCTCGTGCCGCTCTGGATCGGAGGATAACGAGGAGGCCGAAGCTGCCTCGGGATTCACGCGGTCACGCCGGCGGTGTGACCGAACGCACTCGTGCTAGCGTTAAGCGTGGCATCACGCAAGATCATGCAAGAGCAGTCGCAAGACCCGGCGCTCGAAGCGTTCCTCGACTTCCTCGCTCAGGATATGGCCGCAAATCCAGGGCGGCTTCGGGAGTTGGATTCCGCTCTGATGGAACGAGCGAACGCTCTTGTGGAGGGTATTGAAGTAGACCTGGACGAGGATCTCGGCGAAGAGTCTCTTCTTTGATGCGGCGTTTATGCGACGGGTTGACGTAACGACGACCGGTCGCGGCACTATCCGTTCGCGAAGCTACTTGGCTGATCCGAGATTATATTTGCGGATGTAATATTCATAATCCGCACGCGTTGACAGATCGTCAAAAGTTGTGGAAGCGTGACAGGCTGGCGCTCGTGGTCTGCCTGCTCTTGACCGGTCACGGGTGCTGTCCGATCAAAACAGTTGTCAGGTCTGGGTCTAACGCTGCCGCTGCCCATGGAGAATCCCTACGCTGGAATCCACGGTCAACATTCAATTTCACAAAATCCGGGTCCTGGATGCTAAGCATCTTATTTGGCGACGGAGGAAGTGTCTTTGCAAGTCCACGCGCTAGGACGGTGGCCGCTTCCATCGTGCCTTTTGAGGCGCGCTGACTGACAAAGACCATTACCCCCTGGCCCAGGCCTTTAGCGGCGCCGCAGTTCGCAGCCCAGTTCAGATTCGTGGGAACCTCCTTCCATTTGGCCCCAGTGACTCCAGCTACCGTATCGGAGTCCAGGATATTCGCGATTGCTCCCCATGTGTCTAGCGTTTCCTGCTCGGTGACGCCCTGTTGCCCGCATACATACAGTCCTACCCGTTGCCCTACAAAGGGCGCTAATTCTCTTGTCAGTTTCGGCGCTGCTTCGGCGAGCAATTTTGCTCGTGGATCATGCTCACGTGCTGTCGCCGCCGCTTCCTGGAGTTGCTTGGCTAAAGCCATCGGTTTCATACCGACCAGAATTTCAGTTGGACTGTCGCTAGACCCGACGGGCAGATCATCAACCGAGAGATGCCCATCAGTGCGTAAACTCTTGACGAGCGCGGCCGCGAAGGTCTGTTCGCCCCCGATGGGGTCTATGTGGATTCCAAGTATCACGCCTGCATTTGCCCAGGTCGCACCTAGTTCTCCAGTCCGATCCTCAACGTGGATATGTGGTTCCAGAGCGGCCTTGATCTGTACTATCAGGCGCGCGGCCTCGGGATCGTTAGGATACGAACGGATGAATACCCCATGTCCCGCGAACGGCTTCATGGATGCACGTATGTCATCTTGCTGGTTTTGGGTGAGATCACGATCCGCCATGGCCGCTCGAAGTTGTGCAGCCTCTAAATTTGCTTTTGCTGCCTCGCTGTTTGCGAGGGAAACCTGCTGCTTGGTGACGTCTCGCATGTCGGTTTCTAGTTTTCCGGCTAAAAAATGTGCTCCGAATTCTCCCGTTACCCCACCGACAACTAGCGCAGTACCGGTCAGATTCCAGAACAGCAGCCACCTACTCGGCCTATCCGGTGGGCGCACAATACCTCGCCGGAATTCGTGCCTGTCATCACGATATTCCCAAAGAATCACCCATAGTTCAATAGCAACTCCGATGACAACGAGGACCGTCCAAAAATTCAGCCAATGGTCCAGCAACGTCCAGTGTTTCTCAAGATCGGCGAGTCGATTGGAGAGCGCGAGTTCCAGGGCAGATGTGGCCATGTGCCGTTTTTATGACCATGCTTCGCGACTGATGGTTTTCCAGGGATGCGCCGTCGCACTGTTTTTAGTTTCCGCGCTGATCGCTGCGTTTTTCATCGACCGTGGAAAATTATGAATCTCGAGGGTGCCGCCCATGTGCCAGCCATCGAACCACGGGTAGCTCGGCATTGAGTGCAAAGTGCCGACGAAGATCAGTTCGGCTTCGTGGGCTCCCCAATATTTCTCGGTAGCCTGCAGAGGTGCGGATGTGAAGAAAACTAGGATCAGGAGCACAATGCCAGCGCAGATCCAACTCCTCTGCACTTATTCTGACTCCTGACTCCCGTCTTCTGACTCCTTCTTCACAGGCGCTTCCTTGCGCGCGTGCTCGAACAGGAAGTTCAGCGTCTTCTCCGTCCGGATATTGCCCGCGATCCGGCCGATCACGCCCTCTTTTTGCAGCTTCGCCCGCGTCAACGCAACGGCTTCGCGCTGCTGCTTGGCGATCTTTTGCACTTCCCGGTCGACCTCTTCGGTGGTTGCCACTACCGCTTCCCTGTCGGCGATTTTGTCGAGGAGAAGTGAGGCTTTCACTTCGCGCGCGGCGCGATCCTTCTGCGATTCGCGAACCTTGGCCCAATCCAGCTTGATCGATTTCGGATCGATGCCCTGCGCGGCCAGCGTGCGCAACTGATTCTCGACGTTGATCTCGACCTGCCGGTCGATGTAGGCGTCCGGCACGGGGAAATCGTGCAGGTCCACCAAGCGGTCGATCAGCTCGCGTTTGGCGTCTTCCTGCGCCTTCTGCTCGCGCTCGCCCAGAATCGCTTTGCGAATCACTTCCTTCAGTTCGTCCAGGGTCTGATAGTCGCCCAGGTCCTTGGCGAATTCGTCGTTCAGATCGGGCAGTTCCTTGCGGCGCACGGCCTTCACAGTGGCGCGAAAACGCACGGTGCGGCCCGCCAGCGGCTTGCGGTCGTAGTCTTCGGGATAGGTGACATCGAACTCGCGCGATTCGTCCGGCGCGGCGCCGCGCAGGTTTTCGCTGAACGCGGCCATGGTGGCTTCGTCGCCGATCTTGACCATGATCTCGTCCTGGGAGACCTTCTCGTCCACGCCCGAAATACTTTCGAGCGCAAGCAGCGCGTAATCGCCGTCAACCAGCGGGCGGGGATCCTCATTCACGTACTCGGCTTTACGCTCGCGAATCTCGTCCAGCCGTTTGGCGATGTCCGCTTCGGTGGCCGCAGGCTCGCGGTAATGGATCAGCAGGCCGCGATAGTCTCCCAACTCGATCTCCGGGGCGACCTCGAACTCCGCCTTGAAGGTCAACGGCTCGCCGTCGTGAAAGTGAACGTCTTTGATCGAGGGCGTGCCCACCCACTTCAGGTTTTCTTTTTCGGCCGCGGCGCGCAGGGCCTTGGGAACCAGTTTTTCAAGCACGTCCTGGCGAATGTCGCCGGCGAATTTCGACTTCACGATGCCGACCGGCGCTTTGCCCGGACGGAAGCCCGGCAGCCTGACTTTCTTCTGGAGCTCGGAGACGACGCGCCCGGTTTCCTCGACCACATCGGCGACGGGGACGGTGATTTCCAGAGAATGTTTACAGCCCTCGACTAGCGCCACTATTTGTCCTCTGACTCCACGATGTCCTTACCCACTCCCTTTACGGTCGCGCATCATCGGCCACGGCGAGCATTTCACGAACGCGCTTCATTTTTTCGCGCCTCTTGACCGCGAAGAACGCGCTCCCTCACGGTCGCGCCTCGTAAAAGAAGAACGCACTCCCTTTACGGTCGCGCCTCGTAAAAGAAGAACGCGCCGCGCTTAGGTCCCCTCGGACCAGCCCGCCAGATACTCTTCCTGCTCCGGCGTTAACCGGTCGATATGCACGTTCATCGATTCGAGCTTCAGTTTGGCGACCTGCTTATCCAGCTCTTCGGGCACGGAGTAAACCTTGTTTTCGAGCTTGGAGTGGTTCTTCACCATGTACTCGGACGACAGCGCCTGGTTGGCGAAGCTCATGTCCATCACCGAAGCCGGATGGCCTTCGGCGGCGGCCAGATTGATCAGCCGGCCTTCGCCGAGCACGTAAACCTTGCGGCCGTCGCGCAGCGAATACTCTTCGACGAACGCACGCGACTCACGGCGCGAGGACGCCATGGAACCCAGCGCCTCCAGGTCGATCTCAACGTTGAAATGACCGGAATTCGAGAGAATCGCACCGCTCTTGAGCTTGGCGAAATGATCGCGCGCGATCACGTTCTTGTTCCCTGTGACGGTGACGAAAATATCGCCGATGGAGGCGGCATCGTGCATGGTCATGACACGGAATCCGTCCATGATGGCTTCGATGGCCTTGGTCGGGTCGATTTCGGTGACGATGACGTTCGAACCCATGCCGCGCGCGCGCATCGCGACCCCGCGTCCGCACCAGCCGTAGCCGGCGACCACTACGGTGAGCCCGGCCAGCAGCATATTGGTGGCGCGAATGATCCCGTCGAGCGTGCTCTGCCCGGTGCCGTAGCGATTGTCGAACAGGTGCTTGGTCAGCGCATCGTTAACCGCGACAATGGGGTAGCCGAGCACGCCTTCCTTGGCCATCGCACGCAGGCGGATGACGCCGGTGGTGGTTTCCTCGGTGCCGCCGATGACGTCCTTCAGCATGTCCTTGCGCTTGGTGTGGAGCGCGGTGACCACGTCGGCGCCATCGTCCATGGTGATCTGCGGCTTGTGATCCAGTGCGGCGTTGATGTGCGAATAGTACACATCGTTCGATTCGCCCTTGATGGCAAATGTCGAGATACCGTAATCGCGCACCAGGGACGAGGCCACGTCGTCCTGCGTCGACAGCGGATTCGATCCGCACAGCGCGATATTGGCGCCTCCGTCGCGCAGGCAGATCATCAGGTTGGCGGTTTCGCTGGTGACGTGCAGGCACGCGGCCACACGGATTCCCTTCAGCGGCTGGGTCTTGATGAACTGTTTCCGAATGATGGCCAGAACGGGCATCGACTGCGCGGCCCATTCAATACGGCGCTTCCCGACGTCGGCGAGCGCCAGATCCTTTACGTCACACGCGATGGTTGCGGTTGGACTCATAATCTATTCTCCGGGTTGATTTTCAAAATCGACTTCACGCGGCCGGCCAAGTGATGGACCTCTCGGCGGATCACCTGGCTAGCGGCGCGATGGACAACTTAATTCGTTAACTGCGCGCGGCGGCAGCGGGCTGCCCGGCTTCGCGTAGCGCTGGAGCCTTGTCAACGGCTTCCCAGGAAAACGTATCCTCGGTGCGGCCGAAATGTCCGAACGCGGCGGTCTTGCGATAAATGGGACGGCGCAGCTTCAGGTGCTCGATCATCCCCTTGGGGGTGAGCTTGAAATGGCTGCGGATCAGCTCCACCAGCCGCTCATCTTCAATCGAGCCGGTGCCAAAAGTGTTCACCATCACCGAAACCGGCTCGGCGACGCCGATCGCGTAGGCGAGCTGCACTTCGCAGCGCTTCGCCAATCCCGCGGCCACGATGTTCTTGGCGATGTAGCGAGCCATGTAGCAGGCCGAACGATCCACCTTGGTGGGATCCTTGCCCGAAAACGCACCGCCGCCGTGGCGTCCCATGCCGCCATAGGTGTCGACGATAATCTTGCGGCCGGTAAGGCCCGTATCGCCGTGCGGTCCGCCAATGACGAACCTGCCGGTGGGGTTGATGTGATATTTGGTGTTCTTGTCGATCATGTGCGCGGGCAGCACCGGATCGATGATGTGCTTCTTCACTTCGGCGCGCAGCGTTTCGGTGGAAACGTCGTCATCGTGCTGGGTCGAAACCACCACGGCGTCGATACGCACGGGCTGGCCGTTCTCATACTCGATACTGACCTGGCTCTTGCCATCCGGCCGCAGGAATTTGAGCTTGCCGGCGCGGCGCACTTCGCTCAACTGGCGGCACAGCTTGTGCGCCAGCATGATCGGCATGGGCATTAACTCCGGCGTCTCGTCGCAAGCGTAGCCGAACATCAGACCTTGATCGCCGGCGCCGCCCGTGTCGACGCCCATGGCGATATCCGGCGATTGGCTCTGGATGGTGTTCAGCACGCCGCAGGTCTTCGAATCGAAGCCCATTTCGGCGTCGGTATAGCCGATGTCGTGGATCACGGAGCGCACCAGCTTGGCTACGTCGATGTAGGTATTGGTGGTGATTTCGCCCGATACCACGCAGATGCCGGTGGTCACCAGGACCTCGCACGCGACGCGGCCGGTGGGGTCCGCGGAAAGCACCTCATCCAGAACGGCGTCCGAGATCTGGTCCGCCATCTTGTCCGGGTGACCTTCGGTCACTGATTCGGACGTAAAAATGTGCCGCATTCGTTCCACTTGCGTTGTTCCTCCAGAGGGATTATTTCAGGTTACGGAGAGAAGCCAAAGATCTCAGTGTATCACGAGCCCGACGATCCTACTATCGTCATAGACAGGTCTATACTTAAAAGATGGAGTACGTCGAGCAGCGCAACGGCGGATATTATGTCGCGGGGACGCGAGTGTCGCTCGACTCGGTAGTCATCGCATTCCTTAACGGAGAAGCGCCGGAGGGAATTGTGTACTCCTTCGAAGCGCTCAGTTTAGAGCAGGTCTACGGAGCAATTGCGTACTATCTGGCCAATCGAAGCGGAATCGACGCATATCTTCGGCAGCAGGACGCCGAATTCGACCGGCTTGCAAAAGAGGCTCGGGGAAAAGATCCCGCCTTCTACGCGAAGATGGACGCTGCCAGGGAACACATCACGCGCCAGCGCTGAGCGGCACAAACCTGATTCTATTCAACCATTCTTCCGGCCCGGATGCGGCCCACAATAGAAGCAACTCTTCGATTGCGAGAGCCATCTCAACTTCCTTCTTGACTATTAGCAAGCCTGGACTCGGCGAAGTGGCGACAAATCTGTAAAAGTGCCCCGGCATCGTGTTTCGATCATGAGAGACGAGAATCCGTACAGCATCTGCCGCAATCTGGAGCACCTCGGGATCGGGCAAGCCGAGCGTGCCAGCCTCCTTCGCCCTTATGAAGTCGATGGAGGGTTCGCGACGCCTAAGGCCCTCGATAATTCGTCTATCGAAGTCTTCGTCGCCCTGAAATCGCGGATAGGGCACGTGTGATCCAGCGTAACCAATATTCAGTGGAACAGTAATCCCTTTCGTCCGTCTTTATCACCATGCACGACCTACGCTACGCCTTCCGCCTGATCCGCCAGAATTGGGCTTTTTCGCTGACCGTCATCGTGATTCTGGCGCTGTGCATCGGCGCGAACACGGCCGTTCTGTCGGTGGTCAACGCGGCCATGGTTCGCCCTCTGCCCTATCCCGATCCCGCTCGCCTGGGAGCGGTGGTCGCGATTTTTCCGCACGGCGACAACCCCTTCGACAACAGCGTCGACGGCGTGAGTTGGGAGCTGGTGCGGGACCGCGTGCCCTCGCTCGACGGGGCGGTTTATGGCGGAAGCTTTGGCAACGGCGTCAACCTGGGAGTGAACGGAAGCGGCGCGTTTGTTCACCAGGCGCGTGTTTCAGCGGGATTCTTCCGCGTCCTGGGGATCGCGCCGCTGATCGGCCGCGAATTCATTGCCGATGAAGATCGCGACGGCGGCGCTCCGGTTGTCATTCTCAGTCATGCTGTGTGGAAGAAGTACTTCAACGGCGATCGAAACATCGTCGGGCGCGGAATACACCTGCGCGGCGAGCCTTACACGGTGATCGGCGTGATGCCCGCCGGATTCCGCTTCGAGGAAGACGCCGATCTTTGGACGCCGCTGCGTCCCTCCCCCAAAGGCGAAGGCAGCGGATCGAATTACGGAATGATCGCGCGGCTTAAGCCCGGCGCGAGCTGGGAGCAGGCGCGATCGCAGATGGCGCTGCTGACCGACGACGTCCGGCGCATGGGATCGTTCGGCAAAAATTCCGGCGTGCAGCTCGGCCTCGCCGGGATTCAGCAGGCGATGACGCAGGACCTGCGTCAGCCCCTCATGATCCTGTGGGCCGCGGTGGCGGCCGTGTTCGTGCTCGGCTGCGTGAATATCGGCGGCATGCTTCTGGCCCGCGCGTCGGGCCGAATCGGTGAAATCGCGACCCGGCTGGCTCTGGGCGCGCCGCTAAGCCGCATCGTGCGCCAGCTTCTGACGGAGAGCATCGTGTTGGGATTGCTCGGCGGCATGGCGGGCGTGCTGGTGGGATGGGCCGGGCTCGCGGCGCTTCGCGCGCTGGCGCCGAATCCTTCTCCTTCCTCACGCAGGTCGAATTCGATTGGCGCGTGCTGCTTGCGACTCTGGTGCTGACGTTGATCGCCGGGATCGGCTTCGGCCTGGTTCCCGCATGGCAGGCTTCGCACGTGGATCTGCGATCGGCGCAAACCGGATCGCGTACGGTCTCTGGCCGAAAGCGATTCGTTTCGCTGGGTACCCTGGTGGGCGGACAAGTGGCGCTGACCGTTCCGCTGCTGATCGCCGCGGGACTCCTGCTGCACACGTTCCTCTACCTGTGGAACATCCAGCCCGGTTTCGATCCGAACCACGTGCTGACCGCGCGCTTTTCCTTGCAGGACTCGCGCTATGCCACGTCGCAAAAGGTGAACCAACTCTTCGATCAGGTGATCGCGCGCCTGCACGAAACGCCGGGCATCGAGGCGGCCGCCGCGAGCCTCACTCTTCCTTATCAACGCGGCCTGAACATCGGCGTTCAGTTGCCTGGTGCGACTCAATACAAAACCACGAACAACGTGTACGTGACGCCGGAGTTTTTCGCGGCGCTGCGGATTCCCTTGCTTCAGGGCCGCGAGTTTAGCGCGGGGGATAGCGCGAATTCGGCGAAGGTCGCGATCGTCAATCAGGCCTTTGTGCATTTCTTCCTGAAGGATCAGCGTGCGCTCGGGCAGGTAATGCGGCTCGGGCGAGACCCCGTTGAAATCGTCGGCGTAGTGGGTGACGTGATGGAGAGGCGCGCGGGCTGGGGCAATTTCGGGCCGATCGCGCAGGTGCCAAACGTGTTTGTGCCGGCTGCGCAGACCAGCGACGCGTTTCTGCAAATGGTGCATACCTGGTACCCGTCCAACTGGATCATTCGCAGCTCGATGCCGGATCGTCAGCTCATCGCCGCGATTGAAAACGTGACGCGCTCCGTCGATCCGATGCTCCCGATGGCGGATTTTCGCTCCATCAACGATCTCAAGGCTGAATCGCTGACGTTCCAGCGATTCCTCGCGGCGCTGGTGAACGCTCTGGCGATTCTGGCCGCGCTGTTGACCACGCTCGGCATTTACGGGCTGATCGCGAACCTGGTTTCCGAGCGCACCAAAGAGCTCGGCATTCGCATGGCGCTGGGCTCGACGGCCGCGGGAGCCGTGGGGATCGCGCTACGGCCCGCGCTCCAATGGGTCCTGGCCGGAGTAGCCGTGGGAAGCGCCGCGTCGTTCGGGCTGGAGCGGTTGCTCAAGAGCTTCCTGTGGGGCGTCCAGCCGGGTGATCCGGTGACTCTAGTCGCCGTCGCGGGCGGATTATTGATCGCGACCGCGATCGCCAGCCTCGCGCCGGCATCGCGTATCGTGCGGCTGAATCCGGCGGATACTTTGCGATCGGAATAGACCGACGTGGCGTACGCTTCAGCGTGCCGTGTCGAGATTCATCTCGACACTTCTTCTTTCCGAGCCGCGACTGTCAAGGAGTGCCCATGGGCCTGCGGCCCACCAATAGCAATGAAAAATACCTCCGGGCTTCGGTGGGGCGGGTCCCCTGACCCGCGCGCGACCCCTGGTCGCGCCGCAACAAGTGTTTTTCAACAGAGCGGTACGCAATCCTTGCTTTTTCCGCAGCCTCTTCAGCGTGCCGCTGCCGGCTTCAGCCGACAGTCCCTTGTGGGTCCGCTTGAAGCGTGCGCCACATCAAGGCGTTAGATCCCCCAGCGAGCCAGCGACTTCACATCCTTGACGATCACTCCGTCAGACAGCACCAGCGGATGCGCCCAGGTCGCGCTATCGGCGACGGTGTACTGATGAAGCACCTCGAACGATTTCGCGTCGGCGCGCACAATGCTCAACTGACCTTCGTTGTTCAACGAAACCAGCCCCGATTTGCCCACCAGCACCGCGGCGTTGTCGCCCGCGCGTGGCGGACCCATCCACAACGTCTTCCCCGTCGCCGCGTCCATCGCGAAAAGCTGGCCCTTTTTCAAATGCGAGAATCCGAACAGCACGTCGCCCAAGAGCACCGGCGAATTCATGTACATCGACGCATCCTTGTTTTCCCAAACCGTTTGAGGCTTAAACGCGCCGCCATTGCGCGTCAGGCGCACAGCGAAAACGCCTTTGTCGAGCCCCGAAAAGATCAGGGTGTCCTTGTAGAGAACCGGCGTGACGATGTTCTGTTCGTAGTTGGTCGTGAACGGAATCTTCCACAGCGTTTTCCCAGTCGCCTCATCGACGCCGATAATATTAAGCTGGCTCTGCGTCACTACCTGGCGCGCGCCCGCGAGTTCCACCACGATCGGCGACGCGTACGCCGGACCGTCCTCGGTCCAGGTCCACTTGACGTTGCCCGTGGTCGCGTCGAATGCCGTCAGTGCGCCCGAATGATCGCCTCCGATATGTACGATCACCATGCCGCGATCGGCAATCGGCGACATCGCGGTCCCGAACACCGGCGCGCCCGCTTTGAATTGCTGCGATGAATCCTTGCGCCATTCGAGCTTGCCGGTTTTCGCATCCCAGCACGTCAAGATCCCGCTGAGCCCGAAGGTGTAGAGTTTTCCGTTGGCATAGAGCGGCGTCGATTTTGGACCGGGCCCATGGCCCGCGGCCGCGGAGTTCACTTTATACGGCGCGGGATATTGCTGCTTCCAGCGAATATTGCCGTTCGAAGGGTCGATGGCGAAGAGGGTTTCCTGGTCATTGAAACGCGCGAAATCATAAATGGAATCGCCCACCAGAATGGGTGACGAGTGTCCTTCCCCGACCTCGATCTTCCATTTGAGATTGAGTTTTTCGGGCCAGGCTTTCGGCTCATTGATGAGCACTCCGTCGCGATGCGGACCTCGCCATTCGGTCCAATCGGCGGCCATGGCGAGAACAGCACACGCGGCGCCGAGCACAAGCGCACGGATTATTTTGCTCGACAGCGCGCGGGAAACGATTCGCATTTCACCCTCCAGCGAAACCTTCCTCTACGATGGCACGCGCTGGGGGCCGTCGACAAGGGGCTCCCGAGCCGATCGTGTCGCGCCGCAAGAATCAGTGGGCCGCCTACCCTAGTCCGCCCGCAACCCGAACTCCCGCACCAACGCACCGCTCGAATACAGCCGGACCCAATACTGCCCCGGCTTCAGGCCCTCTGTTAAATGTGTTAAATGCGCCGAGAGCGACCCCTGCGACCCGGCCGCCTCTCCATTCCAAATCGGCCCGCCTTTCGCAGCGACGATCTCGATACGATATTTTGGCGCTTCGCCGCTTGTGAAATCCGGCGTGACGCCGGCCGAGCCCCCCCCAGTCAGATCTTCGATGCCCGTCAAATCTATGATCAAATCCAGTGGACGTCCGGATGGAGCATGGTTCGCCGCCGGCTCACCGCCGCGTAGCGCCAGCAATTCGACCGATACCGCTGCTCCCGCCTCCGTTCCCGGATGCGACGCCCAAACCAGCGGCCGCGAGGCCGTCAGGAAAAAGATACTTGCCCCCACCGCGATCAGGGCGATCGCATAGGTCAGGCTCCTTTGCGGTCCTTTTCTTAACAAGGAGGCCGCGATCAACTCCCCTAGGCCCAGACGCACCGGCGTGAGATCAGGCTCCCGCCCACGCTTAATACCGGCTGTCGCCCGCTTCATCAATAAGATGTATTCGTCGACTTCGGCGAGCGAAGTCTGGCACTCCGGGCACACCAGAAGGTGCTCTTCCAATATCTCCGTATCGGCTTCCGAAAGCCGCTTGAACGCGTATTCCTCGAACGCTTCCGTCGTGGGATGTCCCTGGATTGAAAACAGCGCCTCCACAGATCCCCCTTACTACTAGAACCAACATTACTGAGTTCTGGTTCTGGTTCTCTAGTGGGATGAGGCCGCGGAAGTTCTCACCAAAATCGTACTTACCGCGCCGTGGGCCAGTTTTTTCTTACCCAATTCTCCGAATCGGGCCTTCGCCCGGGACTTCAGCAGCCGGAATTGCGTGTCCGTCAGATCCATTTCGGAGCAGATCTGATCCTGCGCCTCTTCCTCGAGGTAAAAACGGGTCAGGATTTCCCGATCCCGCACCGACAGCTCGTCCAATACCCACTGAATGAGTTCCGACCGCTCGCGAAACATAGCGGTTTCCTCGGGATTCTCCGCCGGGTCGGCGATTCGCATGGTCAATTCCAAATCCATCTGATCCCTCCGTGTGTGAACTACCTGATCGATATGCGCGGCCACCAGTCTCCGGACGATGGTCCGGACAAATCCCATCAGCCGCTCCGGCTCACGCAGCTCTCCGCGGCGAATGGCTTGCACCACCACCACGAAGGTGTCGTGGACCTTGTCGTCCAATTCCTGCGGACCCAACTGGCGGCACAAATAGAAACGGATCCCCTTGGAAAACAGCCGGTACAGCTCCTCCAGGCCATCCGTCTTGCCGGTGCGGATGCGGCCCACCAGCGTGCTCAAGGATTCATAAGTGGAATCCGGCGGATAGCGCCGGACCGCCGGGAGGATGGCGGCCGGAATTGCTCCCGGGGCGACCGCCGGCAGAACGGCCACCAGGGCTGCGACGGCAATCGCCGTCTTGTCCGCTCTCTTCTTGATGACAGCGGGCCGGATCGCGGCGCCCACTACGCGCCGGATCAGGGAGGCTTTGATCAGCGAGGCTTTGATCACCGACGCTTTTATCAATGTCCACCTCCCGTCACCTGGTACGACGCCCAATATGCAGGCGCGCTCCGCCACGTTCCGGAATGGATCATCTCCACCTGGCTGCGCCGCAGCGCTTCGGCCGGTGTCGCGTTCCGCAGGTATCGATAAAATGCCGCGAATAGTCCGCCCTGGGTGTCGCTCACCGGCCAGCCGGTGGCGATCACCGCTCGCGCGCCCGCCATTTGCCAGGCCCGCGTCAGTCCCAGCAGACCTGCTCCCGCCTGGATATCGCCTTCGCCGCTTTCGCAGCCGGTCATGGAAACCACCGTGCCGGGAACGTCGAGCATTTCGACTTCGGAGGTGCTCAGAACCCTGCTTTGACCTAATGGGTCGTGGCCCAACGGGTCGAGGCCGAACACGATCTGCGCGTCGTTCCTTCTGCCTTTCAGCCCGCTGTTCAACCCATTGTTCAACCCAGGAGCCTCCGGCGTCACAACGTGTGTCGCCAGATGAATGATGGCCGGCCGCCGCGCCGCTAGCGCCAGAAATCGGCCCCGCTGCGCCTCCAGGCCCATTAAGAGTGTCGCTGAGCCGGCCGCCCAATTCCGCGCACTCGATTCGACTTCGCTCGCACTGCCCACCAGCCGGCTCAACTGCCCGATGCCGTCAACACCCGCGCTTGCGCCGTAGGCAAACCATCCTCGAAATCGCCCGTCGGATGGATGGGCTGGGCGCGACGCGCCCCATCCGCGTGCTGATCCCGGCGCAGTCCATCCGCGCGCTGTTTGCGCCACCCATCTTGGGTCGGCCGTATTGTAAATAGGATCGCCCACACCCAGGAACCAACCCACTGGGGAGTCGGCGCCTTGTGAAGGATCGGGGGGTACGTAACTGCTTCGTGAGTCCTTGCCGACGCGACCGTCAGCTACACCGCGAAACTCGCGGTTTGCGCCCGTTAAATACCCTATTAACGACAGCGCCCCGGGAACCACCTGCAACGAGTGTTGCTCCACGAGGTACTTCATTTTACTGCTCCTGACTTCAGACACCAGCGCGGCGAACGGCAGTTGAAACAACGCATCGTCTAGCGAAAGCAGCCACTCCGGATGGTCTGCCTCCCTTGCGCTCAGTCCGCCGAACAGCTCGGCGTACAGCCGGATCCCCATTCGCTCCGCTTGGTTACCATTCCCCCTGAGTCTTCTGTCCGGATCTGCGTCGCGACGTACTGCCTCGCGAAACCGCTCAACCGCGTTCCGGATCGCCTTTCGCGCCGGCAGCCGATGCATGCTCAGCGTCGTTTGAGTCACCACCCACAGGTATGACTCTCGTTCCCCTAGATACACGCTCAGGACTAATTGCGATTTACTTAGCCCCTGCTGAAAATGTATAAGTGAAGTCCGACCATGAAAGTTCTCGAATTTATTTGCAAAGGAACCGAGTCCGGCCTTGGCTTCCATCTCCGTGAGGGCCAATTGCAGTGCTCCGGTGCGGGTATTGGCGTGCCCAAATGCGGGTATATTCCTGGCCTGTTCGGTGCGTAATTCGGCGAGATTCTGCCAATATTCAGGCGGTAATTTCCCGCGCCATGCCGCCGCCAGCGTCTGACTCTCCCGCAGGCTCGCCGCGCGATTCTGCTCCACTGCCTGAAACGATTCGGCCGCCAGCTGTGCATCGCCGGTATTGAGCGCAGCCTCCGCCGCCGTCTCTGTGAACGACCGGAAAATGCGCTTTTCCAGTTCGACGTTGGCCGCCACCAGCGATCCCGGCGCGGGCAATACTTCCCTGCGCCACAGCCCGGCTTGATCGGCGGCTGCCGCGAAATCGTTCAAAGCACCCGCGGTGTCCCCGCCCGCCAGTCGGATTTCCCCGCGTTGATGGGTCAGCAGATAGCGGGGCAATCCCGCCTCGCCTTTGGCCTCCGCCGCCAGGGCGCGATCCGTGAACCGCCCGGCCGGGTCGAGTTCCCTCTGCGCCAGCTTCAGCGCGCCCAGGCGCGCGTAGGAAAACCCGAGGTCGGCGCGATATCCCAGCAGGCGCAGCCGGAAGGCTTCATTGAAATGCTGCTCCGCCAGACGCAGATCGTCGGAAAAATCCGGGAGATCCCGGCCGTTCGCGTGCAAATCACCGTCTTGCAAATCAACCGCATGCAAATCAAGGCGACCGGCGTTGACCCGGCGCAGCCGTTCCTCGCCCAGCACATCCCACGCGCGCGCCTCTTGCGCGACGTCCCCCTGAGCCCGCGCCTCCTCGATCGCCTGCTCGAAAAACCCGGCAGCGCGATCGTCGCCCAACATCTGGTGCAGCCGCCCCAGTTGCAGCAGCAAGGGCAGCCGGAAGGACGTGTTCAGAGCGCTCTCTGGGTGCTCGCCGCCGCCTTTGCGCGATTTGCGCGGAGGGATTTTTTCGCTGTTCGAGACTCCCTCCTCGGCTGCTCGCAGCGCCGAATCGATATCCCAGGTCTGCAGGTACAGGCTGGAGAGATTGACCGCGCTCACGCTCAGCGCGTATGGGTCGCCGATGCGCGCTGCCAGATCGCGCGCTTCCAGGAACGCATTGAGCGCGGCCCGGTAGTGAAACTGCAACAGCCGCGCCGCGCCCATCGCAGTCGCATAGACGAACGCCGCGCCATCGTCATGACGCTGGCGGGCGAGGTCGTACGCGCGATGGTCTAGAGCCTCAGCTCCCGCAAAATCCCGCGCGCCGCGAAGACGTTCCCCGGCACGTTTGATTTCGAAGGCTTCCTGTGTACCCCACCACGGATCGGAAGCGACGGTCCATGGGACCACCGGTCGTTTCGATCCGGCTATCCACAACGTGAGGAACAGGCAAAGGCACCGTGAAATGGTGGCCATTACATCCTGTCCGCACTTTAATTCGCACTCGTATAGTAGCAGAACCGTGGGCGTATACCAAGCATATTCTGTTACTTACACGACGGATTATCGCATTTATTCTCAGTTTCAATATGGGAATATATATTCCCATATCTGCCAATAATCCGGCAGCAAAAGCCCGCGCCATCTCGCTGACAGGTCGGGCTTTACGCTAACGTTGGCCTTTCTCCATTGTCCTGGATAAGCCCGCTGTTTCGGAGGTAAGATAGGGCTAGCTAGCGGTTAGCGCCGCCCTGTATTATCTGCGTTTCCGATTAAATCTAACGGTTAGAAGACGCGGACACGCTCTTCGGCGGCGATGTCGCTTCCTGTTCCCGGTACCGAAAGAGGGGAACATAGCTCCCGGAGTGGAACTCCACGATGACGAGATCCTCCCTGCCGTAGGACTCGTAGTATTCGCGCACTTTTCGCCGCAGACGTTGTGCTTCGACGCGGACAATCGAATCCGTGCGAGGATCGTAATCCTCGCTGCGGTTAAAAACGTCACGCCCCAGCTCATACTCCTTCAGCTTTTCCGGATGTCCACTAAGTGCGCGGTCCACCGCAAGCGACAAGAATCGTTCCATGCGCGCCGACCTTCGAAAAACCTCGCTCGCTACAATCCTTTGTAATTGCCGGCGAACTTCGGCGTCCGGTACGGTTCTGCCTAAAGCATCCGTGCCGGCAGGGCTCGCCGCGGTCCCGGCGGATGTTCCACTCTGGAACTGTTTGGCCTCCTGCAAGAGCCGCTCTCCCGTCATCAAAATGAAGCCGAACGTCCAGCCAACCGCCACCAACCCGGCGCCCACAAAAAAAAGTGTGTTGACCCCGGACGGAGCGAAAAGGCCCGCCTGGGGCTCGTACCTGTACATATACAATCCGCGGAAAAATTCGACGACGCTGGTCAGCGTGAAGATGACTCCGGTAAACGCCATACTGAATCGTCGGCCGGCGGGCATTTTTTCTAAGAACGTGATTCCGCAAGCCAAACCGAGGCTCCCCAGCGCGACGCTCGAAACAGCCGTCCTGGCGCCAATGGAATCGGTGACGTATCTGAAATATATGACGGCCGCCAGCCCCAACGTCCCGGTCAAGCACTCGGGCCACCAGAGGAGCCGCAAATCGCGGAACTTTCGACTGCCTTGAAAGAATAAAATGCCCGCGCAAAGCGCCGCCGCGTTTGCCAGCACAATGCTGATCCAATCCGGCGCTGTTCCCCGCAGGCCGAGCAGCACCAGGCAAATAGTGTCCAGTACATTTCCCGCAGTCCAACGTCCAAAGCCCGGGTAGGTTCGTCGGGTCTTCCAGACCAGGGCGGCAATCGCGGTGGGGACCAGGGCCACGAACGCCGCAATCACCACTAGTGTCCGCGGATCAAGCTGAATTCGCATGGGCCCAGTTCACGCTCTTGGCCGGCAAGCCATCTGAAAGGCAACCCCCCCCCCGCTGCGAAAGTCAGCAGGAGGTAATTGCAGGCCGGCGCCGTCACTCGTGGGGACACTAAATTCCGCACGCCGCCAAGCGGTTCCGCGGCACGTCTGATTTCGACGCTGCCTGTGTACTTCACGCACGGATCGGAAACCACCGTCCGGGTGATCGCCGGTCTTCGCGAGCCGGCCATCCACAGCGTGAGGAACAGGCACGGGCGCCGTAAAAACGTAGCCATTACATCCTGTTCGCACCCAATAGCACAAGTATAATAACAGATCATCGGGCGCATGCCAAGCATATTCCGACACTTACTCCCCGATACTCGCAATTCGCATTCACATGGGAGTCCGGGCTGGAAATGGGACGCCCCGCGGCGTCCCCCTCGCGATCTCGCGATTTACGACCCCGAAGGAATGATGATGATTGGATCTCCCATTTTTGCTCCCCTTTCCGGCATCGGGCGGCTTCGAGTGACCTCTGCCCCGCCGTGCGCCTTGTGTCTTAACGGTACGGAACGGATGTGCCACGGCTGTACGCACTAAACCTCTAAAGTGGAGAAAATGATGGAGATGATTACGCGGGAAAGCGCGTGATTATGGTTGGCTGAAGCCCCGGATCAACTGCCAGATCAAATGCCAGATCAACTGCCAGATCAAATGCCAGATCAAATGAATGATCGGCGCCGTACACGCGCGCGCCATCATGACACCGGCTAATGCGCGGGGTCCGATCAGCCGATTTCAGGATGGAGTGGAGTACCGTGTCGAGCCCCGATTCCCCGTCCGATCACCCATCCGCGTGGTCGTGCCCGGCAATCCCGCGCGAGTTTTGAATTGCGACCTGATCGACGTTTCCGCCACCGGGATGCGATTCCTTTCCGACCAGAGTGTCATTCCGGATGAAATCGTGGCGGTTGAGGTGGATTCGGGGTTGGTTCTGGCTGAGATCCGGTACTGCCAGCCATGGGGCGACAAGTTTGTCGCCGGGGTACTGCGGCTGCAGGAAATACCCAAACGCGGTGAGCTTAAAGACCCGGGCGCGTGCGCCACGGAAATAATCCGGGAACTGCGCCGGCACATTTCCGCGGAAGGGGACCCGGATTCGAAAGCTCTCGCCATGAACGCGCTCCAGAAAATCGTCGAAAGAAGCGAGATTTCCAGCACTGGGAACGAACCCGGCCCGGAGGCACATCCGGAACCGGCGCCGGAAGGCAATGGCGAAGCAGACAGCCACGCAAACACCCAAGCAACCGTCGAAGCAGGCCCGGAAGCACCTCCGGAACCAAACAACGTAGAGATGCGTCCGCCCGAGCCTCTTTCATTACAGCCACAGCCGCCGCCACCGCCGGCAGCTACCAATGTGAAGGCCATCAACTGGCAGGCCACCCTCGGGAATGCCACTCGCGGCCAGCGCGCCGAGACATCGGTGGTCGCCGATCCGCGCGCCCCTGAACCGGACGAAATGCCGCGCCACGAGCCGATTCGGGAGGCCCAAAATGAGGTGCCCGAAGCACCCGGCGTGCGCGAAGCACCCGAAGCGCTCGCGACCGGTGTCGCGGATGTACCCGTGGCGGATGCTCCCGTCGAAACTGCGGCTGCGGAAATTGAGTTTCACGAGCCTGCTGCTGAGGCTCCCTTCGGAACCGCGACCGTCAGGGAGCGGCACGCTAAACCTCCCATAGACGAAACGCCTCTTCCAGAACCGGTTGGGACAATTCCAAACGTGCTCGAGGCGGACGTGATCGATCGCGATCTGCTCTACGGGAACGTGCTCCCGGATCACGCCATCCAGGGTGACCGCGCAAACCACGAAGCCCCGCCTCTGGCGGTTGTTCCGGCCGCGACACGATCCGCGGGAATCGAATCTCGCGTGCCGGTTCGCCTGGCCCTGCCGCCCCCACGGAACGCGAACGCGGCCAGGCCCCCCAACGCATTGCCCGCTCCCGCCGACTCGCGTGCCGCGCGCGAGTCCGATCCGAACCTCGCCGCTCTCAGAGCGGAAGTCATGGCCCGCTACTCAGCCGAGGTTTCCAGCGCTTCGGCGCGAGGCCCCCGCTCCTGGCGAGTTCCCGTGGGCATCGCGGCAGCACTGGTGTTGGCCTCGACGATTACGTTCTTCCTGATGCAGCACCGCACCCAGGCAAGCTCCCTCGCGCCGCCGCCCAAAGCAACCCAGGGCGAAACCCAAGTCGAGACCCACATCCCGGAAACCGCTCCTTCACCCGCTCCGGCAGCGCCTGTCGTTGCAACTCCTGTCGTTGCGACTCCTGTCGTTGCAACTCCTGTCGTTACAACTCCGGGCGCTGCGCCGCCCCCGGTCGTCCCGGCCGCTTCCCTTCCGTCACCTCCCTCTCCAGATCCAACCCCCGCGAAAAACGGAGGAGTTCATCATGTGCGGATCAACATCGTCAACGCGAGCTGGGTGACGATTGTCGCCGACGGCGGCAAGCCCTTTCAGACCATGCTCTACAAAGGCGCTGTCCACGAATTCAACTTCTCGCGACGGGCCTTCGTGCGTCTGGGCAACGCAGCCGGCTCTGAGGTCACGGTGGACGGCGCGTCCGTGGGTCCGCTGAAGGGTACCGTGGTCGTGTTGCAGCTCACTCCTGAAGGCGTGCAATACCGGTAGTGGCTCAACCCGCTCGTCAGGCGGGAACAGCGTAATCAAGCCCCACTCGTCAGAGTGGGGATATTTTCACGGGGACACATTATTCGTGCCCGAGAGCCGTGACCGGGTCGATTGACGACGCGCGCCATGCGGGAATGAGAGCCGCCACCAGCCCCGCGATCGCAACTGCCGCGGCCGCGCTGGCGGGCCACATCCCGGCCGGCCAAAATCCGATCCCACCAGTCGCTGGTGCCACCGCCGCAAGCAGCCGGGTCGCGCAAACCGCCGCGGCCAGTCCGCTCCCGGTACCCAAAGTCACCGCGGCGATCGCCTGTCGCATCACCATCCCGGTCACCGACGAACGCGTCGCGCCCAGCGCGATGCGAATGCCGATCTCGCGCCGTCTTCGCCGGACGGCCTGTGAAATCAACCCGCAAATCCCCGCCAGTGCCAGAGCCAGCGCGCACGCGCCCACCGCGCCGATGGCGTCCACGCCCACGCGCGCGCCCAGCATCGCGCCCTGCTCCAGATAATCGCGCAGCGGGCGGATTTCGCTGACGGGCTGTCCGGCGTCCAGCGCGCGGATTTCATGCAGCACCGCCGTGAGCACCGAAGCGTTAACCGGGAGAGCCGTGCGGGTGACACAGACTTTAGTCTGTGTTCGAGTCTCAATGTGCGGCAGGGTGGCACAGACTTTAGTCTGTGTTCCAGTCTCAATGTGCAGCACCATTCTCGACGCGTAATTCTGCGTATACGGCAAATATAAATGCGGCTGCGGCGTCTCGTGAATGTCGAAGTATCTCGCGGTGCGCGCGATTCCCACCACCTCCACCATCCGGCCGTTCACTCGAATTCGGGTTCCCACGCCGCAGCGCTTGGCCAGTTCCTGGTTGACGATCGCAACCGCCGGGCTCGACTCCGTATCCCTATCGTCGAACGCGCGTCCGCTCACCAGCGGGAGCCGCATCAACGCGAAGTATTCGGGCGTGACGGTATTCATCCACATCGTGGTTTGTCCACGCGCCGTCTGCCCGCGCTCCGCACCCGGCTGGCCGGTGCCGGCCGCCTCGCTTTCACTGTCGCTGTCGTTTTCAATGTCGTAAATGTGCACTTGCGCCGGCGTCCTCGTGTACCCCAGCACCACCGATTGCGCCAGCGCCGCATTTTTCACGCCGGCGATCCCCCGCACTCGCCGGAGCAGTTGGTCATAGAACACGTGGGTGGCCGCTCGCGTGTATCCGGTTTGCGCCGGGTCGAGCGCCATCGTCAGCACGCCGTCGACGCGGTAGCCCGGATCGATTCGGTCGACCGATCGCACGCTCTCCAGAAGCCACGCCCCCGTGGCCACCAGCGCGGTGGCAAGCGCGACCTCTACGGCGGCCAATCCGCCGCGCCATGCAGCCTGTCGCCGCCCCCTCGGCCGCGTCGCACCTGGAACACCGCCGCCTGCCGACTTAGTGGGGCAGGCTATCTTGTCGCCTGCCGATCTTAACCCCGCTGCAATTTCGACGCGACGCGCCGCCAGCGCCGGCGCGCATCCGCACACCATCGCCGCCAAGGCCGACGCCACAACGGCAATCAAAACCATCCGGGCGTCCATGCGAGGCTCGATGGCGAACGGAAAATCGGTCGGCAGCGCCACCACCCGCGCCAGTAGTTTCGTCGCCGCCCACGCCATCGGAACACCCAGCGCCGCGCCGGCCAGCGCGAGTAACCCCGCCTCGCGCAGCGAAACCAGCAGCAGACGGCGATGGGTCGCGCCCAGCGCAATGCGCACGGCGATCTCTTTTCCGCGAGCCTCGGCGCGCGCCAATAACACGCCCCCGGCGTTGGCCGACGCGATCGCCAGAATCAGCGCCGCGAGCGCGGCCAATAGCGCCGCCAGCGCGGGGAGCGTCCGGTCGGCGCCCATACGCGCTTCAAACTCCGTGGTCACGATAACGCGCCGCCCACGATTGGTCTCCGGATACTCCGCCTCCAGCCGCGCGGCGAGTGTTGAAAGCTCGGCGCGCGCCGATTCGATCTTCGTGTCGTGTCCGGTAGGACCGGGCGCGAGCCTGCCGTAGACCATCAGGAATCGCCGCCCGCGATCTTCGAGTGGATGTCCGTTGCTCGCCAGGATTCCGGATTCGTAAACACCCATCGGCACGTAAAAACTTTCGTGGATGAATCGATCCAGACCGAAGTTTTTCCGTGCGACTCCCAGCACCGTAAACGGCACGCCGCCGAGCCGAATGGCGCGCCCCACCATGCCGGGGTTCGCGCCGTATTCCGATCGCCAGAATGCATCCGAGAGCACCACGACGGGTTGGCGCCACTCATCGGCGCGAAAGCCGCGGCCGATCGAGGGGGGCACGCCGAGAGCGTCGAAGTAATCGGCGGTCACGGCCAGCCCCAGACGGATCTTTGCTGGAACGCCGCCTGTGGCGGCTGCTGGATTGCCGCCGACGGCCACCAGAACCTGCGTCTGCGCGGTCATCGCGACCACCGTGCGCGACCGGCTGCGGTAATCCTCGAAATCGCGGAACGAAACAAATCTGCGGGGCTGCTCGGCCGACGAGGTGAAAATTCGCACGATCTCGCCGGGATGCGGTACCGGCAGCGGGCGGTAGAGGATCGCGTCGGCGACGCTCGCAAGCGCAGCCGTCAAGCCGATCCCGGCCGCCAGCGACAACACGCACAGCGCGGTAGAGCCCGGATTCCGCGAAAAGGTCCGTAAGATCGAGAGCATTGACGCCCCGATGGTACGCGCGCCGGCAATCCACGCCCGCTCACGCGCGCCGCAAATCCATGAAACGGCTGTGAAAATTTATTGGGATCGTAAGTCACCGCGCAGGCGCGGTAAGATTGGGTACGATGCGCGCGGGTCTGTTGGTGGTGTTGTTTTCCGTGCCGGCACTTGCCCAATGGGACCGTTACCTACCCGGTGCCACTGACAATCCGAGTCCCCATCCTCTCGCGTATTTCACCTCTAGCGCATGCGTCTCGCCCGGGAAGTACGATCGCACAGGCGATTGCTCCAGCTACAGGGCGACCACCGGTCTGAAGCTCATTGGGCACGTCGGCAAGTTCGACGTCTACGATCTCATCTATTCGCCTCAGAATCCAGATCAGGGCGCGGCACTGTCGGTGCTCGTGTCGGCGCTTGTAGAGTCTGAGCGCGGCGTTTTCCATGAGATTTACTTCCAACTGGCCATGCAAGTCGGCGCCGCGAACACCCCGACACAACTCGTCCACGCCGACGGCCAGGATCTTGTCGTCGAACATTACGAGGATGGAGGGCAGCACCACACCTATGAAGAGACCTATTTCAGCTTCAGCGGCGACGGGATCAAGCTCATGCATCCCGAGCGTATTAAGGAGGCTGCTCAGAAACGAGTTCCGGAGAATTCTTCATTCACGAGCCCTCTGAGTTCGACCATCAACTACGACGACCTGAAATGGGAGTTTAACGTCACCCCGATGGACTGGCGCCATCCCGAGCAAGGTTCGGATGGAAAAGTCATTGTCCATTTCAAAATCGAGAGCGGCGATTTCGCCCCCAAATCCGCCGAGTTCGTTCCGTCAACGCGCGCGCACTGAACACCGTTAAGTTGATAAACTCCAATTGGATTGAACATGCGAACTATTCGACGCGTTGCCGTCCTCGGCGCCGGCACCATGGGCTCCCGTATTGCCGCCCACTTTGCAAATGCCGGGATTTCCTCGGTGTTACTTGACGTTACGGCGCAGGCCGCCGCGAAAGGCGTGGAGACCGCCATCAAACAGCGGCCCGGCGCGTTTTTCATCGACTCTTCCGCGTCGATGATCTCGACCGGAAGCTTCGACAACGAGCTTCCAAGAGTCGCTGAATGCGACTGGATCATCGAAGCCGTCACCGAGAATCTCGAAATCAAGCGGTCTTTGTGGAAGAAGGTCGAAGCCCTGCGCAGCGCGGACGCGATCGTCTCCACCAACACCAGCGGAATTCCGCTCCATCAAATTAGCGAGGGATTCTCGCCCGCGTTCCGCAAGCATTTTCTCGGGACGCATTTCTTCAACCCTCCCCGCTACCTGCATCTTCTCGAAGTGATTCCCGACGCGGACACCGATCCCGAAATCGTTGGGTTCGTTTCGTATTTTGCGGATGCCCGCCTGGGCAAAGGCGTGGTGCCCTGCAAGGACACGCCGAACTTCATCGCCAATCGCATCGGGAGCTTTTTCGGCGGCACCATCGCCAAGATTGCGGCCGAGGGCGACTATACGGTTGAAGAAGTGGACGCGATCACCGGGCCGTTGATCGGCCTGCCCAACAGCGCCAGCTTCCGGCTGCTGGATATCGTCGGGCTGGATGTGTGGTCCTTCGTGGGCACCAACCTGTATCACGCCGTTCCCGACGATCCTTGGCGCGACCGCTTCCTGATGACCGATACGCAAAAGGCCATGATCGAGCGCGGCTGGCTCGGCGAGAAATCGGGTCAGGGATTTTTCAAGCGCGTGGGCAAGGAGAAAGAGATTCACGCGATCGATTTGAAGACGCTGGAGTATCATCCGGCCGCCAAAGTGAAGTTTCCGTCCGCGGAGATAGCGCGGAATATCGAAGATCTGGGCGAGCGTCTGAGAACACTGGTTAAAGGGGACGATCGCGTCGGCACATTCCTGTGGAAGTTGTACAGCGATTTGTTCCTCTACTCGGCCGAGCGCGTTCCCGAAATCTCCGATCGCATCGTCGAAATCGACCGCGCCATGCGCTGGGGTTACGCGCATAAACTCGGCCCATTCGAGCTGTGGGACGCGCTGGGTTTCGAAGACGTGTGCCAGCGCCTGGACGCCGACAAGCGGGCGATTCCCGAGAACGTTCAGAAGATGCGCGCGTCCGGCGCGAAATCGCTGTATCGCTGCGCGGATTCGGGCGGCAATCCCGGCACGGAGTATTTCGATTTGGCCGGGAACTCGCAAGAGAAAGCCGAGATGAATCTCGGCTCTGCAGGCTTGACAGCCCGCGCCACAGCGGCGGTAAATTTTCAGCGGCTTGAAGAGCGCCCCGGGATGCTGGTGCTCTCCGATATCAAACGCGCGCGGAGTGTCGTCAAGAAAAATGCCGGTGCGTCGCTGGTCGACTTGGGCGACGGCGTGCTGTGCGTCGAGTTCCATAGCAAAATGAACTCGCTGGGCGAAGATCAGTTCAGCATGCTGCAGGCGGGCCTTGCGGAGACGGAGAAAAACTTCGCCGCGATGATCGTCGCGAATCAGGGCGAGAATTTCAGCGTCGGCGCGAACCTGATGCTGGTGATGCTGGCGGCGCAGGAAGGCGAATGGGACGAATTGGCCGCCGCGGTGCATCGTTTCCAACAAGTGAATTTATCGCTAAAATACGCGTCAACACCGGTAGTTTCCGCGCCATTTGCACGGTCTCTCGGCGGAGGCTGCGAAATTCCGCTCCACACCGCGCGCATACAGGCGTCGGCCGAAACCTACATGGGATTGGTCGAGGTCGGCGTCGGATTGATTCCGGCGGGAGGCGGCTGCAAAGAGTTGCTGCTGCGGTTGGGCGATCCCCGCCGCGTGTTTGAAACCATCGGGATGGCGAAGGTATCGAGCAGCGGCGAAGACGCGCGGACCATCGGATTTCTGCGCGACTGCGACGCAATTTCCATGAATCCGAACCGGTTGATCGGCGACGCGAAGGAACTGGCGCTGTCGCTGGTGCGCGATTACCAGCCGGGCGCGCCGCGGAAGGACATCAAGGTCGGCGGCGAGAGCGCGTTCGCGATGCTGAAGCTGGGCGCGTGGACCATGCGGCAGGGCGGATACATTTCGGATTACGACGTGGTGGTGGCCGAGAAGCTCGCCAACGTGTTGAGCGGCGGGCGTTTGACGGGCGAGCCGACGGTGAGTGAGCAGTATCTGCTGGATCTGGAGCGCGAAGCGTTTCTGAGCTTGTGTGGGAATCCAAAAACGCAGGAGCGCATCCAATATATGTTGAAAACCGGAAAGCCATTGAGGAATTAGAGTGGGGCGGACGCCCTCGTCCGCGCCGGACCCCTTGGTCCGGCTCATCGGCCACGACCAAGAGCCGACGGGGGCGTCGGCTGCGGACCTGGGGGTCCGCCCCACCATTTGGAGCATGGAGGCAAAGTGAACGAGGCAGTGATCGTAGATTGTTTGCGGACCGCCGTCGGCAAAGCGCCGCGCGGGACGCTCAAGAATACCCGGCCCGACGATCTGGCCGCGGCAGTGTTCGATAAGCTGCTCGAAAAGCACCCGCAGGTGGAGCGCGACGCAATCGACGACGTGATTCTGGGCTGCGCGAATCCGGAAGCGGAATCGGGGATGAACGTCGCGCGAATTGCCGCGATGCGCGCGGGTTTGCCGAACACGGTGCCGGGCGTGACCATCAATCGATTCTGCTCGTCGGGATTGCAGGCGATCGCGATGGCGGCGGAGAAAATTCGCTCGGGCGGTGCGGAGATTATTCTGGCGGGCGGCGCGGAATCCATGAGCCTGGTGCCGATGTCGGGTCACAAATTCGCGCCGAATCCGTGGCTGGTTGACCATTTTCCGCAGATCTACATGGGGATGGGATTGACGGCTGAGGAAGTGTATCGCAAGTACAAAATCTCGCGCGAAGACCAGGACGCCTTCGCGTATCGCAGTCATCAAAACGCGCTGAAGGCGCAAGCCGAGGGGAAATTCGAGGACGAGATCGTGCCGGTAGAAGTCGATATCACTTCGCTGAATGGCACGGCAGCGCATGGCGCTGCCCCACTTCAGCCTTCGACAGCGAAATCGATTTTCAAGAAGGATGAAGGCCCGCGTGCGGATACCTCGGTTGAAGCGCTCGCGAAATTGCGCGCCGTGTTTCATGCGCAAGGCACGGTGACGGCGGGCAATTCGTCGCAGACCAGCGATGGCGCGGCGGCGGCGATCGTCATGTCGGAGAAGCGCGCGAAGGAATTGGGTTTGAAGCCGATGGCGCGATTCGTCAGCTTCGCGGTGGGCGGAGTGCCTCCGGAGCTGATGGGGATCGGGCCGATCGTTGCGATACCAAAAGCGCTGAAGCTGGCGGGCCTGAAGCTATCGGATATCGAGGTCGTGGAGTTGAACGAAGCGTTCGCGGTGCAGGCGCTTGCAGTGGCGCGCGAGGTGGGATTAAATATGGACACGTTGAACGTGAACGGCGGCGCGATCGCACTGGGTCATCCGTTGGGGTGCACCGGGGCGAAGTTGACGGCGACGATATTGCGCGAGATGCAGCGGAGAGGCTCGCGCTATGGAATGGTGACGATGTGTATCGGCGGCGGACAGGGCGCGGCGGGAATTTTCGAGCAGATGAATTAGTTGATTAGTGAAAGAGCGCGACCAGGGGGTCGCGCGCGGGTCAGGGGACCCGCCCCACACTAGAAGCCTGTGATAGAAATACATTCGGGCCGCTCGCTAACGCTCGCGGTTCAGTAAAGTTACGGAACCGCGACCGTAAGGGAGCGGCGCAGGGGGGTAATCATGGCAACCACGACCATCGCAATTCCGAAAGGCATTCCGAAAACCAAGGGCGGAGCGTTTCTGCTGGAGAGGCGCGCGCCGGAAGAGATTTTCACGCCCGAAGATTTCACGCCCGAACACCATGCCATCGCGAAGACCACCGAGCAGTTCTTCAACAACGAAGTGGCGCCGCATGTCGACGAGATCAATCATCAGGATCACGCGCTGGCGGCGCAGATCCTGAAGAAATCGGCTGCGCTGGGATTGACGGCTGTCGTGTTGCCCGAGAAGTTCGGCGGCATGGAAATGGATCTGACGTCAATGATGGTGGTGGCCGAGGGCGTCGCGCGCAACGGATCGTATTCGGCGTGGCACGGCGCGCACACCGGCATCGGCACGCTGCCGCTGCTGCTGTTCGGAACCGATGCGCAGAAGCAGAAGTATCTGCCGAAACTCGCGAGCGTCGAGATGATCGCGGCGTATTGCCTGAGCGAACCGCAGGCCGGAAGCGACGCGCTGGCCGCGCGCACTCGCGCCGATCTGTCGCCCGAAGGGACGCATTACATCCTCAACGGGCAGAAAATGTGGATCACCAACGGAGGCTTCGCGGATCTGTACACGGTGTTCGCCAAAGTGGGAGGCGAAAAGTTCACGGCGTTTCTTGTCGAACGCGCGTGGCCAGGAGTTTCGCCCGGCGCTGAAGAGCAGAAGATGGGGATCAAGGGCAGCTCGACCACGGCGGTCTTTTTCGACAACGTGAAGGTGCCGGTGGAGAACGTGCTGGGCGAGATCGGGCGAGGGCACATCATCGCGTTCAACATTCTGAACCTGGGGCGGCTGAAGCTGGGGCCGTTCGCGCAGGGCGGGTGCCGCGACGATCTGGCGGTGTCGATCAAGTACGCGAAAGGACGCAAGGCGTTCGGCAAATCGATTTCCGAATTCGGCATGATCCAGCACAAGATCGCGGAGATGGCGATCCGCATGTTCGCGAGCGAGAGCATGACGTATCGAGTGGTGGGCAACATCGAAGCGCAGCTCGAAGGATTTTCATGGGATCAGCCCGGCGCAGGCGCCACGATGCTCAAAGCCGTCGAAGAGTTCGCGGCGGAGTGCTCCTTCATCAAAGTGTTCGCATCGGAGACGCTCGATTACGTTGTCGATGAAGGCGTGCAGATTCACGGCGGCTACGGATTCTCCCAGGAATACGCGGTGGAGCACGCGTATCGCGATTCGCGCATCAATCGGATTTTCGAAGGCACCAATGAGATCAACCGCCTGCTGGCGACGGGTCTGATTCTGAAGCGCGCGCAGAAGGGCACGCTGCCGCTGGTTGAAGCAGTGATGAAACTGCAATCGGAGATCATGAGCGGACCGTCGCTCGGGTCACCTGGATCAGCGACGGGCGGCGAAATCGACATGGTCGCGAACGCGAAGAAGGTCGCGCTGTTCGTGCTGGGCGTCGCGTATCAGAAATACCTGGCCAAAATTGACGAGCAGCAGGAAGTGGTCGCGAACATTACCGACGTGCTGATCAATACCTACGCGATGGAATCGGCATCGCTGCGGGCGCGTAAGATCGCGGGCAGCGGCAAGAGCGCGGAGAATGCGAACGATATGCTGACGGTTTTCTCGCGCGAGGCGATGGACACGATCGAATCGGCGGCGCGAGCGGTGCTCGCGGCGTGTTCGGAAGGCGATGCGCTGCGCACCAATCTGGCGGTGCTGAAGCGGTTCACGAAGTATGAGACGGTCGACCTGATCGCGGTGAGACGCAAGATCGCGGCGCGGCTGATCCAGGCCGAGAGGTACGTCGTTTAAGTTAAGAAGTAGTCACAAGACAGGAGCCAGGAGTCAGAATGAAACCCAGGGTCGTGGTCCTGGTGGGGCTTCCTGGATCCGGCAAATCGACCTACGTCAAGAACTTGGCGGGGGTGCTGTCGAGCGATGAAATCCGCCGCGTGCTGTGCGACGATCCCGGCAATCAATCCATTCATCGGCAGACATTCGCAGCGCTGCGACAGGTTCTCAAGGTCCGGCTTGAGCTGAAACGTCCGATCACCTACATCGACGCGACCAATCTCACGCCGGCCGCGCGGCGTCCGTTCATCAAGATCGCGCACGACCTCGGCTGCATCGCCGAAGCGATTTTTTTCGACGTGCCGGTGAAAGAATGCCAGCGCCGCAATCGCGGACGGGATCGTGTTGTACCGGATGACGTAATCAAAAAAATGGTGCGGCAGATGGTCGTGCCGACGACTCGTGAGGGATTCGCGCGCGTTATCATCGTTAAGTGAATGGAATGATCTGAAACGAATCGAATGATCGAGCATCTGGCTCGGAACTGGGGTAATTGGGCCTCCGTCGCGGGGCTAGTGTTCAGCATGCTGGCATTCGTGTTTTCGAAGCGAGCATCGAAAGCAGCGGAAGAGGCGCGGGATTCCGTGCTGAGGAGATCATTCGGTCAAGAGATGAGCGACGCGAGTCGGGCGGCGCGGGAGATCTTTAACCTTGTGATGATTGAACGAGGCGATTGGGCGCTTCTTAAAGCCGGTGAACTTGTCAATGAAACCAGCTACCTTGTCCATCGCTGGATTGGTCATCTTTCCGAGGATTCCCATAAGAATCTCCTCAGAGCCCGGCAGCACTTGCAATCGATTCAGACTGTTCTTTCAAAGCAACAGATCCAAGAGCTCACACCCGAAGGGAGAGCTCGCCTGCTCAGATCCTCTCGCAGCGCGAGCATGATTTTCAGCGAGGAACTTGGCGTCGCCGTTAAGGACGCGGATAAGGTATAAGGCAATGGAAGATCCGAAAGTATTAAAGGTATTTCAAGAGGTCTTGGCCAAGACCAAAGCGGGAAAGATTCGATGGGAAGCCTCAGCAAGCGAGAATGATTACTTTGCCGTTCTCCCTGGGGGGTTCACAGTCGCGATTGCGTTCGTCGATATGTTGCCGATCGATGTGGGCCGTTTTGCGTTGACGCTTCGCCAGGACGATCAAGAGATTTTTCAGACATTCTCGGAGTCTACCAGTTGGGGACATCTGCAAGAGCTTTACGCCCTCGCCCGCGGACAAGCCCTTCGTGTAGATGCCAAGGTGGACGAACTCCTCGGCGAACTTGCGAAAATGTAACGGGGTTAGCATAGAAGTAAAATAACGGGATGATCAAGCTGCTCCTCCTCGCCGCGCTCGCGGCTTCCCTTTGCTTCGCCGCCGATACGCGCTTCGAAATCTCCAGTCCTGTTTCGGCAATGCCCGGCGGTATTACCGGACGCGTGTATGTGATGATCGCGCATATCACCTCGCCCAACGCACCGGAGCGCGAGCCGCGACTCGATATCGGGCGGCTTGGCGTACCCTTCTTCGGCCGCGATATCGAAAAACTGGGCGGCGGACAAACCGCCGTCATCGACGCGAGCGATCTGGGATCGCCGGTGCGCAGTCTGTCCGAAATTCCGCCGGGCGAATATTGGGTGCAGGGATTTATCAACATTTATTCCGAATTCAAGCGCTCCGACGGCCACGTGGTGTGGATGCATGACGACCAGTGGGAAGGGCAGCGCTGGAATCGTTCGCCGGGCAATGTCTACAGTACGCCTCAAAAAGTCACGCTGGATGCGGCTAAGGGCTATCGCATCCCGATCGTCTGCGACAAAGTGATTCCACCGGTGCAGCCGATCGCCGACACGGCGTTCGTCAAACGCTTCAAGATTCAGAGCCCGATCCTGACGAAGTTCTGGGGGCGGCCGATTTATTTGGGTGCGGTGGTTTTGTTGCCGCGTGATTACGACAAGAGCAACCTCTCTTATCCGGTGCTCTACGAACAGGGCCACTTCGGACTGGGCGCGCCGATGCGCTTTGAAGGCAACGACAAGAGCTTCTCGAACGAGTGGATGAAGGACAATTTTCCGCGCATGATCGTGGTCACCATGCAGCATCCCAATCCATATTTCGACGATTCCTACGCGGTCAATTCCGTCAACGTCGGTCCATATGGCGACGCGATCATGAATGAGCTGATTCCGGAAATCGAAAAACGCTTCCGCATCATCCGGCAGCCGTATGCGCGATTGCTCTCCGGCGGATCGACAGGCGGATGGGAATCGCTCGCGCTGCAAATCTTCCATCCCGATTTCTTCGGCGGCACCTGGTCCTATTGCCCCGATTCCGTCGATTTTTCGGACGTCGAAGGCGTGGATGTTTATCACGACAGGAACGCGTACTACAAGGAATTCGAGTGGCGCCGCGTCCCCACCATCAACAGCCGCGAGATTAACGGCCAGATTCGGCAGACCGCGGAAGAACGCAATCGTTTCGAGCTGGTGAATGGGACGCACGGACGGTCGGGCGAGCAGCTCGATATCTGGTCGGCGGTGTTCGGACCGCTCGGCGAGGACGGCTATTTCGATCCGCTATGGGACAAGAAGACCGGCGTGATGAACGCGCGCGTGGCGCAGTATTGGAAGGATCACTACGATCTTCGCAATCAACTGGAAAAGAATTGGTCGACGCTGGGGCCGAAGTTGGAGGACAAGGTTCGCGTGTACGTCGGCGACGCGGACAATTTTTTCCTGAACAACGGAACGCGCAAGCTGGAAGAGTGGATGAAGAAGACGGAGAGTCCGCACTACGAGGGACTGTTCGTGTACGGCGCCGCGAAGGGGCATTGCTACAGCGGTCCGGTGTCGAGCGCGGATCGGCTGAAGGAAATGGCGGAGCACGTTCTGGCGAAGATGCCGCACGACGCGGTCGCCGGCTGGTGGAAACAGTAAATCTTCACTTGCCAGACCGGGCTGTTTGGACCAGCGCGGTGTACTCGGCGATATAGTGTTCGTCGCCCTTCGCCAGAATCCCTTTGTCGTGAAGACCGGCGTACACCGATCGCGCCTGCTCGAACTCTCGCGCCGCACTCGCCAGCAGGTGGCTTCGCTGAGCCGCCGGTGTGGATTTGAGCGCGACCCTGTCACTCTCGATGTTGCCAAGTTCGCCGTGCGCGTCCGCGATACCGGTCGCGTTACTCACGCCCCCCGGCGATCTATGAGACATTTCTTTCCACAGATCCAGTGACTGTCGGGCCGCGGCTTCGGCGGCATCGAACTCACCCAGCCGGCGCAACGCGCTCGCGATGCGCGCGGTGGTGCTGGCGACGGCGAAAGCGGCTCGCGCATCGTTCGGATCGGCTTTAGAGGCGTTGGTTCTCAGCGCCAGCGCCTGGCGATGCCATTCGAGCGCGGCGCGGTCGTCGCCTAGCCGCGACGTCACCCATCCGAGGTCGCTGTAATCGAAGGAAAGATCCAGCTTGGGTCTGGCGCCGGTGGGATTCAGGCCCAGCTGCTGTTCATCGATCGCACGCGCCTGCTGATATTCCGCCAGGCTTTCCGGGTACCGCTGCGTGACGCCATAGAGCGCCGCCAGTTTCTTGTGCGCGAGCGCAAGCGACCGCTGTAATTCGGCACTCCCGGGATCTGCCGCGGAGATCCGCTGAAACCCCTCAAGCGCTCGCTGGCGAATCGGGATCGCATCGGCATAGCGGCCCTGAGCGGTGAGGAAATCGGCCATCTCATAATCCGAAGCGGCCGCATCCTGGAGGGCCGCTGGATCGGCCGGATGCGCGCGAAGCGCGGCTTGCGCAAGCGTAACACCGCGTTCCACCAGCGCCGCGGCGGTCTTGGAATCGCTGGTCCACGAATACGCCATCGCCGTTTCGCGGGTGACGCGAAGATAGTCGCGGCGAAAATCGGGATCGGTGGAAGTCGCGGCCTCCAGACGATCCAGCATGTCCAGCGCTTTTCGGAAGCTCTGGAGCGCCTCGCGGGTCTGTCCCAGGTTCGCTTCGGAGGAGTAGCCCTGCACCATCCCGATCCGTTCATAACCCAATGCGATTTCGCGCGCGAGCTTGGGATCTCCCGAGGATTCGCGCGAAAGTTGCTCCAGATATTGAAGCGCGCTGCTCACCAGAAGCTGGCGCGCGGCAGTGGAGCCGGCCAGCGGCGAGATGGCGTCGTGCAGATCGAACATCACCGAGTGGGCCAGACTGCGCACCTGCTCGAAGCGGCGTTGCGCGCGGGCCGCTTCCCACCAGGCCGCGCCCGCGAAAGTCAGAATCAGGACCGCCGCCAGGGCACCGGCCGGAATCGCCACCCGGTGCCGCTGAAACAATTTCGCGGCGCGATAGGCGAACGTCGCGGGACGCGCGCGCACCGGCACTCCAGTAAGGTGACGGCGTACGTCGGCAGCGAAATCGTCGACGCTCGCGTAGCGCTGCCCTGGATCTTTTTCGAGCGCTTTCGCCGCGATCTGTTCGAGATCGCCCGCCAGCCGCCGCAGCAGCCGATCCGGCCGGATGGATCGATTCGCCGCCGCGCCGTCGGAGATCGGCGACTGGCTCAGCGGAACCGGCGCCTGCTCGCAAACCACACGCACCATCTCGGCCAGCGAGCCGGTGGGCAGTTGATACGGCCGCTGCGAGCTGAGTAATTCATAGAAAATCACGCCGAGCGAGTACACGTCGCCCGAGACCGAATACAACTCGCCACGGATTTGTTCCGGGCTCGCGTAGGCGGGCGTCATCATGGGCGCGGCCTGCGTGATTTCCGGGCTTTCCTCCGTGTCATGCCCGGTATCGAGCACCCTTGCGAGGCCGAAATCGAGAAGCTTCGCCACGCCCTCCGGCGTCACCAGAATGTTCCCTGGCTTCAGATCGCGATGGACGATCAGGCGGCGATGTGCGTGCGCCACCGCGTCGCAGATGGAAAGGAACAGCATCAGCCGCGCCGCCACCGGCAGATGGCACGCGTCGCAATATTCCAGCAGCGGCAATCCCTCGACGTACTCCATGACGAAGTACGGCTGCCCTTCCGCGGTCGCGCCGCCATCCAGCATGCGCGCGATTCCGGGATGCTCGAACTGCGCCAGGATCTGGCGTTCGCGGCGGAAGCGCCGCTCCATCCCCAGCGGATCGGATGGCGCCGCGCGATCGCGCGTCCAATGACGCGTCCATGTGATCAGCTTGATCGCCACCTGCTTGCGATACTCGCCGTCGGCGCGCTCTCCAAGATAAACCACGCCCATTCCGCCTCGCCCCAGTTCGCGCAGCACGCGGTAGGGGCCGATCGCGTCCGGCGGAATGTCCAGATCGGGGCGAAGCAGCGCGCCGGGGACGACGGCGGTGTTGAGGTCCGCGCCGGCCCGTTTTTCGTGCGCGAGCAGGGATTCCACTTCGCGTCGAAGCTCGGCGTCACGTCCGCACAGGCGCTCGAGCGCTTCGGTTCGCTCGCCCGGATCGGTGTCGAGAATGGTGGCGAGAACCGGCTTGATCTCGCCCCAGCGCGCGGCTTTCATGATGTGCCCGGGCCACCTGCCCCACTGAACACTTTACCCGAAAAATGCGCGGCTGCTCGACCGGCGCGGCTGTGTAATCCGGGGCTGCTATTGCCGGGAGTTGTTGGAAGCGTCCGGGCCTTCCATCTGCTGCAATAGCCACAACCGCGCCGTTCCCCATTCGCGCTTCACCGTCGCCGGCGAGATCCCCATCACTTCCGCGGTTTCCTCGATGGTGAGGCCGCCGAAGTACCGCAACTCCACTACCTTGCCCTGTTGCGGATCCATCTTCGTCAATTCCTGAAGCGCCTGATTCAAATCGAGAAGATCGATTCGCGGATTTGTGAACACCCCCAGCGCGTCCTCCAGTGAAAGCGTATTCGCGAAGCCTTCGCGCTTAGCCGCCTGCCGGTCCCTTGCGTGATTGATCAGAATCCGCCGCATCATGGTGGAGGCGACGGCCAGGAAGTGCGCGCGATTTTTCCAATCGACAGACCGCTGATCCACCAGCCGCACATAGGCTTCGTGAACCAGAGCCGTCGGCTGCAAGGTGTGATCGGGACGTTCCGATGCGAGAAAAAACCGGGCCAGGCGGCGCAGCTCGTCATACACCAGCGGGGTTATCTGGTCGAGCGCGGCCTTATCGCCGCTGCGCCAGCTTTCAAGGAGTTGCGTGAATTCTGTTGGCGCGATCACTGCCGTCTGCCTGTTCCATTCTAACTACTTAACGAACCGCTTAACGAGCCGCGACCCGGTTCTCTGTTGTTCCAGCAGAAAAGTGTAAGCCGATTCTGAATCGTTTCGGGCGTATTCGACTTATGGGAGGAGCGGTCTCCTCAGAGGCCGCACCGGAGAAAACAAGGAGAGATCATGAAACGGTTAACGACAATTTTCGTCGGACTATGCGCCACTGCTCTGGCGTGGGGACAGGCGATACCGTCCCAAGTCGCCAACGTACAACTGGGCAACTTTGGCGGCCCTCTGGCGGGCATCAACCTTCTAATTCCGAACAACGCCATTCAAATTCAGTACAACGTCGACGGTCACGGAGTGGATGAAAGCAAGGACGCGTTTATTCAATTCAACCTGGGTGTTTTCCCTTCCAGCCTGACCGCTGCAATGATTCAGAAGGCCACGCTGGTTCTCTGGGTCGAGAACGGAGGCACTCCTGGAACAGTTTCCGTCTGCGAGGTGTCGAAGAGTTGGTCATACTCCACGATCACGGGAAATAACGCACCGTCGTGCTACAGCACGCCAACGGTTGAATTCAGCGTGACGGCGGCAGAGCTCCAAAACGGCGATTTCATTTCGGTGGACATCACGCCTATCGTGCAGAATTGGTATAGCACCGGCAACAATTATGGGATCAAGCTGGCCGCCAACCCTCCAGCTCCCGGCGCGGGAAACAACGGAGTCAATGTCCAATTCGATTCGCTACAGAATAACTATGGCTATCCGATTGTGCTGGATCTTGTACTGCAAAGCCAGGGGCCGCAAGGTCCCGCTGGTCCCACTGGAGCGGCGGGAGCCACTGGATTGACCGGACCACAAGGTCCCGCTGGAGCGACGGGAGCCACGGGATTGATTGGGCCGCAAGGTCCTGCTGGAGCGACGGGAGCCATCGGATTGATTGGGCCGCAAGGTCCTGCTGGAGCGACGGGAGCCATCGGATTGACTGGGCCGCAAGGTACCGCTGGAGCGACAGGAGCCACCGGATTGACCGGGCCACAAGGTCCCGCTGGTCCCGCTGGAGCGACAGGGAACTCGGGGACCCAAGGGCCAGCCGGACCGGCGGGGCCAGCGGGACCAGCAGGAGCGGTGGGAGCTGCCGGAATTTCGAATGTATATTTCACGACCACATCTGCAGTAAATTTGGGAACCAGACTCCCCCCGACGCTGCAACTCAACCTCCCCGCGGGATCATACTTGATTACGGCGATGGCGAGTATACAAGACGGCACCTTCCCACCCGTTGAGGTGGTGGTGAACTGTAGCCTCAGCGTCAGCTTGCCAACGGATACACCAATTTTCACAACCCAAACCGACCTACTCCTCGTTGGAGGCGCTCAGCTCTATGGAAGCCAGGCACCCGTCACACTCACCAGTCCCAACACGGTCAACCTGGAGTGCTTTGTCATCAAAGGCGTCGATCAAGCCATCGCGACTAACCCATCGCTATCAGCCATCCCCGCAACCGTTATCAGCCAGTAGCGGGCCAACATTTGGGTTGCGAACCAAAACAGCAATCATGTAACGGAGCTGCGGTCCGGCGTCAAGTGCGGAGCGGCTGAAGGAAGTGGCGGAGTATGTTCCGGCGAAGATGCCGCATGACGCGGTCGCCGTTTGGTGGAAACAGGGGCGAGTCGAGTCCCCGCCTCAGCCAGCGAACAGCTCAATCGTGGCCGGTCGCGATTCCACGCCGCGCAGCGCCACCGCGATCGCGTACTCGCCCGGCTCCATCGACGGCGGCAGCATCGCATTCACTTGCATGAAGCCGCGATCGTCAGGCGCCGACAAATACACCGCCGGCAAATCCGTTCCATCCAGGCGCAGCGCGACCTCCGCCTTCACCGCGTCGCCGGACATTCCGCGCACCCACATGGACACGCAGCTCTCGACGCCGACCCGCACGCGGTTCGGCTCGTAGGTCTTGCCGTCCGTCACGCCCGCCACTTCCAGCGCGTCGGAAATGGATCCCGCTGCGCGACGCTCCTGGCGTGAAAGATCGACCGGAATGCGCGCGGAATTACTCCACGGGCCGTTCTTCAAAGCCAGGCGGACATCGAACCACCCGCGCGCCAATCCTGGCGGAAGCTTGCAGTTCGCCTGCCAGCCGGTGCCGCCGATACTGCGCACGCCCACGGGCCGGCACGCATACGGCCCCACTTCGACGAACACGCTGTCGCAATCGAGACTCGCGGCGGGAGGTTCGACCTCAGCGGTGTCGAACCAGGCCGTGAAATAGTGATCGCGATCGCTGCGAAAAGTGTGATCGCGGGTCCACAGATTCTCGACGCACACCAGCGCGGGTGCGATTGGAGACGGCTGATCAGACGGTCCATTTGAGGATTCCGTTTCTGGATTTTTGAATCGAACCCCCGGCCACTTTCGATACGCCACCGTCTGCGCGCGATAATCGTACACGCCGATCAACCTGGGATTCACGAACCCCGCCGTGCGAAGAAATCCGAGCATGCACGCCGTATTGGGGCCGCACCAGTTATCGAACTGCCCGCCGAGTTCGGTGTTCTCGTAGAATTCGAGCAACGGAATCGCGCCCGGCTGCGGCGGATCGTCGATCACCAGGGATTCCACGCAGGCGAGATCGCGCGTCAGTTCGCACACGCGTTCGAGCGCCAGCAGCGGGTGCTTCAGGTGATACAGCACGCCGAAAAACAGCACGATATCGAAAGTGCCGATGTCGCGCGGCGAAAGATGGCACACGTCTTCGACGATATATTCGACCTTGGAATTCAGCAGCCGCCGGGCTTCGAAAAAAGTCTCCTGGCGCGCCGAATCGACAGCCACCACGGTCGCCCCGCGCCGCTCCATTTCGAAGCTGAACCACCCGTCCCACGCGCCGATATCGAGCACGCGCTTACCATGTAAATCCTGCGGAATCGGGTAACGGGCGATGCGCTCGCGAAGCTGATCGAGGGTCTGAAGGCCGGGGATAACGCTGCCGTCGGGAAGTTCGATGCTGTGATACCACCCCAGCTTCCCGAACTTCTCGATGAGCTGGCCGATGCCTTCGGTGGTCTCGACATTTCGCGCGCGCTGCATCCCTGATTATACTGAGGCGCGACAGTATGGAGCGCTTGCTTGGTGGGGCAGGCGGTCTTGCCTGCCATTCGAGGCTGCTAGGAAATCAACTCGCGATCCAGCCACGCCAGGTACTCCGCCGATCCATCCACCACCGGCAGCGCGATCACCTCGGGAACTTCATAGGAGTGAATTTTCCCGATCTCCGCGCGCAGGGCGTCGAACAGATCGCGGCGCGATTTGATTATCAGCACCAGCTCGACGGTATCCTCAATCTTGGGCTTCCCTTTGTCTGGCCCGCTTTTTTCTGCCCCGCTTTTTCCTGACCAACGATACACGCTGCGAGCCTGCGGGAGAATCGTCACGCACGCGGCGAGCCTCTTCTCCACCAGGTGCCGCGCCACCCGCACCGCTTCTTCTTCCGATTCACAAGTGCTCAACACCACGATCTTGTCCGTCATTGTTTATCAGACATGGAATTCCAGTCCGCCATGGGGACCAGAATATCAACAATGGTGGAGGGCAAATGCCGCTAATTACCGCAAGGCATGTTCACGTCGATTTGCGTGATCACTTCGACGGGAAGGTTATTCAGCAGCGTCGGCCGGTACATCCACTGCTTCACAGCGTCAAGCGCGGCGGGGACCAGCAACGGATGTCCGCTGATCACTTGAATGTTTTGAAGCGTGCCGTCCTTCGCGATAATCACGGTGAAGTGCACGACACCCTGAATGGCCGCCTGCGCTGCGAGCGGCGGGCAGACCGGGTCGACTTTGCGAATCAGATTCGCCTGCTGAATATTTCCGCTGACGCGGATGCGCTGCGGAACAGCGTTGGGCGGACCGTTGTTGGCGATCCCGGCGGTCGGCTCGCCCCCGCCTGCTTGCGGTTCAGGCGGCGGGGGCGGCGGAGGCGGCGCGCTCTGCACATTCTGAGCGCTTTGCGCTTTCTGTTTTTTCGTATCCAGCGCGTGCTGCACCCAACTGTCGGCTTCCTGAACATCCTGTTTGTATTGCTGGGCCGTATCGCGCAGATCGGCGCGCTCGCGAATCAGCAGGTTGAGATATGACATCGCATCTTCGTACTGCGGATCGATCTCGATTGCCCGGCGCAGGTGCGCGATCCCGTCGTCCACCATCTGGCCGTACTTGCTCAACAGTTCGAGCTTGGCGGCGGCGGTCGGCAACGGTCCAGGATCAGCGGCTTTCAGTTGCGCCGACGCGCGAGCTGTCATCAGCGCGGGATAATACTTCGCCCATATCAGCACGCCGGCCCAATACTGAACCTCTTTGTTGTCCGGATTGTTGGCGAGCAAACGGCTGTTCCACTCTTGAGCTTCTTCCAGCTTGCGGATTTTTTCGTCACCCGGAAGGGCCCCGGCTTGGTTGTAACTTAAAGATGTTAGTGACGCGAGTGCAGGCCCATCGTTCGGATTGATTTCGAGCACGCGTTTGAATTCGACGTCGGCGCGAATCGCGATGGAAAGATTTCCCGCCGACTGGGCGCCCGGAATGTACATCTGCATGTACGCAGTACCTAGAAACAAGTGAATGCTTGCATCGGCCGGGTTTAGACTCTCTGCGCGCTGGAACGCATCGGCCGCGTCTAGATACTTCGCGGCCTTGAACAATTCGACCCCGCGATTCATCCAGCCGTCGAAATCGGTGGGCTGTGAAGGCTGGGCGCACAATGAAACCACCGAAATCGAAATTATCGAGCTCAAAGACGCGATCGCAATTCGCATTGATCACCCCGTTCGTGTTTGTAGGACTCAACCTGTAGACTCTGGGCAGTCGAGCAAAGTTCCCGCGCTTATCGGATCCGCTTTAGAGACGAAGTAACGAGCCGCTTTCAAAAACATGCAGAAAAATGCAACTTTTTGCGGGAAAACAACGCGAATGGAGCATGTTTTCGATTTGGGTTCCATTCCTGTACTCCGTCCGCGCGGAATCGGTACGTCCGTCCCGTAAGCGAACACTCTCGGATCACCGATCCCCCCTAGTGTCAACAAGTTGCATTAGGCACGCAAGCTGCTTCATCATTCCCGTGAACGGCCGCCGGTGTCATTATCTCCGGCTCGTCTTATGAGCCCTGCGTTATGAACAATCTCTGGAAAGACATTCGCTACGCCGTGCGGGTCCTGGGGAAATCGCCCGGATTCACCGCCGTGGTGGTCCTCTCGCTCGCGTTGGGGATCGGCGCCAACACCGCGATTTTCAATATTTTCGACGCGTTCCTGCTGCGTCCCATGCCAGTGGACGCGCCGGATCGCCTGGTGGCGATGTATGAGTCGACGCCGTCGGCGCGGGCGTTGGATATGTCCTACCCGCAGATGCTCGACCTTCGGAAGCAGGATACCGGGCTTTCCGACCTGATCGGCTTTACTGGATTTCCCACCAGTGTCACCGACGGAGAAAAGCCGGAAGTGATCTGGGGCGAGCTGGTCACGGGTAACTACTTTTCCGGCCTGGGCGTGCATCCGGTTGTGGGCCGCGGCTTTCTTCCGGACGAGGATCGTGTCCCGGGCGAGAAGCCGGTTTGCGTCATCAGCTACAAATTCTGGCAGCGGCATTTCCAGGGCGATTCGGACGTCGCCGGCAAGACCATCAAGATCAACAATCACTCATTCACCATCGTCGGCGTTGCACCCCAGGGGTTCATCGGAGCGCGCCTGTTCAGTTTCCTGCCGGATGTCTGGATTCCCACAATGATGGAACGGGCGGTGTACCCAGCCTTGCCGCACATGCCGGACCCGCTCGATCCGGAGAAGCGCGATTTTCGATGGCTGACGCCGTGGGGCCGGCTGAAACCGGGCGTGACGCGGCAGCAGGCTGAGATTGCACTCAACGTAGTCGCGCGCCAACTCGGCGCACGGTATCCCGAGACCGATGGCGACCTGACGCTCCACCTGATTCCGGGCGGCGCGCGCACTCACGCCACATTCGTGGCGGTGGGCCTGATCTCCGCAAGTACGGCCATCATGGCCGCCGTGTCGCTGCTGGTCCTGCTGATCGCCTGCTCTAACGTGGCGAACGTAATGCTCGCGCGCGCCGCGACACGGACGCGCGAAATGGCCATCCGCGTGGCCATCGGCGCGACGCGGGGGCGGCTGGTGCGCCAGTTGATCACGGAAAGCGCGCTGTTGTCGCTGGCCGGCGGCGCGGTGGGCGTGCTGCTATCGCTGTGGTTCGGCGATCGCATGAGAACCTTCTATCCCACGCTCGATTTCGAAACCACTGACATCGATGCGCAGACGCGTTTCGATCCGCACACGCTGGTCTTCGCGCTGCTGGTGTCGCTGATCGCGGCGGTGATCTTCGGATTGGTCCCGGCCTTGCGCGCATCCAAAGTAGATCAGGCGTCCGCCATGAAGACCGGCGGCGGAGCGATGGGAGTGGGCGCGTTCCGGATCGGATCGGGAAATCTGCTGGTGATGGCGCAGGTGGCGCTGTCTTGCGTCCTCCTAGTAGTGGGTGGATTGTTCCTGCGCAGCATGCAGTTCGCGAGAACCGTGGACCCGGGCTTCGACCGCACCGGCATCACGATGTTCTCCGCCAGTCTCGAATCGCTGGGCTACGATGAGGCCCGCGCGCTGGAATTCGACAAGCTGCTGGTGGATCGCCTGCGAACGATTCCCGGCGTCGAATCCGCCGCGGTCGCGTTTGGCCTCCCGCTGGACGCGCACGATTTTAGCCGGGACCTGATTCCCGAAGGTTATGTTCCGCCCTCCAAACGCGAGTCCAATGCGACGGGAATTACGCACGTGGGTCCGGGCTACTTCGAGACCATCGGCACGCGATTGGTTGCTGGACGCACCATTGACGAGCGCGACACGCGCACTTCGCGCAGAGTCGCCGTAATCAATGAAACCATGGCGCGGCGCTACTGGAAATCGCCCGAACTGGCGATCGGCCGTCGCTTCAAGGTGGGCGACGAAGAGGATCTGACGGAGGTCGTGGGCGTGGCGCGCAACGGAAAATATCGCACCTTCGGCGAAGGCGCCACCCCCTTCTGTTTCCTTCCCATCTCTCAAAACTACATTGGGGAGATTGAAGTGCTGGTTCGTTCGAAACAGGACACCGCGGCGCTGATGCCGGCCATCCGGCAACAGGCGGCATCGCTCGACCCCACGCTCCCCATCTTCGGGATCCGCGACATGCCGCAGTTTCTGAATCGAACCCTGTCGATTTACGACATGGGCGCGTCCCTGATTGGCACGTTCGCGATCATGGCGATGCTGCTGGCCGCGGTGGGGATTTACGGAGTGCTGCACTTCACGGTGGCGCGGCGGACGCGCGAGATCGGGATTCGGATGGCGCTGGGCGCGGGGGTCGGCCAGGTGCTGCGGCCGGTGCTGCAAAGGTCGCTCGCGTGGGTGCTGGCGGGTCTCGCTTTGGGGATCGGCCTGGCCCTGAGCGCGCGCGGGATGACGCAACAACTGCTGGCGGGCGTGAGCGGCGTCGATCCGCTCACGTTTTGCGCGGTGTTGGTGGGATTCGGATTGATCGTGATGATCGC
>Ga0182024_10002762_pt1 | contig 43090 bp, 49 predicted proteins | sample P32metaG_FD_120480 | JGI IMG/M metagenome (GOLD analysis project Ga0182024, IMG submission 120480) | Permafrost microbial communities from Stordalen Mire, Sweden - P3-2 metaG (Illumina Assembly) | ecosystem: Environmental > Terrestrial > Soil > Wetlands > Permafrost | place: Sweden: Stordalen... | reverse complement strand
GGTGAATCCAGGCGCGGCCATGCCTGTCGTGAACGGCTGCCGCAAGCAGGACTACGCGGTTCTCATCGTCGTTGGGCTGCCCGCCACTCACTGAGTGGCCGCACGCAGGGCTCGACCGCTCGCCACGTGACCACGCCGACACCCGAACGCTACTTCTCCACCGAGTAGCCGGAGCGACTCTAGAAGAGATTCATAGCGGAAGGATCAGACTATTGCTCCCGAGTAATGCCGTAGTGTTTACCGGGACCAGCGGGCGGATTGTCCGACACTCGGACAAAGGTGGCGCTAGCCGGAGAGGTCCCCCCGAAGTCGGCCAGCGTCCGGGGTACGAGGGCGCAATTGCTTGCACTGATTCGGCGGAATAGAACAGGGTTAAGAGCGGGATGTATCCACCTTAGAAGGAGCGGCGACCAGCGCGCCCATCTGTGTCCATTGCATGAATCCCGTTCAAAGTCCTGGAGGTTCGTCGCCCTCGAAATAAGGGTCATAGCCACTGAAAAGGAGGCACCCCAGCCGCTCTGCGTCCCGGAGTACATCCGGTGGTACGCGTTTCCGCTCTGCTTCAAGGAAATCGACGAGTCCGTTTACAGCTGGCGCAACGGCGCGGTGAATGAGCGGATCAGCCCAGGTCAACTCGGCGTAGCGCTTCGCGGCGCTCCAAAAGACCTCGAACTCGCGTGTTGGATACCTGCGTTTCTGAGACAACAGGGCTTCCTGAAACTTCGACCAGTGTTCCATTACCTGGGTGACCAATCGATCCTTCTCCAGCGCCAACATCCGGTCTGAACTCATCGCGGCTCGATTTCGTAGTGTACTCCTCGCGCAGCCGAGCCCACTCGCGCGCGGAGCGCTTACTTCCTCTAATGGGACATATGACCGTGGAAAAGCGGCTCGCGTTAGCGCACGTGCGACTGCTAGGATACGGAAACGTGGCATGGTTATGGCGCGCATACGCGTGAGATATCGACCCGCTAACCGAGAACGGTTCGCCGTCGTCCAAATCAGCGCCACAGCACCACAGGGCATGGGGCTGAAGCTCCGTCGTCGGCTCCGCGATGAGATTTGGCCTTCTCAAATCTTCTTAAGAGTAGAGGCAGTAGCCCAACTTTAGAAGCGGCTTGGCTGAAGACGTGTCAGCATGGGCGATTCTGCGGCTTACTCAAAGAGGTTCAAAGTGAACAAGTCCAGCGTGATGACCGTTCTGGCGGAATGGTTCCAGGAGAACGGCATTCGGTTTATCCGACTTCGACCTGCGAGCGATCCCCCGCCGCGGACGTTTGGCGCGGCGCGCCGCACCATGTCCCTCTCCTTACTGAACTGCGCGAGGCCTGCAGGAAGCTCGTCATTGATTCGAGATCCGGCTCAGGAAGGACATGAGCAAGTGCTGGGATCCATTGGAGCCAGCTTCGAGCGAGAGACCTTCACGGTGGATTATGGTCAACCTGAGACTCGCAAGCCTGCAACGCCGCCGAGCATCAAAACGTGCCTGGGCATTCCCGTCTTTACGGCCATCGCTGCTCGCGAATGGAGGTGAACGGCGAGAAGCTGAAAACAACTTGGAGGCTAGCAAGCCTACAATGCTGCCCAGCAAGATCACGGCGCTGGGCTCCGGCACGGTTGTGCCGTTGAAGCCGTCCACCATAAACTCCTGCATGGAGTAGGGATCGTCGGGTACGATGACATCCCAACCGGCGGCGGTGAAGCCGTCTCCAACCGCTAGCTGGGCGTTCGATAAATCAGTGTAGACGGCATCCGCGAAAGCCGAACCCGAATCGTTAATTGCGCCGATCAGCCCGCTCGCGTTACCGGAATTGACGAAAATGAGCCACTCCGCAGCCGCGTATTCGTCTTGCACCGTGTTATTGGTGGGAGGCGTCGCCAGATAAGTCTGTAATTGCAAGTCCAGATCTGCCGCTTCGAGATAGAGGTCATACACATTGGGATTGTTGTTTGGGAGGCCACTTTGTAGGGAGTATTTACCCAAAGTGCCGGCGAGAGTCACGGTTTGAGCGGACTTGATTGTACCGTACTTGAAGTTTGGTGCGTTAGCCGCGGTCAATGTGTAAACATTGGCGTCCCACGTGGGATTGCCTGTAAACTCCGTATTCCAGTCATCGCAGTAGATCGTCAAAGGATTCTGCAGCTGTGTATTATCGGTGGCCTGGTAAGGGTTAACGTAGCGCTGTCCCAGACAACAGTACCAGGGCTCGTAAAGGTAAATGAATCTGCTGCGAAGGCGCGGGGGGCATAGATCGCCAGTTCGGAATGACCTGAAAGCTGATTGGGTTGCACAAGAAATCGGACACAATCCCGAAAAGCAGGAAAAAACCGGCAGCTCCTCGTTCTCATAAGTATAATGTCCCCTAACTGGGAACACTTTCTTTTGTCCTGGTCGTGTTCCGCAACGTCGCCGGATTGACGAAGATTTCTTTGGTACGATACGCCGGATGCATGAGAAACAACACAAATCGGAACCCCAGATCAATGCCGAAGCTGTCGCGCTAGTCAGGTCCGGGCGGCTGGATTCTGGTCCGGGCAAGCCGACCACTATAACTTCTTCTGGGCGCTCCTCAACTAAGACCGGCTGGGAGCTGAATAGATTTGAACATACGCACTCGACATACGCCCCGTTTGTTGGCCGAAATCCAATTTCGGCAGAGGAACTATTGTGAAGCCATTGTCTCTCCTTTTGCAGGCCGTGAATGCCATGCCGGATTATTCGCCCCACGAGGATTGGAGCAAATCTATCGGCTCAGCGGCAAGCTCGCGGCGACCGTTCCGAGAATTTGGACCATCGAGCGAATAATTGCTTCCCAGCTGGAAAGCGAGGGCGCCCGCTCCCCCGGCCCTGCCAGTCAGACTGCAGCTTGCAGGCGAGTGATCGCTGAGAGCGGTCCCGCAAGTACCAGATCCTGTATTTTTTATGAGTCAAATCTTCTTCCCTAGTTCCCACATTGTTTACAACGACCATTTGGGACACCCTCGTAAGTATATGCAAATAAGCAGATAGTCTTTTGGACCGCTAAATGCGCGCTAGGCGGGAATTGTGAGTTTAGCGAGAGAAGCCTAAAAACAGAACGTTCGCTCTTGGTTACCGGTCGGGTCCGAGCCAGGCTATAGGACGCGCCGGAAGAAACACGCCCTGCCCATCGTCCGGCTGAGACAAACAGTTAAGAGACTGTTTACCGCTCAATGATAAATGATTCCATTCGAGGCGGCAACAATATATTCGAAGCCCCTCATGCGTCTTACGGGCAGGGGCGCCCTTGTGCCACAAAAACCGACCGCGAAATCTTCCTCCAATCGCTGGTCCCAACGCGTGACCGAAACGAGTAACGCCCTGGATCTGGACCCGGGCGGATTCTCCTGGCCAGCGACGTAAAGGCTCGCCTTTGCAGTCGGCGATGTCGATGCTGAACTTCTACATCAACCGCGCCGGCCACACGCTGCCCGCCAAACAAAAGCGCATTCTGGAAAAAGCGAAGGACGAACTCCACCAATTGTTCGGCGAATCCAGCCCGTAAAATCGTGATACGATAGCGCGCATGCGATGGCTCTGTTTGCTGGCGGCGTCCGCCGCCACAATGTTCGCTCAACTCGCCCCGCCAAATGACGCGGGCGTTTCCATGGGACACATTCATTTGACGGTGCCGGATCCCGACGCGCAGATCAAAGTGTGGGTGGATGTCTTGGGCGCTACGGCCTCAAAGGACGGTCCGTTGAATCTGGTGAAGCTGCCGGGCATTTTTATTATCGTTACGAAAGCAGCCGCCACCGAAGGGTCGGACGGTTCCACCGCGAACCACATCGGATTTCTGGTGAAGGATTATGCCGGCCTGAAAGGCAAACTGGCCGCCGCTAACATCCCGATCGTGTTCGACATGGAGAAGAACAAGCAGATCATGGCGACCTTTCCAGACAAAGTGCGCGTGGAATTCAATGAAGATGCCTCGATTGACGCGCCCGTAATCTTCCATCACATCCACCTCATGACCACCGACCCGGCGGCGCTGCAAGCCTGGTACGTCAAAACGTTTGGCGCCGAAGCCACCACGCGCCGCAACCTGCCCGCGGCGAAAATCCCGGGTGGCGAAGTAGATTTCCTGAAGGCCAAGGAAGCGCCCGCGCCCACAAAAGGGCGGACGCTGGATCACATTGGGTTTGAGATCAAGGATCTCGACGCGTTTTGCAAGAAGCTGACCGCCGATGGAATGACGTTCGACATGCCATATCGCGATGTCCCGGCAATCGGGCTCAAGATCGCCTTTATTATCGATCCGGTGGGAACGCGCATCGAGCTGACGCAAGGCCTGGCCGGTAAATAGTCGGCGATGCGGCTCCCATTAGTTTTCCTTCTCGCGGCGGCCGCGCTCCTGGCTCAACACAGCTATTCATCAGCCGACATCGAAGACGGCGGCCGCCTCTACCGCGCCTATTGCACTGCCTGCCACGGTCCGGACGGCAATGCGATTCGCGGCGCCGATCTCAGCAAAGGCAAGTTTCGGCGGACCTCCACTCCAGCAGGCAGCGAAAGCGAACTCGTCGCGATCATGGAAAAAGGGATTCCCGGGACCGCCATGACGCCCAACGAATCGCTGAACGATTTCCAAGCGGCTACCATTGTGGCCTACTTGCGTTCCATCGCCGCCAACCCATCGCTGACCTCGGGGCTGGCCGGTGATCCCGCCCGAGGCAAGGAACTCTTCGAAAATAAAGGCGGATGCGTGAGCTGCCATCGAGTGAAGGATTTGGGCTCTCGACTGGGTCCCAACCTCAGTGAGATCGGCTCCACGCGGCGGACAGCGGAACTCGAGCGCGCCCTGGTGGATCCGAGCGCCGATGCCGCTCCGCAGAATCGGTCGGTGCGCGTGGTGACGAAGGATGGAAGCAGCATTACAGGACGGCTCCTGAATATCGACACGTTTTCGATCCAGTTGCTGGATTCGAACGAAAATCTCCGGTCGTTTGTGCGATCGGACCTGCGCGAATCTACTGTTTTGCCGAAGTCGAGCATGCCGTCCTACAAAGACAAGCTCTCCCCGCAAGAGATCGCCGATGTTGTCAGCTATCTGGCGTCGCTCAAGGGAATCGACAAGCAGTAGGTTGCCCGCGGCTACTTGGGCTTCTCGCCTTGGTCGGTGTAATGCTGCAGGTCGACATTGCCTTCGCGGCAGGCGAACTCCATCGGTTCGAAGTGCGGATCGGGATTGCGCCAGATCTGGAACCCGACCGTCCACTTCCGGTAATAAACTTTTCGATCCTCGATGGTGGCTCGATAGTCGATGGAATCGGAATCCAGGGGCGTAAAGCGTTCCACCACATGCTCTGCGTCACTGTGGAAATTCCCGGCGGCGTCCAACCAGGTCTGGTCGTTGAGATTGGTAGTATCGATCACCAGCGTGCCGGCTTCCCAATGTCCCACCGAGTCGCCCTGCGTGAGCTTGATCTTCGGGTCGATGTGCGGGCGCCCGTCCATGGCGACGATGCGGTTGCCGTGCATGAATTCCCACAGCATGACGACGTAGCCGCGCGGCTGCAAAATCTGAAATCCGAATTGGGTCCAAATTTGGTGCGGCACGCCGGATTCGGAGCAATGGGCCTCGGGCTCATCGTACATATGATGAAGCTGCAAATCCTGCTGCTTGGCGCGAGCCCAGCCCTGATAGGGGATTTTGCCGCCGGGCGGATCGATTACAATGCTCTTGCCGCCGAAAAGCGCGAACGCGCCCGGATGCTCCTCTACGCCATAGACCGCGCCGGGCGCCTGTGTGATCCAATAGCCTTCGAGATTCGGCTGGCCATCCGGCATGCGCTGCACAGGGCCCGGTTTATTCGGACCGCGCTGGCCTGTCATGAAGACATTCTGGCCCCACGCGCTGCAACCGATCGCAAGACACGCAGCGGCTAACAGCGGCAGCCTTATTGGCATTCGTATTCCATCAAGCGTGCGTTGTTGTCGGTGTTCAATTCCAACGGCACGCGAATCTTCCAAGGGCGCGTGAATACTTGAGGATCTTCAATGGTGGCCTCATAGGTGATGGTGTTCGGGTCTGTGCGCGTGTAGCGCTCCACCACGTGCAGCGCTCCGCTGTGATAATCGCCCGCCGCGTCCAACCAGGTCTGATCGTTAAAGTCGCTGACGTCGACCACCAGCGTGGCGCCTTCCCAATGGCCGCGCGAATCGCCCATCCAAAAATCGACGCCATCCAAATGTTTTGTGCCGTCGAGATAAATGGTCCGGTAGGCATGCGCGTACTGATAGACGATGGCGACATACGGCCCCGATTGAAAGATCTGAAACGGCATGGGGAGCAGAGTGATGCGCGGCACGCCGGGTAAGTAGCATTTCTTGACGGTATCGGCCGTCTCGCGATGCTCGAAGTTGTCCTTGCGCTTAGCCAGCGCATCCGCTCGATAAGGGATTTTCGAACCCGGCGGCGCCACGAACTTCTCAAGGTCGAGGTACGCATTGCCCTTGGCTTGCCAGATCCCTTGCAGATCCGTTTGAGCCACGGCCGCGATCGGCAGGGCGAGAAGGGCAGCGATCAGAACTCTCTTCAATCTTTAATCTTTGAGCTCGACGTTGACGACATGAATCGCAACCGGCGAAACGTTCTCCACCGAATGCGGCGGAAGACAGTCGAGCCAGCTTGCGGAAAACGCCGGCCGCGTGTCAGGCACGGTGCGGCTATCGAACAGGACCTTGCCGTCGGGGTCGCGGCGAACAAAATCACCCGGCACGACGACGTAGTAGATGGCCGGCCAGCGATGCGAGTGCACCGGCACGGTTTCGCCCGGTGGAATCACGGTATCGAGCACGCGCACGCGCTCGTTCTCAAACACTAGCCGATGATATTCGGGCGCGGCAATCATCGCGTCGAACGAATCCGGCCAAGGCCATTCGGTTTTTCTGGTAGGTTCCGCTGATGCAGCCATGTGGGTCTACTTCACTTTCACGTCGGCAGCGCCGCCTTTGTCTTTGGTGTAATGCTTCACGTCCTGGTTCCCTTCCACGCAGCCGAACTCCATTTGCTCATACGTGGGGTCGACAGTCCTGTTCAGGTCCATCGCCATCTTGAACGGCTTGGTCAGGACCTTGGGATCTTCCACGATTGCCTCATACTTGATGGTGGTGGTGTCCACGGGGGTGAACCGCTCGACAACGTGTTCGGCGTCGCTATGGAAATTGCCCACCGTGTCGAACCAGGTGCGATCGCTTAGATTCGTGGTGTCCACCACCAGCGTGTCGCCTTCCCAGTGTCCCACCGAATCACCCTGAAACAACTTGATATTCGCTGGGATATGCGGACGCCCATCGGTGGGAATGATGCGATAGGCGTGCATGAATTCCCAGGTTAGCACCATGTAGTTCGCAGGCTGGAAGATCTGAAATCCAAATTGCACGTACATTTGCTTGGGCACGCCCGATTCGTAGCAGTGCAACTCGGGCTCGTCCGCCAAGTGGTTCTCAAATGTTTCTTTCGCCTTGGCGGCCGCTTCCGGCGTATACGGGATGAATCCGTCGGCGGGATCTACTATGGCGCCTTTGCCGGGACCAAAAAACGGCCGCCGGCCCTTGGGATGATTCTGCAATTCGAAGACAGCGCCCCCATTGTTGGCCGAGTTCCAAAACCCCTGCATGTCGGGATGGCCGTCGGGCAAATGTTGCACCGGTCCGCCCGGAACGTGCGGCGGTCCGCCGAAGAAGGCTGGGGCGCCGCCATTGCCGGCGGCGGGCGGCCTGCCGCCGGGAGCTCCCGGACCACCGGGCGATCCAGGCTGCGGAGCTGCGGGAGGCTGAGCGAGCGAGGATGCAGCTAATGACAGCAAGGCCGTAATTCCGGCGGTCGCGAATAGGGAAGAAAGAAAACGGCTAGTCATGCGCGAAGTCCACTTCATTACTGCCCACCCTTGGACGCTTCGTCCGAATAAGCCTGGCACTCGTACTCCAGGATGCGGAAATTGGGCTCGGTGTGGCGATACAGCGGGATGCTGATCTTCCAGGCCTGCGTAAATACCTCAGGATCTTCGATGGTGGCTTCGTATTGCAGCGTGTCCGGGCCGGTGCGGGTATAGCGTTCGACAACGTGTAGCTTGTCGCTGTGATAGTCGCCGGAAGCATCGAACCAGGTTTGATCGTTGAAATCCGTCACATCCACAACCAGCGAATCGCCGTCCCAGTGGCCGCGCGAGTCCCCATTCCACCAATCCAATCCGTCCAGATGTTTCGTGCCGTTGGTGAAAATTGTGCGATAATTGTGAATATATTCGTAGGCAATTAGCGTATATTTCGGCGTCTCGAAAATTTGAAAAGGAAAATCCAGATAGGTAATACGCGGAACACCCGGCATATAGCATTTATTCAGAGTGTCGGCCGCGTCGCGATTCTTGAAATTCTCCTGCCGCTTGGCCAGCGCCTCCGGCTTGTAGGGGATCTTTCCATCCGCCGGCTGCACGACGATGCTCCTGCCAGGAGGAATGCCCAACGCACCGGCGTGATCTTGCACGTCAAACGCGGCGGTAGTGTTGCGGACCTGCCAGATCCCCTGCAAATCCGGCAGGCCGTCGGGTGTGCGAGGAACCTTATAAGCCGCCCGCGCCATGGAGTTTTGACCACGCGCCGGCTGCGCAGATCCAAAGGATAGCCCCAAGGCAATGGCCCCAGCCACTATCGAATCCAGCAACGAAAGTCTCATTCCCTATTTGCCTTCGTCTTTCGGAGCCGCCGGGGCTGTGGGAGGCAGCGCATCGGCGTTTCCTGCGAACATACGGCGTCCTTCGGCCGTCTTTACCGATCGCGTCCACATGCTGGCAGTTCCGTCCTTGGCCTGAAAACCCTCGATTTCGATTTCTTCACCAGGCTTCAGCGAATCCTTGCGCCATCCTTGCCGGTACAAACTATTGGGAGGCAGCGCTTCGCAGGACCAGGTGGTTACCTTGCCGTCGGCGTCGGTGACATCGATATGGATCTGAGAGTGAGGATTCACCCAGTCCATTTTTACGAATTTGCCTTTTAGCGTGATGGGCTTGCTAACGTCGAACTCGGCCGCGAAAGAATGATGCGCCAGGACTGGCAACACGGCTAAGAACATGCCCAGAGCGGCATTTAGAATTGCGGATTTCAGCTTCATGAACTCCCCCACTTCATTCTGTCAAAAGACGATTGCCGCCGCTCGACCCGTGGGAAATCTTATAACGTGCTTCCAGGTAAGTCAACTGAACTACCAGATTTTACAGGTCTTCGATCCGCAAGCGCGTATCAGCGTGTTTCCATCCGTCTTCAAACTCTTTGCGGACGGCAGTTTCCTGGGCGGACTTGCCCTGCGCGTGGAGGCATTCCGCCAACCCGAACAGCGCTCGCGGATTCTTGGCGTGCCGTTTCAGTTCTTCCCGAAACACGGCCTCGGCCTCTTTGGCGCGCCCGTCGAGGAGCAGCACCGCTCCCAGCGATTCGCGCGGCGGCAAATACCAATCCGGCGGCTCGTCGTAATTCAACGCATCTTCGGCCAACGCCGCTTTGTTGAGCAGCGCCGCCGCTTGCTTATAGTCGTGCTTCTGCCTGGCGATGTTGGCGTCCAGCACCAATCCGGCGATCTCGAAGATCTGTCCGGTGGTGTTGTATCCGAAGGTGGTTTTTGGAGGGATTGCTTTCGCCTCCGCTGCAAAGGCCGCGCGTTCGGCCGTCGCTTGGTCGATCTGACCTTCACCGCTGTAGGCCATTCCGCGCGCGAAACGCCATAAGACGTGCGCCTGGTCCAGGCTTTTGTCCGCCTCGGGAAGCTGTTCGATTTCGGGCCATTTGCGGAAGCGCACCAGAATAAAAGTCTGGGTGGGCACAAACGATTGTACTTCCGGATGATCCTTCAAATAGGGCACGATTCCCTTGGTGATTCTCGCCGCCACTCGATTGGAGTCCTCGAAATTCCCTTCCATGCTGCTGCTGACCGCCAGGAAATGCATGTTGTGGGTGTAGTACATCATCGAGTACATGTTTTCGATGTGATACTTTTCGATGTACCCCTGGTCGGCTCCCATGGCTTGTTTATTGGACACCGAAGCCGCATGATAATCGCCCGTGCGAATGTAGATGTGAGCCGGCATGTGAACCAAGTGCCCGGCGCCAGGAGCCAAGTCCGCCAGCTTCCGGGCACTGGCCATGGCCTGTTCCGGATGCGGCGATTCTTCCATTACGTGAATATAGAAATGATTTGCGCCGATATTGTCCGGATCGCGCTTCAATACCGACTCCAGCGCTTGCGCCGCCTCTATGGTGCCTTCTTCGGGCTGACCGTCTTTCTTCCAAAGCATCCAGGCGTGCAGATCCATGGCGGCGTCGGCGAACAGAACGGCGGCATCCATGTCGTTTGGATAGCGGTTCATCAGTTCGCGCATCGCGTCTCGGTACTTTGCGCCCAGCTCTTTCTGGTCGGCTTTCGGATCGATGGAGACCCGCAGGGACATGGCGCGAATATAGGCTTGCTCGGCGGCGCTGACGCCAGCCGACAGAGCCTCCGCTTTCTTGATCGCCTCGGCGGAGATTTTCTCGCGACCGGCGTCTATTTCCCACTCGTTATAGTTCGGACCGCGAGCCAGCGCGAGGCCCCAATAAGCCATGGCGCACTTCGGATCTAGCTTCGCGGCATAGCGGAACGAGCGCGCGGCTTCCTCGTGATTGAACGCGTACACCAGCGTGAGTCCCTGGTCGAAATAGCGTTGCGCCAAGGGATTCGCGGTGGTGATGGGATGATGCAGCTTGCCAAGGCCATTGAGCAGCGGAGCCGGCCCCGTCTCCGGCGAGCCAGCGCTGTGATCATGCTGCTGTCCAAGCGCGGCGGCTGCCACTGCCAGAAACAGACCGGCGGCGGATTTTAGCATCTTCGGATTCTAGCACCGGCTCCCCTCGCCGTTGGCAGGATCGGACCAGGGGGTCCGACGCGGACGAGGGCGTCCGCCCCACGGCGAAATATCTAGCTACTCAGACCAACTCGGCCAGCACCGCGCGATTAAACGGCTGCAACTCGCCGAATGCGCCGCGCCGCACGATTCCCGGCCAGGACGGATTCACGATCAACGAGCGCCCGACGGCCACCAGATCGAACTCGTCGCGATCCAGCCGCTCCAGCAAATTATCGATGTTGGTGACGCCCGCCGTTTCGGACGTGCCAAACGACGTCATCAGATCCTGGTTCAGGGTGACCGATCCCACGGTGATGGCCGGCTTCCCGGTCAACTTCTTGGTCCAGCCGGCCAGATTGAGATCGCTGCCGGCAAACTCCGGCTCCCAAAAGCGCCGCGTTGAACAATGAAACGCGTCGACGCCCGCATCCACCAGGGGCCGCAGGAATCGCTCCAATTCCTGTGGAGTGCGCGCGATCTTCGCCTCGAAATCCTGCAATTTCCACTGCGACCATCGAAGGACCAACGGAAAATCCGGTCCGACGCTGTTGCGACCGGCTTGAATGATCTCCACCGCGAAACGGGTGCGCGAAACCAGGCCGCCGCCATATTGATCGCTGCGCCGATTGGTACCTTCCCAGAAGAACTGATCGATCAAATAGCCATGCGCGCCATGCAACTCGACTCCATCGAACCCGAGCTCTTGCGCATCGCGCGCGCCTTGGGCAAAGGCTGCAATGACGGCATCGATATCGGCCTGCGTCATTGGCTCGCCGGTTTGGTCACCCGGTTTTGAGAATCCGGAGGGGCCGATCGGATCCATCCCTGGACGCGGCTGTTGCCCCGGCGAAACCACCATGCCAACGTGCCAGAGCTGCGGAAAGATCCGGCCGCCCGCCGCGTGAACTTGCTCGGCGACACGCCGCCATCCAGCCAGCGCCTGGTCGCCATAAAAGTGCGGCACCTTGGGATCGAACCCAGCCGCCGGGTGGTTTATTAAAGTGCCCTCGGTCATGATCAGCCCGACTTCGCCTTCCGCACGCCGCCTATAGTAAGCGGCCACGTCGGGGCCAGGCACACCTTCGGGCGAATGCGAGCGCGTCATGGGCGCCATCACGATTCGATTGGCGAGCGAGAGTCCTTTGAGTTGGAACGGCCGGAATAGCGCCTCGGAGGTAAGACTCATAGAACTAGTTTACGTTGACTATTGCTGCTTCCTGCGGCGCTGGTATTCCTGCAATTGTTCGAGTTGACCGCGCACCACGGCGTTGGTGGGATCCAGTTCGAGCGACTTTTCCAGATTCGTTATGGCCGAGGCGTCATCCACTTTGCGAGTGTATGCGAAACCGAGCAGCGCATAGGTCTTGGCGGATTGTGGATTGAACTCCAGGTTCATTCGCAGGAGCGCGATGGCGTCATCGGGCCTGCCTTGAACCACACGTTGGACGATTTCCAGCAGGGCGTCCTCGCTGAAATCATAGGTGGCGCGGCTGTAATACTGCTTGCGCAGATCGCGGTATTGGTCGACGGCCGCGGCGCCGCCCTTTTCGACAACGGTTCGCAAGACGATCGCGGAAAGCGGCTGGGGAATGGCGACGCCGCGATGGCAGGTGACACATTCTACTCGCGTAGTTTCGTTGGCGGGTTTGCCTGTGGCCTCCTGAACTTTTGCGTTGAGATCGCGAGTCATGGCCATCATGGCGCGCGCGATGTCCTTTTTCGGCTCCGGCTGACCGCTGCCACGCGGCGCGGAATGACAGTAATTGCAGCGCACTCCAAGCGCCTGAGAGATCTCCTCCATGTTCATAGTCTGAGCTTCGGCTACCGCCGCACCCAACAGAAACGCCCAGGCCCACTTCATACGCCATGATTATGCTGGAAACGGACCGGCCGGTCAATTTGTCCAATGAGCGGATGTTTATGGAGACGATGGTCCGATTCCTGATTGGGGGTGCGGTGGTGTCGGCATTCGCGGTGGTTGGCAGTTTGTTTAAACCCACGAGCTTTGCGGGATTATTCGGTGCGGCGCCATCGGTGGCGCTGGCGACGTTAGGAGTGGCTATCGCGAAAGAAGGCCGGGGATACGCAAGCCTGGAATGCCGCTCGATGATCGCCGGAGCCGTCGCCCTGGGCGTTTATAATCTGGCGGTGAGTCAATTGCTAATGAGGTTCAGGCTGTCCGCGCTGATCTCCACGTTTTCGTCGACACTCCTATGGTTTCTTGTTGCGTTTGGGTTGTGGCGAATATTTCTCCGCTAGGCGGTAATTTATGATCGTCAAGCTGAATCTTGCCGGACTGGAGGACACGACGTGGCGTCAGTATGCCATTCGTTTTATATTCGGCGGCCTCATAACGGCAATTGCGGGAGGAATTGGAAAGGAGTGGGGGCCGGTGGTGGCGGGCCTCTTTCTGGCATTTCCGGCGATTTTTCCGGCTAGCGCGACATTAGTTGAAAAGCACGAGAGGGAGCGGAAGGAACGCAAAGGCTTACACGGTGAACGACGCGGCATGGAAGCCGCGGCCGGCGACGCGATGGGCGCCGCTATCGGCAGTATTGGTCTGGTCGCTTTCGCGGCGATCTGCTGGTACCTGATTCCGCGCTATTCGCCGGTACTTGTATTGGCGTGCGCCGTGCCGGCGTGGTTCCTGGTGGCCGGTTCCATCTGGATTCTTCGAAAGCGCTGAAAAAGGCCATAGGTTGTTCCGCTCCCTTTGGTCGCGGCTCTGTAAGTGGCTGTGAGCACAGGAGAGCCGATTCTGAGCCGCGCCCAGAGGAAGCGGTGTTTTCGAGTTTTTCAGCAGCCTGTTAGTGACCAGCCGGAACGTAAACCTTGCCGGCAGACACCAGCTCGGCGTTCGGCACTTCCGTAGTAAGCCGGACAGATTGGAAGCCGGCCTTGTTGCCAGGCTTGGCGAGGAACGTCAGGACGTATTGATGAGCCAGGTGCTCGGCCAATTCCGTGAGATACGGAGCGAAAGAAACCGGTGGTCCGAAGCCCAGCATATAGGACTCACCGCCGGTCTCGTCGGCGATCTGCGCCAGGTGATTCTGGCCCCAGTTCATCCGCCAATAACTGTGACCTTCGTGACCGGAGGCCGGGGTATAAATGGCATACACGACGATTCCGGCGCGCTGGGCATGTTCGATAGCGGTGTCCAGATAGGGATCGACTACTTCGCCGCCCAGCGGATCAATGCCGCTGGCGATCAGAAGAACCTCGTGGCGCGCGGGGCTTGCGGGCCAACGCCCGATCAAATCGCTTAGCGAGATAAACGGGCTCGGCGAGGCTCCAGGGAAACCAAGCGGCAGACGAAGACCCTTGGCTGCCTTGGCGTGATCGGGGGTCAGGTCTTGCGTCATTTGGACCGTGCCGTTCCGCATATAGCCGATCCCGATGGACGTTGCGGCGGGCTGCGCCTGGATGAACTGCCGCAAGTCGCTCAACTGCGAACCAAGGCTCATGCCGGAGGCATCGTCGATCAGTATGTAGAGTTCGAGCGCAGCGTGCTCGCCTTGTGAAGGAACCAGGCTTGTGACCCGAAGACGGTCCTTCTTTTGAAAGACCATCACGTCTCCCGGTTTCAGCACGGGAACATCCTTGCCGTGGCGAGCCTCAGCGGTCACAATCATTTGAACGGAGGCCGTCGGGGCATCTTCCTGAGACAGGAGGAGCATGCCAGCGACTGCAAAACCTAGTGCGATCCAATGGAGCGGGCGCATGTCATTTCAGATCGTCGCGAATGATCTTTCCACCTTTCATCACAAATTTGACGCGCTGAAGCTCGGTGATGTCGGCAAGCGGGTCGCCGGACACAGCGATCAGGTCGGCGAATTTGCCCTTGTCGATGGATCCGATCCGATCCTGCCAGCCCATGGCTTCAGCGTTGGTCATGGTTCCCGCCTGGATAGCGCGTGCGGGCGTCAACCCGCCACGTTTCACCAGAGCTTCAAATTCGAGGGCCTGCGTTCCATGAGCGAAGGTGGATCCATCCACTCCGCTGCCCACCATCAATTTTAATCCTTTTGTAGCGACGGCCATTCTGACCGCGTTCTCGAAAATCGGAATGATGCGGTATTTGCCGCCGGTGTTCTTTGCATCGTTGTCGTCCATATAAGGCTCTATGTAGCGAACGAAGGTGGGATCGAAGTAAAGGCCCTTGGCGACCATCATGTTCACTTCCTCTTGATCCAGGCCAAACCCGTGTTCGATGGTGTCGCAGCCGGCAACGATCGCATTTCTCAGTCCCTCGCCTCCATAGTTGTGACAACCGGTTTTCTTACCGAGGCGATGCGCCTCATCGATGGCCGCCTGCAAGACCGGCAGCGGATAAGTGACTTCGTATTCGTCCTTCCCGGTTGGGGTGAACGAGTAGCCGCCCGCCGGATAGAGCTTGATCCAATCGGCGCCGTGCGCAACCTGATCGCGCACAGCGGCGCGGGCGTCTTCCGGCGTTCGAACCACGGTGCTCGCTAATGGATTGTCGGGAACCGCCGGGTCCTTGGGTTTGGCGCCCCAAACAATACCTAGCGTGGAGACTTGATAGCGGGGACCGTCGATGCGCCCTTCATTGATCGCGTTGCGGATGGCGACGTCGCCGTAACCATTGCCGTGGCTGGTCATGTCGCGCGCGGCGGTAAAGCCCGCCCGCAGGTTGAATTGCGCGTTCTGCACGCCGATGAGCATGTAGTCTTCCGTGGTCCCGTTGGGCTTGCGCGCGTTGAACATGTGCGTGTGCCCGTCGATTAAACCGGGCAAGACCGTCGCCGCGCGGAGATCGATTACTTGCGCGCCCGCCGGAATCTTGATTTGACCCTCGGGCCCCACTTCCGTAATTCGATCGCCTGAGATGACCACCACTTGTTTCGCCAGCATTTGGCCGGTCTTGCTGTCAAATAAACGGCCGGCGCGGACCGCGATTACTCGAGGAGGCGGCGGGCATTGCAAAATTCCGCCGTCGGAACCCACACACGGCGTAGCTCCGGCGCCTCGCCAGGGAGTGGTCAGCGGTTTAGGCTGCGCCCCAAGCGTGGCGATGCTGAGTAGTGTCCCGAACGCGGTGGCGATCACGATTTTGCTTTGCATAGCGCTGATTCTATCCCACCAGCGCAAGAGATAGACTAGAGCGAGTAAATTCTATGAAGCTGGCATGCCTGGTCTTGATTGCGACATTCGCTTTTGCGCAGACCCCATCTGAGGCGACCATGAAGCAGCTGATGCTGGACCTTATCCATCCAGCGTCCAATGACATCATTCTGGCTGTGAATCGCGGCGGGCCCCCAGATAAAGGGATGACTGACGGCGAGTGGGCGGCCGTAAGGCGTAGCGCGCTGACGCTGGAGGAATCCGGCAGCATGTTGACAACGCGCGGCCGGGCGCGCGATCAAGGCGATTGGATGAAGGATGCGAAAATGCTAGCCGACGTCGGACGCGCCGCATACCAGGCCGCACAGGCGAAAGATTTGAGCGCGCTCTCGCAACTGACCGAGGCGCTGGATGCCTCGTGCACCACTTGTCACAAACAGTATCGCCCCAATGTGTTTCCGCGTGAGGGAGGATCGAAATGAGTTATTCGCGCAGAAATTTTCTGAAAGCGGCCGGATCGGGCGTGGTCCTGACGGCGGTTGGAGGTGACGCAGTCTTTCTAGCGGCGGCTCCCCTGGCTCTTCCGGCGCCCATGACCAAGGAGAAAGCGCAGTTCCTGATCAACGGAAAGCTGCACTCGGCTGAATATGAAGCACGCACGACGTTATGGGAAGTTATCGCGATCCAGATCGGACTAACCGGAACGAACCGGAGCTGCAACCGGGCCAGTTGCGGCGCGTGCAGCGTGTTGGTGGACGGAATACCCGTCTATTCCTGTCACACTCTGGCGACGGAAGCGGCGGGCAGGAAGATTCTCACCATTGAAGGAGTGGGCGACGAAAAGAACTTGCACCCTTTGCAGCGGATCGGCCACACGCACGTGGCGGCGGACTGCGGCTTCTGTACGGCCGGATGGGTGGTTACCGCGAAAGGGCTGCTGGACAAGAATCTCCATCCCACCCCCGATGAGGTGAAAGGCGCGCTGGCGGGGCACATTTGCCGATGCGCCGCTTATCCGGCCATTATCCGGACCGTGATGGATTCCGCGGCGGTGCTGCGCGGAGAAAAGACGAACATCGAGGCCACGCCGGCATCGATTGTTCAGGTCAAGATGCCGATGGTCCGGGATTATTCCACCAGCGGCGGCCATTTCCCTGGCGACGAAGTGTTGGAGGGCACGAAAAAAACCGTAACCAAAAAGTGGCAGGGCTACCCTCCCGAGAATCTGAACGTGCTTGGAAAGTCGATGCCGGCTCTTCCCGAGGTTTCCGTTCCGAGGTTTACGGGCAAAGCGCAATACGCCAGCCGGATCTGGTTCCCGGATCTGCTCTACGTGAAGTTCTTGACCTGTCCGCATCCGCATGCGCGGATCAAGAGCATCGATACGGCCGCCGCTGAGAAGATGGCGGGAGTCGCGTACATCCTGACGTATAAGAACGCCCCGAAGCCGAAGGGTCCGGGCGGGACCGGATTGAGGTACATGCCCGACGCGCTTCCACAGGAACTCAATCTACAAGGCGAAGCGGTGGCGATTGTTGCCGCCGAGACGGAAGATCTGGCGGAGGACGCGGCCGCTGCGATCGAGGTGGAGTACGAAGTGCTGCCCTTCGCATCGACGCTCCAAGAGACGATGGGTCCCGATGCAGCCGACCTGCGTGGCGGAAAGGGAAATCTTTTGCGGCATCCCGATTCTCCCGCCAAGTTCCCGAGCGCTACCTGGGCCGCCGAGCAAGGCGACATCGAAAAAGGATTTGCCGAAGCCGATGCGATCAAGGAATTCACATATCACTTTGCCGGAGCAGTCTCCGTTCCCATGCAACCGAGCGGCAGCGTGGCCAAGTGGGACGGCGACCGGCTGACTTTGTGGGGCATGGGCCAGGGAATTTATCCGGCGCGGAGGGAACTGGCCAACGCGCTCGGCATCGAGCCTTCGAAGATCCGGTTCATCAACAAATGGAATGGCTCCACTTTTGGCGCCGCAAGATTGGCGGCGGAGCGATTCTATCCGCTGATCGCGCACCTGGCGAAGGTGACCGGGCGCCCCGTCAAGGTGATGCTGCCCAAAGACCAGGAACTCGCACAACTGGTGATTAAGCCCGAGACCATCACGAAATTCAAAGTGGGAGTCAACAAAGACGGGCGCATCACGGCGATCCACCACGAGGTGTACGTCAGCGTGGGCGAGTTGGAGTTCGGTGTACACGCCGACGGCCCGGGCAACGCCTTCAACCAACTGGAGCTGTATACGTCGCAAGTTCCCAACTGGCGATCGTTATGGTGCGCGTACCGCACCAATGCGCCGCGGCCCGGACCATCGCGCAGCCACATCCAGCAGGAAACCAAGTGGTCGTGGGAAAACATGATGGATGAGATGGCCGAGGTGGCGGGTAAGGATCCAGTGGAATTCCGCCTGATGCACATTACCAAGATCAAGCCTGAGGACACGCGGCATCCGTACCAATCGTTCGCCTCGGTGGAGGTTCTTGAGGAGGGACGCAAGGCATTCGGGTGGGACAAGAGAAATCCGGTGGCGGGCAGCGCGCCGGGGAGATTCAAGCGGGGATTCGGCCTTGGAATGTCGCAGCATCACGGCGGCCTGATGGGTTATCACGAAGGCGAGGAAGCTTTCGCTCGCCTGGCAGCGGCGCCGGGCGCGAATCTTTTCAGCACGGAATTGGAACTGGCGGCCGACGGCGGCGTGACCATGAAGGTGGCTCTTCCCGACAGCGGATCAAACGCCGGCACCGCGCTGGCGCATGTCACCGCGGAGATGCTGGGCTTCACTACGCGCGATCGAATTCGCATCCTGTGGGGCGACAGCGACATCGCGCCGACGAGCGATGAATGGTTCGGCGGCAGAACCATTACGCTGCAAGGCGCTGCGATCTGTAGCGCGGCGGACAAGCTCCGAAAGGACCTGCTAGCCCGAGCGGGCGCGGCCTTGCAGGTGAGCGCGGAAGAGCTGCAAATTCGCGATGGAGTGATTTCGTCGACAGAAGATACGGCGAAGAGAACAACCTTCGCCGAACTGGTGAAAGCGAACAAGGGCGCGATCCGGCAAATGGGCCGCGGCGTTGCCGGCGGTGAACGTGGAGGATCGAACAAGGGCGTGGGAGCTTGTTTTGCCGAGGTGGAGGTGGATACCTGGACCGGCAATTGGCGCTTTGTCCGGGCGACCTACGTACACGACACGGGCCTGGTGATCAACCCGCTAGTCGCCGAGGCTGACATGGTGGGATCGCTGGTGGAGAGCACTCAAGTTGCCACCGATGCGATTCCGTGGGATCGCGAATTTCCAGGCACGCGGCACTATAGCGTGGGTTATTTATCCTATCGGTTGCCGACGATCATGGACGTCCCCCAGCAGACGCAGGTGTATATCGACAGCTTGGAGCCGCGTTGGTTTTACGGCATCAAGAGCTTCAGTGAAACCAGCATCGGGGCCGTGCCGGGCGCAATCGCGAACGCCATCTATAACGCGTGTGGCGTCAGGTTGCGGGAGCATCCGATCACGCGCGAGAAGATCATGGCCGGTTTGAATGCAAAGCGGGGGCGCGCATGAAAAAGATTTCCATTTATCGGCCGACTACCGTCGATGAAGCGATCCAGATTCTGTCACAGCATGGAACCGAAGCCGGTGTTTATGCCGGCGGCACCGACCTGCTGATCCGGCTAAAGAATCGGCTGCAGCAGGCGCCAACCTATTTGGTTGACATCAAGAAGATCGACAATCTGCGCTACATCAAAGAAGATGCGCAGGGCGGCGTGCGGATCGGGACAGCGACCAAATTAGCCGAGATGGCCGACTCCGATCTGCTGAAAAAACGCTACCCGATGCTGGTGGAAGCCATCCACATGATCTCGTCGCCCGAACTTCGCAATGTATCGACGCTCGGTGGAGACTTGTTGCAAGAGGTGTGGTGCCAGTATCTGCGCGGAGGCTACGCTTGCTGGAGAAATGGCGGGCACCTGTGCTACGGCGCGATCGGCGATAACAGCTATTACCATTCCGCAATGGGAGGGCGGCTGTGCTACGCCGTGTATCCCGGTGACGCCGCCGTGGCGCTGATTCCGTTCGACGCGATGGTGAAGCTGGCGACTCCGGCCGGGACGAAGGAGCTGACGCTCGAGCAACTGGTGCCCGGGGACCTGCTGGTGGATGGGAGAATCCAATCGCATGTGGTGCGCTTCAACGAAATCCTGACCGAAGTATCGCTGCCTGCGCCGAAGCCGGGAGTGCGTGCGTCGTTCGAGAAGCTGCGGCCACGCGGGGTTTGGGATTTCGCGATGGCCTCGCTGGCCTTGAGTCTGCAGGTTCGCGACAACACGATTGAAGACGCGCGGGTCGTGTTTGGCGGGATCGCGGGACGGCCCCTGCGCGAACGAGCAGTCGAGAACTTTCTCAAAGGCAAGACGCTGAGCGCCGAGTTAGGCGAACCGGCGGTATCGATTGCTTTGGCGAACGCGGCGCCGCTGAAATACAATTCGACGAAGATCGACATGGCGAAGGGCCTGCTGGCTTCCGGGTTGGCGAAGCTACATGGAAACAATTAAGGGCATTTTGTTTGAGCCCGTCGGTTGCCTGGCCGAATTTCCGCCGGAGCCGTTCCACGAAATCGCGGTGAGGTTGTACGGCAAGCGAGGAAAGGCGAGCCGGTCGGCCAGCCGGTCCTATTGGCATTTGCTCAATTTAGGTGGCGACACGATTGAGGCGCTCGAAGTGCAAGCCGTGGATGGCGCGGCGATCTATGACGATGTCCTGCCGGCGCTGGCCGAATTGAAGGCGATGGGTGTCGAGTTGCTCATCGCGTCGTCGCTTTGTAATGCCGCCATCGCGCGCTTTGTGGAACGATGCTGTCCTCACGAGTTCGACGGCGTCTGGAACCGGGACAATGCGGAAGGGATCAAAGCCGCGCCCCTCACGCGAGCCCTGGAAGGCGCCTCGCTGCGGCCGGAAAATACGATGTTTCTCACGGACACCGCGGAGGGGCTCCGGGTGGCGGAGAGCGTGGGCGTGAACTCCGTCCTGATGATGAACGATCCCGACGAATCGCGGCGACTGGCGATGCTCAATCCGGGGGGAGGGATTGTTTCACTGCACGAGCTGCCGGATTTCATTCGCCTGGTGCGAGCCCAGAACGGGGAAACTTAAGGCCGCAGGACCAACGTCCTTGACACCCTTCGTTGCGGTTTAAAGCAGGAGCAGCCGTCCCATCGGGAAACGATGTCGCGCACGGGCACGGCTGTGCGTGAGGGAGACGTGCTGACGTGGTTCTGGATCGGGACACACGCGGACTCTGCCGGCACAGGAAAGCACGCATACAGCCGAGCCTTGCGCGAAGGAACTACTCTATCGCTGAACTGTACCCATAGGGCGGATGGCTCAGAAATGCGGGGTCACGGCGTTCGGATCTTGTGCGCCTGCTGAGGATCGATCGCCTTGAAGTGTTTCACGTTCCAGGTGTAGATGACCTCAGCTCGTACCTTGGCGGCGCAACGCAAAAGAAGCGCATCGTAAATGCGTCCGCTGGTGAATCCGCGTTCCGCAGCCTGCTGGATGGTCGCACAATATTCGGCCTCATTGAGAGTGACGATGCTAAAGCGGTCGCGAACTTCCTGAACGAAAAGAAGGGCTTGATCGGGCGGAATCACGTTCTTGACCGGAAGCGCCGTCATGCTGGCGTAGACTTCGGCCAGTGTGTGCAGTGCGCAGGAGGATTTCGTTTGGTTAGCCGCGGCGACCAGCTTCAGGCTGGCTTCGTGATCGCGATGGCCGCTCCAGAAAGACGCAACCAGAACCGAGGTGTCAAAGAACCCCCTCATCCCATCAGTTCGCGCAGCCGCTTTTCGCGTTCACGGTCGATCACGGCGGTGACGGAAGCCTCAGTGGCTTCGCCCTGGTAGACCCAGACGCCGCGCTCTTTCTTCAGAAGAGCCTTGGGGCGTATGGGGCGCAATGTGATTTGTTCGCCTTCGCTTTCAAGCTGGAGGGTGTCGCCCGGACCGAGATGCAACTCCTGGCGCAAGGGCTTCGGGATCATCACGCGTCCGGCCGTGTCGAGCGTAAGCTTGGTCGTCATATTGGTAATCGGAGTTGGGGAAACCCACTCGCCGATCCAGATCCATGATAACAATATGCAACCGGCGTCCGTGAAATGCGGGCGCGACAAATGCGGGCGCGACGATTGCCAGGGCTGGAACCCTACCCACCTTTCACCAGCTCCAAAAACGCCTTCGCGGCGTGGCTCAAACTCCGCTTGGATGGGCAAACCAGACGGATCTTACGATCGACGGCCAGTTCCTTCACCTTGATCTCGCGGAGCGCGTCCTGCGCCACGTCCTGCTCCACGCACATGTGCGGAAGGAAGGCCACGCCTTCGTTGCGCTGGACCATCAGGCGGATGGTTTCCACCGTCGGCATCTCGACGTCCATATTGAGCGGGACTTTGTGCCGCTGGAACTCCTTGAGCACCACGTCGCGATAAGGTGAAAGAACATAATGCGCGATAAATGTCTCCATGCCCAATTCGTTGATCGACACCTGGCCGCGCGTGGCGAAGCGATGCTGCGGGGAAACGACGAACGCCAGATGATCAGTGTAGATCACCATGGAATTCAGGCGATCGTCCTCAGGGTCGTAACTGATGACGCCGAGTTCGAGATCGCCGTCGATTAACTGCGACGGGATTTTGCTCGAAAGCGACCGGCGCACCTGCACCTTCACCTTGGGATAAAGCCGCCGGTAGCGCTCGATATGGCCGAGCAGATACAGCGACGTGGATTCGTTGGCGCCAACGATCAGGCGGCCGGCCGAGTTGTCGCGCAACTCGGAGAGGGAGTTCTCCAAATCGGCCGCGAGGTTTTCAAAGCGGCGCGCGTAGTCGTAGACAATCCGGCCGGCGTCGGTGAGCAGTAGTTCTTTCCCAGAGCGGTCGATCAGTTTCTCCTGCAAATCCGCTTCCAGCTTCTGGACGGCGAGCGAGATTGCGGGCTGCGTGCGGAGCATTTTTTCTGCGGCGCGGGAGAAGCTTTTCTCCGAAGCGACGGTCAGGAAGACCTTGAGGGGATAGAGTTCCATAAGCGGCCTTTATGCTATGATTGTAACTTATTCTGATCGCTTGAATTATAAATTTGCCAAATCCGGGCGACGCCCCCATAATGAGTAGCGTGAAGCAGCAAGCAGGAGGACACATGGCCAATCGAGTCTACATCTTCGACACCACCCTCCGGGATGGTGAACAATCGCCGGGCTGTAGCATGACCGTACCCGAGAAGCTGCAACTGGCGCGAAAACTGGTGGAATTGGGCGTCGACATCCTCGAAGCCGGGTTCCCGATCGCCTCCGAAGGGGATTTTGAAGCCGTGGACGCGGTGAGCCGTGAGTTCTCCTGGGTGCAAGTGGCGGCGCTAGCGAGGGCGAACAAATTGGACGTGGAGCGGGCGGCGGCATCGCTGAAGCATGCGCGCCGGCCGAGGATTCACACCTTTCTTGCGACGAGTGAAATCCACCTCAAGTATAAGCTGAAGAAATCGCAGGAACAGGTTCTCGAAGAAGCAGTTGCTGCCGTCGAGCTGGCGCGGCAATACACCGACGACGTGGAGTTTTCAGCCGAAGACGCCACGCGAACCGACTGGGACTACCTGGAGCGAGTTTCGCGCGCCGTGGTGGCGGCTGGAGCGCGGACGGTGAATCTGCCGGATACGGTGGGATATTCGGTGCCCGAGGAGTACGGGGCGCTGATTGGACGCATGGTTCGGGCGCTGGGCGATAGTGCGATCGTGAGCGTGCATTGCCACGACGATCTGGGGCTGGCGGTGGCGAATTCGATTGCGGCGGTGCAGGCGGGCGCGCGGCAGATCGAGTGTACGATCAACGGGATTGGCGAGCGGGCGGGTAACGCGGCGCTCGAAGAGATCGTGATGGCGTTCAAGACACGGCCCGACAAGCTGCCGTTTGAAACCAAGATCGTGACCGAGCATATTTACGCGGCTAGCCAACTGTTGTCGCGGACCATCACCTTTGGGCCGCAACCCAATAAAGCAATTGTCGGCGAAAATGCTTTTGCGCACGAAGCGGGCATCCATCAGGATGGAATGCTGAAAGACCGTACGACGTACGAGATTTTCGATCCGAAGAGCGTTGGCGTCCCTGAGAGCAAGCTGGTGCTGGGCAAGCACAGCGGACGGCACGCGCTGCACAAGCGCGCCGAGGATCTCGGGTTCCAGCTTGGCAAAGAGGAACTGGATGTGCTGTACCATCGCTTCACCGCGCTGGCGGATCGCAAGAAGGGCGTGCGCAACGACGAGATCGTCGCGCTGCTGCACGAAGTGGTCGGGGCGAAGGCCGCAGTTAATGGTTAATGCCGAGGTGGGGCGGACGCCCTCGTCCGCGCCGGACCCCAGGTCCGGCTCCGGGAAGCCGACGAGGGCGTCGGCCGCGGTCCGGGGGACCGCCCCACTGTCGGTTAGGACATGCAACTTAATATATTGATACTCCCCGGTGACGGAATCGGTACCGAGGTCACGCGGGAAGCAGTCAAGGTACTGCACAAAGTCGCGAAGAAGTTTCATCACGAGCCGGTGCTCACCGAGGGGCTGATCGGCGGGATTGCCATTCACAAGACGGGCGGTCCCCTGCCCCAGGAGACGATCGATCTGGCGCTGAAAGCCGACGCGACGCTGATGGGCGCGGTTGGTCTGCCGGAATTCGACAACGTGGCGCCGGAGAAACGGCCGGAAAAAGGGTTGCTCGGCATTCGCAAGGCTTTGGGCGTGTATGCGAACCTGCGGCCGGTGCGGTCGTACAAAGCACTGCTCGATTCGTCGCCGCTCAAGAACGAACTAGTGGACGGCACGGACATGATCATCGTGCGCGAGCTGACCGGCGGGATCTATTACGGCACCCCGCGCGGCATTTCGGGCAGTGGCCAAGACGAGCGCGCGGTGAACACGCTCACCTACACGCGCCCTGAGATCGAGCGTGTGTCGCGCATGGCGTTTCATCTGGCGCGGAACCGCCGCAAGAAGGTCACGAGCGTCGATAAATCCAATGTGATCGAGACGTCGCAGCTTTGGCGCAAAGTGATTATCGAAGTGGCCGAAGAGTTTCCCGATGTGACGCTGGAGCATCTGCTAGTGGACACCGCCGCGATGCAACTGGTCTTGAATCCGCGGCGCTTCGACATCCTGGTCACTGAAAATATGTTTGGCGATATTCTCAGCGATGAGGGCGCCGTGCTGGCCGGGTCCATCGGCATGTTACCCTCCGCATCCATAGGCGACAAAAAGCCGTCCGGCGCGTGGGTGGGCTTGTACGAACCGGTACACGGTTCGGCGCCCGACATCGCGGGACAAAGCAAGGCGAATCCGTTTGGCGCGATTGGATCGGTGGCCGCGATGCTGGAATACAGTTTCGGGCTGAAAGAAGAAGCGGCGGCCGTCAATCGCGCGGTGGAGACGGTGCTCAACTCGGGCCGCGTGACGGCGGACTTGAAGCCCACCGGCAAGCCGGCAACAACCTCAGAAGTAGGAGACGCAGTAGCGGAAGCAATATGAGTAATTCAACAAAACCCCGTACGATCATCGAAAAGATCTGGGACAACCATGTGGTTGCGGAACGGCCCGGCGCTCCGCCGCTGCTTTACATCGATTTGCATCTGGTGCATGAGGTGACCTCGCCGCAAGCGTTCGACGGATTGCGTACACGAGGGTTGAAGGTGCGGAGGCCGGATTTGACCATCGCCACCACGGACCATAGCACGCCAACCACGCCGCGCGGACTGCCGATCTTAGATAAGATCGCGGCCACTCAAGTGGAAAAGCTGATACAGAATTGCAAAGACTTCGGCATCCACTGTTATCCGCTCGGGAGCGACAAGCAAGGCATCGTGCACGTGATCGGGCCCGAACTGGGATTGACGCAGCCGGGAATGACTGTGGTCTGCGGCGACAGCCACACGGCCACGCACGGCGCCATGGGCGCGCTGGCGATCGGGATCGGCACCAGCGAAGTGGAGAACGTACTGGCGACGCAATGCCTGCTGTTGAAGAGATCGAAAACCTATCAAGTGCGCGTGGATGGCGCGCTGAAGCCGGGAGTTTCGGCCAAGGATATTATTCTGGCTTTGATCGCGCGGATCGGTATCGGTGGAGGCACGGGCTGCATTTTCGAATATTGCGGCTCGGCCATTCGCTCGCTCTCGATGGAAGAGCGCATGACGGTGTGCAATATGTCGATTGAAGCGGGAGCGCGCGCGGGTCTGGTGGCGCCGGACGACACGACCTATCAATATGTCGCGGGGCGGGAGTATGCACCGAAGGGCGCGGCGTGGGACGAATCGGTGGCGCGGTGGCGGCAATTGCCAACCGATGAGGGCGCGGTGTACGACAAGAGCATCGTGATTGACGCGGCTTCGCTGGAGCCGATGATCACGTTCGGCACCAATCCGGGCATGGGTATTCCGATTCGAGGCGCGGTGCCAAATCCAAGCGACATTACCGATCCTTTGGAGCGCGATTCTTTGGCGCGAGCGCTGGTCTACATGGATCTGCCGGCGGGAAAACCGCTGTTGGGACACGCAATCAACGTGGTGTTTATCGGAAGCTGCACCAATTCGCGCATCTCGGATCTGCGCACGGCGGCGAGTGTTCTTAAGGGCCGCAAGGTGCATCCGGGCGTGCGCGTGCTAGTGGTTCCGGGGTCGCAGCAAGTGAAGGAACAGGCGCAGGCCGAGGGACTGGATCAGATTTTCCGTGACGCGGGCGCCGATTGGCGCGAGGCCGGATGTTCCATGTGCATCGCGATGAACGGCGATCAACTGGAGCCGGGCCAATACAGCGTATCGACCAGCAATCGCAATTTCGAGGGGCGGCAAGGCAAGGGCGCACGGACGTTTCTGGCGAGTCCGATGACGGCGGCGGCGTCGGCAATTGCGGGCGTGGTCAGCGATGTGAGGGAGTTACTGTAATGGAAAAGTTCACGCCTTTTGAAAGCCGGATGGTGGTGATTGCGCGCGATAACATCGACACCGATCAGATTATCCCGGCGCGGTTCTTGAAGACGATTTCGAAGGTCGGGTTGGGCGATCAGCTTTTCTGCGACTGGCGGTACGACGCCGATGGTAAGCCGAAGCCGGATTTCATCCTCAATAAGCCGGAATCGAAAGCTTGTCAGGTGTTGCTGGCGGGCGATAACTTCGGGTGCGGAAGTTCGCGCGAGCACGCACCCTGGGCGCTGACGCAGTATGGTTTTCGAGCGGTGATCAGCACTTCGTTCGCGGATATCTTCAAGGGGAATTCGTTGAAGAATTCGCTGCTGCCGATCGTGGTTCCAGCCGACGTTCACGCGGAGCTACTGAAAAACCCGCAAGCGCCGGTGAAGGTGGATCTGGCGTCTCAGACGCTGACGCTTGGAAGCGGCCGGAGCGTCAAGTTTCCGGTGGACGAATTCGCTAAGCATTGTTTGCTGGAGGGCATTGACGAGCTGGGGTACATGCTGCAGCAGGAACCAGCCATCGCGGCGTTCGAGGCGGCGCATCCGGTGGGAATTGATACGCGGGCGTAACTAAGTCTTCTTGCGAAACGCGGCTCTTTGTACGCGCTTTCCGTGTAGCACTCTCGCGACGACGATCTTCCCAGGCAGGGCGCGGTAATAGATCAGATAATTCCCCATTGGAAACTTCCGCACGTCTCCGGGCGGCAGATCGGGCATGTTGACGCCTGCGCGAGGGCTCGACGCAATCGACGAGAAGGTCTCATAAGACTTCCAAATGAAACCGCTCGCGACGTGGGCGCGGCTTGGCGCGAAATCAGGTAGCGCTTCACCCCCGTGCAGCTTTCTTAAGGGCAGCCAGGCGCTTCTTGCCACGGTGAACGATGTCGCCGAAATAGCGCTGAAGATCTTCCTGGGTGTGAAGCTCGGTGAAGTCTCCGCGTTCGATGGAACGAAGTCCCTCTAGTACCGCTTCCTTCACATTGTCGGGATCTACAATCATAGATTGTTGAGCGACCATCTCTTCCTGCTCCAGTTTCCGGAGAGCCTCCCGCACCACCTCGCTCGCGTTGGAGTACCTGCCACTCTTTACTTTGTCGCGGATAAACTTCGAAAAGTGCGGCGTAATGGAGACGTTAAGCTGGCGAGTGTTGGCTGGCATATGTCAATTCATCATACTTTTTGACACATCGAGTGACGAGTCGGGTGCGGGCGCCACCTGAACATGACACACTGGGTGCATGGCGCGGGGATGGGAAAGCAAAGACGTCGAGTCCCAGGTTGACGCCGCCGAAGAGCGTGCGGCTTTAGCAAAAATGCCCAAGCTTAGTCCCGAAGAAGCGGATCGCAAAGGACAACGGGATAGCCTGGAACTGTCGCGCAAGCGGGTGCTGCACGATATTGAGACGTCGACCAATCCGCGCTACCGCGCTACGCTCGAAGCCGCGTTGAAGCATCTGGACGATAAGATCGCGGCGCTAGCATGATGCGGTCCGTCCTCTGGCTCGCGATTGCCTTCCCGCTTATGGCGCAACAATTTCACATCGACCACGTCACGGTGGCAGGCAAGAACGTCAAGGCCATGACTGAAGCGTTGCGCAGCGTCGCCGGAATCACGGCCGAATATGGCGGGCCGCATTCCAATCACGCCACCGAAATGGCGCTGGCGAGCTTTCCGGACGGGTCGTATCTGGAGCTGATCGCGATTCAGCCGAAGGCCGATCCCGCCGCTTTAGCCGCGCATTATTGGCACAAATTCATGGAGGCCGACGCCGGTCCGTGCGCCTGGGCCATTCGATCGGCGGATTTCTCGGCCGAAGTCGAGCGGCTGCGCAAAGCCGGTGTGTCCGTGACAGACCCGCGTAGGGCCGGCCGTCAACGCCCGGATGGAGTCGATCTCGACTGGGAGACCGCGCAGATCGGACCGACCAATGGCGGGTTCTTCCCGTTCTTGATTCACGATTTCACGCCGCGTGACAATCGTGCGTTTCCCACCGGCAAGCCAACGACGGCCAAATTCACCGGCATTGCGAAAGTCGTGATCGCTGTTCGGGATCTCGGCGTCGCGAGCGCGCAATACCGGCAGGCTTATGGACTGCCCGCACCCCAGCTACAAGATGACGAGGCATTTGGCGCGAGGCTCGCGTGGTTTCCAGACACTCCCGTGGTGCTGGCAGCCCCTCTAACTTCCGAGTCGTGGCTCCGGGCTCGGCTGCAACAGTTCGGCGAAGCACCGTGCGCCTTCATCCTGGGCGTGAAATCTATCGCATCGAACATGGCGCCGTCAAAATGGTTTGGCACGCGGGTATTTTGGGCATCCGCGCTCGGCTGGCATCTCGGCTTCGAACCAAAATGAAGCTGTTCGCCCTGCTGCTGGCGCTAGCGCTCTCGGCTTCGGCGCAAATCCAAATCGATCCCGCCATCGCGGCTGAGATCGCGAAAATCAAAGCCATCGACAATCGCGCGCATCCGGTGCTGCCCGCCGCCGGCGACACCGGCTACGACGCGCTGCCGGTGGAACACATGGAAGCCTTCACCGAACCAGTCCGAACCCGCGCCGGATCGCCATTCGCCGCCGACGGTCCCGCATTGAACAGAAGCGCGCGGACTACCCGGGTTGGGTGCTCGATCGATTGAAGATCGAGACCATGCTGGCGAACCGCATCGCAATGGGGCCGGGCGTCGCGCCGCCGCGATTCCTGTGGGTTCCTTTTGAAGACGCCTGATGTATCCGCTCGATAATCGCAGACTGGCCGCGAAGAATTCAGACCGCAAAGCGTTCTTCGGCGATGAGGAGCAAGTGCTTCGGCAGTATCTGAAGGAATGCGGCTACACGAAATCGCCCGCCACGCTTGGCGAATATTTGCAGAAGGAGTGGACGCGACGCTCGATCGCCACAAGCGCGGGGGCGCTGTCGCGGTGAAGTTCGAGGCGGCGTATCCTCGCTCACTCGATTTCGACGATGTTCCACGCGCCGAGGCCGATGCCGTCTACCGTCGTGGCCGCAACGGGCCGATTCCCGACGCCGATTACAAGAAGCTGCAGGATTACGTCTTCCGCCACATCGCCGCCCAGGCCGGGCGGCTGGGGATGGCGGTCCACCTGCATGTGGCCTGGGGTCCTGGCGGCTATTTCCACGTCGCGGGGACGAATCCGTTGCTGCTTGAATCGGTGGTCAACGATCCCCGTCTCCGCCAGACCAATTTCGTGCTGCTACATGGCGGCTGGCCGTTTACTCGCGCGATCACGGCGCTGCTATCCAAACCGAATGTGTACGGCGATTTCTCGGCGCAAACCTATACGAATTATCCTCGCGCGGTGGCCGGGGTGCTTCGCGAATGGTTGGAATTTGCTCCTGAAAAGGTTTTGTTTGCGACCGACGCCTATCCTTATTCCGAGCAGATCGGCTGGGAAGAGGCCGGCTGGATTGCAAACCAAACGGGCCGCGAGGCGCTTGGATTGGCGCTCACGGAAATGTTGAATGACAGCGAAATCGGCCGAAACCGCGCTTTCGAGCTTGCGCACATGGTCCTACACGATAATGCTGCGAAGCTATACGGCTTGAGGTAGGCTTGCTATCCTATGGGTGACGGACTTCCTCCGCACCTTCACCCGTGAAAATTGGTTTTGTAAGTCTCGGATGCCCTAAGAACCTCGTGGATACAGAGGTGATGATGGGACATTTGGCGGAACGTGGGCATCAGCTGACGCCCGAGCCCGGCGACGCCGAAGTGCTCGTCGTCAATACTTGCAGCTTTATCGATCCGGCCAAACAGGAATCCATCGACACGATTTTGGAGATGGCCCAATACAAGAAAACGGGCAGCGCGCGGAAGCTGATCGTGGCGGGATGCATGGTGGAACGGTATCGCGATCAGATTCGCGATCAACTTCCCGAAGTGGACGCGCTGGTTGGTACGAATGAACTGGCGAAGATCGTGGCGGTGTGCGAAGGTCTTGAGCCGGACGCCAAAGTGTTCGAGCCGTATCTGTACCACGACCTGACGCCGCGCGTGCTGGCCACCGCCAGCCACTTCGCGTACATCAAAATCGCCGAGGGCTGCGACCATCCCTGCTCCTTTTGCGTGATCCCGCAATATCGCGGGAAATTTCGCAGCCGCCGGTTTGAATCGGTGATCGTGGAAGCCACGCGCCTGTTCGCGAGCGGAGTTCGCGAGATCAATCTGATCGGCCAGGATACGACGTCATACGGCGAAGACCTGGGGATCAAGGACGGGCTGGCGAATTTGATGGCGCGGCTAGCGCAGATCGAGACTGAGCGGCAGAAGTGGATACGGTTTCTGTATTGTTATCCCAACCGGATCACGCAAAAGCTGCTCGACACCATCGCCGAGCATCCCGCCCTGGTGAAATATATCGACATGCCGCTGCAGCATGCCAGTTCGAACGTGCTGAAGCGCATGAAGCGCGGATCGCATGGCGATTTTTTCCTGAAGCTTTTGGAGCGCATTCGCGCCACCATTCCGGGCGTTGCAATTCGAACCAGCATGATCGTGGGTTTCCCCGGCGAGACCGAGGCGGATTTCGAGATCCTGTGCGATTTCGTCAAAGCCGCGCAGCTCGACCGGTTGGGTGTGTTCTCGTACTCGGACGAAGACTCGAGCGCGAGCTTCCATCTGGACGCTAAGGTGGATGGCCGCACGATCCATAATCGAAAGCAGAAGTTGATGGCTCTGCAGCGCCGCATCTCGAAAGCGCGCAACCGGAAGTTGATCGGCCGTGAAGTGGATGTTCTGATCGAAGGGCCGTCGGCCGACACCGATTTGTTGTGGCAGGCGCGCATGTCCACGCAGGCGCCGGAAATCGACGGATTCTGCCTGGTAAACGATTTTGCAGGCGCTCCGCCGCGGCGTGGCGAGATCCGCCGAATGCGAATTACCGAGGCGCATGACTACGACTTGATCGGCGCATTGGATGTGGCCTCTGAAGCAGCCGCGCCGATTACGGCGGCCAATGCTTTCCCCATCCTGGCCGCGACCCACTAGCTGGTATGTTGAAGTGTCCCATCTGCAAAAAGGAAGTTTTTTCCGATTCCCCGTTTTTCCCCTTCTGTAGCGAGCGCTGCAAGATCATCGATCTCGGCAATTGGGCCAGCGAAAAATACGTCGTCTCAACGCCGGCGCAGCCCGAGGACCTGGAGAGCGAAGGCCACGAGTAAAGTAAAGCCTTCCGGGGCGTTTCTCATCGCGACTTGGTTCGGTTGCGGCTATGCGCCCGTGGCGCCTGGCACCGCCGGGTCGCTGGCGGCATTGATCATCGCGATTGCATTGCATTATTTCATTGGCTACAGTGCAATGTATGAGCGTGGCGCGCTGCTGCTTCTGACGGCATTTCTTCTTGTGCCCGGAATCTGGTCGGCCGGCGTGGTGGCGAGGGAAACGAACACCACCGATCCGCAGATTGTGGTGGTGGACGAAGTAATCGGGCAGTGGATTACGTTGGCAGGCGCGTCGACATTCAACTGGAAAACATGCCTCGCCGCGTTCGTGCTGTTCCGGTTGCTCGACATGTGGAAGCCCGCGCCGGCGCGGCAACTCGAAAGTTTACCGGGCGGGTGGGGCATCGTCGCCGACGACGTGATGGCGGGGCTTTACGGCGCGCTTGCTATATTCGTATTAGATCGTTTTCATCTCTTCTCTTATGCCTTCTAAAAAGGACTCGAACGGCCGTCCGCAGATTTCTACCGTGACTCCGGAGGCGGCTATACCGGGTGGCGAGTTTCAGATCCGCGGCGCAGGTCTGGCGAAATCGGACCGCCCGCGCGTCACCATCGGCGATATGGAAGCGCCCATCGTGATCGGGTCCGACTCCTGCGTGATCGTGCGCGTGCCGGAAGGCGCGTCGGCTGGTGAACTGGTAGTCGCGAATGGAGCGCTGAGCAGCCAGGCATGGACCTGCGACATCGGAATCCAGATCGCCGAGAACCTGTATCCAGTCGGGAACCCTGCGGTGGATTCTTTCGGCAACATCTATGTGACGTTTAGCGGTTCGCGCGGGCAGAAGACTCCGGTGTCGGTCTACAAGATCGATCCGAACTATAACTCGAAGCCATTCGCGAGCGAGATCATGAATGCCACCGGACTCGCATTCGACAAGGCCGGCACGCTGTACATCTCAAGCCGCTACGACGGCGTCATCTATCAGGCCACATCAGCCGGCAGCGTGTCGATCTATGTGGAAGGGATGGGTGTCGCAACAGGCATCGCGTTCGATCCCGACGAAAACCTCTACGTCGGCGACCGCAGCGGCACGGTGTTCAAAATCAGCCGCACGCGCCAGATTTACGTTTTCGCCACGCTGGAGCCTTCCATCGCCGCGTACCATTTTGCGTTTGGAAACGACGGCTACTTGTACGTCGCTGGACCAACCACCTCGAGTTTCGATTCGGTAAATCGAATTTCGCCGGCGGGTGAAGTGGAGACGTACTATCGCGGCGTGGGCCGTCCACAAGGCCTGGCTTTCGACGCCGACGGGCGATTATATGTGGCGGCGTCGCTGGGCGGCCGGCGAGGAGTGATTCGGTTCGATCACGACCGGAATCCGGAGTTGTTTCTCTCCGGCCCTGGAATTGTCGGCTTGGCTTTTACGCCCTCGCGCGCGATGGCGGTGTGCACCAACAACGCGTTGTACCGCGTGGACGTGGGAATCGCGGGCAGACCTCTTCCCTGATGCCGGACGCGGAGATCATCGCCGTTGGTTCGGAATTGCTGACGCCGCAAAGGCTCGACACCAACTCGCTGTATCTCACCGATCAGCTCAATGCTTTGGGCGTTGAGGTGGTTCGCAAAACCGTGGTTGGCGACGAGCGCGAGCGGCTGACCGATAGCATCCTGGGCGCGGCGGCGCGATCGCAGATTGTAGTGCTCACCGGCGGCTTGGGGCCTACCGAAGACGATTTGACGCGCGATGCGGTAGCCGGCGCTCTCGGCCGGACGCTGGTTTTTCAGCAGGATATTTGCGATCGCATTGAGGCCCGTATCCGCGCGTTCGGCCGCAAAATGGCCGAGATCAATCGCCGCCAGGCATTTGTCATCGAAGGCGCCGAGGTGTTGCCCAACGAGCGTGGCACCGCGCCGGGCCAATGGATCGCGAACGACGGCGTTGTCTTCATGCTGCTGCCCGGTCCGCCGATGGAAATGAAGCCCATGTTCGAAGGGCATTGTTTGCCCCGGCTCCAAAAGCTTCTGCCGCCGCAAGTGATTCGGACGCGCTGGCTGCGCACCGTGGGGATGGGCGAATCCGACCTGGATCAATTGATTTCCCCGGTGTACAAGCGCTACGCGAATCTGTCGACTACAATCCTGGCCGTGTCGGGCGAAATCCACATCCATCTTCGCGCTCGCTGCGCGTCGGCGCAAGAGGCCGAAACGTTGGTGGCGCAGGCCAGTGCCGAGATTGAGCCGCTGCTGGGCGATCGCGTGTATTCCTGTAACGGCGATTCGCTCGAAAAGGTAGTTGGCGATCTGCTGCGGGCGCGGCATGCGTCGTTGAGCGTGGCCGAAAGCGCCACCAGCGGGCTGCTGGGCGGAAGAATTACGGCGGTCCCTTCGGCGTCGGATTACTTTCGGGGCGGCTTCATCGCTTACTCGGATGAGATGAAAATTCGGCTCCTGAATGTGCCGGCGGAACTGATCGCGGAGCACAGCGCGGTGAGCGAGCCGGTGGCCAAGACGATGGCGGAAGGCGCTCGGGCCGGAACAGGATCGGACTATGCGTTATCCATCACCGGCTATGCGGGACCGGATGGCGCGCAAGTCGGCCTGGTGTTTATCGGCCTGGCGTCGCCCGATGGCGCGACGGTCCGGCGCGTACAGTGGCCGGCCGATCGCGAGCGCGTGCGCGCCTTCTCAACGAACATCGCACTTGACATGCTGCGGCGAAAGCTGCTGGGCGTACCGCAGACTTAAGCCAGCCATGCCGTTCCAAGTTTTCGAAGCGCAAGCCGGCAGCATTCTAAGCGCGACCACTGGCTTTATTGCGGAAGCGGGGTTCACGCATTCCCTGACTCCGGCGCGTAATTGCACGTTTGGGTGCAGCTACTGCTACGTTCCCAGCATGCGCATTTATGGCGGGCTGAAGCAGGAAGACTGGCTCCATTGGGGACAATTCACAACGTTCAAGAGCAACGCACCGGAATTGCTGCGCCGGCGGTTGCGCGGGGACCAAATAATCTACTGCTCGCCCCTGGTTGATCCATACCAGCCCGCCGAGGAGACTGAGCTCATGATGCCGCGCATCTTGGACGAGCTATTGTTGCGTCCACCGAAGGTCTTCGTGATTCAGACCCGCGGTCCGCTGATTGTGCGCGATCTGGCGCGACTGGTTCGGTTGCATCGGCGGACCACCTTGCGCGTGAGTTTTTCGATCACAACAAATCGGGAGTCTGTGCGCAAGATATATGAGCCGCATTGTGCGACGATCGATTGCCGATTGAAGGCGATCCAAGAATTGCGGCGGGCTGGGATCACAACCTTTGCGACGCTCGCGCCGATACTGCCATGCGATCCCGAGGAACTGGCGGGAATTGCGCTCGAGGCGACGGATCGGGACATCATTGGCGATCCGTTGCATGTCCGTTCGGTGAAGCCGCGCGGCGCAACCACGCGCGAGGCGACGTTTGCCATCGGCGACAGGCATGGATTTTCGGAGTGGCTGGATCCCAAGTTCCAAAATGAGGTAGTCGAACGCATTGGACGTGCTGTGCGACGCGCCGGGCGAAGATTTGCGACGGGGACGGAGGGATTCGGATGGCTGGCTCAGTAGTTTTAGAACGCCTCGGCATTCGATCCGTTGATTCGAGCAGTGCGTCGATTGCGTCGCTGAATCCCGCCGACGGGAGCGAACTGGGGCGAGTCCGGCTCGCCTCCACCGAAGATTACGAACGCACGATCTCGAAGAGCATCGAGGTATTCCAACGGTGGCGCATGTTCCCCGCCCCCAAGCGCGGCCAAATCGTGCGCGAGATCGGCGACGAACTGCGACGGTTCAAAGACGATCTTGGCACGCTAGTGACGCTCGAAATGGGCAAGATCCTGGCCGAAGGCAAAGGCGAAGTGCAGGAGATGATCGACATCGCGGACTTCGCGGTGGGACTTTCGCGGCAACTCTACGGACTCACCATCGCGAGCGAGCGTCCCGAACATCGCATGCTGGAGCAGTGGCATCCGCTCGGCGTGGTGGGTGTGATCTCGGCCTTCAACTTTCCGGTTGCAGTTTGGTCCTGGAACGCCTTGCTCGCCGCCGTGTGTGGCGATTGCGTGATCTGGAAGCCGTCGCTCAAGACGCCATTGACCGCGCTCGCCGTTCAAAACATCTGCGATCGCGTGCTCGCTCGTCACGGCTGGTCCGGCGTCCTTCAACTGATTATCGGAGACGACGCCACCATCGGCGAGCGCCTGACCGCGGATCGGCGGATTCCATTGATCAGCGCTACCGGGTCCACTCGCATGGGCCGCGTCGTGGCCGAAACGGTGGCCCGGCGTCTCGGCCGCACGCTGCTCGAACTGGGCGGCAACAATGGCGTCCTCGTGATGAACGACGCCAATCTCGATCTGGCCCTGCGCGCGGTGCTATTTGGCGCGGTGGGCACGGCGGGCCAGCGCTGCACCAGTATCAGGCGCCTGTTTCTGCAGCGCGGGATCGCCCAAGAGATGACGCGCAAATTGAAGGGCGCGTATGATGGCATTCGCATCGGAGATCCGATGGATGAAAAGACGCTGATGGGTCCGCTGATCGATCGGCAGGCAGTGGAAGCAATGCGGGCGGCTCTGGCGCGAATCCAGGCCGAGGGTGGCGAAATCATTTTCGGCGGAGAAGAATTGGGTGGCTGCTATGTGAAGCCGGCGCTCGTGAAAGCGCGCGCGGATATGCCGATCGTGCAGGAAGAAGTCTTCGCGCCAATTCTTTATCTGATCGAATTCGACGCGCTGGAGGAAGCTATCCAATGGCACAACGCGGTTCCGCAAGGGCTCTCTTCCGCCATGTTCACCGGCAACCTCATCTCGGCTGAAACATTCTTGAGCGCGCGTGGCAGCGATTGCGGGATTGCGAATATCAACATCGGCACCAGCGGCGCGGAAATCGGCGGCGCATTCGGGGGCGAGAAAGACACGGGCGGGGGCCGCGAATCCGGCAGCGACGCTTGGAAAGCTTACATGCGGCGGCAGACCGTGACGACGAACTGGTCGCAGGAACTGCCCCTGGCGCAGGGAATCGAATTCGATGTTTGACCATCGCCCAGTGTTGCTGGTGCTGTTTGCAAGCCTACTCAGCGCGCAAACTCCGCTCGAAAATAGCGGCAAGCCCATGCTCGTGTTGTACGAATGCACGACGGCGGACACGCAAGCGGCAGGGTTGGGCTGCTCGGAAGAGGATCCCTGCCCGGTCTATATCGAGCTCGCGAACGTAGAGGCCGTGGGCAGTAAGCTCTTCGTCACCGGAAATATTCACACGCCCATGGCGACGCTGTACTCCGTCTTGCTCGCGTCGGATGACAGCGGAAATACCTGGACCGAACCGCATCCCCGCCTGCGCTCGTCGGGGCTGGATCAAATTCAGTTTGTCGATTTTCAAAACGGCTGGATCTCCGGCGCCAACTTGACCAGTGCGCCACGCGATCCGTTTCTATTGATCACCACCGACGGCGGCAAGACCTGGCGCGAGCGTCCGATCTTTGAGGAAACCCGCGTTGCCGCGATCGAGAGTTTTTGGTTTGATAGCGCCGCAAACGGAACGCTATTGATCGATGCGCGCCTGGACGACGGTAACCGCGAATTGTACGAAACCCGCACCGGCGGTGAGAGCTGGGCGATCCGACAGACCTCCGCCGATCCGATCCGGCTGCCCAAGGAGAAGCAGGTTAGCGCATCAGGCTGGCGAGTGCGAACCGACGCCGCCACGCACAGCTACGTTATTGAAAAGTCCGAGAATAATCGCTGGCAAAAGGTGGCTAGTTTTCTGGTGAATATCGCGAGTTGCAAAGAATGAAGAAGACCGACCCAATTGAATTGGAGCTCTTCCGGCATCTGCTGGTCTCTATCGCCGAAGAGATGGGCGCGGTGCTGCGCAAAACTTCTTTTTCGGCGAATATCAAAGAACGCCGTGACTATTCGTGCGCGGTATACGACGCCGATGGCGAAACGGTGGCGATGGGCGATCACATGCCCGTACACCTGGGCGCGATGCCGCTTTCAGTGCAACACGCCACGCAGGCGTTCGCCCTGGGGCCAGGCGACGTCGCAATTCTGAACGACCCTTTCCGCGGCGGCACGCACCTTCCCGATATCACCGCAGTCTCGGGCGTGTTCCTGAAGGGGAGCCGCAAACCTGCGTTTTATGTAGCGAACCGCGCGCATCACGCCGACGTGGGAGGCATGAGCCCAGGATCGATGCCGCTGGCGCGCGAAATCTATCAGGAAGGCCTACGAATTCCACCTGTGCTGCTGGTGCGCGGCGGCCGCATCGATCGCGTGCTGCTGGACTTGATCCTGGCCAACGTGCGAACTCCGGTGGAGCGCGAGGGCGATCTTCTCGCTCAGTGCATGGCGATCAAACGCGGCGAGCAACGCTTGCTCGAGTTAACGGCGAAGTATGGGATGCCAACCTTGCGTCGCAACATGAGGGCGCTCAAGGATTACAGCGAGCGCATGATGCGGGCGGCCATTCGGCGGCTTCCATCCGGAACGTACCGCGCCGAAGACTATCTCGACAACGATGGCGTCACCGGCACGCCGGTCAAGATCGCGGCGACGGTGACCATTCATTCCGATCGCGCTACGATCGACTTCACCGGTTCCGATCCCCAAGTGGAAGGCTCGGTAAACGCAAATTATGCGGTTGCGGTTTCAGCCACCACGTATGTGTTTCGTTGCCTGGTGCGCGAAGATATTCCCTACACCGCGGGCGTAACGCGGCCTTTGGAAGTGATTGCTCCAAGCGGCCTGGTGGTTAGCGCGCAGCCGCCGGCCGCGATGGCCGCGGGAAATGTGGAAACATCGCAGCGCATCACCGACGTAATTCTCGCAGCGCTGGCGAAAGCCGCACCAGCGCTGATTCCCGCCGCAAGCTCGGGAACCATGAACAACCTGACCTTCGGCGGATGGGATCGCGTCCGTGGGCGCGCCTTCGCTTACTACGAAACCATCGCCGGCGGCATGGGCGCATCGGCGGCATCGGATGGCGCGAGCGCTACGCACACCCACATGACCAATAGCTGGAACACGCCGGTGGAAGCGTTCGAGCATTTGTATCCGCTGCGCATTCGCAGCTATCGTATTCGCTCGGGATCGGGCGGCGGCGGAAAGCACCGCGGGGGAGATGGAATCGTGCGGGAGTATGAATTTCTAGCCAGAGCGGACGTGACCATTTTGTCGGATCGCCGCGAGCGCGGCCCATATGGGCTATTGGGCGGCAAGCCTGGAGCGCGCGGAAGAAACTCGCTGTTGCACGGCAAACGCACTGTCGCAATCGCAGGCAAAGCGCGCTTTGAGGTGGAACCTGGGGATGTACTGCGCATTGAATCGCCTGGAGGCGGCGGATACGGTAAGCCATCCTGAACCACTGCGGCACGTCGCCATGCGGCAAACCTGGCGCCGCCTGACATTCCTCCACTGGCCCTTTGGCCCCGATCCGATCCGCAGCCTCGTTCCGGCGGGGCTTGAGTTGGACACCTTCGATAACGCAGCTTGGGTGGGGCTGGTTCCGTTTGAAATATACGATTGCCCGGGCATTCCTCATTTCCCCGAAACAAATCTGCGCACGTATGTCGTTGGACCCGACGGCAGCCGCGCGGTTTGGTTCTTCTCGTTGGAAGCGGCACGCCTCGCAGCGGTACTGGGCGCGCGCATTGGATACCACTTGCCTTATTTCTGGGCGGAGATGCACGTCACATCGAAGGATGGCGTGATTCACTACCGGAGCCGGCGGCATTGGCCGCATAGCTCCGGCGCGACGACTGACATCGCGATTCAACCGGGCGAGCTCTACGGCTCGGGCGATCTGACTGACCGCGATCATTTCCTAACCGCCCGTTATCGCCTTTACTCGACCTTCCGAGGACAGCTTCGGCACGCCGACATCGAGCATCCTCCCTGGCCGCTGGCTCGTGCGAATGTGATCCACCTGCGGCAAACGCTGTTCGATGCAGCCCGGCTTCCCGCGCCTCAGGGCATGCCGCTGGTTCACCACGCCGCCGAACTCGCTGTGAAGATCGGCCCGCCCGAACTACACTGAAGTTTCATGGCCAAGTTCAAATCCGCCGGCACCAAGAAGACAACGGAGAAAGTAAAGTCGGCGCGGGCCGCCATCCCGTGCCTGGTTATCGTGGCATTAGGGATCGCGCTGATGTGCCTGCTCTTCTATTTTTCCCTGCAATCCGGAATTACTCAATGAGAACCGATCATCGGCGCGCCGACCAAATGCGTCCCGTACGCATCGCAACAAACTACCTGATGACCGCGGAGGGTTCGGCGCTAATCGAGGTGGGACACACCCGCGTGTTGTGCGCCGCTTCGGTGGAGGAATCGGTACCGCAGTTTCTGCGCGGTAAGGGGCGTGGTTGGGTGACGGCCGAGTATTCTATGCTGCCGCGCGCCACCGCAACGCGAACGCCGCGTGAAGTCGCCAAGGGCCGCCAGTCCGGACGCACGCTCGAGATCCAACGCCTGATCGGCCGTTCCTTGCGATCGGTCGTAGACGCCGCCTCGCTCGGAGACCGCACCGTGGTGGTGGATTGCGACGTGCTACAGGCCGACGGCGGTACGCGCACGGCATCCATCACCGGCGCCTATGTCGCCCTGGTCCTGGCGCTCCAGAAGCTGGTGAAGGTCGGCACGCTGAAATCGCTTCCGATCACTCAGCCGGTCGCAGCCACCAGCGTTGGGATCCTGCGCGGGGAGCCGCTGCTCGACTTGTGTTACGAAGAGGACTCTTCGGCTGAAGTGGACATGAACCTGGTGATGACCGGTTCCGGCCGCTTTGTCGAACTGCAAGCCACGGCCGAGAAAACACCGTTCGATGACGAGCAATTAGAGCAAATGGTGGGACTGGCGCGGCGCGGCATCGCGGAGCTGTTCGAAATCCAGAAGGCGGCTCTCGAGGCGTGAAGCTGTATTGCGCGACCAGCAACCGAGGCAAGCTCCGCGAGTTTCAAATGGCGCTGCAGGATTCCATGCAGGTGCAAGCGCTGCCGGACCTCGCGTCGATCGCGCCTCCTGAAGAGAGCGGCCTTACGTTTGAGGAGAACGCCGCACAAAAGGCGCTGTATTATTCGAAGTTTTGCGATGGATATTTGTTCGTGGATGACTCGGGTCTTGAGGTGGATGCGCTGCAGGGCGCTCCCGGCGTATACTCGGCGCGCTTTGCCGGTCCGAACGCCACCGACGCGGCGAACAATGAACTACTACTGGATCGGATGCACGGCGTCGCTCATCGCGCGGCGCGGTTCGTGTGCGTGGTGGCGCTGGCGGAGTCGGACCGTTTGGTGCGCACCTTTCGCGGCGAGGTACCAGGCGAGTTGCTCGAAGCGCCTCGGGGCGCCAACGGCTTCGGATACGATCCGCTATTCTATTACGCACCCTTCGTGTGCAGTTTTGGAGAAGCTCCGCTGGAGCGTAAGATGCAGGTAAGCCATCGCGCCCAAGCCCTTCGTGAGATGAAGGGTTATCTGGACGGCATGGCAACCGCGGGAGGAATGAAATGAAACGAAGCACGGACCGATTCTTGACAACCCATGTCGGCAGCATGATTCGGCCGCCGAAGATCACGGAATACGTGGAGGCGCTGGCTGCCAAACAGACCATCGATCAGGCGGCTTTTGAAAAGGAGCTGCGCGCGAGCGTTACCGAGGTGGTCCATCGCCAGGTGGAAGCCGGCGTAGACATGGTCAGCGACGGGGAGTTCAGCAAGACCAACTGGCTGGCCTATTTTCAGCATCGATGCTCGGGTTTTGAAACTCGCATGCAGCCGCTCCGCAGCCCCAGTTTTGTGGGCGCGGAACACGAGGGCCGTTTCGCCGAATTCTACGATCAATCCATGCCTTGGTTCCAGCGCGGGAAGCCTTTTCCACACTTGGTCTGCGTCGGTCCGGTGAAATACAACGAGTCCGGGCGGGCAGCGATCGAGAGGGACATTGCGAATCTGAAACACGCGCTGGAAGGTGTTCGGGTGGAGGAGGCGTTTCTGCCCGTGATAGCGCCCTGCAGCTTGGGCGTAGCTTACTGGAACGAATACTACAAGTCCGACGAGGAATTTCTATTTGCGGTGGCCGATGCGCTGCACGAAGAATACAAGGCCATCACCGACGCGGGATTGGTGGTGCAGGTCGACGACGCGATCCTGACGAATCTATACGATCAAGTGCGCGCCGACGGAAAAGATTATCGCCGCTGGGTTGCGATGAACATCGAAGCGCTGAATCACGGTCTACGTGGTATTCCTGAGGACCGCGTGCGCTATCACCTGTGCTGGGGCAGTTGGCCGGGCCCGCACACCAGCGACGTGCCGCTGCGCGAGATCGTCGACCTGGTGCTGAAGATCGACGCGCAGGCGTATTCGATTGAAGCGGCGAATCCACGGCATGAGCATGAATGGCTGGTCTGGAAAGACGTAAAGCTTCCCGAAGGAAAGATCCTGATGCCGGGAGTGGTCAGCCACGCCATCAGCCACGTGGAACATCCCCAACTGATCGCGCAGCGCATCACGCGTTTTGCCAACCTTCTGGGCCGGGAAAATATAATTGCGAGCACCGATTGTGGATTTGCGCAGGCATCCAGAATCGCGCGGCAGCATCCCAGCATCGTGTGGGCCAAGTTGGAAGCGCTGGCGGAAGGAGCGCGCATAGCCTGGTCGGAAAAAGTCTTGGTCTGAAAGAAGCTTGGCGCGAAAAGTGGGCGTCCGGAGCTTGCGGGGGTTAACCTAAGGCAGGAGGACACAACGATGAACGACACAGATCCACTTCTAGCGGCAGTGGAAGCAGACGAACACCGCGAGATAGGCGGGGTACAGGTGGATGTAGCGCGCACCGGCGCCTGTCGGGTCAAGCGCCTGATCTATCCACCAGGATTTCATTGGGCCAAGCATTTGAGCGAATTGATGGGCAGC
>Ga0182024_10002761_pt1 | contig 43095 bp, 34 predicted proteins | sample P32metaG_FD_120480 | JGI IMG/M metagenome (GOLD analysis project Ga0182024, IMG submission 120480) | Permafrost microbial communities from Stordalen Mire, Sweden - P3-2 metaG (Illumina Assembly) | ecosystem: Environmental > Terrestrial > Soil > Wetlands > Permafrost | place: Sweden: Stordalen... | reverse complement strand
TGCCGTCTTTCAGTCACCCGCGACCATTGGCGCCGGGAGTGTGGGCGGCAGTGGCGGCGGGAGCGGGGGCGCGGGCGCGGCGAGGGGTGGCGCCGGCGGTGGCGCGAGGTCGAATGCGGCGCGTGCAGTGGCCAACCCCGTGAGCAGCGTCACCCGCTGGCGCATCATGCCGTCACGCGACCTCGAACGCTCGACCGACGACGGGCAGACGTGGGAACCCGTGGCAGTCGACCCGCCGTCGCTCTTGACGAACGGCGCGGCGCCATCGCGACTCGTCTGCTGGCTCGTCGGCCGAGCCGGCGTCGTGCTGGTGACGACCGACGCGAGTCATTTCATGCGCCTCGCCTTCCCAGAGGCGATCGACCTGTCGACCGTCCACGCCGTCGACGCCCTGAACGCCACGGTGACGACCTCTGACGGACGCTCCTTCGAGACGATCGACGGGGGCAAGACGTGGAGTGAGAAGCAGGTTCCCAAGGCTTAGCGCTCTTACGCCGCGCGAAAACGACTTACGTCCGGCGAAAACCTAGACACGCGCGACCGCCCGAAAACGGGGCCGCCATGGCGGGCCCGTGTGGCTTGCGGCTTGCAGCCTGGGAGAGCGGAGGTAATACCCATGCGGATGCTTTACCGGCCAGCCCTGCTGGTCGCGGTGATTGGAATGCTGGCCTCGTGCGGCAGTAGCCCATCGACCACTCCCTCGACCACACCGTCGTCGTCGAATCCCAACGCCGCGTTGGCGAATGTCAACGTGCCGAATTCACAGGGCTATGGCACGTCATCGTTCGTGCCCGGCGCCGTCACGATTCCCGCCGGCGGCACCGTGGCGTGGACCAGCAGCGACACCATCGAGCACCATCCGACGGCCGATGACGGTTCCTGGAACGATGACCTGCCGGCGGGAGGAAGCGCCAGTCAGATGTTCGCCACCGCCGGCACGTACTCGTATCACTGCTCGATTCACCCGTCGATGACCGGTACGATCACGGTGACCGGTTCGACCACGGCGAAGTAAGTTCGCGCGTCGGCGCCGCGATCGGGACGCGGCGCCGAACGCTGGGCCTGAGGTATCGTATGGGCGTGTTGTCGACCGACGCGCCGCGACGGCGCGCCCTGGATCGCCGCATCGCCTGGCAGGTCGCCTTCGGGGCGCTGGCGATTCGCGTCGTATCCACCCTCCTCGGCTTCATCGTCAACCTGACGTTTCCCCTCGACCGGCAGCCGGACACGGTGTTCCCTACGCCCAGTCCGTTCTGGGATGTTTTCGTGCACTGGGACAGCGGTTGGTACGAGGGCATCGCGCGTCACGGGTATCAGTTCTTCGTAGACAGCCGATGCAACGTCGGTTTCTTTCCGGTGTATCCACTGCTGATGCGCTACGTGGGCCGCCTGTTCGGGACCTACCACGCCGCGTACTATTTCGGCGGCATCATCGTGTCGTGGCTATCGTTCATCGGCGCGATGGTGGCCCTGTACTATCTCGCGCGGCTCGACGTGCCGAGGCGCACGGCGCTGCGGGCCGTGCTTCTCATCGCCGTGTTTCCCTTTTCCTATTTCTTCGGCGAGGTCTACAGCGAAAGCACGTTCCTGCTGTTCGCGGTGATCGGATTCTACGGATTCCGCACGCGGCGCTGGATTCTGGGTGGCCTCGCGGCCTCGGTCGCCATCGCCACGCGCGTGCCGGGCATTCTCATGATGCCGGCGCTCGCCTGGATCGCGTGGAAGCAGGCCGAGCCGAGCCTGCGCGACCGCGGCCTCGCCGTGGCCGGTCTCGTCCTCGCGTTGGGCGGCTTCACGTGGTACTGCGCCTTCATTTACTCCCTCAGCGGTCATCCGTTCGCCTGGGTGGCGACGATCGAGAAGTGGGACTATCATCCTGGCGGCGCCCCGTGGGCGGCGCCAGCGAAAATTCTGTTCAACCTCGCGACGCAGCCCTACGCCTACCTCCAGAGCGGCCCCGCTGCACTCATCGACACCTTGTACGGCGTCACGGGCCTGGTCTTCGTGGGGATGGTGCCCTTCGTGTGGTACCGGCTGGGCGCGGGATACGCGCTCTTCATGCTGTTGAGCTTGTGGCTGCCATGGTCATCCGGCTCGACTGAGGGGATCGGCCGATACTGCTCCGTGCTGTTTCCCGCGTTCATCTGGCTGGCCACGATTCGATCGCGGCCGATCGCCACCGCGCTCGTCGTGCTGTCGGCGCTGCTCTATCCGATCGCGTTCGCCCTCTTCCTCACGAACCACGCGTTGTACTGACGAGCGCGTACAGGGACAAATCGCCGTCGGTCGCGACGAGCCGCAGCGCCGCGCAGTGGTGGACCGCATCGGCCGTCTCGTTGTCGGTCCAATCGCGCAGCGACTTGTCGTGAACGAACACGTGAGTCACGCCCGCCTGGCGCAGCGCGGCGATCGCATCCTCGTTCGGAAAGTGCGCCAGCGCGCGGGCGTGCTCGCCATAACTGGGCGGGATGAAGCCGCTGTAGCCGTTCAGCATCGGCCGCCAGTGCGCCGTGGACTCGATGAGGTACGGCGCGTTGTGAAACACGCGATCGGCCGTGAAGAATGGGAAATAGGCGACGATCGCCTTCGTGCCGGCCAGTTGCGCGTTGATGGGCGAGACCACGTCGGCCGGGACGTACTCGATCGGCGCGGACCAGGCATCGAGGTTTGCCGCAAGCACGACAGCGACCGTGGCAGCCGACAGCCACCGGGCCTGTCGCCATCGGCTGCGCAGGTGTGCCAGGCCAAAACCCGCGAGGATCGCCAGCGAGACGATTCCGAGGTAGCCGAAGCGCGCCGCATTGCGAATGCCCTGGAGCGGCGGCAGCCAGTGATAGAGCGCGGCATAGGCTGGCATGGCGGGGCCGAACGAGAGCGCGACGCCGGCCACGCCGAAGGCGATCGCCATCCGCGCGCGGCCACTCCGCCATGTCCTCGCCGACGCGAGCGCGACAAGTGAGAGCGCGAGGGCGGTGGCGCCCGGAAACAGTCCGGTTGACCCGAACCAGCGCCGGCCCCAGGTGTCGTAGTGCACCCGCGCGGGCGTCGTCAAGTAGTCACGCCAGACGGCCGAGTACTTCGCCACCTCGTCGAGCGACCGGACCTGTCCGAGCGCGCGATAGGGCAGGAGCACCGGCAGGAGGGCGACGAGTCCCACGAGGCTTGCCGCGACCAACAGCGGCAGCACGCTCTTGGCGCGCGAGAGCCAGGTATCGACCCGGACAAGCGAGCCGACGCCGAGCGCGACGAGCGTCAGCATGAGCGCGTAGTAGGACGTCCAGCCCTGCAGAACGACCCACAACGCGAGGAGGGCCGCCTGTCGCGCCGCTCGAGCCCACGACACGCGCTCGTCGAGCACCGCGTCAAGCGCCAGCAGCGCCAGCGGCAGGAACTCGACATGGAGCGCTTGCAAGTGCGGCAGACGCGTCAGCGTGTGCGCGTTGAACGCGAGGATCACGCCGCTGACGATGCCCGCCGCCCAGTCGTCGGTCCAGCGCGCCACGAGGAGGCACCCGGCCCAGCCCGTCAGCGTCAACCCCGCGATTGCGAGGACGTTGTAGACGAGGACCGGCGCCGCGCCGAGCCAGACGAGCGGGGCGCCGAGGGCCGCCGGCACCAGGAGGGGTTCGGAATAGGCGAGCGTGTCCGCATCGGGATAGAAGATGTTGGCGTCGAACAAATGCCGCGGATCGTGCAGAGCCTGGTGCACGTCCCACGCCAGAATCCACTCGTTCAGCACAGTGTCGGCGTTGTCGTTGCGGGACAGGCGTCCGGGCGCCGTCGCGAGCGGCCACGTGTGCGCAATCGCCAGCGCCAGGAAGAGCGCGAGCGTCGACAGACGAAGGCGTGTGACCATGCGTCGTTTCGCACCGATTCTAGTGTGCCGAGTCCTAGATGCGCCGAAGTATTCCGGACCGCGGCGCCCGCTCGGCAAGGCGAGACGGCCAGCGTCGACTCCCCGCCAGCGCGCTACCATATGGTCCACGAGAGGTGGACGTCATGACGCGTGCGGTGGTCCTTCTGATGGCCGGCGTAACCCTCGCGCCGGCAGCGCCGACGCGTGCGGCGACCTTCGACGAGGTCGCCAAGCCAGGCGCGAACTACGACAAGGCGGAGTTTCGGCTCTGGCTCCCGGATGGGGCCGGTCCCGTGCGCGCGCTCGTCGTCCTCGTGCCGGGATCGAACGCCGAGGGTCGCAATATAGTGGACGACCCCTTTTGGCAGGCCTTCGCGGTGAAGCACCGCCTGGGCTTGCTCGGGTGCCACCTGACCGACAAGCCGCACGACCAGTCGTTCATCGAAGAGTACGTGGACGTGGCGAAGGGGTCGGGTCAGGCGCTGCTCGATTCGATCGCGGCCCTCGGCGCCAAGGCCGGTCACCCGGAGATCGCGACGGCGCCGGTGATGCTGTGGGGAATGTCGGCCGGCGGCGAGTTCGACTACGAGTTCGCGGTCTGGAAGCCCGACCGCGTGATCGCGTTCATCGTCAATAAGGGCAACATCTACTACACGGCGCTCGCGCCGGCGGCGACCCGGCGCATTCCGGCGCTCCTCTTCACTAGCGAGAAGGACCTCGATTTCCGCATCAATACCGTGAACGGCATCTTCGCGGTCAATCGCCGCGGCGGCGCGCTCTGGGCCCTGACCGAAGAACCTGGCATCGGCCATGAGGTCGGCCGGTCCAAGGATCTCGGCGCGATGCTCTTCGAGGACGTGCTCGACGCGCGACTGCCCGAGACGCCTGGAGGCGCGCTCAGGCCGCTATCGGAGAAGGACGGCTTCATCGCGGATCCTGCAACGAAGACATACGCGCCGATGGGCGACTCGCGCCCGCCAAACCACACAACGTGCTGGTTGCCGACTGAGCGGCTGGCGAAAGCCTGGCAGGCCGTCGTCACGGGCATGCCCTTCGATCAGTAGACCTGACCCAGCCCTCGGGCCTCATCGACTGGGCCTTCCCACGACCTGCCTGGTCAGCCAAGTGAGGGAGTATCAACAATGTTGCCAGATTGCGCCACAATTGGTCTGAGAGCAGTCAAGAGCGAAGAGGCCAGTCAGAGACAGAGGAGATGTATGCGCAAATACGCGATGATCATGGTCGGAGTAACCGGCATGCTGGCGCTTGCGGCGTGCGGCGGGGCGGTGCCGCCGCGAACGTTGCCCGCGACACTCGACGCGGGTGCGCTGCCGTCGGCCGCACGGCAGGCGCTTGACGCGGTGTGGCCAAACAGCTGGTCGATCGCGTCCATCGGTCCGCAGGTCGTGTCGTGTCTTGCAGGGAAGCCTTCGACGACGATCGTCACGTCCGACTTTGACTCTGACGGCTTGCCCGATATCGCCGCGGCCGTCAAGACGCCGAAAGGCGTCCGGCTCGTTGTCCTCCTTGCCCGGACCAACCACTACGCGCTTTTCGATGTGGATGGACTCGGCGATCAGGGCGCCTCCGCCGGACTGGGCCTCGGGAAGCGTGGCGACGCGTTCACGAAGGCCGCCTCGCTGTTTCAAGACTACTACCCGACCGACACCCTGACGGTCTACACGTGCGCCGGTCCGGTGACGTCCTACCTCTGGGGCGGGCTTGCCTTCTATAAGGTGGCGCTTGCTCCCGGGCCCGGCCCGAGCAGCGGCTCGACACGTTAGCGGGTGCGAGGCCTCCGGACCGTGGCGATCGGTGACTTCGCCGCCCGTCGCAGCACCGCCTCGAGGTCGACCGCCTTCGTCGTGCGGAGCGCCGCCCAACGGTCGCCGACTTCTCGGAAGCGCGCGGTCGCCGTGCGAACGGTAAACGCCCGAGGGTCAAGTCCCGGCGCCACCTCGTCCCACGCGAGCGGCGTTGACACGCCGGCGTACTCGCTCGCGCGAGCGGAATAGGCCGTCGCGAGCGTCTTGCCCAGGATGTTCTGCAGGTAGTCGACATAGACTGTGCCGCGCGGCCGCTTTTTCACCATTCGTTCGACCGTCGCCGCTTTCGGATGCGCGGAGCTGATGATCGTCGCGACGATTTGACACAGAAGCTGCCCGGTCTGGTACGTCGTGCCCGGGGGCAGCGGCAGGTAGATATGCAGGCCGCGCGATCCCGACGTCTTCGGGACGCCTGGGATGCCGAGTCGATCGAGCTCGTCTTTCACCCAGCATGCGACGTCGAGCACCGTCGAGAACGGTACGCCCTCGCCCGGATCGAGGTCGATGGCCGCGTGATCCTGGGCGAGGGGACTGGTCACGCGCGAGAACCACGGGTCCTGCGAGATCGCCGCGATCTGCGTCATGTAGAGCAGGGTCTTGATCGACCCGCCAATCAGCCGATCCCGTGGACCATCCTCGTCCATCGGATCGATGTCGTCCGGCAGGCGTTCGCGGCGGACCCCGGCAGGCACCTCTTCCGGATGCCGCTGTTGATAGAACGCGGACTTGGCGATGCCGTTGGGGAAGCGTTTCATCACGAGCGGCCGCTCGTCGATCACCGGCAGGAGCAGGGGCGAGACCTCGGCGTAGTACCGCAGGAGATCACCCTTGGTGATGCCGAGATCCGGCCAGAACACCTTAGCCAGATTCGTGACGCGCAACGTGTCGCCACCCGGCAACTGGACGTCGCCGTCCTCACGCGCGTCTTCAAGGTCGTGCAGTTGCTCGACCAGGTCGCCGTGCGGCGTGCGCGTCCCTCGCGTCGACGGCGTCGTCGGGCCAGTCGCGTGCTCCGGCCTCGATTCTTCGCGCACGACGTCCCTGGCCGGCTTGTCGTCCCGAAGTCCGAGATAGACCGGCTGGCGCAGGAGGTTGTCGCTCGTCCACTCGGTGAACCGCACCATCGCGACGAGGTCCGGCCTCACCCAATGCGGCCGTTCCGCCTGGGCGACCGCGCCGTCGAACGGCGACGGCTTCCTCGCGCGCGCGTCGAGCAAAGCCGCCACGCGAGCGAGCTCGCGCTCGTCGAATCCGGTCCCGACGCTTCCCGCGTAGCGCAGGCGGCCGCCGTCGTAGTAGCCGAGGAGAAGCGCGCCGAAGTGTTGCCGCGTGCCGCGGGGCTCTGTCCAGCCACCCACGACGAACTCCTGCTCCTGGAGAAGTTTGAGTTTGCGCCACGACGGCGTTCGGCGGCCGGTCAGATACGTCGACTGGCCGTCCTTGGCGATCAGCCCTTCCCAGCCGTCGCGCCTGGCGCGCTCCATGAGCGCGCGGCCATCGTCGGTCACGATCTCGCTGAGGCGAACGATCCGGCTCACGGCCGGGGTGGGCTTCACCCGGGCTTGCAACCTCAGGCGCCGGGCCGCAAGCGGCTGCCGGCGGAGGTCGTCGTCGCCCTCGCGCAGCAGGTCGAAAAGCACGATGGCCGCCGGCTGCGTGGCTTCCGCGGCTTCGATGTCGGGGGCCGACGTCAGGTGCATCCGATCTTGAAGCGCCTGGAATCCCAGTGGTCGGCCGGTACGGTCGATCGCGACGATCTCGCCGTCGAGGACGACGGGTGCGCCAATGCGAGAGGCAAGGGCGGCGAGCGCCTTGGCGATCTCCGGAAACTGCTTCGTCTTGTCGTTGCCGTTGCGTGAGTAGAGAACCACGCGCGCCGGCGGGCGAGTGCGACCGCGTCCCGGGGGCGCTGGGGGCGCAAGGTCCACCAGGGTCCGGATGCCGTCGTACTTCGGCTCGTAGACCCACCCGGGCTGCTGGAGCGGCGCCGGCTCGGTCGAGGCTAGCATGGGGCGGATCGTGGCCGGATCGTCCCGCCAGGGGGGCATGGGGTGATCTTAGTAGGGCGGAGGGAAGGCTTGAAGGCGTGAAGGCCTGGAGGCGAGGGCTGGGGGTGGCGCGGGAGCGCCCAGGCAGCACGAGAGGCTCCTTTCAGGCCTTCCAGCCCGCACGCCTCCAAGCCTTCAAGTCTTCTTTTCTCGGGCATTTCCGTGCAGCGTGCAACCACCCCTGTCTTCCGCCGATAATTGGCTCTCAGGAGTCCCCATGGCCGCTCGCCCCACGTGGAAGGGCTATCTCAAGATCAGCCTCGTCAACATTCCGATTCGGGTGTTCCCCGCGACCGATGCGGCCGCGACGGTCAGCTTCAACCAGTTGCACCGAGAGTGCCGCACACGGATCCAGCAGAAGCGCTGGTGCCCGTCGTGCCAGGTCGAAGTGCCGAACACCGACATCGTCAAAGGCTATGAGTTCGAGAAGGGCAAGTACGTCGTGATGGAAGAAGACGACCTCGCGAAGGTCCGTGCCGAATCGACGCGCGTCATCAACATCGTGCAGTTCGCCGATGCGAAGCTGATCGATCCCGTCTATGTCGAGCGCCCATACTACTTGGCGCCCGACGGCGCGGTGGCGTCAGAGGCCTTTGCCGTGATGCGCGAAGGGATGGCGGGCAAAGCGGCCATCGGCAAGCTGGCGCTCTACGGCCGTGAGTACCTCGTCGCGATTCAGCCTCGCGAGAACGGGCTCGTGATGTACACCCTGCGTCATGCCAGTGAGGTGCGCGCGATGAGCGCCATCGACGAGTTGAAAACCGTCCCGGCGAAGATCAAACCGGACGAGGTGAAGCTGGCGCGCCAGGTCATCGGCAATTTCGAGACCGAGGGCGACCTCACGCAGTACAAAGACGACTACCAGACCGAGCTGCGCAAGTTGATTGACGCGAAGATCGCCGGCGAGGACATCGTCACGCCAGCCGAGGAGGAGGCGCCGAAGGTCGTCAATTTGATGGAAGCCCTACGTCAGAGCCTCGATCGCGTGTCGGCCGACAAGAAAAAGACAGCCCGCATCGTGGCCGCCAAGCCGATGGCGGCGCGGGCGCGGCCCGTGGTGAAGAAGCGCGCTCGAGGGTGACAGCCTCAGCCATCCCGTTCTAGCATCGTGCCCGTGCCATCCAACGCCCAACCGCCGCTTGCGGGCCCGTCGCGCCCGCTGGGATCGCCCGAAATCCCGCAGTTTCACCTGCCGGCCCGCGGCACCAAGGGCGTCTACGCACCGCGCTTGTACGCGGCCGCCCACATCCAGTTTGCGGATCGACGACGTCGCCTGGACGAAACGCGTCACGTCGCGTTCCTCTTGCCGCTCGATCCTGCGGTGCGCACGCCAGACTGGGAGTCGGCGACGCCAACGACGATTGGCGCCTCCGAGCTCGTCGCCGCGCCGACGCTCGTGGCGCCGTATCAGCCGCTGCCGTCGGGGGCGATGCAGGTCAACACCTTCGCCCGCTGGGCGAAGCAGTTCGATCGCTGGCTGGCGCGGACGCAGCGCATCGAGCTATCCACCAAGCAGGACCCGCCTGAACCGGTGATGCTCGGACCGAAGCGCGGCGGCGTGTCGGTCGACCTGGTCGCGATTGTCTGGGAGTTGGTGCCAGGCTCTTAGGACGCGCTCAGAACTCGTCCAGGCGGGTGACGCCGAACGGGACCGCCCCGCCCAGCGCGGAGCGCACGCCCGTGACAAGCGGCCTGGTGCGAGCACCGGGGCTGTTCGGCGGCAGCACCCGCGTGGACGAGTTCTGAAACGCGCCCTTAGCTCGTTCCGCCGACCCCGCCGCCGTCGACGGACCAGCGGTTCAGCCAGTCCTTGAGTTGATCGTCGGTCGGCACCGGCGGCGGAACGGCTGGCGCGCCAACGGCCAGGTGGGCCGCCGGCACGTCGGGCAGCCAGGGCGGCTCGGAGAGGATCGTCCACACGTAATATCCCCCGGCCAGGGCACCCGCGACCAGAAGGGCACCCGTGCCCAGGAGCACCGTGGAGGGGCGACTCGACGACCGAGGCGCTTCTCTTCCGAGTAAGGACTCGAACGACGGCGCGCGAATAGGTTTGGATGAGGAGACGACCGGCTCGGGTGATGCCTCGGACCGGGAGATCGCGGGTGACACGCCCACACGCGGCGCGGTCGGGCCGGCGGGGACGGCGGCCCGCAGCGGAGTCGCCCCCACGGTCGCCGCGCTGGCCGCGGTCGCCTCGACGGCCTTGATGGGCGGCACGGCGGATGAGGGGCTGGCGAGCGACTTTGCCGCACGCTTCACGGTCTCCGCGGTGATGAGGGGGCTCGACGCGTGACGGCCTTCGCCGAGTGCGCGGTCGCACAACACGTTGATGCGGCGCGGCAACCCGCGCGAGTACTCCGCGACCAGTCCAAGAGCCTCGGGTGCGAAAACCGCCGATGCCTCCGCGCCGGCGATCGACAAGCGATGTCGGACGTACCCCTCGACTTCAGGCGCGAGGAGCGGACTCAAACCGGCGCGTCGCGTGATGCGTTCGTTCAGGGCGCGCAGCGGATCCGTCTTCAGGGTGTTCAGGAGGCTTGGCTGTCCGCAGAGGACGATCTGCAGGAGCCACTCGCCGCCATCCTCGTACGACCCGAGCATTCGCACTTGATCGAGCGCTTCGGGTGACAGGCTCTGCGCTTCGTCGACGATGACGACGGCGCGCGCGTCGAGGGGCACGAGCGATCGCAGGAAGCCTTCGAGCGTGTCGAGCAGATGCGGCGCATCCGCTCGGGAGAGCGAGCCGCGTCGGATCTCGTCGCGCGAGACGAGGCCGAAGTCCCGCAGGATCACGCGGAGCACCTCCGTCCCCGCCATGTACGGGTTGAGCACGAGCGCCGAGAACGTCCGATGGCCCATCCCGTCGATGACGGCCCGACAGAGCGTGGTCTTGCCCGTACCGGTTTCGCCCGTCAGCAGCAGCAGACCCTCGCGGCGCCGCAGACCCGCGAGAAGATCGTCGTAGGCGCGTCGATGCGACGCGCTCCAGAAAATGAATTTGGGATCCGTGGTGAGGGCGAAAGGCTGCTCGCGCAGGCCGTAGAACGCTTCGTAAAGCGCCTCGTCGCTGTCCGACTGCGTGGTGGGCGGCTGCACCCCGCGATTATCTGCTATAAGTGGCGCTTCGTGACACGCGTCCGCATCGGGTGGGCCTTCGTCGGCGCGAACGTGCTCGTGTGGATGGCGATGACGGTCATCCTGGTCGTGCTGCCGGACCAACTCGAGCGTTGGCTGCCGATTCAGGTCTGCCGCGTGATCGGATGGGCCGTCGCCTGCGGCGTCTGGGTGATGACAGTCGAGCCGCACTGGAAGGCGCGGTACGGGCCGATCGTCAGGTTCTTCGTCCAGTTGGTGCTCTGGGTCAGCGCCGCGATCTTCGCCCTCTGGCTGGACGATCGGTTCCGGGAGGGGTGGTGACCTGCGCCGAATGGCGCAGCTCCGTGCAGGAGCGGACACAGTTCAAAGACTCGCGCGTTGGAGTTGGGGTGGGCGACGGGTATCGAACCCGCGACCTCCTGAGCCACAGTCAGGCGTTCTGCCACTGAACTACGCCCACCACCTGGACGAACGGCCAATGTAACACACCGCTGCGAGCGCCGTTTCAAACCCGCGAGGGCCGAATCTCGAGCGGCCGCATCATCTCGAGGGCACCGTTGCGCCGCTGAGCCGCCCGTTCGGGCGTTGCTGCCGTCGAACCCCTCCGATACGATCCCGCCTGGATCGATCGTGAGCGTCTGGAATCCCAATCGGTATGCTGAGGTGCCGAAGAACGTCACGCTTCGGCGCGACGATCTCATCCGCATAGGGCGCTACTTGCTGCCCGCCTGGCGCCCCTCCCTCCTCGTTCTCGGCTGCATCATCGTCATATCGGTCTTCGGCCTCGTGCCGCCCTATCTCATGCGGCTCATCATCGACGAGGCGATTCCGCGGCGAAACGTCACGGAACTCGACTGGTTGGTCGCCGCGATGATCGTGACGCCGCTCGTGTCGGGCCTGCTCGGCGTGTGGCAGAGCTATCTCACGACCGTCATGGCGCAGGGTGTGATGTTCGACCTGCGTAACGAGATGTACGGAAAACTGCTCGGTCAGTCGCTCCGGTTCTTCACGAACACGAAATCGGGCGAGATCCTGTCGCGAATCCAGAACGACGTCGGCGGCGTGCAGGGCGTGGTGAGCGGCACGCTTGTCTCGCTCAGCACGAATGCCTTCACGCTCCTCACGACGCTCGTGCTCATTTTCCGGATGGATTGGCGACTCTCGCTGGTGGGTGTGGGCGTGCTGCCGTTTTTCATCCTGCCGACGCGCCGCGTCGGGCAAATCCGCCAGAAGCTGTCCAAGCAGACCCAGGAACGCCTGGCGGAAGTCACGTCATACATCCAGGAAACCCTGTCCGTGAGCGGTTTCCTGCTGACTCGGCTCTTTGGCGCGCAGCAGTACGAGGCGGACCGGTTTCGCTCGAAGTCCGCCGCCGTCCGCGACCTCCAGATTCAGCAGAGCAACCTCGGCCGCTGGTTCTTCATGTTCATCATGACGTTCGCGACCGTCGGGCCGGCCCTCATCTATCTGGTCGGTGGCTACGAGGCCATCGCCGGCCGGCTCACCGTCGGCATCGTCGTTGCCTTCGTCTTCTACCTGGGCCGGCTGTACGGGCCGGCCTCGGCCCTGGTCAATGCGCACGTCGACATCATGACGGCGGCCGCGCTCTTCCGGCGCATCTTCGAGTACCTCGATCTGCCCGTCGAGATCCCGGCGCCCGTCCATCCGGTGCGCCTGCTGTCGCCGCGGGGACATCTGCGGTTCGATGGCGTGTCGATGAGCTACACACCGGGGGTGCCGACGCTCGAGGACATCACGTTCGAGGCGATGCCCGGGCAGATGGTGGCCCTCGTCGGGCCGAGCGGCGCTGGCAAGACGACGTTGACCTACCTGGCGTGCCGGCTCTACGACCCCTCGCTCGGCCGCATCACGTTCGACGACTGCGATCTGCGCACGATCGCGCTCGGGGACCTCGCCCATGCTGTCGCCAAGGTCACGCAGGAGACGACGCTCTTCAACGCGACGATCGAAGAGAACCTCCGCTATGGACGACCTGAGGCCGCGCGAGCCGACATCGAGCGGGCGTGCCGCGTCGCGCAGATTCACGACGTCATCGCCGCGCTGCCGCAAGGGTACGACACCGTAGTCGGGGAGCGCGGCTACAAGTTGTCGGGCGGCGAGAAGCAGCGTGTCGCGCTCGCGCGCGTCGTGCTGCGCGACCCGCGCCTGCTCATCCTGGACGAGGCGACCTCGTCGCTCGACTCGCGGTCGGAGGCGCTCATCCAGCGCGCGCTCGAGCCGCTGCTGGCCGGACGGACGAGCCTCGTCATCGCGCATCGGCTCAGCACGATTCTGCGAGCCGACCTGATTCTCGTGCTCGACCGGGGCCGCATCGTGGAGCGGGGCACGCACCCCGAGCTCCTGATCGCGCGGGGGCTCTACGCCAAGCTCTACGACGAGCAGTTCGGGCCGGCCAAGGATTCCCCGTCCCACGCCGCGCAAGCGCCTGTACAATGAAACGAGGTACGCGCATGGCGCGAGGTGAGGTTGCATGGGTGATGCTGGCGAAGGCTTGATCGACGCGGACTCGAGAATCCAGGAGCGGTTGGAGGATCTTGAACGGGAACGGGCCGAGCGGCGCGGGCCTGCGGTCAAGGACCCCGAGGGTGCCCGCGAGTGCGAATCGCTGCGGCTCGCCCGCATCGAGTTGGAGTTCCAATTGGCGACGACCACACACGATCGTCGCCGGGCCACGCTGACGCAGGCGATGGCCGCGCTCGACAAGCGCATCGCCGAGACTCGCGCGCGGCTCGAGTAGTCGGCGCGTTCGCCGTCCTGTCGGGATCGGCGAATTAGACTGGCTGGTCGACCACCCGTCCGTCAAAAAAATAGATGCGCCGGCCAGCGCGCGCGATGTAGTCCGGGTTGTGCGTCGCGAGGCAGATCGTTGTGCCGTCCCCGTGCAGTTCCGAGAGCATGTCCATCAAGGCATCTCCGCTCTTCGAGTCCAGATTGCCGGTGGGCTCGTCCGCCAGCAGGATCGGCGGGCGGCCTGCGATCGCTCGCGCGACGGCGACGAGCTGTTGATGGCCGCCCGAGAGCTGGCCGGGTCGCTGCTTGGCACGCGCCACGAGACCGACGCGCTCGAGCGCCGTGTGCGTGCGCGCCTCGCGCTCGGTGGCATCCACGTGCCGCAGGGTCAGGGGATACTCGACGTTCTCGTACACCGTCATGTCGCCGATGAGGTTGAAGCTCTGAAACACGAGGCCGATGTCGAGGTTGCGGATGCGCGCCTTGTCTCCAGGCGTGAGCTGATCGACGCGGCGGCCGTTGAACCACTGCCGGCCGCTCGTCGGCGTGTCGAGCAAGCCGAGAATGGAGAGAAACGTCGACTTGCCACAGCCCGACGGGCCCGACACCGAGACGTACTCGCCTCGACCGAGCGAGACGGAGACATCGAGGAGCGCATGCGTCTCCTCGTCCGCGTCGCCGCGGAACGTCTTCGTCACGCGCTCGAGTGTGATGAGGGGCGCGCCCGGGTCGGGCGATGCCGCCTCAGGCTCCCGCGCCGGTCGCTTCCACCAGGCCACGGTTGATGAGACGAGATCCAGCTCGCGCGGGTTTGGCCCCCGCCGGGTAACGCGCCGCGCGCGCTCCGGCTTTCAGCGCCTTCCAGCCTCCCAGCCTTCACGCCTCCGAGCTTCCCTGCCTTCACGCCTTCCAGCCTTCAAGCCTCAAGCCCCCACGCCTCCAAGTACCTCGTGCACGACTGCATCGGTGAACGCGGTCGTGCCAACCGGCCGCTGATGGCCCGACGCGATGTCGGCCGTTCGATAACCCGCACGAATCGCGCGCTCGAGGGCCGCCAGCACGTGTGCGCCCTCCTCGGGCCGCTGGAGGCCGTCGGCGAGCAGCATGGCCACCGACGCAATCGCGCCGATCGGGTTGGCCACGTCGCGACCCGCGATCGTCGGTGCCGATCCGTGGACGGGCTCGAAGAGGCCCGGCCCGTGGCCGAGGCTCGCCGAAGGGAGGAGCCCAAGCGAGCCGGCGATGGCGCCGGCTTCGTCGGACAAGATGTCGCCAAACAGATTCTCGGTCAGGATGACGTCGAAGGCGGCCGGGGCGATCGCCAGCTTCATCGCCGCGGCGTCGACGTACTCGTGCGTGAGCGCGACCTCCGGGTACTCGCGGGCCACCTCGGTCACGACGTCGCGCCAGAGCCGGGACACTTCGAGCACGTTCGCCTTGTCGACCGAGGTGACACGCCGGCGGCGCCGGCGAGCCAGGTCAAAGGCGACGCGCGCCACACGCGTAATCTCACCGCGGCTGTACCGCATCGTGTTCACAGCCGAAGCGCCGTCCGCGGCCAGGCCGCGTGGCTCACCGTAATACAGGCCGCCGGTAAGTTCGCGGACGATGACGAGGTCGGTGCCGGAAAGGACGCGGGCCTTCAGAGGACTGACGGCCTCGAGGCCCGGCCACGCACGCAGCGGGCGGATGTTCGCGAAGACCTCGAGCTCGCGTCGGAGCGCCAGAAGCGCCGCCTCCGGTCGGCCCGCGAACGGCTCGCGATCGTAGGAAGGATCGCCGACGGCGCCGAGCAGAACCGCGTCCGACTGACGGGCCGCGGCGAGCGTGTCGGGAGGGAGCGGGGGTAATCCGTCCGCGAGCGCCGCGCCGCCGATCGGCCAGGTCGTGATCGCCCACCGGTGGCCGCCGACTGCGGCAACGGCTTCGAGGACCCGCACCGCCGCGCGCGTCACTTCCGGTCCGATGCCGTCGCCGGGAAGAACGGCGATGGCCGCCGTCATACGCCGAAGCCGTACCCCGCGTCATGCGTCGCCGCCTCGAGCGCCCGTTCGTGCCCTCGAAGGTCGTCCACCAGGGCGTGGAGGTCGTCGTTCGTGATGCGCTTCTTGCGTTCGGCGATCGCGACGAGGCGCCGATAGATGGCGTCGCCCTCTTCGGCTGACAGCGTGTAGCCCAGGTCGCGGCACCGGGCGTGCACGGCGTGCCGTCCCGAGTGCTTGCCGAGCACCAGCAGGGTCGACGGCGCCCCGACGTCCGCAGGTCGCATGATTTCGTAGGTCCGGCGATCCTTCAGGATGCCGTCCTGATGGATGCCGGCCTCGTGCGCAAAGGCGTTCCGGCCCACGATGGCCTTGTTGGCTTGAACCGCCTCGCCCGTGATCTCGGTGAGCAAGTGGCTGGCCGCGTACAGGCCCGTGGCGTCGATGCCCGTCTCGACCGGCACCCGGTCGGGACGAACGCGCGAGATCATGACGATCTCTTCGAGCGACGCGTTGCCGGCGCGCTCGCCGATGCCGTTGATGGTGCACTCGACCTGCCGCGCACCGGCGCCGATGGCGGCGATGGTGTTCGCGACGGCCAACCCAAGATCGTCGTGGCAGTGCGCGCTGAAGCAGGCGCGGGGCGCGTTGGCCACGTGACCGAGGACGTCACGAAAGAACTGTGCGATGTCGTCGGGCGTCGCGTAACCGACGGTGTCCGGCAAGTTGATCGTCGTCGCGCCCGCGTCGATGACCGCCTCGATCACTTGATAGAGAAAGGCCCGATCGCTCCGCGTCGCGTCCTCCGCCGAGAACTCGATGTCGTCCGTGTGGGCGCGGGCGCGTCGAACCGAGGCGACCGCCGCGTCGAGACACTCGGCGCGCGAGAGGTGCAGCTTCCGGGAGAGGTGCAGGTCCGACGTCGCGATGAACAGGTGCAGCCGGGGCCGGCGCGCCGGCTGGAGCGCCCAGGCGGCACGGTCGATATCCCCAGGCCGGCACCGCGCCAGCGCGGCGATGACCGGCCGCTCGATGGACGTCGCAATCCGCCGGACCGCCTCCGCATCGTCGTCCGAGGCGATGGGGAAGCCGGCTTCGAGGACGTCGACGCCAAGCGCGTCGAGCGCGTGCGCCAGGCGGAGCTTCTGGTCCGCCCGCATCGAGAAGCCAGGCGCCTGTTCGCCGTCCCGCAGGGTCGTGTCGAAGATCACGAGCCGATCGGCCATACCGGCAGTGTGCCGGCCGCCAGGGCTAGAAGTCAAAGTTATGATCTTTACGATTCTAGTGAATGATCTTATTGACGAAACACGCCCCGATCGCGCACGATCGCCCGTGAAACGGCCCGCCATGTCGCCAGGCGACGGCAGGTACCGCTCCCGCTTATGTCACCGTCTTCACACGTTTTCACTCTCGATGACCTGCGCGTGTTCGTCACCGTGGCCGCCGAACGCAGCTTTTCGCGCGCGGCCCGGAAGCTTCGGCGGACGCAGCCGGCGGCGAGCCAGGCGATTCGGCGGCTCGAGGAGGCCCTCGGCGAGCGGCTCATCGACCGCTCGGCGCGAGACGGCACCCTGACGGACGCCGGCGATGTCCTGCGCGACTACGCCACGCGCCTGTTGCGCCTGGCCGATGAAGCGACCGGCGCCGTGGCCGACCTTCGGGACGTGCGTCAGGGTCGAGTGCTCATTGGGGCGAACGAGGGCGGCGTGCATGCGGTCTTGCCCCTCATCGAGGCCTTTCAAAAGGTCCATCCGGCGATTCTGATCGACGTGCGGCGGGTGCACGCGCGGCAGATGGCGCAGGAGATTCTGCTGCGCACCATCGACTTCGGCATCCTGACCTTCAATCCGCCGGACCGCGAGTTGCTGTCGGTGCCACTGAGCACCGACGAGCTCGTCCTCCTCGTCCGGCCCTCCGATCCATTGGCGGCCCGGAAGAGCATCACGATGCAGGAGATGGGCCGGCAGCCAGTGATCGCCCACAACGACCCGTCGCCGGCGCGCGAGCGCGTGCTTCGACTCTACGAACAGCGCCACGCGCCGCTCAACATTTGCCTGTCGCTCCCGAGTCTGGACGGGATCAAGCGCGCGGTGGAGATGGGCCTCGGCGTGGCCCTCTTGCCCCGCCGGTGCGCACAGTCCGAAATCGCGCGAGGACAGCTCGTGCCCGTGCGCGTGCCGGAACTGCGCTCGCCTCGTCAGCTCCGATTCGTGTTTCGCCGGGACGGCAACCTCTCGCACGCCGCCCAGGCCTTCCTGCATATCGTCCGGCGCACGGACCGCTAAGACGAACGCTCGACAAATTTCGTCAAATACGGCAGGCGAGCAGCCACGCGCTCGACCTCGTCGTAGCGATCCAGCAAGAGCGACGTCACATCCCACGTGCCGGCGAGGAGGGCCGCCTGGGCCGTTGGAGGGAGCGTCACCGCAACGCGGACCTCATCGAGGCTCACACGGAGCGACCCCACATCAACGACGCACTCGGCGTCAGGGTGCGTGTCGGCGTGCGTCATGAGTGCCGCGACCGCGTCTGCCGGCGCGCTGAGGCAGGGCAGTCCGATCGCCACGGCATTGCCGAAGAAGATCTCGGCGAACGAGGTCCCGACGATGGCCCGGAGTCCGCGCCGGTAGAGCGCTTGCGGCGCGTGCTCGCGCGACGAGCCGCAACCGAAGTTGGCGTTGACGAAGAGGACGCGCGCCTCACGCCGGGCCGGATCGTCAAACGGATGGACCCGGCCCTCCCGCGACGCCTCCCGCCGGTCGTCGGCAAAGACCGATGCCTCGAGGCCGTCAAAGGTGACGGCCTTGAGAAACCGAGCCGGGATGATGCGATCCGTGTCGATGTCGTCGCCACGCAGGACGATGACGCGTCCCCGGACCCGGTCGATCGCCGCCGCGCTCATGCGCGGACCTCACTCGCGCCGCCGCGCCGGACGATCGGGCGCACGTCGACGATCTCGCCCGCCAGCGCCGCGGCCGCGACCATGGCGGGGCTCATGAGCAGCGTCCGGCCCGTCGGGCTGCCCTGACGACCCTTGAAGTTGCGGTTCGATGATGAGGCGCAGACTTCGCGGCCGTTGAGGCGATCGGGATTCATCGCCAGACACATCGAACAGCCCGCATGGCGCCATTCGAAGCCGGCTGCGCGGAAGATCTCAGGCAGGCCCTCACGCTCGGCCTCGGCGGCGACGGCCTGCGAGCCGGGCACGACGAGACCTCGCACATGGCTAGCCAAGCGCTGCCCCGTGACGATCCGCGCCGCCTCCCGGAGATCGGACAGGCGCGCGTTCGTGCACGACCCGATGAAGGCGACGTCGATGCGCGTGCCCGCGATCGGTTGGCCGGGCGTCATGCCCATAAAGCCCGCCGCTTCGGCCAAGCGGGCGCGCTCGGCCGGCGCGACGGCCTCGGGGCGGGGGACGGCGGCGTCCACGCGCACCGACTGGCCCGGATCGATGCCCCACGTGACCATCGGCGCGAGCGTCGACGCGTCAATCGCCACCTCGTCGTCATACGGCGCGCCGGGATCGGACGCGAGGCTCGACCACCAGCGGCACGCGCGGTCGAAGGCGTCACCGGCCGGCGCGAAGCGCCGACCGCGAAGGTAGTCGAACGTCGTCTGATCCGGACTCACGTAGCCGACGCGGGCGCCGCCCTCGATGGACATGTTGCAGATCGTCATCCGCTCGTCCATCGACATGCGGTCGATCGTGTCGCCCGCGTACTCGTAGGCGTGGCCGGTGCCGCCGCTGACGCCGAGCGCGTGGATGATTGCGAGGATCACGTCCTTCGCGTACACCCCGGGCGCGAGCCGGCCCGTCACCGTGATGCGCCGGACGCGGAGCGGCGAAACCGCCAGGCACTGCGACGCGAGGACGTCGCGGACTTGGGAGGTGCCGATGCCAAACGCGAGGGCGCCAAAGGCGCCATGGGTTGACGTGTGACTGTCGCCGCACGTGATCGTCAAGCCTGGCTGCGTGAGGCCCAACTCGGGCCCGATGACGTGCACGATGCCCTGCGCGCCGCTCGCCGGATCGAAGAGCGGAATCCCGTGGGTCCGGCAATTCCGCTCGAGCGCCGACGTCATCGTCTCGGCCATGAGATCGGCCAGCGGGCGCGCGAGCGATTGCGTCGGGAGGATGTGGTCGACCGTCGCGAACGTGCGGTGCGGCGCTCGGACGGGCCATCCGCGCGCCGCGAGCGCGTCGAAGGCCTGTGGGCTCGTCACTTCGTGGATCAGGTGCAGCCCCACATAGAGCTGCGTTTGGCCGTCGGCCAGCGGACGAACCGCGTGCCGATCCCAAACCTTCCGAAAGAGCGTCTCAGGCATATCTCGCACCCTGATCCTAGCAAGTCGCAAGCGGCGCGTATGAAGGCATCATCGCCGCTCATGAGAGAGCCAGGCCGGGCCAATGGCTTGTGACCTCCGCCCTGGGCCACCGGTCTAAGATCGCCGTATGGCCCTCGCAACGGTAACGCGCGGGCCGGACGCCCATGCCGCTCTGGTCCGTGCACGTGCTGACCGATGCCCTCCTGGTGCTGACCGATGCGGTCTTGTTGCGTATCCTTCCGGGACTCGAGACGGACGGTTGGCTGACCGCGATGGGCGTCGCCGTGGTGCTGCAGGTTGGCACGTGGCCGATAGCGTTCCTGTCCGGCCTCATCGACCTCACCAGCCCTTGGCTCTTCCTCGGCGCCGCGACCGTCGTGTATGCCGTGATCCTCACGATTGCGACGATACTCGTTTCCAGACTTCGATCCCAGAGCGCCGTGGCCGTGCCGGTCGCGGCGGCCCTGATTGCCGGCGTGAACTACTACGTCATTCCAGCCGCCGTCGTGCAAGTGGCGGCGGTGTGGTCCTCGCACCGGCTCTGACGTTGGGCGCCAGCGCCCATGGACTTCTCCCCCCGCCAGCTCGCCGCCCTCGCGATCGCGACGAGCTTCGCGGCGGGCGTGAACGTGTACGCGACCGTTGCTACGCTCGGCCTCCTCGCGCGCTTCAACGTGATCGAGCTGCCGGCGTCGCTCAGCGTCGTCGCCGAGAACTGGGCGATTGCGAGCGCGTCGGCCCTGTTCCTCGTCGAGTTCATCGCAGACAAGGTGCCGTTCTTCGATCTCGTCTGGAATGCGCTGCAGACGTTTGTTCGCGTGCCGGTGGCGGCGCTGCTGGCCTACGGCGCGGCGAGCCACCTCTCGCCGGCTGACCAGTTGCTGATCGCCGCGTTGGGTTCGGTCGTGGCGCTCGCCGCCCACAGCGGCAAGATGGCAGCGCGCGTGGCAGTCGCGCCTTCGCCCGAGCCGTTCTCGAACATCGCCCTGAGCTTCGGCGAGGACGTCTTTGCGGTCTTCCTGACCTGGCTCGCGACAAAGCATCCGTTCATCGCGGCGGCGATCGCCCTCGTGCTGGTCGTCGCGATCGTGGCCGTTGCGCGGGTCGTCATCCGAGCCCTGCGGTCCGTCTTCGGCGGCGCTGGCCGGCACGCGAGATCGACCGCGCCAACCGCCGGTCCGTAGGCCGCTCACGCATTTCGCCGCGCCTCGGCGTCGGCGACCGAGCCCTCGAATGCCACCCGCCCTTGGCCGAGCTCGACGACGTGGTCGGCGCGACCGGCAACCTCCTTCCAAGTATGCGTCACGTAGATGGCCGGGATCGCATGCTCGGCGCGGATCCGATCGAGATACGGCAGGATCTCTTCGCGATGCGTCTGGTCGACCGCCGCGAGCGGCTCATCGAGCAGCAGGAGGCGTGGCGTGCCGAGCAGCGCGCGGCCAAGGGCGACCCGCTGCTTTTCGCCGCCCGAGAGCCGCGAGGGGTAGCGCGCCAAGAGGGCCGACAGGTTCAAGAGATCGATGACGTCGGCGGGCAGAAGCGTCTTCGGAACATTCGGCTGAACCCAGCGCGCGTAATGCAGATTCTGCCAGACGGTCAGGTGCGGGAACAAGCGCGGTTCCTGGAACACATATCCGATCCGACGCCGGTGCGGCGCGCGCCAGATGTGTGCCGTCGTGTCCGCCAGGATCTCCGCGTCGAGGCGAACGACGCCGTGGGTCGGACGTACGATGCCGGCGAGGACGTTGAGCAGCGTCGTCTTGCCAGCGCCCGACGGCCCGACGAGCGCGGTGAGGCCGGGGCCAATCTCGACCCGGACGTCCAGCCGGAAGCCGCCAAGGCGGTGTTGGACTTCGACGAGCAGGCTCACGGCTCGCGGTGCCTGAGCGACCGGCTGAGCGCTTCGGAGGCGAAGAGCGCGAGAACCGAAATGCCAATCGAGAGCCACGCCAGGCGCATCGCGGGTCCATCACCGCCGGGCCGTTCGAGCTGGCTGTAGATCGCGAGGGCCAGCGTCTGCGTTTCACCGGGGATGTTCGAGACGAAGGTGATCGTCGCGCCGAACTCGCCGAGCGCCTTCGCGAATCCGATCGCTAGGCCCGCAACCAGGCCCGGCAGCGCCAACGGCAGGGTCACGCTCAGAAACACCTTCCACGGGCTGGCGCCAAGCGTCGCCGCGGCCTCCTCGATCTGCCGGTCGACATTGTCGATGCCGAGTTGCACGGCTCGAACGATGAGCGGGAACGCCATCACGCCAGCGGCGAGGGCCGCCCCGGTCCATCGGAACGAAAACTGGAAGCCGCCGTGCGTGAGGAGCCAGGCCCCCACCACACCACGTTGCCCGAACACGCGAAGGAGCGCGTAACCCGTCACCACGGGTGGCACGACCAGCGGGAGATGCACGAGCGTGTTGAGGACCGATCGCCCCCAAAACCGGTGCCGCGACAGGACCCAGGCCACGCCGATCGCCGGAACGAGGCTGAAAGCCATGGCGACGCTCGCGACCTTCAGGCTCAGCCAGACAGCCTGTAGCTCGGCGGGCGTCCAGTCAGTCACGTCGGGGAACCGTGAAACCCTGCTGTTCGAAGATGGCCGTGGCCGCCGGCGACTGCAGGTACGCGATCACCTTTTCAGCCGCTGCGGGGTGCGGCGCCGACGCCGTGACCGCGATGGGATAGATGATGGCGGCGTGCGTGGCGTCCGGGAACGTGTCGACGATGACCACGCTGGCGTCAGCCAGGGCGTCGGTCCGATAAACAATGCCCAACGGCGCTTCGCCGCGGGAGACGAGACGGAGTGCCGCGCGGACGTCTTCGGCCGACGCGATCCTGTTCGCCACGCTGTCCCAAACGCCAAGCTGAGTCAGCGCCGCTTTCGCGTACTTGCCGGCCGGGACAGCGGTTGGATCGGCGACAGCCAGCCGGCTCGAGCCCAGCGCAGCGGCCAGCGGAAATCCAGGCGCGATCGTCAGTGTCTTCGACCTGCCGGCCGGCCCGATGAGCACTAGACGGTTGCCGAGCAGGTTGACCCGTGTGTTGGCGCGGATGGCATGCCGCGCGGCGAGTTCGTCCATCCAGTCCAGGTCGGCGGAGATGAAGAGATCGGCGGCGCGCCGTCCTCGATCTGTCGCGCCAGCGCCGAGCTGGCGGCATAGGACAGCGTCATCCGCACACCGGTGGACCGCTCGACCGGCTGCACCAGTGCGTCGAAGGCCGTCTGGAGCGAGGCCGCCGCAAACACGAGGACGTCGGCTGCTGGTGACGCCGCGGGCCGCGCCGAGGGAGCGGCCACCAACACGCCGACTGCCAGGAGGGCACAGCGGATGAGCTGCCCCGCCGGGCGAAATGAAAATCGACTCGAATCGCTCACAATGCCGTCTATATTTGCATAGAAACGAGACCCGCCGGACAGGCCGCTCGGACGATCGGGCACGGCCTTGCGTCCGACGCACGGCTCAGCGGGGGCGCGCCCAGCCCATCCAGCCCCGCCACGCAACGTCGGGTAGCTGACTCGCGCCGCCGCCGCTTACGGGCGTCGTCGTCACCGGACCCATTCCGATGATCTGCACGATGACCTCAGTGTCCTTTGCGCCGTCGTAGTGATGTACGCCGGCGGGGTGCTTCATGAAGCCCCCGGCGGAGAGCGGCTGCGTCTTGTCAGGATTGAACACGTCGGCCCCCGGGCCGACGGCCGTCCACCACGTGCCCTTGATCACCGTGACGAAGCGATCTTGATTGTGGAAATGCGGGTGGCTCATCACGTGCGGAGGGAACCGGTTCCGAATGACGTAGATACCGGGCTTCGTAGGATCGCCGGCAATGACGACCGACTGCATTTCCGATCCGCCGCCGAAGGTCACCTCGTCGGGTGCGACTCGGATCACACCTTGCGCGTCCGGTCGTGCCACCTGGCTTCTGACCGCCTCGCCGCCAAGGAGCACGGCACCTCCGAGGAGCACGACGCCAGTCATGAATCGAGTTCCGTCTGTTGGTCGCATGTGAGGTCCTCGCTCTCCCAGCCTTCACGCCTTCCAGCCTTCAAGCCTACTCCGGCCGTAACACCAGCGCGGGGTCGAGCCGCGACGCCCGGAAGGCCGGAATCATCGTCGCCAGGATCGCGATCGTGACGACGAGCACGACGGCCGCGCCGAGGATGACCGGGTCCGACGCTTGAACGTGATAGAGCCGGCTCGAGACCACTCGCCCCGAGACATACGCCACCACGAGACCGATCGCGGCGCCGACGCCCGCGAGCGTGCGGCTCTGCCGCAGCACGAGCCAGAACACGTTGGCTGGCGTAGCGCCGAGAGCCAGTCGGGTCGCCACTTCGTTGCGACGCTCCGCTGCCGAGTACGCGATCACGCCGTAGATGCCGACGGCGGCGAGGGCCACGGCCGCGATGGCGAAGAGCACCATGAGCGTCATGCCCAGCTGCTGCCGAACAAGCGTTGCGGCCACGAGGCCTGCGGCGGTCTGAAAATCAACCGCGATATGGGGATCGAGCCGGTGCACGTCCTCGCGAATGGCCGTCTGGAGCGGAACCGTATCCGCCAGGCGCGTGTGCACGACGAATGTCTGACGACGAGGGAAGCCTTGGTATTCGGGTGTGTAGTAGGCGGGCTCGGGGTCGTCGGTGAGCGACCGCTGTCGGACGTCGTCGACGACGCCCACAATGCTGAGCATCGTAGTCGGATCGATGGTCGGATACCCCGCCGCGAAGCGGACGCGCAGCGGATCACGTCCGCCGAGGAACCTCCGCACGAACGTGCGATTGACAATGACAACTGGTGTCGTGCCGGCGTGATCGTCCTCCGTGAAATCGCGCCCGGAGACGAGCTTGATCCCGAGGGCGTCGAACAACCCCGGGCCGACCGTTCGCTGTCGCGTGCTCATCGGGTGTGCCGGGTCTGGGGCATCCCCCTGGAGCTGCACGAAGATCGAGTTGTCCTGGGTGCCATTCAGAGGGAAGTCGGATGTCGATCCGAAGGCGATGACGCCTGCCTGATGCCGAATTCGATCGAGGAGGCCTCGCGAGACCGACACCACGTATGCGACGTCTTGGTATCGGGCGCCCTGGAGCGGGACGTCGAAAATGAGCCGGCCTTCGGTCGCAAATCCCGGATCGATGGTCGAGAGGTTTGCGAAGGCCCGCATGAGCCACCCCGCACCAGCGACGAGCGCAACGGCCAGCGCGACCTGGGCGACGGTCATCGCCCCCAGCCAGCGGGCCGTCGTGCGGCCGGCTGAGGTGGACCGGCTCGCCTCGTTCATCAGGGTCTTGACATCCGTGGCCGCAAGCCGCAGCGCCGGCGCGAAGCCGACGAGGACGCCGCTCACGAGAAGGGTGCCAAGCGCGAAGAGCAGCACCCGACTGTCGAAGGGCACGGCATCGAGTCTCGGCAGCTTGCTCGCGCCAATCGCGAGCAGCACCCGGACGCCGCCATAGGCCGCGGCGACGCCGACGATGCCGCCGCCGCCGGCGAGGAGAATCGACTCGGTGAGGAGCTGTCGCACGATGCGTCCGCGCCCGGCGCCCAGGGAAACGCGCACGGCGATTTCTCGTGCTCGGGCTGAACCCCGGGCGAGGAGCAGGTTCGCGACGTTGACGCAGGCGAGCGCCAGGAGGAGCCCGGTGGCTGAGAACACGACGATCAGAATCGGACCGAGGTCGCCAACGATGGACTCGACGAGCGGTCGAACTACGTAGACCCGCGAGGTGTCGCTCATCGGGAAGTCGTGCGCCAGGCTCGCCATGACAGCGGTCATCTGACCCTTCGCCCGTTCGAGGTTGGTGCCGTCATGCAATCGCATGTACGCCTCGAAGCTGTGGTTCACGCCCAGCGGGTCGAGCGGGAAACTGAACCAGAAGCCGGCGCCGTGAGGCGTGTCGAAATCCGGCGCGGCGACGCCGACGATCGTCGTGGTGATCTCCGAAAACCGAATTGGCTTGCCGATGACCGCGCGGTCGCCTCCGAACAAGTCCTGCCACACTCGGTACGAAATGACCGCGACGGGTGGGGCCCTCCCGACGAACTGCCCATGACTGAACCCCTGACCGAGGGCCAGCGGCAGACCGAAGAGCTCAAAGAAACCCTCTGTCACCGCGAACACACGCGTGCGGATCGGCGCGCCGTCGTCGCGAAGCAGCGTGACGTCCTGCGGAATGAAACCGGCGACGCGGTCGATCGGCAACGAGGGACCCGCGAGTCGCAGCATCTCCAGGGGTGACAACAGGCCCGACGTCACGCGTCCGTCGGTCATCGCTGTGTGCAGCGAGTACAAGTCTTGAGGATTCGGATAGGGCAGCGGCCGCAAGAGCGCCGCATTCACCGTGCTGAAGATCGCCGTCGTCGCGCCGATCCCAAGCGCGAGCGTGCAGATGGCCGCCAGCGGAAACGTCGGCGTGCGCCGGAGGTTGCGCAGCGCGAAGCGCAGATCTTGGAAGAGGGTTTCCATGCTGTGCTGATCCGGCCACCGGCCGCGTGCGTCGACGCACGGTGAGGCATTGTAGCGCCCTGGTCGCCCTATCTCGCGTTACACTCCACCCGTCGCCTGAGGGGCGCGCGGGCAGGGTGACGTGGGGGGTGGCGCGTGACGGGTCGACGTCTGATCGTCGCTGGGGGCATCGTCGCGTTGGTCGCTGCCGGAGTCGCAGCGGCTGCCCGCGGGCCTGCGCCGTCCGACTTCGACGCGCACGTCGTGTCGGCGTTCACTTACCGAAACATCGGGCCGTTCCGCATGCAGGCCCGGATCGCCTCGATCGCGGTCCCGACCGCGCCCGTCAAGGATCACCTCTATACCTTTTATGTCGCCCCGTGGATTGGCGGCGTCTGGAAGACGACCAACAACGGCACGACGTTCGAGCCGGTGTTCGATGCCCAGGATGATCTGTCGATTGGCGCGGTTGCCGTCGCGCCGTCGGACGCCAACATCGTCTGGGTGGGCACGGGGGACGCATTCACGTCGCGAAGCTCGTATGCCGGTGACGGCATTTACAGGTCCAGTGACGCAGGGAAGACCTGGACGCGAAAGGGTCTGGCCGATTCGCAGCACATCGCGCGCGTCTTGATTCACCCGAAGGACCCGAACGTCGTGTACGTGGCCGCGATGGGGCACCTGTATTCGACCAACACGGAGCGCGGTGTCTACAAGACCACCAACGGCGGCGACTCGTGGGAGAGGGTGCTCTATGTTAACGAGCGCGTCGGCGTGATCGACCTCGTCATGAGCCCGAAGGATCCGTCGGTGCTCTACGCGGCAACCTACGAAAAAGACCGGCTGCCCTGGCAAATGGTGAACGGCGGGCCAGGCAGCGGCATCTACAAGACGACCGACGGCGGCGCCTCGTGGACGCGACTGGCCGGCGGCCTGCCGACGGGTCGCATCGGCCGCATCGGCCTCGCTCAGTTCCCGCCGAACCCCGAGATCCTCTACGCCGTGATCGAGAACGAAAACGAGCGCGCCGCCGCTGGACCGCCGGCCGCCAGCGCGCGCGGCGCCACGACGATGGGCGGGGAAGTCTACCGGACGGCGGACGGCGGCACGACCTGGAAGAAAATGAATGCTGACGACTACAACGTCAGCCCCAAAGGTCCCTACTACTTCAGCCAGATCTTCGTCGATCCGGCGAACGATCAGAACCTCTTCGTCACGCAGGATGGCTTTCGACATTCGATCGACGGCGGTCGGACGTGGAACGCGGCGCCCGTGTTTCCCCGCATGTTCGGCGACGTCCGCACGCTCTGGATTGACCCCGAGAACCCGGACCGCATGATCCAGGGCAGCGACGGCGGCATCGCGATTTCCTATGACGGCGGCCGCTCGAGCGAGGCCTATTCGAACCTGCCGCTCGGGTCGGTCTATGCCCTCAGCGTCGACATGGAGGACCCGTACAACGTGTACGCCGGCCTCCAGGATCATGAGAACTGGCGAGGGCCGTCCAACGGCGCCTCCGGCCGCATCACCGAGCAGGATTGGCAGGCCGTGGGCGACGGCGACGGGATTTTCACCGTGGCGGACCCGACCGACAGCCGCTGGCTTTACACGACCCGCGAATACGGCGCGCACGAGCGGCTCGATCAGAAACTCGGCTACCGAACCAACATCCAGCCCCACGCCGAGCCCGGCCAACCGCCGTTCCGGTTCCTCTGGGAGCCGCCGGTGATGATTTCGCCGCACAAGAGCAACGTGATCTATGCCGGCAGCCAGGTCCTCCTGCGGTCCGACGACCGCGGCGATCACTGGACCGCCATGAGCCCCGATCTGAGCACGCACCCCGCCGACAAGATCCTCCCGGAGTCGGAAGGTGGCGTGCCGGGCGGCATCCCCTGGTTTGCCATCTCGACCATGGCCGAGTCGCCCATGACCGCCGGTGTGATCTGGGCGGGCACGAGCGACGGCAACGTGCAGGTGACCGAGAACGATGGGCACACGTGGACCGATGTCACCCCAAGTCTCACCGCAGCCGGCGCCCGGCGCGACGCCTACGTGAGTCGCGTCGTCGCCTCGACGCATGTCCCGGGCCGCGCCTATGTGTCCAAGAGCGGCTACAAGCTCGATGACTTCAGGCCGTTCCTCTGCAGGACCGACGACTTCGGCGCCACCTGGCGATCCATCGCCGGCGACCTGCCGAACGAGCCGATTAACGTCGTCGTCGAAGATCGCCGGAATGAGAACCTGCTGTTCGTCGGGACCGACACGGGCGTGTTCGTCTCGATCGACGCGGGCGCGCACTGGGTGAAGATGAACAACAACATGCCGAACATCCCGGTGCATGACCTGCTGGTGCATCCTCGCGAGCAGGACCTGGTCGCGGGATCCTACGGGCGCGGGATCTTCATTACCAACATCGGGCCCTTACAGGAGTTGACGCCTGCGGTCCTCGCCGAGGACGTGCATCTCTTTACCATCAAACCGACGGTGCAGCGCGTGACTTGGTCCTTCGGCGCCAACGACTACATATTCGGTCAGAGCAAGCTGCAGACGCAGAACGAACCGAACGGCATGGCGATTCGGTACTACTTGAAGACCGCCGCGGCCGGCCGCGCGGAAATCGTCATCGCCGATGCGGCGGGCCATGAGGTGGCGCGACTGACCGGCTCGACGACCGCCGGCATCAACACGGTCGTCTGGAACACGCGCGTCGCGTCGGCCGGGCGCGGACGCGGCGCGGGCCAGGTGCCAGCCGCGCCAGGCAGCACCGTGCTGGATCAGTTGATGCCGCTCGGCGTGTACGCCGTGACGCTCACTGTCGCTGGAGTGACTCAGACCACGCCAGGGACCATCGTCAAGACGCAGGGTTGGTCGATCGGCCCTGCGCCGCAGGTGATTCGCTAGTCGATCGTCCAGCCGGGAGCGAAGATTTGTGCGCCCTGGCGCAGCCCACGGACGCCGACGCGGAGCGGCAGCGGTCCTTTCGCGTCTGGATGCGTGTACGTCACGAGGTACTGCGACAGGAACAGCTCGGCCGCCTGGCGGACGACCGTATCGAGCAGCGCGGCCCCGTACACCGTGGCGCGACGACCACCGCTCCGTGAGATGAGATCCTCGAAGATCGTATCGCGGTCGAGGACGGTGCTGCCGACCGGCGCAACTTCGATGCCCCAGAGTTCGGAGCCCGCCGCCTGCAGGGAGGCGCCCGTCTCAGGCCCCACCCGCAGTCCGTTCGTCACGCCGGGGGGCGTGATCGAAAGAATGATGCGACGGCGGCTCGGCTCCTTCGACAGGACCGCTGCCAGGCCCGGCAGCCGCTCGACCAGCGGGCCGAGGTCGGGTTCCTGATAGAGCGTACCCACGAGGCGATCGAGCTGCTGCGCCTGCGCGGTGACGGCCAGCATCTCCGGATCGCCCGAGCCGAACGCCAGCCCAATGCGCGCATGTGGACTGGCGCGCCGCACAGAGTCGAGCAGCGAACGCAGGGCGGCCCGCGTCAGAGAGACGTCGTTCGGCATGACCTGGACGAACACGATCAGCGACACAGGGTCGGCAGCCGGCTCCGCCGATACCACCGCTAAATCATGACCGGCGACCCGCACCGCAAAGTCCGCCGCGGTGAGACCGGCGATCGGCCGGCCGTCGTCGCCCGCGACCGTCACGAAGACGGCGCCGTTCGTCGCCGCGGCAAGGCTGGTTGGCCAGTCAGCCGCACCAGCAACAGAAAGGACGAAGACCGCGATCGCCAGACCGAGAGGGAAGAAGCGCCAGAGTACTCGTCGAGTCATGGGTCCCTCCGCAAGGAGGCTGATCCCACTGTACGTCCGAAGGGCCGATCTAACGGGGTTAAAGTATGACGCGTTGGAGGATCCTGATATGCCTGCCCGTCGCTGGTTCCATCGTCTTGCCCGCGTGGCCGCGCCGGTTGGCCTGCTCGCCGCCGGGGTCTCGGTGTTTGCGCAATCCGGAAGCGCATGGGTCATGCCGGCCGACGCGCCGGAGAACGCCGCGTTGCGCAGTCTCCGCTGGCGCAGCGTGGGCCCCGCCAATCCGGGCGGCCGAATTACCGTCGTCGCCGGCGTCCCCGGGAAGCCCGAGGAGTTCTACGTCGCTGGCGCCGCGGGCGGGCTCGCGAAGACCACGAACGGCGGCGTGACGTTCACCCAGCTCTTCGATAACGAGGACGTCGCGTCGATTGGCGACGTCGAGATTGCCGAGTCAAACGAGAACATCGTCTGGGTCGGGACGGGCGAAGGCGATCCCCGCAACAGCACGTCGTTCGGCAATGGCGTCTACCGTTCGACCAACGGCGGCCAGTCGTGGACGCATCTCGGCCTCACGGACACCGAGCGCATCAAGAGGATTGCCGTCGACCCGAGGGATCCCGACATCGCGCTCGTCTGCGCGCTCGGGCACGCGTGGGGCCCCAACGAAGAGCGCGGCGTGTTCAAGACGAACGATGGCGGCAAGAACTGGAAGAAGGTGCTCTATCGCAACGCGGACACCGGCTGCTCCGACATCGCCATGGATCCGGCGAACCCACGCGAGATCTACGCCGGGATGTACACCTTCAGCCGCAAGCCCTACCGGTTCGACAGCGGGGGCGGCGAAACCGCCCTCTACAAGACGACCGACGGCGGCGACACGTGGGCGAAGCTGACCAACGGCCTGCCCAAAGGCCCCATGGACCGGCCGGGCGTGGCCATTTCCGACAGCAACCCGAATATCGTGTATCTCATCAGTGAGACGAAGAGCGAAGGCACGCTCTTTCGCTCCGAGGATCGCGGCGCGTCGTGGACGAAGGTCAGCGACAGCACCGCCATCACGTTCCGGCCGTTCTACTACGACGACATCCGCGTCGATCCGAGCAACCCCAATCACCTCTGGGCGCTGGCGAGCCAGATTCTCGTCTCGAACGACGGCGGCCGCTCGTTCACGCAGACGAGTGCAGGCTTGCACGGCGACCAGCAGGCGATGTGGATCGATCCCAAGAATCCGAAGCGCATTCTTTCGGGCTGCGACGGCGGCTTCCAGATCTCATACGACGGCGGCGTGACCTGGGAAGTGCTCAACAACGTCGCCTTCACGCAGTTCTACCATGTGTCCTTCGACAACCAGCAGCCCTACACCCTGTGCGGCGGCCTCCAGGACAACGGGGCCTGGTGCGGGCCGAGCATGGTCACGTCGCGCGAAGGCATCCGCAAGCGCGATTGGGTGACCGTATCGGGCGGTGATGGTTTCGCCGCTGTGCAGAACATCGCCGATCCGTCGCTCATCTACTCGGATTCGCAGGCCGGTGAAATTTACGCCACGAATTTGAAGACGAACGCGAGCCGCGCCATCGCCCCCTATCCGAAGGATCTCGGGTCGACCGGCAGTGGCATCGCCAACTACAAGTACCGCTTCAACTGGAACACGCCGATCGTCCGGTCCCCGAACGATCCGCGCGCGATCTATCTCGGCGGGAGCCAGCTCTTCCGGACGATCAACAACGGCCAGTCCTGGGATGTGATCAGCCCGGACCTCACGACCAACGACAAGAGCAAACAGCAGTCGTCGGGCGGCGAGATCGTCGTCGATAACACGGCCGCGGAGTTCTACTGCACGATCATCGCGATCTCGGAATCGCCCAAACAGAAGGGCGTCATCTGGGTCGGCACCGACGACGGCAACATCCAGGTCACGAAAGACGACGGCAAGACGTGGACGAACGTCGTCAAGAACATCCAGGGTCTGCCGCCGAACGTCTGGGTGCCGAACATCGACGCGTCGCCGTTCGATCCCGGCACGGCCTACGTCGCCATCGATCGGCATCGCGACAACGACTTCAGTCCCCACGCCTACAAGACGACGGACTTTGGCCAGACGTGGACGCCGATCGTCGGCAACCTTCCAGCAAAGGGGTACGTGCATGTAGTGCGCGAGGATCCACGCAAGCGCGGGTTTCTCACGCTTGGCACCGAGTTGGGCGTCTACGCGTCCTGGAATGACGGCCAGTCGTGGGTGAGTCTCAGAAACGGCCTGCCCGCCGTCCCGGTACTCGAGACCGTCGTCCAACCGCGGGATGGCGACCTCATCATCGCGACGCACGGCCGCGGCCTTTACATCCTCGATGACATCCGGCCGCTCGAGCAGCTCGCCGATGCGATGAAGGGCGAGAAGGACGTGTTCCTCTTCGACGGCCCGCCAGCCATCCGCTGGCAGACGTGGGGCCGGGACAATCCGATCGGCGCGAAGGAGTGGATCGGCCAGAACCCGCCCCTGGGCGCGATGATCGACTTCTACTCGAAAGGATCGGCCGGACCGGCCACGATCCAGGTCGCGACGGCGTCCGGCCAACACATTCGCACGATGGTCGTGCCAGTGACGGCCGGCGTGAATCGCGCGATCTGGGATCTCCGGTATGACACGTCTGGCGCCGGCGGCGCTCCGGGAGCAGCAGCCGGGCGCGCCGGTGGTGGCGGCGGCCGCGGTGCGGGACGAGGTGCCGCTGCAGGCGGCATGCCCGCAGAGGCGTCCCCTGGCCAGGATCAGGCGGCCGGTCGAGGCGCGGGCGGCGGTGGTGGGGGCGGCGGCGGGTTTGGTCGAGGCGGCGGCGCGCCTTACGCGCTGCCGGGCTCGTACGTCGTGACGCTGAAGGTCGGCGCGACGGAACTGACGCGCCCGCTCACCCTGCAAATGGATCCACGCATCACGGTGACACCAGCGGATCTCAAGGCCCAGCTCGATGCCGGTCTCGCACTGCGTGATCTGACCGATCGCATCAACACGCTGGTCTCGCAGGCCGATAGCGCGGTCGCGCAACTGACCACGACGTCGGCGTCAAACGCGGCGGCAGCGAAGGTGCTCGACCAGGCGAAGGACTTCCGGTTCAGGATGGGCCGCGTCGGCCAGGAGCAGGGATACCGAATTCAGGGCCGGCTGCGTGAGGAGATCACGACGCTCGCCGGCTCCGTCGAGGCAAACCCCGGAGCGCCCACCGCCGGGGAACTCGTCCGCCTCAAGGAAGTGACCGCGGATCTCGATAAGATGACGACCGATTGGAAGGCGTTTCTCGCCGGCCCAGCGGCGTCATTCGTGAAGATCTCGTAGGGTTCAAGCCCCTCTGGTGCCGCGCGCGATGTGCGGCACCCGAGGGGTCCCTCTCAAGCCGAGTGCTTCGCCTTCCGGCCTCCCAGCCTTCAGGCCTTCAAGCCTTTCCCACGACCGGACGACGAGTCCATTGCCCGGAAGCGGTTATGGATTGTGTCGTTCCCGCTAATGCCATTGCGCGAGGCACTCTCCTCCTGTATCCTCCGCCGGTACCAAGAATCCTCTTGGCCCGCGGAAAACGTACTTTCTGGGGGAACGCAATGATGCGAACGTCGCGAACGTCGAGACTCAGTGGGATCATTTTTGGTCTCGCGGCCCTCTTCCTGTTGCCAGCACTCGCTTCTGCGCAAGTTCAGCGTGGCAGTCTGTTCGTCAAGGTCGCCGATGAACAGGGCGGAATCTTGCCCGGGGCGACACTCGAACTCACCAGTCCGGTTATGCCAGGTGCCCTGACAGGCGTGTCTGACAAGGATGGCGCCTATCGTTTCCCGTCCCTGATCGTCGGCACCTATAGCCTGAAGATTTCCCTCCAGGGTATGCAGACCGTCATTCGGCCGGGCCTCGTCGTCACTCAAGACCAGACGGTGGAGGTGAGCATCGCGATGAAGGTCGGGTCGATGTCGGAGGCCATCACCGTAGCGGCCGAGTCGCCGATCGTTGACACGAAGGCCGCGACGGTCGCGACCAACATCGACAAGAACATCCTCCAGGGGACGCCGGGCGGCCAGGACATCTGGAGCATCATCGAATACAAGGCGCCGGGCGTGACGGTCGACACCGGGAGCGGGACGCCGCCTGACGTCGGCGGCAACCAAGGCGGCTTGCAGCGCAGCCTCACGGCGCGCGGCGTGCCGAACGCCCAGAATACCCAGATGCTGAACGGTGTCAACGTCAATGACCCGGCCGCGCAGGGGTACTCGATGAACTACTACGTCCCGGAGGCGCTCGACAACATTCAGGTGGCGACGGCCGCGGAAGACATCTCGATCGGCACGGCCGGCGTGTTCATCAACATGGTCACCAAGAGCGGCAGCAACCGCTACGGCGGCTCGTTCTTTGCGACGTGCCAGGCCAATTGCGGCGTGCCCACGCAAAGCAGCAACATTACCCCCGCCCTCAACGCGGACGGCATAGCCACCCCGTCCAACCAGACCTCGTTGCTCACGAACACCAATTTCCAGATCGGCGGGCCGATCATCCACAACAAGCTCTTCTTCTTCGACTCGACCAACTTCCAGGCGATTCACGTCGGCGTCACCGGCTTTCCAACGCCTCCCCTGCCGAACATTCCCACGGTGTTCCAGGATTTCGCGACGAACAGTGATGAAGACACGACCGACACGCTGGCCGGCGAGGGCAAGGTCACCTACCAGCTCAACTCCAAGAACCGATTCGAGGGCTACCTGTCCAAGCAGCGCTATGACAAGCCCAACCGGGCCGCTGCGATTAACAACACCCAGGACTCGGACTACAAGGAACTCGACACGTTCCTCATCGAGCAGGCGTCTTGGAACTACGTGATGAGCGACCGCATGTTCCTCGACACGCGCGTCAGCTACAACAACACGCACTTCGATCTGTTCCAGAAGACCGATTTGCCGCCGATCACCGACAGCTCAACGGGCGACCTCTATCAGAACAACACCAGCCAGCCCTTCATGTTCCGCCGGCGGACCGAGGTCCTGTCGAACTGGCAGTACTTCATTCCACAGTGGCTGGGCGGCCGGCACGAGTTCCGCCTGGGCTTCGACAACGGCAACACGCCCGAGACCGTCACGACCAGTCGCGCGGACAACGTCGCGGAGACCATCAACAGCACGTTGAATCCTGAGGCGCAGACGGTGACGCTCTACAACACGCCCACGATCATCAATCGCGCTGTGAATTCGACCGCCTTCTACGGCCAGGAGACCTACTCCCTCAACCGCCTGACCGCGGTGGCCGGCATCCGATGGGAGCGCGTCGAAGGCTACCTGCCGCCGCAGACGACCACGGCCGACAGCGAGTTCTTCCCTGCGGGAACGGTGTTCAACAGTGAGACCTTCAACGGCGTGACCGGGCCGTACACGGTGCAGTCGCAGTACGCGGCCTTGTCCAACGACCCGCTCTGGCACAACTGGGCGCCGCGCATGAGCCTGGCCTACGACCTGACCGGGAAGGGAAAGGCGGCCCTGAAGTTCTCGGCTGGCAGGTATCTCGACCAAATCAGCACCGGCACGCCGCCGAACCCGAACGGCTCGATCAGTCAGACCTACATCTGGAACAATCCAAACAACGCCAACCTCACGTTCAATCCGGCTGGCATAACTTGGAACGGCGTCGAGTACGTCGGCGGTCAACTGGGCGCGCTCAGGAGCACGTCGATTCCGAATCCGGCGGGGGCGTTCAATCAGGCGGAGCAGCGGCCGTTCACGAATGAGCAGACCGTCGAGTACGACCAGGAACTCATCGCCAACCTGTCGGCCAGCGTCTCGTTCGTCCACACCGCCGGCCATCACGACTTGGGCACCGAGGACCAGAACCAGGCGCTCTGGTTCGCGCCCACCAACCCGCTCTACCAGGCGGTGACCCTCACCGATCCGGGTGCGGACGGCACGATCGGCTCGGCGACGAACGTGCCCATCACGGTGTATCAGCTGGTCAATCCGGCCACGACTATCACGACGATCACGGCCAACAACGACCTCCTCGACCAGCACGCCAAGGGCGTGACCTTCCAACTGAACAAACGCTTCAGCCAGGGTTGGGCCATGATCTTCGGCTACACGTACCAGATCATTACCCAGGCGGCCGCCAGCGTGGCCAACCCGGACGCCGAACTCGTGAACGCCAGCGGCGTGAGCGGCGGGCGCGAGAACGACTTCAAGTTGACGGGGACGTTCCAGTTGCCCTACCAGATCATCTTCGGCGTGAACGGCCGGCTGGATTCCGGTCTGCCGATCACCCGGACCTGGACGATACCGGCGTGCACCTCGACAGTGACGAGCGACTGCCTGACCGTGTCGGAAACCGTAAACGCCATTCCGCGCGGCTCCGTCTTGCTGCCGTGGCTGGGGACGGTGGATCTCCGGTTTGGCCGGTTCTTCAACCTCGGCACCAACCGCTTCGAGCTGAGCTTCGACATCTACAATCTCACCAACGCCAACACGATCTATAGCGTGCGCACGAACACCGGCGTGACGCCGGTCTTCCTGAACGACAATCCGGCCTTGGCCTCGCAGGTCATCCCGTCGTTCCTGTCGCCGACCGGCGTCACCTCGCCTCGTGTTATGCGTATAAACCTCAGATGGTCCTTCGGCGCCAGATAGACGCAAGGACCTGGAACGCGACAACTCACACCGAGGGCCGGCCAGCTAGCCTGGCCGGCCCTCGTTTTTTCGGAGCCTCAAATGAATTTCCGAATCACCCGTCGACGATTCCTCTCGGCATCTGGAACCATCGTCGCCGCGACCTCGCTCGGCCGTTCGTGGCCGATGTTCGCGCAGGCGACTGGGTCGACCGCGCCGGCCCAGACGCCACCCTGGACGCCGGTCTTCACGCCCGTCCGCCGCGGCATCGGGTACTTCACAGGGCGGGGCGGCACGATCGGCTACCTCGTCAACGCTGGCGGCGTGCTGGTCGTCGACAGCCAGTATCCCGATTCCGCGAAGGCGTTTCTCGAAGGGCTCGGGGATCGCTCGAGCCATCGGCCGGTGGATGTGCTGGTCAACACGCACCATCACGCCGATCACACGGGCGGGAATCCCGTGTTCAAGCCTGTCACGAAGACGATCGTCGCCCAGACGCGCGTGCCGGCCTTGCAGAAGCAGGCCAACGACACGGCGACGACGCCAGCCGAGCAGGTCTATGCAGACGCGACGTTCGACGAGGTCTGGAACCATGCCATCGGCGACGAGCTGGTGCATGCCCGAACGTTCACGCCAGCCCACACCGGCGGCGACATCGTCGTCTACTTCGAGCGCGCCAACATCGTGCATGTCGGCGATCTGGTCTGGAACGGCCTGCAGACGTTCGTCGATCGGCCGGGCGGGGCGTCGGCGGTCAACTGGATTCCGGTCTGCGAGCATATTGCGTCGACGTATCCGAAGGATGCGATTTATCTCTGCGGCCACGCGAAGAAGGATCTGCCGGTCGCGCTCGCCCAGGCGGACGTCCTCGCGATGCGCGACTACCTGACCGCGCTCGTCGAACATATCCGGCACGAGATCGCGGCCGGCAAATCGCGCGACGAGATCGTCTCGTCCACGGCCGTGCTCCCCGGTTTCGAGGTGCGCGGCCCTCTCACGAAGCGCGCGCTCGAGGGCACGTACGACGAGCTGTCGGGCAGGTAGCGGCTGGGCGGGGGATGATGAACGCGGCTAGTCGAACCCCAAGGAGAACCCCATCCGCGTGTGTGGCATCGCCGGATTCCTGAAGCGGCCGATCGTGCACCCGATTTCTAGAATCGGTTCGATCAAGTCGCCGGACCCTGCGCCGAAGTCGAGACACGGATCGCCCGCGTGCAGGTGATGGCGGACGCTGAGCACCAGCGATCGTCCGGCCACGCGGGAGAACGACGGGCGTTCCAGCGGCGACTCGGCAACGTCATCCCAGAATCGAGACCGCCCACCAGTTTCGGTGTCCACTGCAGTCGCGCGGGGTGCATCAAGCTCCTCGATCCGAGTGAGATAATCACCACCACGCGCCCGTAGCTCAGGGGATAGAGCATCGGCCTTCTAAGCCTCTCTGGACGTTGGTCGATCGCGGCGGATCGCGGTTTTTCTAAGGAAATTGCACTCGACCCTGGACGATCGATGCCCATTGTGGTGCCGTTTCCGACCTCGCGTTGCAAGATGTTGCAAAGGCCCTTTCGGGTCAGCGGCGTGAGGTTAGCGAAGCGGGATTTCCACGATTCGGTCGACCCACTCCCATGGTTCTGAGGCGGTCCATACCAACACAAGTTCCTCGATGACGTCCGCGAGCGGCGTGCGCTGTCTTACGAGGAACACGCCCGGCGTCGAATGTCCGGCCGCGAGGAACGTTGCGAAGTGTGTCGGCATGGTCCGAAAATCGTGGCTCACGAGAACTCGACCCTGCGCGGCGGCGAGCGCCAAGACGGCGGGATCGGTGAGCCCGTGAAGTTTCGCGGTGTGCCCCGAGAGAAAGTCGATTGACGGCTCGCGCCGCGCGCAGCCGCTGACGATGGCGTGATGGAGGCTGGCGTCCGCCAGGAAGCGGACCATGACCTAACGCGAGTGCAGTTGGTGCCGCGCGCGCTCGAGCTTCGCCTTCAGATCTGCTGGGGCCGGATGGGTCTCGCTGAACGCTTCCTCGTCGCGCGCACGGGCAGCAAGGTCTTCGTCCACCTCGAGCCGATGCCCTAGATAGAACGTGATGGCCCCATAGACCTGTTCCAGCGTTAATGTTGGAAACGCTGAACGAATCGACTCCGGAGACTGCCCGTTCTGGAACTCACGCACGATGGACGCGAGGGGCACACGACTTCCCACGAGGTAGAAGCTCTCATCGCGCTGCTCGACGAAATCCTGATTCATGTGTTTTCTGAGCCTTCAAGTCTAGACAGTATGGCTGTCTGATCACAAGAGACCTGCCTCACGTTGTTATCGTGGGTTACGCGAAGCTGATGAAGGCATCGCGCAGAGCCACACACAACGGAGGCAGGCCATGGCGAAACGTAACATGTTCGTGGGGATGGATGTCCACAAAGAATCGATCGATATCTCGCTGGCCGAAGAGGGTCGGGCGGGCGAGGTGCGCCACTACGGCGTGATTCCCGGCGATCTGAACGCGCTCGCCAAAGTGGTGCGCGCGTTGCGCGCCCCCCACCGGACCTTGCGGTTCGTGTACGAAGCGGGCCCGTGCGGCTTTGGCATCCACCGGTACCTTACCGGCGAAGGCGAAGACTGCGCCGTGGTGAGTCCGTCGAGCATGCCCACGCGCAGCGGCGACCGCGTCAAGACCGACCGCCGAGACGGGGACGCCTTAGCGCGGCTCCATCGCGCCGGCGAACTCACGGCGATCTATATTCCGACGGCCGACGACGAAGCGATGCGCGATCTGGTGCGGGCCCGGGAGGATGCGGTGGGCTTGAGCACCCAGGCGCGCCATCGCCTGAAGGCGTTTCTGCTGCGCCAAGGTCGGCGGTACGCCGGCCGCGCGGGGTGGACGCAGCCCTATCGCCGCTGGATCGCCGATCTGAGTTTTCCGTTGGCCCCTCAGCACATCGCGCTGCAGGAATACCGCGACACGATCGCGGAAGCGGAGCACCGGGTCGAGCGCCTCACGACGCAACTCCGGGAGCTGACGCCGGCGTGGCGGTGGGCCCCGGTTGTCGAGGCCCTCCAGGCCTTGCGTGGCGTCTCGTTTGTCACGGCGGCCGGACTGGTCGCCGAGATCGGGGACCTCCGACGGTTCCAGCACCCGCGCGAACTCATGGGCTTCGTCGGCCTCGTGCCGTCGGAGTACTCGAGCGGCCCCCGCGTCCGTCGCGGCGGGATCACGAAGGCGGGCAATCCGCACGTGCGGCGCCTGCTGGCCGAAGCCGCGTGGGCCTATCAAGGGGTGCCGCGCGTCGGACGCGCCCACCTCGCCCGACAAGCGGCGCTTCCGAAAGCCGTTTGCGATATCGCGTGGAAAGCGTAACTCCGTCTGACATCCCGGTTCCGGAAACTCGTGGCGCGCGGCAAAGCGAAGCCCAAGGTGGCGACGGCCGTCGCGCGCGAATTAACTGGCTTCATGTGGGCGATCGCGCGGGAGGCCTCGGTGGACACCCAAAAGCGGGGTTTCAAGTGTCCACCGAGGGAGGTGCCCGCGCCCCGGGCGTAACGCCCCTCGCCTCAGGTCCGCCAGGTCGGCGGCATCGCGGGCAGGTGGAGAACCCTCGACTGAGTTATGGACATCCGCCTCACCGATACGTCCGAATCTAGAGCGAGGCAGCTCCGCGACGAACCACAGTCTGGGCGGTACCCAACCCGCGAATATCAGCAGCGTCAACCGTCGCTAGAACGCGGTGCCGCCGACCAGACGGACCTGAAGAACGTCGAGCTCGGAAAGAGCGTGCTGAGAGGACCATGCAGGACGACGTGGGATGGGTGTGCTCATTTGACAACAGACAGCCATATCAACTCTTGAATCCGAATCTTCCTCGGCTGAACTTCAACCCCAAGTACAGCCGTCATTGTCAAGTCAAGTCACCGAGATTAGAAAGGTCTGCCAGCAACTCGGAGATCGCATGTCTTGTGCTCTCCGTCGCCCAGCGTGACGCTGACTGCTGATGCCACCAGGGAATCTAAGAACTCGCTCTGATGCGATGCGTCAAACGAGGGATCGGACACTGCAGCAAGCCGGTAGTCACCAGGCGGCAGGTCTCTGAACGCAAAGCTGTTCCCATTATCAAGCCTGCTCGCTTGGACGCGGCGTGACTGCACATGCCAAAGCGCACGATCGGCAGGGAACACCACTACCACGAAGTTGCTTGCGGCTGAAGCGGACAACCCTTGCACTACCCCGGACAGTTTTGTGTGTCTGTCGGAAAAGACGACAGCAACGTCAGAAATCTCACCGGCCGTGTCTGTCAAGCTGAATGGGCCGTCGTCCAGAACATCGTGACCTCTTAACAGGATCGACTTCAGCCACCAGCCATCTGGACCCTCTCCCGGTGCTGACGCCATTAGCTGGTACTCACCGGGCAACAGGCCAGTGATTTCAAACTGACCGCCCGCCGCCACGACGGCAGGCGGTAAGTCCAATGACGGGGCAAAGCCAGTAGATGTGGGGTTGCCGGACTTCGGGAGGGCGCGCACACGAACCGACGTCAGGTCTGATGGCTTCGGCATCACGTCGGCTTGAAAGAGAACATTGCCTCGGATCGCGAGACACGGTTGAAGCGCCAACGTTACTCCTGAAACGTCACTACCAGCGACCGATACATCGGCGCGCGCCCAGAAGCAGCGTCCAGAGCGAGGACTGACCAGTGGGCCAACGACGATTGCTGGGCCGTTCGAGGCCGTCGATCGCGCCGTCAAGACGTACCTTCCCGGGGACACGTTCGGGTATCGGAACCTACCATCCTGTTCCGCCCGAACGGTTACAGTTTGGGCGCCGAGAATGTCACCGCTGTCTGCCGTCAGCAGAACGGAAGGTAGCGGCTCTCCAGCTGGCGCGGCGATCGACCCGTAGATCGTGGCGGTCGTTACCAGTCGCATGTTAAGGTCAATACCTGTGCGCTCCTCGCCTGCGGTCAAGATCAGAGGAATGGCTTCAGCCGTCGTCAGTCCGCTCGGGTACATCACTGGCGCAAAAGTCCACAATTTGGTTGTCGTGGGCGCCTCGGCCTGCGCTCCACGCTCCAACTCTTTGAGGGCCTGATCGATGCCTGCGGACTCGGGGTTCTCAATGCCACCGACGATGGTGGCCGTGAATCGGGCCATGACGACATACGTTCCGGGCGCCAATCCAAACGCCCGATACGTGCCGAGGTCGTCCGTTCTAAGTAGGGGCGGCCGTTCAGTCCACGCGCCGTTCGCTTCTTGAGACCACAACACGACTTGAATGTCTGGTGCTGGCGTACCGCTGACATCTCGGACGGTCCCTGCAATGACAGCACCCTTGATCATGTGCAGATGGAGGTCCCCGAGCGATTGGCCATCGCTCAGGACGATGGACCTGCCCGGCTCATTCACCTTCGTTGCTCCGTATGGCACAGGAAGGAACGCTTGACGCGACACCGAAAGGGTGTAGCGACCCGCTGGGACGCCGGTCAGGTCGAACCGGCCGTTGTCGTCCGTAATAACGCTGCGGCGAGTGTCGACGCCGTCGCCGGTCAACGAGACGATAGCTCGGCGAACCGGTCTTGGCGGCGTCCCATCACAGACCACGTCGCCGAACACGTGTGCGGTTCCGACGACCGCCGACGTCTTAGCATCTCTTTGCTGTGACGCGGCCGCGGTGGCCGTCATCACCGCGAGCGCGATGAGCGACGACCGGAAGCGCAGCCTGACCGTACGTGTAGATGAGCGTACGGCATAATGGAGGGCGGGACTCGTCATTTGTCGGCCGGATGACTGAGCAGTAGATCCAGCGTTTTGGCAGTGCCCCAATCGAGAGACACGCGCGTAGCCGAGGACGCCGCGCCTTTGAAGAATCCCGGATTCTGCCAAGCGTCCACCTGTGAGACCTCTACCGCCACAACGAAATAGTCCCCCTTCGGTAGGCCAGATATCCGGTACTCGCCAGAACGGACGACCGATGAGGTCTTGATCCATGGGGGCTCAAAACCGAACTGGCTCCAAAGGGAGTCGTTGGTAGCGAAGGCGATTACGGCCCCTTGAGTCACTGCCTGACGGTGATCGTCCCGGACAGTGCCGGAGAGCCGAGCGGCCTTGTCGGTTACCATTACGGCGACACCAGTCACATCGCCTGAAATAGCGATCGGACGATTGGTGTAGTCGAGTCCACCGACGACGACGGACTCAACCGTCCACTTCGTACCGGCAGAAAGTCGGAGAAAGTAGTCGCCATCACCGAGACCACTGAGCACAAACGAGTCGCGTGAGCCGAGTTGAGGAGGGGGCGGCACCATAGCAAGTGAGGGCTGTCCCGTCGCCGGCTCAACGAGGACCGTCAAGCCCAATGCGCCGGGGGCTGGCGCCTGGCCATCGTAAATGATCTGACCACTAAGCGTCC
>Ga0182024_10002760_pt1 | contig 43109 bp, 42 predicted proteins | sample P32metaG_FD_120480 | JGI IMG/M metagenome (GOLD analysis project Ga0182024, IMG submission 120480) | Permafrost microbial communities from Stordalen Mire, Sweden - P3-2 metaG (Illumina Assembly) | ecosystem: Environmental > Terrestrial > Soil > Wetlands > Permafrost | place: Sweden: Stordalen... | reverse complement strand
TTGGCGAGCTCGATGGCGGCGCGCGTGAGGTTGCCGTATTTTTCGAGCTTGCCTTCAAAGCGCTCAAACAGCGTAAACGCATCGGCCGTGCCGCCAGCAAAGCCCGCGAGCACCTTGTCGTTGTACAGGCGTCGCACCTTCTTGGCGTTGCCCTTCATGACGGTATTGCCGAGGGTGACCTGCCCGTCTCCGCCCATGGCGACCGCGCCATTGCGGCGCACGGCCAGAATCGTCGTGCCGTGCGGATCGAATTTTGAACTGTCGGCCATTAAGGATGCCGGTCAGGGCTTCCTCCGTGCTCGAGGGTGGGTACGATCGTAAATGCGGGCGAGGTGTTGGAAGTCAAGGTGGGTATAAATCTGCGTCGTGGAGATGTCCGCATGGCCGAGGAGTTCCTGCACACCACGAAGTTCTCCACTGGATTCAAGCAGATGAGATGCGAAGGAATGTCTGAAGAGGTGCGGGTGCACCCTCACGCCAAGCCCGCGGCGACGCGCCCACGCGGCGACGCGCAGCTGCACGGCGCGCGCTCCTAAGCGCCGGCCGTTCCTGCCGATGAACACAGCCGTCTCGGCAGGTTTCACCAAGGCCGAGCGCTCACGCAGCCAGCGCTCGAGCGCGTGCACAGCCTTGCTCCCGACGGGGAGGATGCGCGACTTCCTGCCCTTGCCGAGCACACGGACCGTGCGGTCCTTGAGATCAAGGTCTGGAAGGTCAAGTCCCACAAGTTCGGCGAGACGCAGCCCCGAGGAATACAGAAGCTCCATCAAAGCATGGTCGCGCGCGACCAGCGCATCGCCGGGCGGCACATTGAGAAGCTGCGCCATCTGGTCGGCGTCGAGCGTGTGGGGCAGGCGCCGCGGCGCCTTCGGGGCACGGATTTCATAAGCCGGGTTGCCCGGCAGGGCGCGTTCGCGCACCAGGTAATTGCAGAAGCTGCGCACCGCGGAGAGCCGCCGCTGAATGCTGCGCGGTGCCAGTCCCGCCGCGTGCGAGTGTGCGGCGAAGGTGCGCACATGCTGACTATCGAGCGCCGCCCAATCCTGCAAGCGGTGCCGATCGCAATACTTCACGAGCGCCGCAAGATCGCGGGCGTAGTTCGAGTCGGTGTGCGCTGAGAGCCGGCGTTCAATCGCAAGGTGGCGCCGGAAGCCGGCGACCCACTCAAGCGCTGCGGGAGTCATCGACGTGCGACGGCGTCCGCAATGAGATCTGCCATGCGCCCCAAGAATTCCGTGCTCATGCCCGGATGAAAGCGGTCGCGCTCGGTGCTGCCAAGCGCAAGTAGTCCCATCGAGCCTTTCTCGCCTAGCGGTACCAGAGCGACTGAACCGATGTCATTCGCATCGGATCCGAATAGGAACTCGCGCTGCGAATCGCGCACCTGACCGCAGCGCGGCTTCGCGCTGGCGAAGAGGGACTCGAAGGACTTCAGGTTCGGGTCATCGGGTGCTATCAAGCGCGGGAAGCGCTGCGAGGATTCCTGCGGCGCACTGCCGACGAGAAGCAGCACCGAGTGGAACGCGTCAAAATCATCGCGCAAGCTGGCCTCGATCTCATTGAGCGCCGCCTGGCGCGACGGCGCGCGCAGGAGCCTGCGCGCGAAGCGGTGGAAGCGTTCCGCGATCCCGTCATTGTCGCGCGCGACGCGCACGAGCTCAGCTAATTTGGCCTCGAGCGCCGCATGGCGCTCGCGCATGACTTCGATCTGGCGCTCGACGAGGGAGATCGTCGAGCCGCCGCGCGAGTGCGGCAGCCGCAGCCGCGCCAGCAGCGCCTGATGACGCTCGAAGAATTCCGGATTGTTTTGCAGATAGCGAGCGACGGATTCTTCCTCGGCATCCGCCGCGGATAGCCCGCGAGCTTCACGTGTCGTCATTTCTACACCTCGAAGTAACCTGCAAATGAGACTTCGGCAGGCCCCGTCAGCCAGATATGTTCCCCAGGGCCCGCCCAGTTTACGCGCAACTCGCCGCCGCGCACGCTCACTTGCACGTCGGCATCGAGCCGGCCGCGCGCTCGTCCGACGGCGACCGCGGCGCAGGCGCCCGTGCCGCAGGCGAGCGTCTCACCGGCGCCGCGCTCATGGACGCGCAGGCGGATGCGGGAGCGGTCGGTGACTTCCATAAATCCGACATTCACGCGCTGCCTGAAGCGCCGATGATGCTCGATGGCGGGACCTAAACGCTCGACCGCTGCCGTAGCGACGCTGGCGACACTGAGCACGGCATGTGGGTTGCCTATGCTTACGGCCCCGATCTCGACCTCTTTTCCTTCGACCTCGAGGAGGTAGACGTCAGCCTGGCTTGGAGCCTCAAGGGCCAATGCGTCGGGTGCAAAGTTGGGGACGCCCAAGTCGATGGAGACGAGCTTTTCTCCCGCCATGCGCGCACGCACCAGGCCCCCTGCGCTTTCGAGCGTCATTGCCCCGGCCGGCAGCGCGCCGCGGCGGCTCAATAGCGCAGCAATGCAGCGTGCGCCGTTGCCGCACTGCTCGACCTCGGCGCCGTCCGCATTGAAGATGCGATAGAAGGCGGCGGAACCGGACTGCCGCGGCTTCTCCAGCATCAGCGCCTGATCGAAACCTATCCCTGTGTGGCGCGCCGCCAGGCGCTGCCACAGCTCGCGCGAAGGCGCGAACCCAGCGACAGGCGAGTCGAATATGATGAAGTCGTTGCCGAGGCCATGCATTTTCGTGAAGTCCACGCGCATGGCGGCGAAGAATACCTGAATCCAACCCAGGTGCCGCGGCACGCGCGTATCGTACGGCCGATGAGCGATTCATTCGAGGTTCGCATTACACCGCACGGGAGAGTCGTGCGCGTGAAGGCCGACCAATCGATTCTGGATGCCGCGCTGGATGCAGGACTTAATCTTCCGCATAGTTGCAAGTCGGGGCATTGCAGCTCCTGCCGCGCACGCCTCCTTGCAGGCCACATTCGCTATCCGCAGGGCACGCCCTTAGGGCTTACGGCCGAAGAGGCGCGCACGGGCGCCGTGCTCCTCTGTCAGGCGCGGCCCCTCTCAGATCTCACCGTGGATGTGCGTCTCGTCGCTGCAGTTACCGAAGTTGAGATCAAGACACTGCCTTGCCGTATCGCGCGCCTTAACCCTCTGGCGGCGGATGTCATGCAGGTGTTCCTGAGGCTGCCGTCGGTTGAGTCGCTCGCCTTTCAGCCGGGCCAATACTTGGATGTGCTTCTGGAGGACGGTGGCCGCAGGAGCTTCTCCATTGCGAGTCCGCCGCACGATGCCGAACTCATAGAGCTGCACGCGCGCTACGTGCCAGGCGGCGGTTTCACCGAGCGGCTCTTCAAGGAGCTGCGCCCGGGTGCGCTGCTGCGCATCGAGGGCCCCATCGGCCAATTCGTCTATCGAGCAGGCACTGCGGCCCTGATACTCATCGCCGGCGGCACAGGGTTCGCACCGTTGAAGTCGATGCTGCGCCATATGCTCGAACACGGCGTCGAGCGGCAAATTCATTTCTATTGGGGCGCGCGCAAGCAGGAGGACATCTACGAGGAGGCGCTCGTTCTTCACTGGGCGCGCAAGTTTCCGCAGTTACAGTTCTCGGCCGTGCTGTCGGAGGCGGGTGCGCAGGACGCCGGCGAGCGGCAGCTCGGGTGGGTGCATGAGGCGGTGCTCGCCCGGCATCCGGACCTAAGCCTCTTTGATATCTACGCCGCGGGGCCTCCAGCCTTGATCGAGGCCATTCGCGCGACTTTCCCGGCGGCGGGGGCGCGTGCGAATGCGCTCTTCTTTGACTCCTTCGACTACGCGCCGAAGAGCTCTGCCGTCAATCTGTAGGTCGCCGAGATGTCTTCATCGCCGTAGCCGCGGGCCATGAGTTCGCTGTAGACGTCGAGCATGCGTTCAACCACCGGCAGCGTTACGCCGAAGCGCGCCGCCATATCGCGGCAGATTCCAAGATCCTTTGCGTGCAGACGCACCTTAAACCCCGGCGGGTAGCTCTCGCGAATCATGTTGGGCGCGCGATGTACGAAATACCAGCTCGAGCCTGCTCCCTTGCCGAGCGTGTCCACGAGTTGCGTGAGCGGCAAGCCCTGGGCATGCGCGAAGGCCATGGCTTCGGCGACCGCCTCAATGATGCCGGCGCACATGATCTGATTCGTCGCCTTCGCGGCCTCCCCGCTGCCGATCGGTCCAAAATGCGTAATCGTCTTGCCGAGCGTGGCAAGAATCGGCCGTGCTCGCTCGAAGGCCTGAGGGTTCCCTCCTGCCATAATGACAAGCGTTGCGTCGCGTGCGCCTTCGACGCCGCCGCTGACGGGGCAGTCTAGGAACTCGGAGCCGCGCACCATCTCGGCCGCGCGCTGCGCAGTCTGGGCACTCACTGTCGAGCAGTCGAGGATGAGACTCCCAGCTTTCAGAGCCGGAGCGAGGCTGCTTACGACATCGAGTACGTCGGCATCCGCCGCGACACAGATGACGACCGCATCCACTTCAGCGGCAAGGCTCGCAAGCGAGGGGGCAGCGTGGCAGCCAAGCTCGGCGGCGAGCGCCTGCGATTTTTGAAGTGTGCGATTCCAGAGGGTGGTCAATAGGCCTGCGCGATGCAGATTACGCGCCATGTGCGCGCCCATGGCGCCGAGCCCGACGAAGCCTACGCGCATGACGGATCCGGTTAGCAGGCGGCCGGAGCGGCCGCGGGCATTACTCTAGCTACTTTGTGTCGGTTCCGCAGGCCGCCTGCATGGCGTCGTGCAGTTGCAGACGGTATGCATTGGCGTCTGCTTCGCTCAGGTACTCGCGCTGACCGTCGGCGCTGCCGGACTTGATGATGCGCCGCGATGCCACCGCCTTGGTGTAGCTGTCCTTTGCCTGTTTGCACTGCTCTTCCTGGGCTTGCGCCACGTCGGCTTTTACGGCGCGTTCATCAGCCGCCTTGGCGACGTCAGTGGAGGCGCGATCGCCCGCGGAGAGGGGCTTGTTCTGCGCCGTGCGGGCAGGCGCCGCAGCCTCAGAAGCCTTCGGCTGATGGTCCACCTTGATGAGCGTCGAGCCGGGAACCCAGGTGTCCGTGTAGTGAACGCCACCCTGGGCGTCCACATAGCGGTAGACGTCGGCCGCGTGCGCGGCCACGGCCGCACCCGTCAAGAATAAGACAAGCGATAAAATCCGGAACATGCGACGCGCCTCCCGCGCCCGGCAGTATCCCCACTTCGGGGCGGCCGACCTTTGACCGGCGTCACATTATGCACTGCCTACAGGTCGTAGGCGCGCTCCCCATGCAAGGAGATATCCAGTCCCTCGCGCTCTTCCTCTTCCGTCACCCGGATGCCGACCACGAATTTTACGATGTGGAACGCCACGAAGGACACCGCCGCGGTCCAAACGGCCACAACGAGCACCGCCTTTGCCTGAATGAGGAGCTGCGCTCCTATGCCCGGATAGCCCATCTTGCCCGTCGTCCAGTCGACGACTTGACCGGGGCCACCCAACTGCGGCGCATTGAATATGCCGGTGAGCAACGCCCCCAAGGCGCCGCCCAGGGCATGCACGCCAAATACGTCGAGCGAATCGTCCGCCTTGATGATCCTCTTCAGGCCGGTCACGCCCCAGAGGCACGCGGCGCCGGCGGCGAGGCCGATGACGAAGGCGCCGGGAATCCCGACGTTGCCCGCCGCCGGCGTAATGGCGACCAGGCCGGCGACTGCTCCCGAGGCGGCTCCGAGCATGGAGGGCTTACCCTTGACCATCCACTCCATGAATATCCAGGAAAGCACAGCGCAGGCTGTGGCGAGATAGGTGTTCATGAAGGCGAGCGCAGCGGAGCCATTCGCCTCGAGTGCAGATCCGGCGTTGAAGCCGAACCAGCCGAACCACAACAGCGAGGCGCCGATCATCGTCATCGTCAGGCTGTGCGGCGCCATCGGTTCCTTGCCGAAGCCGATGCGCTTGCCGAGCACAAACGCTCCGACGAGACCCGCCACTCCGGCATTGATGTGCACCACGGTACCGCCGGCGAAGTCGAGCGCGCCCCATTGCCAAAGGAGGCCTGCGGTCGCGTTGACTGCGTCCGCGTTCGCTGTGGACGTGTAGGCATCAGGGCCGGCCCAGAACCACACCATGTGCGAGATCGGCAGATAGCTGAAAGTGAACCAAAGAACCAGAAAGAGCAGGGCGCCGGAGAATTTGATGCGCTCCACGACCGCGCCCAAGATCAGGCAGCAGGTGATTGCGGCGAATGTCGCCTGGAAGGCGACATAGACCAGCTCATACATCGGCGTGTTTTTGCTGAAGGTTCCCGCAAGCGCAAAGGTGTTGGTCGCAGGATCGAAAGTCCCGTTCAGGAACAAGCGGCTGAAGCCCCCGATAAAGGCATTGCCGGCGGTAAAGGCGAGCGAATAGCCGTATATGCACCACAGGACCGTGATGAGCGAGAAGCCGACGAACACCTGCATCAAGACCGACAGCATGTTCTTGGTGCGCACCAAGCCGCCGTAAAAGAGGCCGAGGGCCGGCACAGACATCAAGAGCACGAACGCGGTCGAGGTCAGCATCCATGCGGTATCGCCCTTGTTGGGCACGGGCGGGGCGCCGGCTGCGAAGGTAAGCGCCGGGCCCAGAAGCGCCAATGCGGCACCCGACAGTTGTAAAGTCATTCGAGCAGTCTTTGCAGGCATGCGCATGATCTCCCCCGGCTCAATTTGAGCTAGTAATCGGCGTAGCGAACGGTCTGCGCCGTGCGTATGCTTGTAGAGCGCGAAAGCTGCGGGTGCAGCTTCCATGCCAGCAAGGATTTCTCGCGGTCTTTCGATGGTTTGCGCCCGCTCGCACGCCGCGCGGCGCACTATTTTAGAGCCTTATTTCGAATGCGTGCTTATATTCAGTGCAGCCTCAATATCACGACGGGAAGGTGCGGCGCTTATGGAACAGTTGAGGATTGATGAGATCGCCAAGCGCTTGCTCGCGAAGGTGCCCGAGGCGGCCCGCAACATTCAAGCTGATCTGGAGGAAAACTTTCGCGCGGTGCTGCGCGCAAGTCTCGCCCGGCTCGACCTCGTCTCCCGCGATGAGTTCGAAGTGCAATCGAAAGTGCTGGAGCGAACTCGCTCGCGGCTCGAGGCGCTCGAAGCGCGGGTGAAGGAGCTGGAGGCTGCGAAGAGCGCGCGCGGTGCCTAGCCCACTATTGCTGGGCCATGCCGACCATGTGATCGACCGCGGCTTTGATCAAGTCATCCGGCAGGTCGGCTCGACCGCCTTTGGCCGGCATGACACCGGAGCTGCCCTGGAAGCCCTGCAAGGCGTGCTGGTAGAGCACGGCCTTTCCTTTAGCGATGCGCGGTGCCCAGGCCGCGCGATCCCCGGCCTTGGGCGCGCCGGCAATGCCTTGGCCGTGACAAACGCTGCAGGTCTGCTGGAAGACCTCCGCGCCATCCTTGGGTATGGCCGCCGATCCACCGGTTGCCGCCGGGGTGGCTTCCGTCTTGATCGCAAGGCGCGTGTTGTCCTGGCCCGCCACGGCCTCTTGCGAGAAGGGCTGGATGCGCCCGTCGACGCTCTTCAGATATTGGGCCTCGGCCCGCACGTCCTCGTCTTGCGTGTGGCTTGCGACATTGCGCGCCAAGGCGAAGATCGCAATCGCAATCGCAACCAGGATGCCGATGACGAGACTGAAGACGTTTATGAAGTGCGTATCTTGTTTGCTCACGATGTCATCCGTGCGCGAATTATGAAGGCTTGCGCATTATAACGACTTGGCAGGCACACCCGGAAATAGCGCTGCGTGCGGCCATAGCGGCTCCGATCGGTTAAGCTTTCGCGCACGCGCCCGTAGCTCAGTTGGATAGAGTGGCAGCCTCCGAAGCTGCAGGTCGCTGGTTCGAATCCAGTCGGGCGCGCCAATGGCTTTAAATTCGATACCCCTTTAGTGACGCTTCTCGCTCGCGACCAAGTCATTGATGAGCGCGATGAGCTCGGTCGGGCCGCCGGCCTTGCCGACATCGGTCTCGTACTTGCCGTTGACGATGATGAGCGGCACTCCCTCGACGTGATAGCGAGCCGTGAGTTCCTCCGCGCGCGCCAGGTTCGAGCTCACCGTAAAGGAGTTATAGGCGGTGCGGAAGGCGTCCGCATTGATCCCATGCGCGACTGCAAACTGCGTCTGCAGGTTCAGCGTCTCCGGTTCGTTATTGGCGAACAGCATGTTGTGGTCGTTGTGGATGGCCTCGAACACCTTTTGATCGAGGTCCGAACGCTGCAGGGCCTGGAGCGTGTAGAACAGATGCGCGTGCGCGCGGTGAACAGGCCCCCACATGACCGGCACGCGTACGAATTCGACAATGGCAGGTTTCTTCTTGAGCCAGCTTTGCATGAAGGGCTCAAGATCAAAGCAGTGCGGGCAGGCATACCAGAACACTTCCATGACCTCGACCTTGTCGGACCCGACGCTCGTCGGCTGCGCCGGAACGACGGGCACGTAATTCGTGCCGGCCTTCCAGCGGCCGCCCGGCAGCTGCTGGTCGGCGGGCAGCGCGGCCAAGTGCTCAAGTGCGGTATCCGCGCGCTCTTCGCTGGTAGTCTCGGCGGACGCCGGCGCGCGCACGGACTCGGTCTGTGCGGCAGGCGGCGGGGACTCGGCAACGGCAGACGTTGGAGTGATTGCCGGCGCGGCGAGTGACGCAGAAGCCTGGGGCGTCGCATGGCCGCAGGCGACGGCGCTCAGAGTCACAAGGGCAGCCAGAGCGACGGATCGAACCATGATGAAATGCCTCATTAGCGAAGACCCTGAACGTAGGACGCGAGATTGCGGATGTCCTCGGGCGTTAAGCGCTTGGCGATCGTGGCCATGATGTAGCCGTTGGGGCTCGCCGGATTCGCGGCGGTTGCGCCGGAATAGCGGGTGCCCTGGGCATAATCGGTGAGCTGCTTCATCGTGTAACCCGATTGCTGCGCGCGCAGCGCCGGGTAACCCGCGGCGAGATTGCCGCGCCCGACGGGCCCGTGGCAGGCGATGCAGGCGGGAATGGCGCGGCTCTTATCACCGCGCAAGTACACGGTCTGTCCGGCCTGCCAGTAGGAAGGATCCGCTTCGAGCCCAGTCGGCGTTTGCGCCGCAAAGTACACGGCGACATCATCGATGTCGGCATCGGAAAGGGGCGCCGCAAGCGCCGTCATCACCGGGTTGTCGCGCACCTTCGAGCGAAAGAGTCGCAGCTGCTCGGCCACGTAGATGGCACTCTGGCCGGCAAGTGTCGGCCAGGCGGGATTGGAACTGTTGCCGTTCGGACCGTGACAGCCGAAACACACCGCGGCCTTGGCCACGCCGTTTTGGACCGAACCGTGGTCATAGGGAGTCGCGGCGGCCGCGTTCGCAAGCCAGGTCGCCAGCACCCAACCCCATGCGCCAACGGCCATCTTTCTGTTCGACATTGTAGCTTTTCCGCATCCTTATCGACTTGTGCGACGGCGGCAAATTGTACACTACAGTCCGCAGCAGCTTGACAGCTCCCGATCGCGCGCAATGAGCCGATTCCCCGATGCCCGATTCCTGGTGAGCGCAGCCGCGCCAGCGCAGTTTCCGCCCGACGACGGCGCCGAAGTCGCTTTCGCCGGGCGTTCGAATGCCGGCAAGTCGAGCGCTATCAACGCCATTGCCCACCGCCACGCGCTCGCCCGTACGAGCAAGGCACCCGGAAGAACGAGGCTTCTGAATTTCTTCGAGCTTATGCCGCAGGCACGCATCGTCGATCTGCCGGGCTACGGCTACGCGAGTGCCCCGGAGAGCGAGCGGCGCACTTGGGCGCCGCTCATTGACGCCCTGCGTGCGCGCCGCTCGCTGTACGGATTGTTTTTGATCGTCGACGCGCGGCGCGGAATCTCTGACGCGGATCGGGAACTCATTGCGTGGACGAACCCGCAACAACGCAGCGTTCACGTGCTGTTGTCAAAAGTTGACAAGCTCACGCGCAACGAAGCCGCGCGCGTGCTGCAGGCGGCAAAGATGCAACTTGCAGGTGAAGTCAGCGTACAGCTTTTTTCGGCGCATGCGGCCACCGGCGTCGCCGAAGCACAGGGTAAGCTTGCGCAATGGCTGTCAAATAAAAAGACCCCGGTGACCTCTAGCGAGGTCACCGGGGCAGACTAACCCGGCACAGGTCTTGTGAACCGGGTTGACCCGCCTAGGGAGGGAAGCGGGGAGCGCTGGAGGCGCTCAAAAAATTAGACGAATCGCGTTTCACAAAGTTCCGCTGCGCGCCGTGCTAAATTAGCCAAGCGGATCAGAGACTTCGCCGCCCGAGCTCGATCCTCATCGCTACAGGAATGTCCAGATCGCGTCGACCGAGTACATGGTGAGCCCGTCCGTATTGCGGACCTGAAAACCGTCGTACTCGAAACGGGCGGCGAACGCGCCCCAGTTCGCCTGTATGCCGCTGCCGTATGCAAACTGCGTCCCGCGGTTGTCGAAGGCAAAGAACTGTCCCGCGCCGGAGACGCTACCGTCCAATTTCCAGCGCGCTGCTCCCGCCTTGGCAAAGAAGTCTAAGTAGGGAAGCGGCAGGATCCCGACGGCGTAGGCTCCAAATGCCTTGGCATCGGCGCTCTGGGTGCCAATGCCGAAATTTTTGGTCTGATTGCCCAAGTCGAAGTAATTGGCCTCGACGGCAAAGAAGTCGATGGGCCGAAATCCCACGAGGGCCTTCCACGAGACACCATTGGAATCGAGATTGAAGCCGTCCCCAAACACATTATCCAAATTGCTCTTGCCTATGCCTGCGCCTAAGTAGACGCCGTCCGCCGCATGCACGGCAGCACCTGCTAGTACGAGAACACCTGCCAACAGTAATTTACGCATGACCAGTCCTTTTTGATTCGAAAGGTGTCGGCCGTCCCGCTCAAGGCCACGCTCCTGCCGACGGGGCGGGCTAATGGGCTTCGTCCCAGTTCATGCCGACTCCAATGTGAATACGAAGTGGCACCTTGAGTTCCGCGGCGCCCGCCATTTGTTCGCGTATGCCCGCGGCGACCCTTTCCGTTGCGTCCTCACGCACCTCGAGCACGAGCTCATCATGCACCTGCATGATGACCCGCGCGGGGAAGTTCTCGAGCCGGCACCAGGCGTCCACGCCGATCATCGCGCGCTTGATGATGTCGGCGGCAGTTCCCTGCATGGGCGCGTTGATGGCGCTGCGCTCCGCCGCCTGCCGCAGCTGCTGGTTGCTTGCGCGAATGTCAGGCAGATAGAGTCGGCGGCCGTAGACGGTTTCGACAAAGCCATTGGCACGCGCCTGCACGCGCGTGTCATCCATGAAGCGCTTCACGCCCGGATAGCGGGCGAAGTACACATCGACATATTTCTGCGCCGCGCCGCGGTCGATGCCAAGTTGCCGCGCGAGCCCAAACGGCGACATGCCGTAGATCAGCCCAAAGTTGATCGTCTTCGCAAGACGCCGCTGATCGGCGCTCACCGCATCGACGGCCACGCCGAAGACTTCGGCAGCGGTCGCGCAGTGCACGTCAAGATCCGCGGCAAACGCGGACAGGAGTCCCGCGTCGTTCGACAAATGCGCCATGATGCGCAGCTCGATCTGCGAGTAATCCGCCGCCATCAGCACATGTCCCGGGGCCGCGATGAACGCCTGGCGGATGCGCCGCCCTTCGGCGCGGCGGATCGGAATGTTCTGCAGATTAGGGTCGGATGAGGACAGGCGTCCGGTCTGCGCCACCGCCTGGTGATAGGAGGTGTGCACCCGGCCCGTATTGGGATTGATCTGCTGCGGCAGCTTGTCCGTGTAGGTGGATTTGAGCTTGGCGAGCGTGCGGTAGTCGAGCACCGTGCGCGGCAGCTCGTATGACGCTGCAAGCTCTTCCAGCACGTCCTCGGCGGTCGAGGGCTGTCCCATCGGGGTCTTGCGCAACACGGGCAGCTGCAGCTTCTCAAACAACACTTGCTGCAGCTGCTTGGGCGATTCGATATTGAAGGCAAAGCCAGCCTGTGTCTGCGCAAGAGCCAGGAGCTCCGCGAGCTGTGCCGCGATGGCGCGGCTTTGCGCCTCCAGAAGCCCGCGATTGATGAGCACGCCATGATGCTCCATGTTGAGCAGTATCGGCACGAGCGGTTGCTCCATGTCCTCATAGAGGCGCTGCAGCGCGGGGACGCTCTCGATTTGCGGCCAGAGCGTGCGATGCAACTGCAACGTCACGTCGGCATCCTCGGCCGAGTACTCGGCTGCGCGCTCGACCGGCACTTCATTGAAGCTCAGCTGCTTCGCGCCCTTGCCGGCGACGTCTTCATATTTGATGGTGGAGACACCCAAATAGCGCAGCGCCGCCCCGTCCATGTCGTGGCGCGTGGCGACACTGTTCCAGACGTACGACTCGAGCATGGTGTCATAGCGCATGCCCGCAAGATTAATGCCGTAGTTCAGCAGGACATGTGCGTCGTATTTGAGATGATGGCCGAGCTTGGCGATTCCAGGGTTCTCAAGGATCGGCCGCAACGCGGCAAGGACTTGTGCGCGATCCAATTGTTCGGGCGCGCCCGCGTAGTCGTGCTGCAGCGGAATGTAGGCTGCGAATCCGGGCTCAATGCAGAAGGATACCCCGACGATCTGCGCGCGCATGTAGTCAAGGCTCGTAGTCTCGGTATCGAAGGCCATGAGCGCCGCCCATCGCAGCCTTTCGAGCCAGCGCTCAAGATCCGGCCATGAAGTGATTGTCTCGTAGTGGCGCGGGACACGGGGAACGGCAGCAGCGAGCGCGGGCTGCGGCGGCGCGCGCTCGTTGGACGAGCCTGCGCCTTCCAGCTGCCGCAAAAGCGAGCGCAGTTCATAGCGCTCGTAGAGTGCGCGCAATTCACCAAGGTCCGCCGCGGCGGGCCGCAATTCCTCGGGCTGCAGCGGCAGTTCAAGGTCGGTGCGCAGCCGCGCAAGGCTGCGCGACAGCGCGAGGGTCTCAAGTCCGGCGCGCAGGTTCTCGCCGACCTTGCCCGCGATCTCGGCGACGTGCGCGACCAACACATCGAGCGTACCGTATTGACTCAAGAGCTTGGCCGCGGTCTTCGGACCCACCATGTTGATGCCGGGGATGTTGTCGGATGAATCCCCGACGAGCGCCAGGTAGTCGACGATCTGCTCCGGATAGACATCAAATTTGAGCTTCACCCCCGCGCGATCGAGCGTACTGTTGCTCATGGTATTGACGAGCGTGATTGACTCGTTGACGAGCTGCGCCATGTCCTTATCGCCCGTCGAAATGAGCACTCGTTGACCCGCGCCTGCAGCGCGGCACGCCAGAGTCCCGATGACATCGTCGGCCTCAACTCCCCCGATGCGCAGCACCGGCAGCCCCTGGGTGCGCAGGATCAAGAGGAGCGGCTCCACCTGCGAGCGCAGGTCATCCGGCATCATTGGCCGATGAGCCTTGTACTGCGCAAATAGATCGTCGCGGAAAGTCTTGCCCGGGGCGTCGAAAACAACCGCAATGTGCGCCGGTCGATACTCCTTCACAAACTTCAAGAGCATATTGAGGACGCCCAGGAGCGCACCGGTCGGCTCGCCGCGCGAGTTGGAAAGCGGCGGCAAGGCGTGAAACGCCCGGTACAGGTACGAGGAGCCGTCGACGAGTACTAAATCGGCAGGAGTGCTCATGGTGAATGCGCGCGTGGAGTTGCCCAGTATAGCGAATGCGGCCGCCCCGCCTGCGCTTGTGTCAACGGCGTTGGTTGTGGCGCGCTGTACGGAACATTGGGTTGAGGACGCAAGCGATGGACGACCCCGCATTAGCCGCCGCGATTGCCGCGAACCGCTTCGGCCTGGGAGCCCGGCCGGGCGAACTTGCGCGCGTGGGCAGCGACGCGCGGGGTTGGCTCACCGCGCAATTGGCCGGCGGCCCGCCGCGCCTGCAAGGCAGCGAGCTGCGCGGCTCGGCTGACATATTGTCGCAGGCGCTTGAGCTGCGGCGCGAGCGACGTGACGCACGCGCCGACAGCGGTGCACAGAATGCCGACGCCGCCGTGGTCATGAAAGTTGCGCAGCTCTACAAGCCGATCTACGTTGACGAAACGACCGCACGGATCCGCGAGGCGCTGACGACGGATCGGCCGCTCATTGAACGCCTCACCTATTTTTGGACCAATCACTTCGCGGTTTCGGTCGACAAGGTGGCGGTATTCGGGCTCGCCGGCAGCTTCGAGCGCGAGGCAATTCGGCCCCATGTGCTCGGGAACTTCACGGATCTCTTGCTCGCCTCGACGCGCCATCCGGCGATGCTCTTGTATCTCGACAATCAGACTTCCGTCGGTCCGAATTCGCTTCTCGCGCGACGCGCCGCGCGGCGTGCAAGCGAACGCCGCTTCGGCATCAATGAAAATCTGGCACGCGAGATCCTCGAGCTGCAAACGCTGGGCGTTGCAGGCGGCTACACGCAAGCAGACGTCACGAGCTTCGCGCAGGTCATCACCGGGTGGTCAATTGGGGGGCAAAACATCGGACGCTTTACGGGCGGGGCACTCGGGCAATTCGTTTTTCGCCCCGAGATGCACGAGCCGGGGGTGCAGGTCGTGTTGGGGAAGCGCTATGCGGAGGACGGCGTGGAGCAAGGGGTCGCGGTGCTGCGCGACTTGGCGCAGCGTCCTGCCGCCGCGCATTTCATCGCGACCAAGCTTGCGCGCCATTTCATCGCCGATGAGCCGCCGCCGCAGGCGGTTGAACACCTCGCGCGCGCCTTTCATGACAGCAGCGGCGATCTGCCCACCGTGTACCGCGCGTTGATTGGCCTCAAGGAATGCTGGGCGCAGGCTTCGGCGAAATTCAAAACCCCCGGCGAGTACATCATCTCGAGCCTGCGCGGCCTGCAAATACCGGAGAATTATGCGGACAAGGCGCGTGCCTCATTCGCGCTCCTCGGCCAGCGCATCTACGCGCCCGGCTCGCCCGCGGGCTGGCCGGACCGCAGTGCCGACTGGGACGGCTCGTCCGCCGTGATGAAGCGTATCGAGTGGGCGGATGCATTAGGTCAGAAAATGGGCACGCATCACGATGCCGCGCAACTGGCGCCGCAGTGGCTGGGCGCCGGAATGAGCGCGGCGACGCATACGTCTATCGCGCGCGCGGCGAGCGGCTCACAGGCGCTGACTTTGCTTTTGACCGCGCCTGAGTTCATGCGCCGCTAGGAGAACGAGCATGCGAGAGATCAAACGACGTGAATTCCTCTCTGGCGCTGCGCTCGCCGCGGGCAGTATCCTCTTTACGAGCAGAATCGCCTTCGCAGGCAGCGGTACGCGTCCGCGCTTCGTCTTTGTCATTCTGCGCGGCGCTCTCGACGGCCTTACCGCAGTGCCGCCGTACGCGGACCCCAACTACGCGCGACTGCGCGGTGAGGTCGCTATCGCCGCGCCGGGAGCGTCCGGCGGCGCGCTCAAGCTCGACGGGCTCTTTGGTCTGCATCCGAGCCTCGCCTTTCTGAACGAGTCCTTCGCAGCCCAGGAGCTCATTGTCTTCCACGCTATGGCAAGCCCGTATCGTGAGCGCTCGCATTTTGACGGACAGGACGTGCTCGAAAACGGCTGCGCGCGGGCGCATGCCGTGCAAACGGGCTGGATCAATCGGGCGCTTGCCGCACTGCCGCCCGATCGCAGCGCGCGGCGCGGGGAACTTGGCATCGCGCTGGGACAGAATGTGCCACTCGTCATGCGCGGACCTGCGCCGGTCGCATCGTGGTCGCCGTCGCACTTGGCGGCGCTTGATGAGGATACGCTGCAGCGCATTACCGATTTGTACTCTACAGATCCCATCCTGTCGCAACGGCTCGCGGATGCGCTTTCGACCCAGTCAGTTGCAGATGCGTCTCAGGAAGAGGCGATGATGGGCGGTGCGGAGGAGAATTCGCCTGCGCAACTCCTGGCCCGCCGCGAACAGCCCAAGGCGCGCGGTGGCGCTCCCTATAAGGAGGTCATTCATGCGACGGCGAGTTTTTTGAAGAGCGATGACGGCCCCCGGGTCGCGGTGTTTGACGCCATGGGCTGGGATACCCACGCCAACGAGGGCGGCGCGCAGGGGCAGCTCGCCGCACGTCTGGCGGGCCTGGACGCCGGGGTGCGCACCCTGAAGGAGGACTTGGGACCCGTGTGGCGCGACACCGTGGTGATGATCGCGACGGAATTCGGGCGCACGGCAGCCGTCAACGGCACGCGCGGCACGGATCACGGCACGGCAGCTGCGGCCTTTCTGCTGGGAGGCGCCGTGCACGGCGGTCGCGTCATTGCAGACTGGCCGGGGTTGAGTGAACACGCCTTGTACCAGGGACGTGATCTGGCGCCCACCATGAATATGCACGCGGCGCTGAAGGGCGTGTTGGCCGATCACCTCGCGGTGCCGACGCGCGCGCTCGACACTGCGGTGTTCCCGGACAGCGCGGCCGCGAAGCCTCTGCAGGGACTTCTGCGCGCCTGAACTGCTAAGGCGTAGGCGGCTGTTGCGAGTCGTCTTTCTGCTCAGGGTCAATTTTTTCAGGTGGCGTTGCGGCTTCGGGCGAAGCAGTAACGGGCTTCACGACGCTCGGCTTCTTGTCTGGCAAGTACAGCGGGCCTTTCTGCCCACAGCCGCCGAGAAGGACGAGGGTGATAGCCGCGCCGGCGATGTGCCAGTGTTTGCTGCTCATGTGATGCTCGCCCTGTTCGCGCACGGTCGCCCTTGGGCCTGCAATAGTCTCACTTGTGATTCACGGCGACCACTGCCATCGTAAGGCGCGAAACGCATACGAGTCGCTCATGCTCGTCGCGGATCTCGATCTGCCAGACTTGGCTGCGGTTGCCACGATGCAAGGGGCGCGCAGTCGCCGTGACCTGTCCAGCGTAAACCGGGCGCAAATGATTGGCGTTGATTTCCTGCCCCAAACACATCTCGCGCTTGGGGTCGACGCATAGATTGGCCGCCGTGCTGCCAACCGTTTCCGCAAGAGCCACGGATGCGCCGCCGTGCAGTACGCCCATCGGCTGGTGCGTGTGCGCATCGACGGGCATGGTGGCACGCACAAAGTCCGGGCCGATTTCGGTGAAGCGGATGCCGAGCCATTCGATGAGCGTATTGCGCGCGCGCCCCTGCAGCTCTTCGACGGTTGCGGCGTTGCGCCAAATGCTCATAGCTCGGTAGTCTACGGCCGATGAAGCTCTATACCTACTTTCGCAGTTCGGCCGCCTATCGAGTGCGCATCGCTCTTAATCTAAAGGGCCTGGAGTACGAATCGCTGCCGCGGCATCTCACCCGCGGCGGCGGTGACCATCGGCGCAGCGATTATCTGGCGCTGAATCCGCAAGGGCTGATCCCGCTCCTGATCGATGGAGAGGCGACGATCGCGCAGTCGCTCGCCATCATCGAATATCTTGAGGAAACTCATCCCGAACCGCCGTTGCTGCCGCGCGCTGCCGCTGAGCGGGCGCGCGTGCGGTCGCTCGCGCTTTTGATCGCCTGCGATATACATCCGCTCAACAATCTGCGCGTGCTCGATTATCTGCGCACGCCGCTCGGCCACGACACCGCGGCGGTCAGCGACTGGTACCGGCACTGGGTCGCTTGCGGCTTGCGAGCGTTGGAAGCGGAGGCGGCACGCGCGTCGCGCGATCAGCGGCATCTCGTCGGATCTGACGTCACTCTTGCAGATATTTGCCTTGTGCCGCAGATGTACAACGCGCGACGCTTTGACTGCGATCTGGAGCCTTATCCCAGGCTCAAACAAATCAGCGCGCATCTTGAGGGGCTGCCCGCCTTTGCCATGGCCGCACCCGAGGCGCAGCCGGATGCTGTTTGAGTGCCATCAGCGCTTCAAGTTTTCCCGCACCCGCCCGTAGGCCTCGCGGAAGGGAATGCCTTCGGCGATAACGAGCCGATTGGCTTCCTCGGCGGCGTGTATCCAGGCATCGAGCCGAATGCGCTCCGGGTGGAATTTTATGGACTCGATCGCGGGCGGCAGGATGGCGAGGGTTTCAAGCGCAAGGTCAATGCCGCGGAACAGGGGAGCCTTCAATAGCTGCAGATCGCGTTGATAGCCGGAAGGAAGTTTTGCACACAGGCCGAGTACTTCATCGAGACACGCTTGCGCCGTGATAGAGCGCCCGCGAATGAGCTCAAAGACATCCGGATTGCGTTTTTGGGGCATGATCGATGAGCCGGTGGTGAAGGCGTCGGCGATGCTCAGAAATCCGAACTCCTGCGTATAGAAGAGGAGTACATCGGTCGCAAAGCGACCGAGTCCCTGCAGGAGGAGTGTGACTTCAAAGAGAAGGTGCGCTTCGCCCTTGCCGCGCGAGAGCTGCACGGCTGTGACCGGCGTCTGCGTGGTCGCGAAACCCAGGCGGCTGCGGGTCGCTTCGCGGTCGATCGGCAGTCCGGGCGTGCCGTAGCCCGCCGCGGAGCCGAGCGGATTCTGCGCGAGGCGCCGATGCGCCAACCCCAACCCTTCAGCGTCGTCACGCACCTGCGCCGCAAAGCCTCCCGCCCAGAGGGCAACGGAGCTCGGCATCGCCTGCTGCATGTGTGTGTAGCCGGGCAAGAGCGTCCCCACTTCGCGGCGGCCGAGCTCATCGAGCGCGGCGGCGACGCTGGCGGCGCGCGCGCGCAGCTCCTCGATGACATCGCGCAGATACAGTCGCAGCGCCGCGAGTACCTGGTCGTTGCGCGATCGGCCCAAATGAATGCGGCCCGCGACGGCGCCGATGCGTTGCGTCAGGCGCTTCTCAAGCGCCGTGTGCCCATCCTCATCGGCAAGCTCAATGCGCCACTGTCCGCGCGAATGCTCTTCCGCCAAAGCGGTGAGGCAGGCGCGCAAGGCTGCAAGATCCGCATCGTCCAAGAGCTTTGCGCCATAAAGCATTTCGGCGTGGGCTAGCGACGCCGTCACGTCATAGCGAACGAGGCGCGCATCGAGCGCGTAGTCCTCTCCGGCCGTGTAATTAAGCACGCGCTCATCGAGAGTTGCGTCCTTGTTCCACAGAAAACTCATAGCTCGCCTCGTTATACGCTCGCCCTGATCTCCGCCGGCGTCAGGGCATTGACGTCCTGAACCACCAGGGTACCGGTGCCTTCGTTGGTGAACACTTCGCCAAGAATCCCCTCGCCGGTTTTATAGGAAACGATGTGGACGCGGCGCACACCGCCGCGAATGGCGTCCTCGATCGCCTGCGCCTTCGGCAGCATGCCGTCGAGGAGTGAACCTGCCGCGCGCAGGCGCTGCAAGCCGCGCAAATCGGTGTAAGAGATGAGCGAGCTGGGGTCGGCCGCATCCTCAAGGATGCCCGGCGCGCCCGTACACAGGATGAGCTTCTCCGCTTGCACGGCCGCACCGATAGCCGCCGCCACCGTATCGGCGTTGATATTGAGCAGCACGCCCTTATCGTCGGCCGACAAGGGGCTCACGACCGGCATCAGGCCATTGTCGAGAAGCTTCAGCAGCACCGCAGTGTTTACCGCATCAACATCGCCGACGAAACCGTAATCAATCGTGCGCTCGCTGCCGTCCTCAAGCTTGACGGGAGCGCGCCGGTGCGCGCGCACCAGTCCCGCATCGACACCGCTGATGCCGACCGCGTCGATGTTCAAATCCCGGCAGATGGCGAGAATGCGCGTATTGATGAGTCCGTTGAGCACCATCGCGGTCACGTCGATCGATTTCTCATCGGTCACGCGGCGGCCGTCCACGATCTGCGTGGCAAGCCCGAGAGACTCGGAGAGCGCCGTCAGCTGCGGGCCGCCCCCGTGCACCATGACGACCCGCACGCCAAAATAATGCAGGATGGCAAGCTGCTCGATGAGGAGCCGCGTCGAATCCACATCGGCAAACACGCCGCCGCCCGCTTTCACGACAAAGGTCTTGCCTTTGTACATGCGGATGTAGGGCGCGGCGCTGCGTAACGCACGAATGGCGAGCGCGTGATCACTGCGGTTCATGATCATGACTCTCTTATACTCCCTGAAGCATCTGATGGAGCACCGCCATCTGCACGACGAGTCGATTGTGCGCTTCGTGCTGCACGATGCTGCGCGCCCCGTCGAGCACCTCATCGGCGATCGCTGTGTTGCGCCTGACCGGCAGGCAATGCATGAGGCGACAGTCGACGCGCGTGGTCGCGAACCAGCTATCCCGCACGCACCAGTCTGTGAGTGTGCTGCGCAAGCAGGCATCGGCTTCGGCATCACCGTAGCGTGCCGTGGCGCCCCATTCCTTGGCATAAACGATGTGCGCTCCCGACAGCGCTGCAGCGCGTTCACTCGTCTCATGTACCGTGCCGCCCGCAAGAGCAGCGGCGCGCGCGGCCTTGTCCATGATCGCGCGCGGCAATGCATAGCCTTCCGGGCGCAGCACGACGACCTGCATGCCGCGCATCGCGGCCATGTGCAGCACGGCTGCGGGGACCGCGAGCGGCAGCGCGCGCGGATGGTATGCCCAGGAGAGGACAAACTTGCCATTCTGCGGCACGGCGAAATCATCCAGCGTCTTCCAGTCAGCCAGGGCCTGGCAGGGATGATTGACCGCCGACTCCAGGTTGATGAGGGGCTTTGCGACGAGATCGGCCATGGCGTTGAATGCCGTCTCGGACAGATCGTCGTTCAAGTCCTTGCCGGCGGCGAAAGCGCGGATCCCTAAGGCATCGCAGTAGGAGGCGAGGACCGGGATGCCCTCGCGAACATGTTCGGCCGCTGCCCCGTCCATCACCGCGCCCACGCGGGTTTCGAGCCGCCAGCTGCTCTCGCCCGGGGTGATCACGAACGAGCTTCCCCCGAGGCGCGCCATAGCCGCCTGGAAAGAGGCGAGCGTGCGCAACGAAGGATTGAAGAAGAGGAGCCCGAGGATCTTTCCCGCAAGCGCCTGCGGCTGCGGATGCGCTTGCAGAGAGCGCGCGAGCGCGAGCAGTGCGAGCACTTCATCGCGGCTAAAATCGGCAAGATCGACAAAGCGCTTCATGGAAAACTCATCCCTCGGCAGGCGCGCCTCAGGCCGCGATCGCCGCCAGCGCATTGCGCAGGAGGTCAACGTGTTCTTCTTCCAAAATGTATGGCGGCAAGAGGCGCACGATCTGCGGGTCACTGCTCGTGCCGGTCAGGATGCCGCGAGCAAGAAGCGCCGCATGCACTTCCTTCGCGGGACGGCGCATCACGAGACCGGTGAGAAAGCCCGCGCCTTGATGTGCGACGACCGGACCCACCACGCAGGTGTTGCGGATGTACGCGCCGACGCGGCGCACGCGTTGCAGAAGCTGCTCCGACTCGATCGCTTCGATCACAGCCTCGATGACGGCGCTCGCCATGGGGCCGCCGCCGAAGGTCGTACCGAGACTGTCGAGGGTGAGCGCCGCCGCCACTTGCGCTGACATTAACAGCGCCGCGCACGGGAAGCCGTTGCCGAGCGCCTTTGCCGTCGTGATCATGTCGGGGGTTACGCCATAGAGGTTGGCGGCAAAGGGGTGGCCGGTGCGGCCGACGCCGCATTGGACCTCATCAAAGATGAGCAGCGCGCCCATCTCGTCGCAGCGGCGGCGCAGCGCCGCGAGGAACTCGGCCCCCATGTCGAACGCGCCGCCGACGCCCTGCACGGGCTCGACAATGACCGCCGCGGTGTCCTCGCGCACGTGCTCGGCGATGGCCGCGACTGCGCGCCGCGGGATAAAAGTCACATCAAACGGCGTACGTGGAAAACCGAACCACTTCTGCAGCGCGCCCCAGGTGATCGCGCCGGCAGCGGCGGTGCGCCCGTGAAAGCTGCCTTCGATCGCCGCGATCTTCTCTCGATGCGTGATGCGAAAGGCGAGCTTCAGCGCATTCTCGTTTGCCTCCGCGCCGCTGTTGACGAAGAAGACGCTCGCAAAAGGCAGCTGCGAGAAGCGCACGAGGCGCGCAGCGGCGCGACTGCGCACCGCCATCGGCACGGCGTTGCTTTGAAAGTTGCAGGATGCAGCTTGCGATGTGAGCGCAGCAGTCCAACCCGGATGGCCGTAACCGAGTGCAGCAACCGCATGTCCGCCATAGAGATCAAGAATACGCCGGCCATCGCGCGTCGTGAGCCATACGCCATGGGCGCCTGTGACCTCGATCGGGTACTGGGCGAAGACGGGCGCCAGATAGTTCGCGCTTGTCAGGTCCATCCCGGCGCCGGCGCAGTAAGGCCCGCCGTCTCGGGCAGATCGAACATGCGATTCATCCATTGCAGCGCGCCGCCCGCCGCGCCTTTAGCGAGGTTGTCGATGACACACAGAACTGCGACCGTGCGGCCGTTCGCAACCGCCGATAGATGTGCGTAATTGCTCGCCACGACGTCCTTCATGCGCGGCGCCTGATCCAGAACGCGCACGAACGGTGCGTGCGCATAGAAGCTGCGCAAGGCGGCGAGCACATGGGCGCTGTCGTGCGCTGCAGTAAGTTCGGCTTGCACGGTCACGTGAATTCCGCGCGCAAATGGCCCCGAATGCGGAACAAAGGCGATGTCGACTTCTGCACCGCAGGCTGCGCTCACACAGGCCTGCATCTCCGGGACGTGGCGGTGCACGAGCGCGTTGTAAGCGTAGAGATCGCTGTGCCGCAGCGGATGGTGCGTCCCCTCGACGCTCTTGCGACCGGAGCCCGTGCTGCCCGTGATACCTGCGACGAAGAGCCGCGCGCCGCCCAACTTAAGCGCGAGGAGCGGCACGGCGGCGAGCAACGTGGCGGTCGCGAAGCAGCCCGGATGGGCAACGTGTTCCGTGGCAAGCGTCGCTAAGTGCTCCGGCAACGCGCAGGTGAATTCACTGATGCGCGCCGGCGCGCCATGCGCCTGACGGTAGTACGACTCGAAAGCCTGCACGGAGCGGTAGCGAAAATCCGCCGACATGTCGACCACGCGCGCACGGGTCCCGGCCGCGGCCGCTTTGGTGAGCAGGGCATCGATGAGTCCCGCGGCGGCCCCGTGCGGTGCGGCCGAGAACACCGCTGCCGCGGGCAGCTGCGTAATGTGGTTTTCGATGGCTGCCTGTGAGCTGAAGCGTGTGTCGCCGTAGGCGCTCGCCAAGTGCGGAAAGGCGTGCGCGACCGGCTCCCCCGGACGACTGTCCGACATGACAGCCGTGAGCTCGAAGCGCGGATGGGCAGCGATGAGGCGCAGGAGCTCTCCGGCCACATAGCCCGAACCGCCGAGAACGAGGGTTGGGATCGATGCGCTCATCGCGCCGCCCCGAGCCCGACCGCCGCGATCACCGAATCCGCAAGCGCAGCCCCGCTGCTGAGCGCGTTGAATGCGGGAACCTGCATCTGATTTGTGATGATCTCGACGCCGACCTGGTTGTCGGTCGCGGGGCCGGTCACGGCGCAGGGCTCGATACCGAAGCGTTCGCGCAAGAGTTTGACGCCGCCCCAAGCGGCGACGGGATCGTTCGCCGACAGCAGCACGGCGCTGAGCGCGCCGCGGATGTCCGCGCATTCGAGGATGGCGTCGACCCCGTAGGTGCCGAGAATGCCGTCGCCGAGCTCGAACACGATGACGTCCGGCTTTCCCGCGGCAAGCTCCGTCAGCATGGTGCGCGCGAGGGCGGGACCGTTGGTGCGCGTGGTCGTGACGACGCCAAGATCCGTGAAGATCATCGCGCGCCGCGCGCCGGCGTCTTCCATTGCCAGAATATCGCGCCTCAGCGATACGCCGGTCGCCTTGAAGACATCGATGGTGAGCCCACGATGACGCATGCGGGTCACGATCGCGCAGGCCGCTGCTGTCTTGCCCGCCTCCATGCAGGTCCCGGCGACGGCGACGACCGGCACGCCCCGGGCATCGAGCGGCGCGTTGAAATCGAGCGGCCGCTGGCCCACACGCGCCGGCACACCGATGCGTTCTCCCAAATAGGGGAAGTGCAGGACGACGCCGATGACGCGGCAGTCAAAGGGCTTGCCCTTCTCCGGATTGACCGAGTCGCAGATGCCGAGCACGCCGCCGATATTGAGCATCTGAATGGTGTCGCCCGGCTGTACTGAGGCGGGGATGTGCCCGGAGTAGCCGAAGAGCGCTTTCCTGTGTCCGAGCGCGCCGGCGACGATGTCGCCCTTGCCCACCTTTGCCATGCGGCCGCTCGTGAGCTCAAGGGTGTTATAGGTGTTCTTGTTGTTGAGGATTTCGACGACGACCACCACGCCTTCCTCGGGCGGGATATCCGGCGAGACGCGCAACTCGCGCGAGAGACCGCAGGCCTGGGTCACAGAGGCAACTTTGTCGACAATGACGCGTAGCATGCCGTTCACCATGGCGCAGGCAGGCCTTCAGCGCTTGGCGGCGTCGGCGTGTTCGCCCGCGCGCCGATAAAACATGCCGGTCAAGGCGGCGATCTTGGAGAAGCCGAGCGCGTCGACTGCCGTCCACTCGCCCGCCGACTCGCCGTATACGGCACGCGACGCGCTCATGAGCGAATACGCTGACTCGACGCCTTCCACGAAGAGCGATCCCGGACGCAGCAGCACCCGCACCTCGCCCGTGACCCGCTCCTGCGAGGACAGAAGAAGCGCTTCGATGTCGCGACCCACGGGATCGAGGAGCTGGCCCTCGTGCACGAGATCACCGTACGGCTGCGCGACCAGTTCCTTGATGCGCTGCTGGCGTGCGGTGAGTACGAGCTTCTCGAGTTCACGGTGCGCGACGAGCAGTGTTTCCGCGGCCGGTGCTTCAAATGCGACCCGGCCTTTCGTCCCGATGATGGTATCCCCGAGATGGATGGCGCGGCCGATGCCGAAGGAGCCTGCGAGCGTCTCGAGCGCTTCGATGATGCCAACCGCTCCTGATACCTGCCCATCGAGCGCGTACGGCCGCCCGCGCTCGAAGGAGATCGTGTGGCGCGAAGGCGCGCGCGGATGCAGGAATGCGTCGCGTGTGAGGACCCAGGCCTCATCGGGGATGCTGCCGGAGGAGGTGAGGGTTTCCTGCCCGCCGATCGTCACGCCCCACAGTCCGCGGTTGATGGAATATGCAGCTCCAAAGGGCGGCACCGGCAGCGCCCGCGCGCGCAGATATTGCAGCTCGTCCGAACGTTTGAAGGCCTGATCGCGCACCGGCGCCAGAACTTCCAGCTCCGGCGCCAGCGTGCGCAGCGCGACCTCGAAGCGCACCTGATCGTTGCCGGCCGCCGTGCAGCCGTGGGCAATCATGCGCGTGCCCAGCGAGCGCGCCATGCGCGCGATCGTTTGCGCCTGCATCACGCGCTCCGCGCCGACGCAGAGCGGATAGAGCTGTCCGCGCCGCACGTTGCCCATGATGAGGAAGCGCAGGACCTGCTCGAAGTACTCCGCACGCGCATCGATCAGATGATGCTGCACCGCGCCCAATGCGCGCGCGCGCTCTTCGAGCGTGCGCGCCGCTTCCGCATCGATGCCGCCCGTATTCACCGTCACGGTGATGACCGGCCGGCCATAACGCTCGCCGATCCACGGCACGAGAAAGGACGTATCGAGCCCACCGGAGTACGCGACCACAATGGGCTCGCCGCCTGCAGATAAGACGTCTGACATGGCGTTCAAACTCGAAACATTTCGCGCAGGCGGCTCACGATGCCGGACTGCGCGCGAGCGCTGCCGGTCGCAATGAAGATCGTGTCGTCTCCGGAGAGCGTGCCGACGACTTCGGGCCACTGCGCTTTGTCGATGGCCACCGCCACACTCTGCGCCGCGCCGGTGGAGGTCTTGACCACCGTCAGGCACGGGCCCGCGCGCCTGATCTGGTGGACGAACTGCGCGAGCGTGTTGAACTTGCCATTGGCGCGCACCACGTCCTGCGGCGGCAGCATGTAGCGGCCGCTCGCCTTCAGCACTCCGATCTCGCGCAGATCGCGGCTGATGGACGATTGGGTTGCGACGTAGCCTTCCTTGTGCAGCAGGCGCACGAGTTCCTGCTGTTTGCGCACGCCGCCGCCTGCCAGCAGCCGCACGATGGCATTCCTGCGATCGGCCTGATGATGGTCGGTAAGGGTCATGATTGCGCCTGCATAAAGTTGCACGTATTTTGCATATTAATGCAAAGGCGGTCAATACGCTGCGGCGCGGCGTACTGCGACGCGGTCGTTATTTCTGAATCGTGTAAACGAGGTCGGCGCCGCGCGCCTGGCCCGCTTCGGTCTTGATAGTCCAGCGGTCGCTCAGGGTGTAGCGCAGCTTCACCGTATTCAGCTGCTGCGTGAGGCTGACGCCGTAGCTGATATACAGGCGCGGCGAGAGATACCGGCCGAGTACGAGCGAGGTATCGTTGGTCAGATCCGACTCGAGGCCGACGTCCTGGATGCCGACCTTGGAGCCGAGCTGCTGCGCGATAATGGCGCCGCCTTGCGCGATGGCCTGCGCGGCAGCACCGTTCTGGCGGTTCTGCACGCTCTGCAGAGAGCCGCCCGCGAGCAGCAGCGAGAGGATCTGGGATTGCGTCAAAGACGGATCCGAGAAATAGGAAATGCGCGGCTGGCGCAGGCTGCCGCGGACGTTGATTCCCGCGGTCACGTCCGGAAACACCTTGACGGCGCGAATATCGATGCCCGGGTCCCCGACGACACCACCGTTGAAGATGAGCCGACCGCGCTGAATGTCGAGCTGGCGGCCGTAGGCGGAGTATTTGCCGTCCTCGATGGAGAGCTCCCCAGTGCCGCTCGTGACGTCGTCCGCACCGCTATGCAACGCAATGCTGCCCGTGAGGCGCGCCTTCAGCCCCAGGGTGTCGATACTCACCTTATCGCCCAGCGACAGCGTGATGTCGCTCGTCACCTCAAAGCGCTCGTTCGGATTCTCGGGTTCCTTACCAACCAGCACCTCATCCGGAGAGGCGCGCACCGCACCCGTCAGATCAGCCGGCACGATTTTCGCGTACGGCACGTTGACGCTGCCCGCGACCGTGATTTGCCGCCCCTTGATGGTGAAATCGAGTTTGGGCGATGCATCGATCTGCGCCTCGGGGATATCCGCCACGCGCAGCTCCGTACCCTCCATGTGGAATTGCCCATAGGGCAGAGAGTCGCGCCAGGCAAGAGCGCCCTTAGCGCTCAAGATTCCCTGTCCGATGTGCGCTGAGCCGGTGAATTCGAGCGCGTTGTCGTGGAGTTTTGCCTCGAGTTCGGTTTGGCGCAGGGCAAGGTTGACCTGAAAGAAATCGAGCTCGGTGTTTGAGAGTTTGATCGAGCCTTCGATGAGCGGCGTGCCGAGCGTGCCGGTGATGGCGAGATTTGCATCCAGCCTGCCCGAGGCCTTGTCGACCTCCGGGAAGTACAGCGTCACGTAGCCAAGCTCGGCCGTTTGCGCGTGCACCTCGCCTTCGAGGGGCATGTCCTGCCAGCGCGCAGTCGTGCGCGCAATATTGGCGCGCCCTTTGATGGTTCCGACGTCCCCTGCATCGAAGCTAACCTCGGTCGCGATGGCGGCGTGGGTGGCGTTGACCGTCACGACACCGGTGCCGAGCTTGATGAGCTCGATTTTGCCGCTCGGGGTGTGATGCGAGAGTCCGGCGTCAGCAAGATCCGCTCGCAGGCTGCCCGTCAGCGGCTGTGCGGCTGCGCCGGAGGCGCTGGCGGTGACGCTCAATCGGCCCCGGTACTCAATTGACGGTGTGAACCCTGCGGTCAAAGTGCTCATCGGCAGGTCCTGGGCCGCCAGATCCGCGGACCAGTGTGCGGCAGTCCAATCGCCATCCAGGCACATGCGCCCCGGCTGCCCGTGCACACAGATTCTATCGGCATGCACATGATCCGCGGACGCAAGGAGGCCGACCGGCGCCTCGAGCACCAGGTGCAAGGATTCATTGCCGTCCACATTGAAGGCGGTCAACTGCCCCTGCCACGTGCCGTGGTTGACACCTCCCGCAGCCTGCAGCTGCACCGCGAGCCCAACCGCCTTGGCATCGAGGCGCATGACGTGGCTGGCGGTCGTGCCATCGAGGCTTAAGTCGAGTGCGGCGAGCTTGCGCTCCCGGAAGGTGAAATTTCGCGCGTGCAGGTCGATCTTCGAGCGGCGCGCCGCGCCCATATCGAAGTCAACCTCCGCATCGATGCTGTCCAAGGACATGCCTTCGTGGTGAATGCTTTTGCCGTGCGCGCTGAGAGTGAGCGCCGGTAGGCGCCGCGTTCCGCCGAGCATGCCGTGCGCGTGCAGCTCGCCGTGGCTTTCGGGGGCGAGGAGACTCATGTCGGTCGCATCCACGGTAAACTTAAGAGCCAGATCCTCAGCGATCTTCCCGTCGAGAGACACATTCGTCTGCCCGAGGCCCACGCGCACGGCGGAGAACTCCCAGGCTTTGCCGCGACGGGCGAGCTTGCCACCGCCGCGGGCGGGAAGCCCACGCAGGCGCCCGGCAATATCCTTGAGCTCAACACTGAAGTCCCCGTCGCTCGTGAAGCCCTGGCCTTGCGCGTTGAACCCAAAGTTCAACTGACCGGGAAGGTCGGCGCGCAGCTTGCCGGGATTGATACTGGTGGCATTTCCCGCGACCGACCAGCTTTGTCCTGGCGCCCACACGACTTCGCCGGAAACATTCGCCTGCCCGTCGAAGGCTGTCACATCCGCGCTGCGCACGATGAGCCGATTCTTCGCAAGCTGCGCCTCTATTTTTAAAGGCATGGCCGCAAAGTCGCGCACCGAGACGACTGCACTGCCGCGCAAATTGTAGGGCCAGGTGCCGGAAAGCGTGTAGTCGCCCGTGGCGCTCCGGACCGCAATATCGGTGCCCACAAGCGGCCAGCGAAATTCCCGCCAGTTGCCCTTGAGGTCAAGCCGCGGGCCGTTATCCACAACGCCGATCGTGCCTGCGCCCGTCACATGCGCGCCAGAAGCCTGATGCGTTACTTCGATCCGCTTGGCCGTCAGCACGCTGTTGGCGTAAGCACCTTCAAATAGCGCATCGAAGGCACCCGCGCCTAAGCCTGCGGGCGTGACGTTTCCCCGCGCGCTGAAGCCCGTCGCGTCGCCTGCGAGCGCAAGCTCGCCGCTTGTGAGTCCCAATGCGTTGCCGCCTCCCCAGGCGCGCAGATCAAACCCTGCGACCTTGGCATTGCCTGACCAGTTCCAGTGCGCGGTCAACTGACGCGCCGCACCTTGGAAGTCGGCGCGAAACGGCGCCGTCAAATCCACACTCAACGGCAGCGTGTCGAGATCCCCATGGGCCGTGGCCGAAAAGATCCACGGCGGCTGGCCGGCGGTTCGCAGGGCGACGTGCACACTTCCGCTTATTCCGAGCGGATTCGCCGCGCCGAGTTCGGTGTCGCCCGTAACCTGCAATCCCCCCATGGTAAACGCACTGTTCAAGATGCGAATCGTGTGCCGCCGGATAAATCCGGCGGCGTCGATCTGAGTGCCGTCCATGCGCTGGCCGTTGGGTAATACGAGAGTTGCGGTATCCGCATGCACGCTGTCTGCGCGAATGACGAGTCCGTGCGGCAGGAAGTGCGGATCCTGGCTCGGTGGCTCTTCTTTGTGGGGTTTTACCAGAATGAACGCACTGTGTACGGATGTCTGTGGAGCATGGATGGTCTGCCACAAGAGCGAACGAAGATCGATGCGCGCGCGCACGTCCTCGAAACGCAGGTAAACCCGCTCCTGATCGATCTCCAACCGTTCGATGCGCACGCCATCGGCCAGCGTGCCGCGTACGTTAACGAACGTCAGGCGCACGCCGGCGATGCGTGCCGGCACTCGATTGACGATGAACTGCAAGCCGCTTTGCGTGAAGGCCGTGAAGTAGATCACCGCAGTCGGCACCGCGAGAGCGAGCGCTGTGATGAGGACCGCGATCAGTAGGACGCGACGGCGCATGGGATTTCTATAGCTTCGTCGAAAAGTCGATGTTGAGCCGCGGTCCGGCACCCGGACGATTCAGTGGCTGGGCGAGGTCGATACCTACCGTGAGGACCGGGAGGCGATAGCGCACGCCGAATCCTGCAGCGTATAGGAGCGAATCGCCGAAGTGGTCAAACGCGTTGCCATAGTCCGTGAACACCGCGACGCCAAAGTTACGCGGCAGATCGCGCTCCACCTCCACGGTACCGGTCAGAATGTCCTTGCCGCCAATTCTGATCGTTTGCGTCTCAGGCACACCGTTGGGTCCGATCACCGGCTGGCCCGTTGCGCCGAGGACCGGAACGGTCTGCGTCGGCGAGAGCTCCTCATAGGCGAAGCCGCGCACGCTGCGATCGCCGCCTGCGAAGAAGCGCATCGAGCCGGGCAGGTCGTTGAAGCGCGACACGATGGTTGCGCCGATTTCATCCCGCAGCAACAAGTGCCATTTCGGAAAGAGATCGAAGCTGCGCTCGGCCTGCAGGTGCAGCTGGATGAACTCCGAGTCCGAGCCGAACGCGGGCGCAGAGCCGCGCAGCTCCGCGGTGAACGTGCGGGTGAAGAGGTCCTCGCCGAGATAGCCCTTAGGGACGGTTGCAAGCTCAATCCCTGGCACGAAGAGCTGGTCGGTGAAGCTCCCGGCAACGTCTTCGGTGATCGCGTGCACCGCATTGACGTAATAGACAGTCTGCCAGCCGCCGTGCACCCAGGTGATGCTCGGCCCGATGGAGACGTCCTTGGTAATCAGATCGCCCGGCTGCTGATTGTTGATCGAGAATTCGAAGGTCAGCTTTTCGATCGCCGGATCGCCGATCGGGATGATGTAGTCGGACTTGAGCTGCGTCTGCCGCGATGCTTCCTGCAAGGTGGTGTTGAAGCGATGACCCTCCTCGTTGACGCGCCGATCCTCCCATGCGAGCGTGGCGCGCGGGCCGGTATCGGTTCCATAGCCCGGCCCGATCGAATAGCGGTTGCGCTTATTCGCCTTCGCGGTGATCTTGATCGGCACAATATGCTGCGCCCGATTCGGTTCGCCCGGCAGCACCTCGAGAGTCGCGAAATACTGGCTGTCATCGAGCGCGAATTGCGTGCGCAATAAGAGCGACATGTCGAAAAAGTCGCCTTCCTTGTAGCGCAGATAGCGGCGCACCAGCGAATTTTTGACCGTATCCTGCTCGATGGTGGTCGCGCCGAAATAGTAGCGTGCGCCGGTGTCGAGTGTCAGGGTCACGCGTGCCGTGTGCTTCTGCGGATCCACCAGAAGCTCATTGGCGGCCATGTGCGCATCGAGGTATCCGTAGGTCGCAGCGGTGCGCTGCAGGTCGTCCTTGATCTGCTCGTAGGCCGCATGGCTCAAGCGCGACCCAACAGACAGGGGCAGATGCGCAGTGATGCGCTCGAAGAGCGGGTCGTGCTCGCCGGGCCCATGAACTTGCACGTCGACGCTTTCCATGATCACGGGTTGCCCGGGATCGATCTGAATACGCACGCGCCAGTTGCCCTTGCCGCGGTCTTCGAGGGTCGCTTCGACCTTCGGCTCGTAGTACCCAAAGGGCTTCAGGGCCGCCTGGACCTCGCGATCGACGCGATTGAGCAGACGATCAAGCGTATCGCGATCGATGTTGGGCCGCTTTTTATAGCGCGCGAAGCTCAAGTAGGTGAGGACGTTGCGGCGCAGCTCCTCATTGACTCCCTTGACGTCGACATCGATGTCGGCCCACGCCGGCCCACAGAGGAGCAGGCAGCCGATGATCATCGGAATTCGACTGCGCCGCCGCGCCCGCGGCAGGGGAATGTGCTCGGCCATCGAGCCCCGCGATCATAAAGAGAGAATTCTAGAGCCTCACGGGCCGCCCCGCTTGCAGCTCTTCATAGCGTTCCAGGAGACGCCACAGGTTCCGACCCGGCGCGTCGCTCGCTACGGCCACGCAGCAGCGTTCAACTCGACTTCAGTTTCCCCGCTGCAATCTCCCGCGGCATCGAAGCGGCGCTCGATCAGATGCAAGGCACCACTCGCGGCCAGCAGCACGGCAGTTGAGCAGCGCGTACCGTAGAGCGGGTGCAGCACGAACGGTGCAGACAGTGCTCGGCGCCACTTAGGCGCGAGATCCGCAGGATACGCATCATCGCTTGCGCCGCTTGGCGTTCGATCGTCCAGCATGGCGAGTAGTTCCCGCGAGTTGGTCTGCGCTGCGCCATTGAGCCAAGCCTCGAAGCGGTGGCGCACGCGCGTAAGCTTCGGCCAGGGTGTGTCCAGGAGCCGATTGCTAAGCCCGTATATTCCCGGCGCCAGACGACGCGCAAAGCCAGACGCGCGATTTGAGGCATACCAGAGCTCACGTTCATCCCCGAGAAGCAGGTTGAAGCCGGCAAAGTCGGATGCGGTGGACTCGAGACTTGCAAGAAAGCTCTGCGGAGGCTCCTGCCCGCGAAGGTAGTCGGGAATCAGGCGGCCGCGCGATGGCGCGGCAGCCTGCGATGCAGGCCACTCACGAAAGTTGGTCACGACTGCGAAGCGTCGCTGCCGATCGACGCCGAGCCAGGTGCCGCCAGCTGCGAGGTCACGACCGGCAAGAATCTCTTGATCCGCCCACTTGCCCAAGGGCGCGGCGGGTCGCGCGTGAAATTCATCGCGATTGGCCGCGAGAATCAGCCGATAGCGGGGGTGAACCTGCCAGGCGAGCACCAAGAGACACAAGATGCGGCGCCTGGGAGAAATCAGTCGGGCGTATTGGCAGCGCCGGCGAGCCAGGTACTGATCAGGCGATAGGAGATCGAATGCGATGGCGGCAGCCCGGCCGCCCCCGCATCGATCTCGGTACGGGTGAACCAGCGGGCGTCTTCCAGTTCCCCACCCACCTGGATCGCCGCTTCCGGCGCGCAGCGTGCCTGAAACCCGACCATGAGCGAGGCCGGGAATGGCCAGGGTTGGGAGGAGTGGTACTGAATGCCGTGCACGGTAACGCCAGTCTCCTCGGCCACTTCGCGCACGACCGCGTCCTCGAGGCTCTCGCCCGGCTCAACAAATCCCGCAATCGTCGAGTAACGGCCGGCCGGCCAGCTCGCCTGTCGCCCGAGGAGCGCGCGCGCGCCGTCGCTGACCATGACGATGATTGCAGGATCAATGCGCGGAAATGCTTCCTGGGCACAGCCCGCATCCGAACAGCGCAGCACGTGCCCGGCACGTTCACGTAGCAGCCGAGCGCCGCACGCACCGCAAAAGCGGTGCCGTGAGCGCCAAATGGACAGCCCACGCGCATAGGCGAGGAGCCCCGCGTCATCAGACGGCAGCAGGCCTGCCACGACCCGCAGCTCCTCAAAACGCGCGTCACGTGGCAGCGCTGTCGTGTCCGCCGCGTCGAGCTCAACGAGCACGCAACGCGCACCCCGAAACCATCCGAGCAGTACGAGTTGGCCGTCGCTCGCCGACTTTACAAGTGGATCATCACCTTGCAGAAATGCAATGCGCGGCGCAGGTTCGGTGTACATGAGGTGTGTCGTGCCACACGCAGCGACGTAGAGCGTGGCCGGGTCAGCTGCGGCTTGCGCGCGCCATTCGGGTGTTTCGCGGGCGTCGGAATGCCGATCGATATACGGACCGGCAAAGAAATTGGGACTCTCGTGAACTTGATCCATGAGCTCGAGGGTAAGCCATGCGGGACTGTCAATGGTATCAGCACGTGAACAATCCCCGCGCGCACAGCAGACAACGCGTCTCCTGCAGGGTGAGCCGATCGACAACCACCAAAGCGGTACAGTCCGTGCAGCGTCCGTAATGTATTTCGTTGCCGCGCGCGAGCGCCGTCACGAGGAAGATGGCATGTTCGAAGCTGATCCGTGCGGCCGGGAATATTGCCGTGAAGAGCTCAAATGCCTGACAGATCCGCTCGCCGCGCGCGAGACTTGGCAGCGTATGGACGGCATCCGCGACCCTCGTTGTCGGCACAACGCCGAGCAGCGAGAAGAAACTTGCGAGAATGCCGGTCTCGTGTTGCGCGTGTGCGCCGCGCATAAAAAAGCTCACCTGTTGTGGTGACTTGCCACGATGTCGCGGCGGACCGTCCGCTGCTCGCACGTATGAACCGTAAAGCTTGCGGATGCGGTCATCCGACAACATGGTCCACGCGCGAATGGTGTGCGTGCGCGCGCCATGATTCAGAAAGCGCAGCGCAAGATCTAAACGCAGGCGGTCGCGGCTGTAACGATCATCCGAGATTCGCATATTGCTCTCCTCTGTACCGGGTAGCGGTTGTCCGCGTATAATTTTGGGAGGAAAATCCCAAAAATGCTCTTGTGCAGAATTGGGCGAAAAATCCCAAATTCTGAAGAGGAAAGCAAGAGGCAAAATGGGGCGGAAATTCGCAGATTGGGAGCAAACGCGATGAAGACGGAATTTATCCCGGTCGTAGAGGAAATGGCGGGACCGCCGTGGTCGGCGCAGCCTTGGCTCGGGGGCGCCACCTTGAGCGTGCTCACTGAGCTTAATGAGCAATGTTTAAGCCTTCTCGTCGAGGAGGCAGCGGCGCAGAATCCGGCGGCCTCGCATCCTTTGCTGCGCGACCTCGCGCAGCTATGGTCCAAGCTCGATGCCAAGGCGCTGAAGCGCGCGGCGGCATGTCCATATCTCCTCATGGATACCGGGTTTGCCGATCCGCAGCGCTGGATGTGGGCGCAGGGTCATCACGTGCTCGAGCGTGAGCGTGGGCCCACCTTGCCGTTCTTTACCGTGCCGCGAGCGGGCACTGTGATGCGCACCGTGCTGACCTACGGTTGGCATCTTGCGCAAAACCGTCAGTCGGCAGCGCGACTATTGCTCGGCATGTCGCCACAGTGCGTAAACCTGGTGCGCGCCTGTACTTTGATCCAGGTCGACGAATTGGCCGGCAAGCATCCGGCGTGGCTGCAGCCGCGCTGGCCGCAACATGTGCGCATTTGGCGGGAGTTTCTGAGCGCTGCATTGGCCGGTGAGGGGCGCTCGCTCCAGCAGGCGCGCCTGCGGGGGCTGCAGATCCTGGCCGCCGATGCGCGCGCAGGCGGCGGCGGCTAGTGGCGTGAATTGGCTGCGCCTGCACCCTCAGGAATGTTGGCAGTGCTGGCTCATACAACGGGGGCTGAGCGGGGTCTAGGCAAGCAACTTCTGTCTTAACTACCGCATGGGATTCGCAGGAGCGCCTTCCAGCTGCGGCCGATGGCGGAGGAGTTTCACCCGATCGTTCGCAAGGCTTGACTGCCCTCGCGGCTGATGCGTTCGCCAGGCGGTTACTGGCGCCATCACAGACCCCTGCTGGATCAGCAACTTAGGGCCAGCCTGAGCGAATGCCCGCTACGTTGGACTTGACGCTGTTGCGCTGCGGACGGAGGCTACGTGCTACAGCTGCCATTTAGAGGAGAACAACAATGGCTGGTCGTCCCATTGCTTCAATAACCATATCGTTCGGTCTCGTATCGATCCCCGTTCAGGTATTCACGGCAGCCGAGTCAGCCGCGCGGCTCTCGTTCAATCTCCTGCACAAGGACTGTGGCTCGAGGCTCAAACAGCAGTACGTCTGCGCGAAGGACGGCCAAACCGTCGAACGCGCCGATATGCTGAAGGGATATGAGTTCGCCAAAGACCAGTATGTGCAGTTCACGGCCGATGAGATCAAGGCGTTGGACGCCGTGGGTTCGGATGCCATCGACATTGTCGAGTTTATTCCCCTGCAGTCAATCGATCCGATTTTCTTCGAGAAGACCTACTACCTCGCCCCTGATAAAGGTGGTCTGAAGCCTTACGCCCTATTGGTCGAAGCGCTGCGCGATTCGAAACGCTGCGCCGTCGGCAGCTGGTCATCGAAGGGCAAACAGCACACGGTTGCGCTCAGGCCCGCCGGCGGCGTGCTTGTCATGCAGCAACTGCTCTTTGCCAGCGAAATCCGCTCCGCGGATGAAATCGTGGTTCCGGAGGTGACGTTCAAGGATGCGGAGCGCAAGCTCGCGCTGCAACTCATCGCACAGCAAAGTAGCGAAGCGTTCGACCCGACTGCGTATACCAACGAGGTCAAGGCGCGAATCGACGCGGCCATTGAGGAAAAAGTGAAAGGCAAGGAAATTACAATGACGGACGCGCCGCGCCGCGCGTCGCTGAATGTCGTCGACTTGATGGAAGTGCTGCGAAAAAGTCTCAAGGATGTGGAAGGCTCGCGTGGTCGAGCTGCCGGACTCGCTACACGCAAGCCGCCGCAGCGCGCCACTCAAGTCGCTGCGCGTAACCGAAAGGCTGCCAAGCGTTGATCAAGGGTAATGACCGTATACGATGTCCGTGAGGTCGCGACTGCGCTGCGGATGTCGAGCCGCGCAGTCTATGGGCTCGTGAGGAGCGGCTTTGTAACGCCAGTCCGTGACCCAAGGCGCCGCCTGCAGTTTTCCTTTCAGGACATCCTGCTTCTAAAGACTGCCAGCCGTTTGATTGCGGCCTCAATACCCCGACGCAAAGTGACGCACGCCGTGGCAGCGCTGCGCAGGCGCCTTCCTGCCGAGCTGCCGCTCGCGGGCTTGCGCATCAGTGCCGTCGGCGACCGCATCGCCGTGCAGTCCATAGGCCACACCTGGGATGCCGAGTCAGGCCAAGGCATATTTGCTTTTGACGTGTTATCTGGCGATGGCGGGATCCGGGTCATCGAGGCGAGCGAGCCTGTAACGTCAGAACCAAATATCGATAGGTGGTTCGCGGAAGCGCTGTCGCTCGAAGACTCGGACCGCGTCGCGGCGCAGCAGCGCTATCAGAGCATCATCGCGGCGGACGAGCAGCATCTGGAGTCATACATCAATTGCGGGCGGCTGCTTCACCTGGCGCGCGACTGGCAGGCGGCCGAGCGTTTGTACCGCAAAGGGATCGCAGCGTGCGAGGCATGCGCAACTCTCTTCTTCAACCTGGGCGTGCTGCTAGAGGACCAGGATCGCTTTGATGAGGCGATCGGAGCGTATCAGCAGGCGTTGCAGTGTGATCCCGACCATCGCGACAGCCATCACAATCTCGCACGCCTCTTTGAGGCGAGCGGGCGCGTGCAACACGCGATCCGGCATTTCAATCATTATCGCCGCTGCACCAAGTGAAGCCGGCCCGGCGTGCTGCCCGGAACACCAGATCGGCCGCGCCAGCTGCGATGGTCCATCGCGCGATCCTCGCGACCTTGATGCGCCAAGGCGCTGCACAGTGGATTGGCTGGGCGCATCGCAAATATAACGCAGCGTCTCCGCGCGGCGAGTGCTACCCGGCTGGCTTTTCCTCGTCGCGGTAGATCGCGATCTCGCGCCTGCCGCGCGCATCGCGCGCGCCGCGAAACATGCCTTCGGTGCTGAATTCCATGACGAGACCTCCGCGCGCATCGACGGCGATGATGCCGCCGGTACCCCCGAGCGCACGGATGTTCTTATGTATGGCTTCACGCGCGGCCTCGGCCAATGTCAGCCCTCGATACTCGACGGCGCAGCAGATGTGGTATGCGGCGACAGCGCGGATGAAGTATTCGCCGTGGCCGGTCGCCGAGACGGCGCAAACGCCGTTCTTCGCATAGGTGCCGGCTCCAATGATGGGCGAGTCGCCGACGCGCCCTTGGCGCTTGTTGGTCATACCGCCGGTCGATGTGGCTGCGGCGAGATCTCCTTTGCTGTCGAGCGCCACGGCGCCGACCGTGCCCGGCGGCGATGGAATCAAGTCGGAGACGCTCACGCCCTCCTGCTCATGCGTTAGCTGACGGCGTCGCTCGTCGGTGCGCAAGTGCAGGTTGGCTACGAGCGTAAAGTCTTCCTCCAGCGCGAACTCCTCCGCGCCGACGCCGACCAGCAATACGTGGCGCGACTTCTCCATCACGCGTCGGGCAAGGTCTACCGGATTCTTGACGTGGCGAACGGCGGCCACCGCTCCGGCCTTCTGTTTCGCACCCGCCATGACCGCAGCATCAAGCTCCACCCAGCCGTCGCGCGTCAGGGCCGCGCCGCGGCCAGCATTGAAGAGCGGATCGTCTTCGAGCATGCGCACCGCAGTGGTGACCGCATCTAAACTCGTGCCGCCGCGATCCAGAATCGCAAAGCCCGCATCGAGCGCGAGCGCAAGGCTCGCGCGGTATTCTTGCGCGCGCTCATTTGAGACGCTTTCGCGCGGCATCGCACCGGCACCGCCGTGAATGGCAATGGCGTACATGCTCAGAGGCAATCGCGCAGAGGAAGACTGGGATCGGCGAGCTTGTCAAGGTTCGGCCGCGCACGCGCCGGGATCAGTTTGCGCGCCGCCATCTGGTCCTTGGCGCTGTTTACCGTGTCGATGGCGATAAGCTCGCCGCTCGCCAGATAGCAGGCGCTGAAGCTGCGCACTGCCGGGGCGCCGCGCATCACCAGCGTGTCGTACCCGTGGTTCAGGCCGACGATGATGAGCTTTAGGTCGTATTGGTCGGACCAGAACCAGGGAACTTTGTCGTGGACCATGGGAGTGCCGAGAAGACTCAACGCGGCGCTCGTGCCCTGCTCGAATGCATTGTCGACCGATTCCAGGCGCACTCGCCGGCCGTAATGCGGACTTGGATGAATGCAGCAGTCGCCGGCGGCGAGGATGCGCGGATCGGAGGTTCGGCAGAACTCATCAACCGTAATGCCATTGGCGCAGTCGAGTCCCGCGGCGCTGGCGACCTCATCGGCGGGGACGACGCCGACGCCCACAACAACGAGATCCGCCCGATACTCCGCCCCATCCTCGCAGATCACCGCGCGCGCGCGGCCGGAAGAGACGTCAGCCGCTATGGCTCGAACCCGCATGTTGCAAACAATGTTGACCCCGTGGCGCGCATGCTCTGCCTGCACGAACGCGGACACTTCGGCGCAGGTCACCCGATTCATGGTCCGGTCGGCCATCTCGAGCACGGTCGTATCGAGACCGAGCTCCCGGCAGGTGGCGGCCACTTCGAGCCCTATATAGCCGCCGCCGACGATGACTACATGCCGAGCGCGCGCAAAGTCGCCGCGTATCGCCTCGACGTCCTTGACCGTGCGCAGGAAATGCACCCCGGCCAGGTCGGCACCGGGCGCGGACAGCGCTCGGGGCCGGCTGCCGGTCGCGAGCAGCAGTTCGTCATAGGGGAGGGTTGTGCCGTCATCGAGGCGGATGCGCTGCGCGCTGCGCTCGATGTGCGTCACGCGCCGGCTAAGGTGCATCTCTATCGCGTGCTCCGCATAGAAGTGCGGCGGCCGGATCAACAGACGTTCGTGCGCCAATGCGCCCGCGAGGTATTTCTTCGATAGCGGCGGTCGCTGGTAGGGCCATGAGTCTTCCTCGCCCACCAATGCAATCGCGCCCGTGAAACCCTTGCGGCGCAGCGTGTCAATGGCGGCCGCCGCCGCTTGGCCGGCGCCGACGATGACGATTCGCGAGGGCAGCATGGTGCAGAGGATAGCGGGGCGACTTCCAGTGCACCAAGCCTAGGCGGTTCATGAGCGCAAGTGCGCTAGAATGGTGCGCAGGTGCGCGCGCGCGTGCCGGTAGCACCACGCCAAAGACCGTCATTTCGCGAACGGGTCAGGCGTGGCATGAAAGCTGCAAAACGCCGCTGCCTGGCTGCCCCGACATGATTTCGAAGTGCCGACGGAGAGCTGTCCATGAAACTCGTCACCGCAATAATTAAACCCTTCAAGCTCGATGACGTGCGCGCGGCATTGTCCGATATCGGCGTCTCGGGGATGACCGTTACGGAGGTGAAGGGTTTCGGGCGGCAACGCGGCCACACCGAACTTTACCGCGGAGCGGAATACGTGGTGGATTTCGTACCGAAGACGCGCATCGAAGTTGCCGTGCGGAACGATCTTCTTGACCAAGTGATCGAGGCCATCATCAAGGCGGCGAAGACCGGCAAAGTGGGCGACGGCAAGATATTCATCACCGACATCGGTCGTGTGATTCGCATCCGCACGGGCGAGACGGACGACGCGGCGCTGTAGGGCCGGCAGTAGCCTGAGGCGATGGACGAACGCAAAGCACTACGCCAGGCTGCGGAGGAAATTGGCCTCGGCCGTGCACGGCGGCACATCTTCCTGTGCGTGGGCGGCAAGTGCGCCGCGAAAGAGCTGCAACAGGAATCCTGGAAGTTTCTCAAGGCGCGCCTGAAGGAGCTCGGTCTCCTCGCGCCCCATGGATCCGTGCTGCGCACGAAGGCGGATTGCCTGCGCATCTGCGTGGGCGGGCCTATAGCGGTCGTCTATCCGGAGGGCGTCTGGTACAAGGAGTGCACCCCGGAGAACCTCGAGCGAATCATTCAGGAGCATCTCGTCGGCGGCCGACCCGTGCGTGAGCTCGCCATCGCGACCGCGCCCCTCGGAGGGTGATTAGCGCACGATCCGGAGCGCGCGCGCACTGCGGCCCATCCCTAGGGCACCGCTGCGGGCGATTTCAAGCAACTGAGCCTGCCGCGCAAGTTCAGCGACGAAGGCGGTGACCTCCGCTTCGCTCGCCGTGAGCTCAACCACAAAGCCGTCCGGTGCGGGGTCCAGAACCCGGCCACCCGTGCGCACGACGAAGCCGCGCACCGCGTCGCTTTGTCCCGCGCGCACTTTGAGCTTCAAAAGTACGAGCTCCCTCTCCAGATGCTCGCCCAAGGTCATGTCCTCGACGCTAACCACGTCGATGAGCTTGTTCAGATGACTGACAATCTGCTGGATGACGGCCTCGGAACCCTTCGTTACGAGTGTGATCCGGGAGACGGTCGGATCCTCGGTCGGCGCCACCGATAACGACTCGATGTTGTACCCCCGAGTGGAGAAGAGCCCCGCGACCCTGGAGAGGGCGCCAGCTTCGTTTTGCAGGAGTATGGCAATGATGTGACGCATGGCAGCTAGCCGATGACTTGTCTGCGAAGAATAAAGGATTGGCTGCGGATCCGCTGACATGGCAGGCAAACCTTGCCTGCTTGCACCGCGCCTTTAAGCTGCTAGGCTTCGGAGGTTTTCTCTTCTGTGCGTCGAAACGGCCGATCTGATGAATGACACGGTAATCCTGCCGCGAGCCGCTGCCCACCCGCGGGCAGGGCAGCGCATGAGCGGCGCCGAGGTGATCGTGCAAGTGCTGGCCGACGAGGGCGTATCCGCCATCTTCGGCTACAGCGGTGGCGCCATCCTTCCGACCTACGATGCCGTGTTTCTCTACAACGAGGGGCGCAACGCCACAGGCCAAAAGCAGATGCCGCTCTACGTGCCGGCGAACGAGCAGGGCGCGGGGTTCATGGCGGCCGGCTACGCACGCGCGACCGGGCGGGTCGGCGTCTGTCTCGTGACGTCAGGGCCGGGGGCGACGAACACGGTCACCCCGGTACGCGATTGCATGGCCGATTCGGTGCCCATCGTGGTCATTTGCGGCCAAGTACCCACCGGCGCCATCGGCACCGACGCATTTCAGGAAGCGCCGGTGCCCTCCATCATGGGCGCGGTCGCAAAGCACATCTTTCTCGTCACCGATCCCAAGAAGCTCGAAGCCACCCTGCGTACTGCCTTCGAGATCGCCCGCACCGGGCGTCCCGGCCCGGTGGTCGTAGATGTTCCCAAGGACGTCCAGGCCTGGGAGGGGGAGTTCCTGGGCAGCGGTACGCTGCCGGTACCGGGGTATCGACGCCGAATGCAGGAGCTTGCCGACCAGGTGGTCACGGCCCACGAGGCAGAGAAATTCTTCGAGATGCTGGGGAACGCGTCTCGACCGCTCCTGTATGCCGGCGGCGGGGTGATCAACGCCGGCGCGGCCGAGGCGCTTGGTGAGTTCGCGCTGACCTTCGGTATCCCGGTCGTGACGACCCTCATGGGCATCGGCTCATTCGATACGACGCAGCCGTTGTCGCTGCGCATGCTCGGCATGCATGGCGCGGCGTTCGCGAATTACGCGGTGGACGACTGCGATTTCCTAATCGCAGTGGGCGCACGTTTTGATGATCGCGTCGCCGGCGTGCCCGCGAAGTTCGCGGCCAAGGCGCAGCGCATCGCTCACCTGGACATCGATCGTGCTGAAATCAACAAGGTGAAGCTCGTTGACTGGAGTCATGTGGGCGCGCTGTCAGAGGCACTGCGCGCACTCGTGAGTTACGGACAACACGCAAGCTTTCACCCGGACTACACGCTCTGGCACCAGGAGCTCGCCGCGCTCAAGCGCATCCATGCGATGAACTACGACCGGGCAAGCGTGCTCATCCAGCCCTACTACGTGATCGAGGAGATCAACCGCCACACGCGCGGCCAAGCGATTATTTCAACAGGGGTCGGACAGCACCAGATGTGGGCGGCGCAATACTGCGATTTTCGGGGGCCGCGCCTGTGGCTCACCTCCGGCAGCATGGGCACCATGGGATTCGGTCTGCCCGCCGCCATCGGCGCGCAGATCGCAAACCCGGACCGGCTGGTGATCGATATCGACGGCGACTCGAGCATTCGCATGAACATTGGGGAGCTCGAGACCGTCACGACCTACGAGCTGCCGGTCAAGGTCGTCGTGCTCAATAACAACGGCGACGGGATGGTGAAGCAGTGGCAGAAGCTCTTCTTCAAAGGCCGGCTGTCTGCGAGCGATCGATCGCTGCACAAGAAGGATTTCGTCAAGGCCGCGCAGGCGGACGGATTTCGCTATGCCGTACGGCTTGACCGCAAGGAAGACGTGCCCAGAGTCGTCCGCGAGCTCATCGAATTCGACGGGCCGGCATTCGTCGAAGTGATGATCGATCCGGACGCGGGGGTCTATCCCATGATCGGTCCCGGCCAGACCTACACGCAGATGATTACGGGCGACTTCATCGCCTCGCGCCACGACGTCGAGATCAAGACGCCGGGGCCCGCCGAGATGTTCTGATTGTTATGAAATACCTACACACGATGCTGCGCGTGACTGATCTGGATGCCTCGCTCAGGTTCTTTTGCGACGCACTCGGCCTCAAGGAGCTTTCGCGCCAGGACTACCCTAAAGGACGCTTCACGCTCATATTTCTCGCAGCGCCGGGGGATGAGTCGGCGCAGATCGAGCTTACGCATAATTGGGATCCCGAACGCTATCCGGGCGGGCGCAATTTCGGCCACGTCGCGTACGCCGTGGACGACGTCTACGCGACCTGCAAGCGCCTGGCCGAACATGGCGTTACTATCAATCGGCCGCCGCGTGACGGCCACATGGCGTTTGTGCGCTCTCCCGAGAACATCTCGATCGAGCTCTTACAAACGGGTACGGCGCTCGAACCGGCCGAGCCCTGGAAATCGATGCCTAATACCGGTGAGTGGTAGGCGCTTAACTAAAAGGAAAAACCATATGAGCAACGCTGACATTCGGGGCCGATTCGTCTGGCACGAGTTGATGACGACGGA
>Ga0182024_10002759_pt1 | contig 43131 bp, 27 predicted proteins | sample P32metaG_FD_120480 | JGI IMG/M metagenome (GOLD analysis project Ga0182024, IMG submission 120480) | Permafrost microbial communities from Stordalen Mire, Sweden - P3-2 metaG (Illumina Assembly) | ecosystem: Environmental > Terrestrial > Soil > Wetlands > Permafrost | place: Sweden: Stordalen... | reverse complement strand
TTGCGAGGCTGCGTGCGCGGCGCGATAATCCGATGCTCCGGTGGACGCATAGCTCAGCCCGGTTAGAGCGCTTGCCTCACATGCAAGAGGTCCCTGGTTCGAGTCCAGGTGCGTCCACCAAATTCTCGAACATTTCCAAAGGCTCTCTTCCGAATAAGTGACCGACGCACTCATCTGCTGTGTCAGATCTGTGTCAGAAGGGCCGTGCCGTCGATTTTTTCAGCACGCTCAAGTGTTTCAACAATCGCGCTGGGCTGCGGTTGTCAGCGCGTCTCTCGGCGCGCTCGCGGGATTCTCTTTGCAACGACGCTCGAACGAGCACGGCCTTCGCCGGGTAGGGGGTCAAATCTCTGGGAGTCGCCGAGCGTTGACCGCGTGGCAAGCCACATACGCGTGGCCGCAAGTTAGGGGTTAGGGGGTGTCGGTGGGGATGATGGATATCACAAGCAAAACGATTCGCGATCGAATCAAGGAACTTCGTCGTGTCGCCGCGCGGGAGCTGGTGCCCAACCCGAAGAATTGGCGACGGCATCCAGCGCGCCAGGCGGCCGCGCTACGGGGAGTACTCGAAGAAATCGGCTACGCAGACGCGCTCCTTGCGCGCGTATTGCCAGACGGCCGTCTGATGCTGATCGACGGCCATTTGCGTGCGGAAACGACGCCCGACCAACTGGTGCCTGTGCTCGTTCTCGACGTCGACGAAACCGAATCTCACAAGCTGCTGGCGACGCTCGATCCGTTGGCAGCAATGGCCGAGACCGATAAGCTCGCATTCAAGGACCTGGCTGGCTTCGTCATGACCGACAGCGCTGAGCTGCGCGAGTTGCTCGACGGAACTGCCGGCATCGCGAGAGAGACCGAACAGGACGCAATTCCGGCGCTTCCGGTAACCCCTGTCGCGCGTTTGGGGCAGGTCTGGCAACTCGGCAGGCATCGGCTGCTGTGCGGCGATTCTACGCGCTCGCAAGACGTCTTGCGCTTGATGGGCGAATCTCGGGCAATGTTGTTCCAAACTGACCCGCCATATGCTGTCGGCTATACCGGCGGTTCGCATCCGGCGACCAGGGCAAATCGTGGGAAGGCGAACCGCAACAAGGACTGGTCGGGCCAGTACCGCGAAGCGGCGCCTTCTCCGGATATCGAGAGCAACTCCGAGCTCGGCCGCGAGTTCTATCTCAAATTCATCATGGCCGCGATCGAACGCGCGATCGCACCGAATGCCGCCTGGTATTGCTGGCACGCGTCGGCCAGACAAGCGATGCTCGAGGCGGTTTGGAATGAGGTCGGGGCCTTCGCGCATCAACAGATCATCTGGGTGAAGAGCCGGCCAGTGCTGACCTACTCGGTTTACATGTGGGCGCATGAGCCTTGCCTCTTCGGTTGGATTAAAGGGCAAAAGCCCGAAATCGAACGCCGGCAGGAGGGTGGCTATCCATCCACGGTCTGGGAAGTCCCGAGCGCGGAAATCGAAACCAATGAGCACCCGACCTCAAAGCCGAATCGGCTGTTCGCGATCCCGATGCAATTGCACACGAGTGCAAACGACCTCTGTTACGAACCATTCAGCGGCAGCGGCTCGCAGCTGATCGCGGCCGAGCAGCTCGGACGCCGCTGCTATGCGATCGAACTGGAGCCGCGCTTTGTCGACGTAGCGATCTCGAGGTGGGAGAAACTCACGGGGCAGAAGGCCGAAGTAATGGAGGAGGGTGTTGCCGATGAAGACGCCAGGACCGCCGCCCACGCCGACTAATCTGAAATTGCTCAGAGGGAATCCCGGCAAGCGGAAGCTGAACGCGAACGAACCAGACCCCGAGCCGGCGATCCCTCCCTGTCCCAATCACCTGGATAAGGTCGCTAAGAAAGAGTGGCGGAGAATCAGCAAAGAGCTTCTTGCGCTGGGGATAATCTCCAGACTGGATCGCGCAGCACTCGGTGGCTATTGCGACGCGTACGGACGGTGGGCGGAAGCGGCACAACAAATCCAAAAATACGGTCTGGTGTTCAAATCACCGAGCGGATACCCGATGCCATCGCCGTATCTCGCGATTCTTCATACAGCGCTCGACCAAATGCGCGCTTTCCTCACGGAATTTGGTCTCAGTCCGGCGTCGCGCTCGCGGGTCAAGGTTGCCAATCCTAAGCAACGTGACCTATTCGATGATTTTCTCGATGGCGACGACGAAGAAGTTGGCTGAACTTGATTTGGGGGCGAGGGTCGGTAGCGCGATAATGCGGTGGCAAGGTAAATTTCAATTCGACAAAACGACGCGGCGCTCGTCGAATCGGCCGCAGGATCTCGCTCGATCAGGTTCCAAGCCTGCGATTCCAAGAGGCACGCTGGCTCACCGAAACCTCTGCCATAGTGAAGCAAGTAAACGATGCGCCCAACGCCGCAGGAAATCTTTTGAACGCTGGCGAGTCTTCCGCCCGCCGGCTCAATCTTCGGGAGTCTTGGGTACGAGCGGCGTCGCGGATGGAGGATCAATTGAGCCGAATACCAAGCATCACTCTCGGTAAATACGTGTGATTCAATTTTCAGCGAAGTCGACGGACTTTATTGGCTACCAACTTCGATGGTTCCGGCTTGTGGGCGAGTGGAGTTGTCAATGCTAGCTGCTCTCAGCTATTTAAGAACGCTTCGATTGCCTGCCCAACGTCAGTGTTTTCGATCTCGTCCCAGTCCATCTGCCGCGCCACCTCTCCGTTGCGACCTTTTTCGAACTGCTTCACTCCTTGCTTAAAGAGGTTAGGATCTCCGTACGCAGTTATCTCATCTGGGACGTAGCCGTACACTACCCGCAAGGCTCTTCGCGAGAGATAGTTCTCAGTTGCTCGTCGTTCAGTTAGATGACAACGAATCCCGGCCTCTTCAAACTTGGTCTTGATCTTCTTCCTCGGGTTTGCGGGAGCGTCGCTTCGCTTGCGCCGCTCGCTGTCGAGAATCAACTGGATCTTCGAGTGTAAGTTAGACCACTGTTTTGGGTCCAAGTTTTCGGCGGCAGCGGCAGTGCCACCCACAGGGAGGACCGCCACATTTTGACCCCTGAAAGAGGGTGCCTTCCGGAGAAAGGCTTGAAAGACAGGAACGTCGTCGGCGCCTTCTACCAACAGGACCTTGTCCGCCAGCAGTACGTCAGCGTGAGACACTCCGATATCCTCCAACAAGCCGCGTATATCGTCCAACTCCGTTACCTGACGCACTGCAGTGGTCTTTTTGAGATCGTTCAATTCGGTCCGAAAGATGCGACCACCATTACGCGCAAACCAATTTACAACGGTCGGACTGTGAGTTGCAGCGATGATTTGCACGCCGTATTCCGCGACCCGGTCCAGAAGCTTTCTTTGCATTGTGGGATGAATGTGGTTTTCAGGCTCCTCTAACAAAACGATATCGATTGGTGGACGTCGCCACTCCTGCGAGAGCTTGACGACCAGCATGACGATTAGCGATTCGCCGATACCAGCTCCGAGTTGAGAAAGTTGACGAAGGCGACCGTCCACTGTCACGTTGATCTCAGGCTGCGCATTGTCTTGCAGCGGTAGCGAAAACCTCGGGACGGAGAGCGAAACCGTGTTGCAGCCAACAAATGATGCGAAGTCATCTTGGAAGGCTTGAAGGAGGTCGTGGCGTCGAGCGGAGTCTGTGTCTCTAGGGTCGGGATTTGTCGCAGAATTTATCCAGCTTACTAGCCCCTCTCCGCCGGCCATGCCGCCGATATCGCCGTCAACACCTAGACGGGGCTGGCGATTCGATGGAAAATAGATGATGCGGTGCAGTAGAGATTTCAGCGGTTCAAAAGCTTCGCGCGGATCTTCGATGACTAGATTGTAACGATGCGCTCCCTGGGCTTTATCCTGTTCGTTCGAGACCAAGGTAGCGAACCGCGTTGACTGCCCGATTTTAACCAACTCTTCTTCCTCCACAGTGATGCATTCCAGTTGCGCCTTTTGGTCGCTGCGCGCTACTAGCGAATAGAGCAATCGAATTTGATCACCGCTCGAAGCTGTAGCTTCTCTATGGTCAGAAGACAGATGTTGCAAGGCGCGTTCATGAGCCGGAACTAGGGGCTCGATTCGACGGTGTTCCTCGGTGCCGCTCGGAAGCAAAAACTCCGCTCGTACCTGAAACTTATTCGCACCAGTGTGAAAGAGTTGGCCAGTAAAGTGAGGACGGACATCGAACCAGTCCCACAAAGTAATTTGAGCGGGGCTGCGATTCAGTGAGTAAGACTGCAAAGCAGCCATCCAGTCGATGCGCCTTGCCTGCTCAAGAGCCGACAGCAGAGTAGTCTTTCCGCTGCCATTGGGACCACATAAGACTGCATGGTGCCCGCAAAGCGATAGGTTCAATGGCTCATCACCGGAGCCTAGATAGTTGCGAATTTCAAGTGAATTTAGTCTGACCCGTTGAGTCATTTTCTATTTTCTCTTTCTTCGAGCGACCCGAATTTGACGAAAAGTGACCTGAGGTCGCCGTTTCAATCGCAATTTTACGAAGACCTTTCACTCAGTTCGCATCGCCGTTGTTCATCGGAAACCAGACAGTAGAGACACTCCTCCCTGGAAGCGGCGCCATATCTTCGCACGACGAAAGAAGCGGACCAATCGCCCCTCCACCCGGTCCGCATCGTACCGAAAAATCTACCACTTGAGCATTATCGTGATGTAGGGAAACGACACTCCAATAGTCTTTGAAGAGATTCGTGCCAGTCCCCTTTTTGTTTAACTTTCTCGGCTATTCGCATACGATAGACGCCGATATCATCGACTGGTTTAAAGGCGCGGGCCAGAGGCTGTCGGACGCTTCGGGGGTGACAGAGTGTCGAAGGAGGGATCGCTTCAGTCGGTAAATATCACTCGCCTGCGGGTCATCTACCGAGACAGCAAATCAGATGCGAGAATCCTACTGGCGCTGAGAGATGAACTTAAGAAAAGACGTACCAAGAGCGCCCGCGAACTCCTCGCAACCGTTCAGTGGCAGCTGGACAGAGTCATAGCCAAGCAGCGAGATGAAATGAGTGGGGGAAAAACGACAACCGACGATACGCATGTCTCCGACGAGGCGACAGATGGGACCGAAGGTCCGGCCACGCACGTACTGAGTTCCCGAGAATTGGCGGCGCAGAAGCGCATCGCAGACTTGCGCATGCGGCTCCTCGATCTGAGCAACGGCAACCGGCTTCTTAACTACAAGTTCAGTAATCGCTCGCGCCGGCATGTGCGTTTGGTCGACGAACTTCCCGACAAAATCCTCGACAAGCTCGTAGAGGGAAAGCGCCTCACCTTCAAATCACTCCCGGAACCAGACGACGAACCCGAGGACGAGAAGAGCGACGAGTTCCTATTGGCGCTTGAGCAGGCAAAACGCTCGGACGAAGAGTACATCCAAGCGCTTAGAAGCCTCGAAGACGACGACCAGGGCGATGTTACACGCCGCATCGAACGTGCTCTGCGCGATCGTCTCAGAAAGACACTCGCGATGCCCGATCGCCGTGTGCGCGACCAAGTCGGCAAAGCCGAATGGGCACGTCGGTCTGGTATAGATCCAAGCTTCGACCTTCCAATCCCAACTGCGGAGCCCAAAGACTCGTATCTCGACGGAGATCTGCAGACGCTTCTTCTGCCCGAAGAAATGGAGCGGACACTCTCTGCTATCAACGACCAAGCCCGTAGCTCACTCCAAGAAACCGGCGTCAACACGCTTTACTTGGCAGTTGGATATCTCGAATGGTACGAGGCTCCCAATTCGCAAACGCCTTTGTTCGCACCACTACTCCTCCATCCGGTCGACATAGAACGAAAGATCGTGGCCGGCAAATATCGCTATTCGATCGGTAGTCTTGGCGAGGACAACGACGTAAACATCACCCTTTCCGAACGGTTGCATCAGGATTTCCACCGGCGTCTTCCGCCGCTGGGCGAGGGAGATACACCCGAAAATTACCTCGACAAGGTCGCAGCAACGATCGAGGACATTCCCGGATGGCGTGTGCGCCGTTTTGCAGTGGTCGGTCATTTTGCCTTCGCGCGCCTCGTTATGTTCCAAGATCTCGAAGAAGCACGTTGGCCAGATGGCATCGGGATAATCGGCAATCCAGTTGTTGCCGAGCTCTTCGCCGGTCAAGGCGTAGTCGGAGAGGCTTTTTTCGCGGAAGACTACGAAGTTGACCAGCCTTCGATAGCGGCCAAAGTCCCCCTTCTGATTACTGATGCTGATTCATCTCAGTTCAGCGCGATCGTCGATGTGATGGACGGTAAAAATCTTGCGATTAAGGGACCACCCGGCACTGGAAAATCTCAGACGATCACAAACATCATCGCGGCAGCGCTCGCCAGCGGCAAGACAGTGTTGTTCGTGGCGGAAAAGATGGCCGCGCTCAACGTCGTGAAAGACCGACTCGAAAAGGCTGGACTCGGACATTTCTGCCTCGAACTCCATTCCACAAAGTCTCGGAAAACTGATCTTCTCCAATCGTTAGACAGACGATTGGACATACAAGGAAAAATGCGCGCTGAAGGTGAGTTGTCGGGCGCCCTGAAGGAGCTTGAACGCACGCGCGACCAGTTGTCCGATTATGCAGCAACGATCAACCGCTCTTTCGGCGCTTCTGGCAAAACGATTCATGGAATCTTGTGGTCTGAGCAGCGAACCCGTGACAGTCTCGATGGGCTTCCGGACGCGCTCAACGCTATAGAGCTTGTCGGCGCAAAAGACATGACGCGCCACGACCACGACGCCCTCGCTGACAAGCTGGAGGTTTTGGCCGGTGCCTACGCGGAAGTCTCTGCGGCCGGCGATCTTGCAAATCATCCTTGGTACGGCATTCGTCAACCGCTCGACTATTTCGCACGCGAGCGTTTCGTGGACGACATCAAGGGACTTTCCGATGCACTGCGCGAGCTTGGCGGCACAGTTGAGGCGATGGCCAGCAGCGTCGAAGCTCCGGTCTCCGACACGGTAGGAGACGCTCAGGACCTGGCGGAGGCGCTGAAGCGGCTGCCAGCGCCCACAGGGAATATCGACCTGGAATTATATCCTGCGCTGCGAGAGGAAGAATCATTCGCCTCACTGGAAGCATTCCAGAGGAATCAGACAGCGTGGCTAGATGCCGGGCGCCGAATTGCCGAATCGGTTCTTGATCTTGACACGGCGGCTCACCGCATTAGCGAGCTAGAGACAGCGGCGTCGCTCGCAGACCAGATCGACCTCGATGACAGGCCGGTCCGTTCGCTTCAAGACCAGGCTGTGACGTTTGCTTCGGAAGCCAGCCTAGTCGAGCGCACGATCGCTTTCGGTATACGCCTCGCAGAGGCAATCGGCATAGAGAAACCAACGACTGTGAGCCACGTCCGAAAGCTGCTGGCGTCCGCGAACCATGCCGCGTCGCTAGCAGCCGATTTAAGATCATTGCGTGCCCCCGGCCTTTTCGACGAGGCCGCCTTGCACCTTCTTGCGGAAGGCGATGCTCGGGCTCGATCGCTCCAGAGCAAACTGACTTCGCTTGCAGGTCGTCTCGCCATCGGATTGGATGGCCAAGCGCACGAATGGCGCGGCCATGCCCAAGCGCTACGCGCGGCAAGTTTCCCCTCTCGGCTCTGGCGAAAAGACGTGCGACTCGCGAAGCATCGTTACAAAGGGCTCGTGCGTGCGCCGGGCAAGCCGAAACTGTTTGAAATCGCGAACGACTTTGAGACCATCGCCGAATGCATCGAACTCTCCCTCAGCTTCAGTTCCGACGTAGGCCTTCAGGCGGTCTGTGGACGTCACTTCCGCGGCCACGAGACACCATTTGATCGCCTTATCGCGGTCAACAGCTATGCAATTTCTGTCAAGCGGACCTATGGCGCCGGCGACGCTTTCGACAATCGCATACGCGAGGTGCTTCTCCATTCAGCCCCCGATGATCTAGCTCGAGTCGCTGCCCTCAGCAAAGATCCCGAGGCCGCTGTCGTAGCGCAGGCTCTCGATACCTTCAGCGATTCGAGCGCTGACTTGGTCGAAAGTCTTAATACGCTGACCATTCGTGCTGCGAAAACGGCAGAACTCGGCCGCCATGCGCAGTCTGTCGGCATGAAACCAGACCTGCGGATCGGAGATATCAACGGCGTGGCCCAAGCCGCTGCGGCACGGCTTGAAGCCGAGACCGCGATCGCCTCGAACCAAAGAGCGCGCGAACTCCTGGGCGCACGATGGCACGGCCCACAGAGCGATCGGACCCGGATTTTGCAAGTTCTCCAAGCGGCGTCCGACGTGGACCAGGCGATGCTACCGGACGCGGTAAGGCGATACCTTTATCATGCAAAGCGCGACACACGTATTGAGCAGCTCAAGACTCTACAAGCAAAGCTCGACGAATCTTTAGGTGCGCTCCAAGAAAACTGGCGAAATGCAGTCGAGCGAGGAAACATCGAAGAGATAGCTTTCTTCGGTTCCTCAATTCAGAATCTCGCGATTAGTAACGGCAGTATACGCATCGCGCGAGCGCTCGATGCGCCCGACCAGCTTGTGGATTGGACGGCGTGGCTCGTCGCGCGCCAGGACTGCCTTGAAAATCGGCTCGGCGACATCATCGACGCGTTCGGGAGCCAGCCGCTGGCTTCGTCCCGCCTTTCGGCGGCTTTGGACCGTGTATTTTGGCGCACGCTGGCCCGCGCGGCACTGGCGGAACATCCGATTCTCGCTCGCTTTCGCGGCCTCCAACTCGAAAATGCGAGAGAACGATTTCGCCGCCTCGACGAGGAAATCATCCAGCTGCAACGGAAAGTACTTGCAGCTGATCTCTGCCGTCGGCCCATCGATCACGGCTATAAGGGCGACTACCGAAGATATGACACTGGTCGCGTCTTAATAAATCACGAAATCGGCAAACAGAAGCGCCACATACCAGTGCGTGAGTTGCTGGACCGGGCAGGCCTTGCGATCCAGCAGATGAAACCCTGCTTCATGATGTCACCGCTTTCGGTTGCGCAGTTTCTGAAGCCAAATCGGCTTCGCTTCGACCTCGTGCTCATAGACGAAGCGTCGCAGATGCGTCCTGAAGAGGCTCTCGGAGCTCTCGCGCGTGGCGGACAACTGGTCGTGGTCGGAGATCCCATGCAATTGCCGCCAACCTCCTTTTTCGATCGCGGCGACCGCCTGATGGAAGACGAGATTGACGAAGAAGAAATCGTAGACAACGAGTCGATCCTCGACCTAGCGCTGGCGGAGTTCCGGCCGTCACGTTCACTACGCTGGCACTACCGGTCGCGCCACGAGAGTCTGATCGCTTTTTCGAATCGACAGTTCTACAACGATTTGATCGTTTTTCCGTCGCCCCTTGACCCGGACCGCGACAAGAGAGATCCGAAACTAGGTGTCTACCACCACTTTGTAGCGGGCAAGTACAAAGGTCGCGTCAATATCGAAGAAGCACAACATGTTGCTGAGGCCGCGACTGCGTTCATGGCCGCCGAACCTGACAAGTCTCTCGGGATCGTTACGTTGAACCAAACGCAGCGTGACGTGTTGCTCGAGGAACTGGAGCGGCTCGTGCCGCGCGAGCGTTCGGCGGAAAAGTATATAGAGCGATGGGAAGAGACGCTCGAACCTTTCTTCGTGAAAAACCTTGAGAACGTGCAAGGCGACGAGCGCGATGTCATATTCATTTCGACGGCCTTCGGCCCGGACGCTGCAACCGGTGTAGTAATGAACCGGTTCGGTCCAATAAATGGAAAACACGGGCATCGCCGCCTGAACGTACTCTTCACGCGGGCGAAGGACCGCGTCGAGGTTTTCACTTCAATGCGGCCGAGCGATATCAGAACGGACGAGGCCTCCCAGCTTGGCGCGCGTACGCTCAAGGCGTATCTCGAATACGCCGAGTCAGGGAAACTCGACGCCGGAGAGACCAGCGGACGCGAGCCCGATTCCGAGTTTGAGGAGCTGGTAAGAGACCGACTGCAGGAGAAAGGGTTCGAAGTTATTTCGCAAGTCGGAGTGGCAGGCTACTTCATAGATCTGGCGGTTAAGCACCCGAAGCGTAGCGGCTTCGTCCTCGGAATCGAGTGCGATGGCGCTGGCTATCACTCAAGCCGATCAGCGCGCGACCGGGACCGGCTCCGTCAGCAAGTATTGGAACGCCTGCAGTGGAATATCTACCGGGTCTGGTCGACCGACTGGTTTCAGAATCCGGCTCAAGAGCTTCGAAAAATGCTGACTCATTTGGATCGTCTCGTTAGCGAGGTAGCCTAAGATTCTAGATCGAAGGTTTAACGATGTTCGTTAGTCGTCTCTTCGTTAAGAATTTTCGAAATCTACGATACTTCGATGTAGAGATCGGACCCGGCGTCACATGTTTCATTGGAGAAAACAACTCCGGTAAGACGAATCTATTTCAAGCGATCCGCCTCGTGCTGGACGGAAACATCAGCGCGCAGCGCCGCCGCCTACAGCCTGAGGACCTTGCAGCAGAGCTGACATTCGCAAGTCCCGAACATGTACTCATATCGGTAGAATTTTCTGGTTTCGCCGGGCAACCCAACGAAGAAGCCTTACCTTTTACCGCCGTTCTCCAGAACGGCAACGCTAGAATCTCCTACCGCTTTAGACCGAAAGCAACGGTGCGCGATGCCCTTGAACAGATTCCTGCGGGTGATCCCATCCCGAAGCTCAAGATCGACGACTATGTTTGGGAGATTGCTGCTGGCGGAGACAATATCGACTTAAATGCAGTCACTTGGAAGGACTCCTTCGGGACGCGCTTTAGCACCGATAATCTGCAGCAGGGCTACCTTGTGGTGGTTATGGAGGCGTTGCGCGACGTGGAAACCCGCCTTGCCGCCCCTCGAACTTCGCCGCTCCAACAGATTGTGGAGCAACGAAATATACCAGACCAGGAACAAGCGACGCTTGTCGAGCACTTGCAAACGGCGAACACGAATATCAATGCCAGTGCAACCATTCGCGCTCTTGGGAGCCAACTCAGTAACTCATTCAAGGAAGCAGCTGGCAAGTCTTTCGCGATGGGGATCTCTCTAGGGCTAGGAGAACCGTCCTTCACGGACATTTCGCGCGGACTGAGAGTCCTTTTGTCCGGCTACGGTCTTACCAACCTCGACCCAGGGCGCAATGGGCTGGGCTTAAACAACGTCCTCTACATCAGCATGTTGCTGAACTATTTCGAGGGTCGGATAGCAGAGCAAAAAAGCGCCGGTCAGTTGCTCCTCGTGGAAGAACCCGAAGCACACCTTCATCCGCAACTCCAGCGGGTTCTTTTGGCTAGCTTGCTGCGCAAGAACGTCCAGGTGTTCATTACAACGCACAGTACTCACGTCACATCCGGAGTTCCGCTCTCTTCCCATGTGGTGCTGACTTCAAATGGCGGACCTGTGAGCCAGTTCGCCAAACCAACGGCAATCCCTGCCTTAGGTGCCGGAAATATAGCTGATCTTGAAAGATATCTTGATGCAACCCGTTCCAGTCTTCTTTATGCTAGGAAAGTTCTTCTCGTCGAGGGGCCAGCGGAGCAGTTCGTCATACCTCCACTTGTCAAACAAATCCTCGGTATTGACCTAGATGAGGAGGGCATTGCAATCGTTCCGATCTTCGGTACGCACTTCGCGGCATACGCCAAGCTCTTCGGACCTGGAGGTATTGCGAAGAAATGCGCGATCCTCACCGACGGTGACCTAGCGCCTTCCGATGCTCCTCTCAATATAGCGGCCGAGGAAGACGAAGATGACCCGCTACCCGAACGCCAGGACCTGAACATCCTCCGCGGGCAATATGTTGAAGTATTCACTTGCGAAACTACTTTCGAGCGCGAGTTAACACTCCCGGGAACTCTTGCAATGCTCGAATCCGCAATTCGTGAGATCGGCGCCCCTCGCGTCGCCAAAGTACTTCAGGACTTGGAGGAACAAGTCGCTGCTGGACAGCAGCCAAATCTCAACTTAGCAAGAGACAGGGTTCTGAGGACAGCCAAGAGATTCGGTAAGGCAAGATTCGCTCAGGTGGTCTCGAAGCATGTCGCCGCCGCGACTTCACTGCCGGACTATGTACGTAGTGCCTTAGACTGGCTGATGGCAGATGCGCCTATCGTCTGAGCAGCGAGCGGCGGTCGCGGAACCGGGACATGTGTGTCTCGTGTCTTGTCCGGGTAGTGGCAAGACCCGCGTCATTGTCGCCAAACTCCTATACTGCATTGAAGCTGTCAGAGACACCACGCGACGAATAGCCTGCATCACGCACACCAACGCAGCTGCCGACGAGGTGGATACCCGGCTCCGGGAGACTTGCTTCGGTGGTGAAGACCGCTATTACGAAGTCGCGACTATTCACGGATTCGCGTTGCAGAACATACTGCGTCCGTTTCATCATCTTCTTCCGGAGTTGCGGAACAGCTTCGCCATTCTCACGCCAGACGCCGACGCTTATACGGATAAGGCGAAGGACCTCATACGAACCTATGGACTAACGGCTTTTGCGTTTGATGAGTTCGAGCGAATTCAACGGGCGCCGGACGGGAACACTTCACAGGTGGAGAGTCTGCCCGCAGGTCTTCAGCACGAATGGTGTTCATGGCTCGATGAGAACGCTTACGTCACATTGAACGAGATCGTCTATCACGCGGGCCGTCTCGTTAGTTCTTACGCTCATATTGCCAGTGCGCTCGCAAGCCGCTTTGCCTGGATCCTTGTGGATGAGTTCCAGGACTCGTCCCCCGGACAGATTCTGATACTCAAAGAAATTCACAAGTACGGCCGGACAACATTTTTCTGCGTTGGCGATCCAAACCAGTCCATCTATCGCTTTGCTGGGGCCTCGCCTGAGCTTCTGATAGATTTCGCTACGCACATTCACGCAAATACGGACCATCGCCTGACGGGAAACTTCCGCTCCTCGACCAACATCTGTGTTCACGCAGAGCGTCTTTGCGCTTCGGATCCGCCTATGCGCGCGGTGGGAGAATATGCGGAATGCCCAATAGTTCCAGTCCACCAAAGTGTTTCTAGCCCGGCAGAAGGAATCTTCGACCATTTTCTCCCGGCCGTAAGAGAGCTGGGCGTTCCGCTGGGCGAGGTCGCAATTATAGCTTCTTGGTGGGTTACCCTCTTCAACCTCGGGCGAGAGCTTCGGAGACAAAACATACCTGCGATTGGTCCTGGTGCACGGCCCTACAAGCGAAGTCATCTGATCGCACAGTTGGTGGAATCGATCGGTGCTCACTTAGAAAACTCCGAATCCGAGACCGCCATTGCCGTGCAGCGTTCGCTTTTCGTGCTCATCGCCAACCTAACCGAGCGCGCCCCGTACTCTGTATTTGATTTCAGAGGCCGCGTCGCCGTCTGCAAGCTTCTCGCCGAGGCAGCTGCAGCGAGGAACACGTCGGTTTACGCTAACGATTGGATCCCTGACGCGGCCGAACGTTTTTCCAGAGTTCTTGTTGATGCAGAGATGTTATCCGCGGACAACGCAGCTGCTTTGCAGGAATCCGCCGCCCAGATGGTGACAGATATTCGAGGTCGTGGAGGCGGGGATATGATCACCATCGAAGATCTGGGCATCTTCGCGCAGCCGAAACACTGCATTCAGCTGCTCACGGTCCACAAAGCTAAGGGCCGGGAATTCGAGGCCGTCGCCGTCATTGAGGCTCACGACGGTCGATTTCCTCATTTTTCGGTCTACGGCTTAATGGATGAGGCCGAACGTCAAGCTCAATACGACGAGAGTCGCCGCGTAATATATGTAGCGACCACTCGAGCAAAGCGCATTCTCATGTTTTTCAGCGACACCGCTGACCACAGAAACAGGCCGACACCGTTCCTAGAAATGATGGGACTGTGAACTGCTCCAGCGTAACCGGCGACCTCGGAATTCTGTAAACTGAAATTGCGCAGCTCGTCGTTCTGGCCGAACGCAACCAACAGGAAGAAGAAACGATCGACTTCGCGGAACGTGAAGCGGTGCGTGATGAGTTTCGGGCCGGCGGGTAAAGTCGAACCTCCCTGAATTTGCGGGAAGACTTTTGAAAATATCGGGGATCGAGCAAACCGGATCGAAAAATCGGCTTCTCTCAGGTTCTCGCCAGGCAGACGAGCCCGGCACCCAGAAACTGGCCGCGCCCAGAGAAAAAGGGACGGCGGCATCACTCGCGAGGGCAGGAAGCGGCCGTCACTAGCGGAAGGACGTTGGGTAGAACGCAGAAATAAAGGGTCGTAAAAAACTCCGGTACCGATGTCGGCACCTGCAGCCGATCGGCTAGAATCGGTATTCGGTGGACTATCAGCAACGGGCGCGCGCAAACAATACAAGCAACGCCCGGATGAAGGGCTCTGGACATAGATACCGTATTTGTAGGAGGCAACGATGGTTGATTCGCAGACCAGCCAGAGCCGGGCATTGCGCTTGCTTAAGCGCGTCTATGACCGTACCCGCGATCGGACCGAACCTGTTTTTGTAGCTGAGTTGGCCCAAGACGTCGGTTTGACCGAAGACGAATCGCAGGCAGCCTGGTATTACCTGAAAGACAAAGGCCTCATACAGACGTACAATCTTCGGTACGCCGCACGCGTCAATGCCGCAGGTATCCATGCTATCGAAGACGCGTGTCGCGACCCGGATCATCCGAGCCAAGCCTTCCCATCCATCACCTACAACATCGTGAATATTGGGACGTCTATCAATTCTCCGATACAGCAGGCTGGAGCGCAGTCGAGGCAGGAACAGGTTATCACCTACAGCGCTCAGGAACTGTACGACCTCGTTCGCCTCGTCAGCGAATTCGCCAATCACTTCGACGAACTAAAGCTCGACACCCGAATGAAGCAGAAAGCGAAGGCACAGCTCGCGACCCTCGAAGCCCAGCTCTCCGATGAACCTGACCCCATTATTGTAAGACAAGTCGGACACACACTCCGTAACATCACCGAGGGCGCTATCGGGAGCCTCATTGCCGCCGCCGCACAGCCGTCGATATGGAGCTGGGTAGCGCAAATCATGACAAGGTTGTTCTAGTAGGATAGCTGGGTTCAAGGGATCGGGATTCATGCGACGCTTTTCAAGTCTGAAACAGATTCCCGCCCAGGCTCGCCATCTCTTACGCTATCGGTTCGCAAGGTATCTTCCTGTGCAACGCAACGCATCTGTCGCGCCGGACAGGCTCATCACGCTCGCTGATGAATCGTTGTTTCGCCTTCTGCTGAACATGAGTATTGATTTCGAGAGCGACCTGGAGAGAGCGCGGGCCACATACGAAGCTGCTCTTCCCTCGAATTCGACGCAGCCAAGTCTGGAAGACCTGCGCGCAGCCGGATGGGTTCGCGTGGTATGGAGACGAATCTCAGCGCCGCTAGAGATCGCCCAGGCAGCCCGGACTGCACCCGTGGGAACTATGACTGCGCTCGTTGCCATGCTGGCGAAACGGTTCGAGCAAGCTTATCACCTGACTGACGAAGCGCGCAGCAGCGCGGATCTCGGCGATGTAGTGGCCGCAATCGATCGCGGAGAACTCGTGCCGCGCAACATAGGGTGTCAGACCCCGGAGTGGGTTGCAGCCCGTCTTTGGGACCGATCCCCGAAGGACTCCACTGACCCTTCCGTGACGCTGCGGGTATGGACCGATCGCTGGGAACAATTGGGATATCCGTGGCTGGTGCCCGGACGCGCCTGGCCCAAGACGGTAGCCAGCGACTTCCGCGAAGCTGCTATGAAAGTGCTTTCGTCGCAGCCAGGCCTTCTTGGCTGGGACGAAATGCGGGCCGGGGTTGTCACACAGATGGCCCTCTTGAGCAAGCAGTCATCGTCAAGTATGGAGAGTTACGTTCCGCTCGTTCCTGCCACTCTGGTCGATCGCGCCCTGTGGCTCGACGACCGCAGAATCGAACGCGCCCTAATGCGGACGTTCGACGCATGTGGTGACATTTTTGGTCTCGTCCGCCTGCTGCTAGCCGACGTCCAGGAGGAAGACCATGTGCCAGCTCCTCACAAGACTGCGAGCAGGCTATTTGGGTTGGCAATCGAACGACCTGAACTTCTGCTCAGCGTGCTCACTTCAATTCGCCAAAGCCCGGTGTTACTCGCGGACTTGCTTCTCTACCCTGCGGCATCTGCCCTCGCCTGCTTGCTGATCGGGCAATGGAAGTCGCTCTCCAGTGCCTGGGATCAGGAACTGAACGCGCGCGACGACCAAACCACAAAGGGCATTGCATTCGCCGACTCGATATCAGTGATGGGGGACTTCTTGGAGGAGGGTTCCGTATCTCCTGAAGAGGTGGCATCATTACTGAACTGGATTCATAGCAGCGCGCGGCCTGGCTTCATCGGCGATTTGGGAAAGAGCGAACCGATGCTTACCACCCTGCGTGGTGAACTTGCGAGCCAATCGGCAGAAACGCTTCGGAAGATGGCCGCGCCATTGATTGCATCCATGCCGCAGTCAGGTCTTGGTACGTCAGAGTTTGCGGCTGCCTTGGATATCATCGACGCCGGAAAAATCGGTGGCGTCACTGATCCGACACCGCTGGTTACTGCTTACTTTGAGTCTGTTGCGGCCGGCGCCTACGCCTTATCAGCTCACAGAGTGAGCATCAGCGCGGCCGCGTCCCTGTTGGAGCTGGCGATGCGGACGCCGCCGGAACTTCGCCGAAGATTCCTCTTTCCAGTGAATATCAAGGATCGTGTAGCCGCTGCCGTCGCCGCCGACGAGAATATTTACACAGTCACCGACACTATTGTCCGTTCGATCCGGGTGCATATTCGCATACTGAGTCGCGCAACCGTCGGGATGGAAAGTGTGCCCGACGAACTGGCGGAGGCACTGATCGCTGCCGTACAACGCGGTGCATTGAAGCATGACGAAAAGGGACGCATCGCTGCATTCTCCGCACGGTATGAGTCTGATCCATTTCGCGGACCGCTTGATCGTCCTATCGCTTCTGACCTCGGTGCAGCTCTGGCCGCGCTTGTCGAGCCTTACAGGGAGCCGCTGCTATCGGCGATTCTAGAGATCGATGAGCCGATGGTGCTCGCCCAATTATTGTCCTTTGCTCCCCACGCGGTTCGGAGCCGATTTGAGCGCCGTATTACCGAACTTACCCCGACCGAAGCCGATGCGTTCGACTCACTCATCGAGGTGCAAGCCCGTATTGAAGTTCTGTTGTCGGCGGGCCTTGTGGATGCCGCCGCGCGGTTTATGGAGGCCGAGCGGGATCTCCGGCCCTTGGGAACTGTTCCCGGGCGTGTGGTGGCACGGCTGCGAGCCACGTTACGGCTACAATTATTGCGGCGTGACTGGACTGCGATTGCGAACACCGAGCCGCCGTCAAATCTTTCTCCCGGCGAGGAGCCATCAGCGGTCGAAACGATAAATTTCTACAAGGCCACGGCGGGACTCATAAATCCTGACGGCGACCGGCGTCAGGCAGAGCAGATGTTCGCTCAGCTTCAACACCGTCGTCCCGACGTGCTCGCGTACGCGACAAATCTCTTTGCCGCACGCATCAGTCTTCTTCTTGGCGGCGATTTGTTCGGGCAGCTTCATGACGCGGCACTCATCCGCGGCCGACAAGTATTGGCTGAAGGAGAGCAGATGATGCTCCAGGTGCGGCCTATAGCTGACTCCGATTCTGAAATTTTCACATGCAATAAGGCGGTGCTACTACTCGCGCTGGACCATCCTGAGCAGGCAAACGAACTGCTCACGTCTCTGCACCCGGTGCGCCTTCGCGACGGGGCAGCAGCTTATGCTGCGGTCGCTCTCGCCAGAATGGGGCGTGCTCGCGAAGCGATGGCTAGCCTAGACCAGGCAGAACAGGCGCTCGGCCGCACTGATGCACTAGAGGCTGCGCGAGCGCATATCCAAAGCGGCAAAGCGTTTGCGGCAATTGCGAATGTCTCGTCCGAAGATGATCCGGTGCGACGCGTCAAGGCTGCGCTCCTTGACCTCCTACAGATGGACCCGATCCAGCAGGCGACAGTATTGCAGCCGCAATCGGACCTTGCAGCTTTCCTGACAAGCCATGTGCGGTCAGCGGCCGCAAGTCTTGTATCGTTGGTTCCGAAAATGAGAGACGTGAAGATAGACTCCTCCGAGGACGATCTTAGCGCGCATTTCCGTGAACTACTTGCCGCCGGCTTTCACTTCGTCGGGTGGTCAGTGCCCGACCAGTCGAAAGGAGGGTTCACGGAGAAAGGGAATTCCGGCGAGCGTGACCTTTTGGTGCAGAAGAACAGCACCACACTGGCGGTCATAGAAGCAGTCGTCTGCAATCGTTCCATGACGCAAGAATGGTCACGTCAGGAGCTTACCAGCCATTTTCAGAAGCTGTTCGCCTATTCAACATGTAACTTATTTTTCCATATCACCTATTCTTATATCGAGAATCCTGCCTCCGTTCTAGCGTATCTCAGACAGACCGCAGAGCATGACGCGCCTGCAGGTTTCTCGTATCGTTCGTGCGAAAACATCCCTCTTACTGACTCCCAACCTGTCGGATTCACTGCCTTGTATGACGGACAGTTGGGCGAGGTCAAAGTAGTGTTTCTCGTATTGGACATGATCCAATACCCGCAAAGAGAGGCGGCGAAAACCGCTGCGGGCAACAACCCTCGCAAAAGGAAATCGTAATTCCATTGGCGGTCAGACCTACTTTGGAGATCGTTCTTGAGTGGATTGTGCTTTCAGGGGTTAAACAGCCTCTGGAAGGAGAGCTGAGCGACGGGCTGAGGGAAATTAGGAAACTCCGAACAAAAGTGTTGTGCTTGGACCGGCATCTGTATCGGTGTTTGTACGGTGTCTGTCACAGGGGGGACCGCGGCTTGCGCCCTTAGGACGCTGGGCATCACCAAAAACCAGCCAACAGGCGCGAACACGGCGGTGTGACGAAGGTTCATTTCGAGAACGATTTAGCAGACAAGACGCGCAAGCGACAAATCGCGGGCGGGCTTGATTTCGAGCGTCACTATTCTTCCCTTTCGCAAATTTTAGACGCGCGCTCTCGCGCGCGCTCGACGACCGGAAATTCGGGTCACGTCGGACCTCCCCCGTCGAATACAAGCCCGGATCCTCGATGGTGGACTCGCGATCGCGGCAGACGAGTCCATTGTCGGGCCTGTCGCGAGGGTCTTTGTACGTCAGCTCGACAACATTCGATCCATGCCATTTGACGTCAACGACGGTGACCAGCCCGTCGGGCAAAATCCCTTTGATGGACGCGCCTCCCGTCAATTCTTCCAAGGGGAGCCATCGAGACACCTCAGATGTCGAATATGCAAACCTGCTATGCGTTCCCCCCGAGCGTGCATCGAACAAGCAAAAGCGTCTGGGAGTTACTAAGGCGCGTCCTGCGGACAACGGACCATTGATCGAAATCTCGACTCCAGCCATATGAAACTTCACGGCATGCGAGAGGACGAAGAATACTACGTCGGGTGATTCTGTAACGATCGCGCCGGTATTAGTACCTTACTCCTAGCGGGACGGAACCCGAGCCAGTGCAGCCGAATTCTGCCCGTCCCATTTGCTGATGAAATACCAGGCCCGCTGTGAACGAGCGACGCCAATGGCCTTGGATAATCGGGCGGATAATAGGCGCGGCTGGGGAAACTGGCTGACTGAAAAGCTCGCCAACCAGCTTGGTCGTGGACGCCAGCGGACATCCGTCGGTCGAACGTCGGAGTTGAGGGCACGTCGGGAACCCTACGACTGCGAATCCCAGAACTTTAGACTTTCGCCGCTTTCGGAGGTTTGAGCAGGCGCCGCTGCGCGAGCAATACCGCTATTTGCAGGCCAAGATGAGTGTCCTGGAGTGAGCCTAAGTCAGCGATATTTCCTCGAAGCGTTGGATCGGCTTTAAAACACTCGCTAGTTTGCGCTAGATCTAGCCCGAACCCCGCCACCCCTGCGACACTCATTGAGCGTCGCAGGGGTAGGTCCTCGACCTCGCCCCGCACAAACGGGGCCGGGGAGTTGCCATTATTTTACGTAACCACATTTTGTCAGGTAGCGAGGCCATTGAAAACGGATCCGATTAGAGCGCAGCGGGACATATGACATCGTTAATCGCTTGGACCGGGGTAGATTCTCGAGCACCCGCTTCTTTCTACTTTGCGAGCGATAGTCGCATTTCGACTGCCAATGGTCTCAAGTGGGACTGGGCACGCAAGGTTTTCGCATCGTCTCGTTATTCCGACATTCTTGGTTATTGTGGCGACGTCCTGTTCACCTCTCAGCTGATTGCACAAATCGTGGATACAATCGATGCTGGGGCGATCTTCGAGGGGATTTCCGATGTCGAGTCGAAGTTTGCTCTGATCGCAGGCGCCGTGAAGCGAGCGCACGCTGACTATCCGTTCGCAGTTCCCCGTCGGCCCGAATTCACGATAATTCACGGCTCTCGCCGGGGCTGCGACATGAAAACTTCGTATGCTTTGTTCGAGCTGACCTGGAACGAAAGCGGTGGTTGGACTGAAAAGGAAATTTCGGTTCCCCGGAATTCAGAAGTCGTTGCCACGTATGGGTCTGGAAAGGCGTCATTGTCGCGGTCTGTTGATTGTTGGCAAAAAAGCGATGTTGGAGGCACGAGCCGAAGCGTATTTAGTGCCTTTTGCGATAGTTTGGAAGCAAAGAGGGACCCGTTCAGCGGAGGTCCTCCCCAGATCGTCGGACTATTTCGACGCGGAGCTGCGGAATCAGTTGGCGTGATTTACGGCGGGCAAGCGTATTTGGCTGGTCTGCCAGTGGCGGAATTTCCCCATTTGGACGGGGTCGAGTGGCGCAATGAGTTATTTGAGCGATGTGACTGGCGAACCAAAGAAAGACTCAAATCCGCTCAGCGTCATGCACGACCTCGAAAAGTTCCGAAGCCCTGATAGTTCGCAGAAAGTTCAGACAATAGCATTGCCGAGCAAGGTCAATTCGCCCCACTCTCCGCCGCCTCATACGCTACACCTCGTGAGCGCAGTACGCCGAGTGCAACTGCCAACGAAAAGCTGGGAAATGGAATTGTGTTTTACGCTTTGTTTGATGAAGCCTCCTTTTCAGTTAAATGACGCGCTAGGCGAGCTTCATCTTCTGGAACTGCTCGAACGTCACGACGCTCATGGGAGTGTTCCCCAAGTAGGCAGCAAGCAAGGGCTGTGAGAGAACGACGATGGATGTTACTCGCCACTTCCCGTGGCCCGACAACTTCAGAAACTGAAGCAACTCCTCCAGGTGGTTCTTCGCCCACTGCTCACGCCTTATGTGCTTACGAAGGAACCCCTCTTCCTCCTCAAATAGGCTGTCCACCTGGTTCTTGAATTCACGAGGTGTACGACACACCGCGAGATCTTTGCATTCGACTAACCTGAGAATGTGGGTCTTCGGAGACGCTATAAGTACGTCTATATCACCGGGTGATACTCTGAGTTTTCCAACCTTTCGGACTCTGCGGCGAACGACCAGATCGGGAATCGTCTCTAGAAAGTCAGCTACTCGGTCGTTGAATTTTTCACCCGTACGCTTAACTATCTCGCCCATCATCTGACGCATTTCCGGACTTTGCGCGCGGAAGCGACCGGTGAAGATGAGGTTTTGCAGGTTCCTATTCGCTACTGCCATGTGACGGGGTCCGAACACTATTTCGCGACCGTGCACTGTTTCTAGAATCAAGAACGGCCTTCGCAGATACGAGAGGCCCCGATTGAAGATCCAAGGTTTAACGTCTTGCGGAGTGAATGGACTCTTCGGATGCATAAAATCCGCGCGAGGTTCCATACTAAGCGGCAACAACGCACGTGCCGTGCGCGAGCGGTCCCAGCCTAAGCCTTCGCAAAGCTCGTCGACGAGCTTGTCCTCTGCGAGATGAACATATGGCTGCTTGGCACGAATACCGATCATGGTCGCAGCGAACATCACTGCGACCAAATCTTCGAGACTTACACCCATCTCCTGTACCGACGCCGAGTTAACTGTCCGCATCAACGAATCGTGCTCGTCGAGAGCGATCGCTTCAGGTTTCATCCAATGCGCGGTGAAGTGTGCGACCGCCTGCGTGAACTCGTTTCCCGACAGTACTGACAAGAACGCGGTTCTCGCCTGTTCGAATTCTTTGGCCCCATACCCAAGACGGCCAGAGTCAAGAATCGAAATGTGTGGATCCGTCAATTTCAAGTGCACCAAGTCGCTCGCCGAGCCCAAGTCAAAGATGGACGCAGCGAGTGCCTGGAGGCGATCATAGACGCCCAAGCCGATTCGTTGGTCGCCGCTCGGCGGCCGTGATGCCACGTATTCAAGAACAAATCTTCCCGCGATGCCCGCTTCGTTATACGAGTTCTGGTCCTCTCCGAATTTCGATACCATCGGCCCGAGGCCTGCAAAACAAGCCATGCGTGTGGGCATCTGAAGCCGATGGTCGGCTTCCGCGCGGGTGAGCGCTTCGTGGTGCGCCACGAGGAATTCCAGCAGACCTTCTGGCGAAAGGCCGCTTACGAGCTCGACCATCTTCTTGAAACAAAATTCAACCGCGGAATTGAGAATTTCGGTTCGCTCGATGCCGGTAATTCGGCCCTTCCAACCACGATCACGCAGAAAATCGCCTATCTCATCTAGGATTCCCTGTTTGTCCGCGTCTTGCACGGATCTAAACGTCGGCCCAGCCAGTGGGCACAATTCTGGATTTTTCCCGTAATCAAGCGCAAAAACCTTTTTCTTGATTCCAAGAGGCGCGTGCTTTTCGACTGCCCCGTGCAACTGAGCCTCCGTCCACAGTCCCTGCTCTTTTGCGGGTAGCAAACGACGCAAACCGCGCAGAACTTCCGTCAAGAGCATACGCTCGCACGAATTGTCGGGGGACAAGAGATTAGTTGCGAGATTGGGAGCTAGCGCCAGCGTGAGAACGCGATTTTCAGGATCGGCTGAAGTTTCGCAAAAGTTCCGAGAGAGATCTGGTCGCTCAACCGAAGGCCGGCTCCAGTCCGCCCGACCGCCCAGCCAATTGATCCGAATCGATATGGGGAGCTTCACACTTCCGAGCGATTGCATATGATCCCGAATCGAATTGCTGGCTTGCCACAGCCAGTAGGCAATCGCCTCTCCGATCTGAATCTGAATTTCGGCTGGAACGAAGCCTTGGTCAGGATTTTCTTTGGAGGCGATGATCCATACGGGTGCCGGAAGCTGTTCGACCAAAAACCGTACTCCAAGGCCAAACCCGTGACTCGGAGCGTATATCGGAATGGATGCATCGTAGATAGCGCGAATCTGCACGAAGCGATCGCCGTCGTCCCATCGTGCGGCATGATAATCGCGCTTATGGGCGAGCTCTTGGCGTAGCGCGGTGCCTGAGTCCGGCTGAACATGCACCAAGTCCAGGTGACCATCGGAGACGTAGTAGGAGTGTCCGTGCTGCTTATAGAGGTTATATTCATCGAGCGCGCTGAACGTTAAGATCTTTTTCTTGCGGCGCGCGCCGTCAGCAGCCGTCGCGAACTTCCACAGAGCGAGAGGATCGCGCGCCTCAAATTCGGAGATGGTATCGAGCTCGCATGCGGTCAGCATCGAGCATGCCGAATCTGGTGAAATTTCTGGAAACTCGGCTGCGAAACCGACCCGAGCACCCAAGGGCTGGAAAATGATCAAGAACAAAATTCGCCGAGGATGGTTTGGAAGTGCGCGAATTTGCCGTTCCAGACTAGCGACATATTCCCTCAGGGACGAAATCAGCGGTAGCGGCCATCGCTTATTGGGATCGCCGCTGCCGAACCCATGAAGCGAGTCGGAAAGAACGATGCTACAAAGTACTCCGTCGACATCCAGGTTAAAAAATCCCAGCTTTGCACAAGAGAAATCGGGTCCTCTAAAGTGAGGCGCACGATGTGGGTAATTGCGCATCAGGCGAAGCGATTCAAGGACACTCCTGCACACCGAACCGTGATACCGTCGCGCAACTTCATCCTGAACCCCGTGTTCGAAAGCCAAGCGGATTGTCGCTTCTACGAGCGCTGATGACAGTTGTGATGGTGCGCTAACGATCAGGCTGTCACGGCACATCGCGAAGGGCTTTTGAGTTATCGGCCCCGTCTCGGGATCGTACGATGCGAGATCAAGGTTCCCCGCACGGATGGTGAGCGCGTTCAAGTCGTGAACAGCTGCACCGAATCGCCCCAGAAGTCGCTCCAATTCCGCGTCTTCGAGCCTCACGGCGCGAGCGAGTCTCTGAATCTCGGCGCGGGAAGGTATCGTTATGGGCTTCCCAGCATTCGACTGAGTCGGAGTGCCACGTTTCAACCCTGCGCCACGGATGACCGTGTCGCTCACTGCAAGCACTGCAGATGCCAGAAAACTCGCTCGGCGCGGAAACTCCTCAGAAGGAAACGGCTGCCCGTGACTGAAGATGGAATCCAGGAGATGTCGCAGCCGGAAGGTTATTTCCTTGTCAATACCAGGCAGAACGAGGAAGGATCCACCGAAGAACGTGACCTCTTCAACGAATGGAGTAAAAATCGGATCTTCGAGCGGTACGAAAGCGGCGCTGAAGCCGCTCTTGTTCAAAATGGACTGAAGCTTGGACTTGCCGATCAGGGGCTTGGTGTCGAGAGGGGCCAACGAAAGTACGGCGTGCGCGAGCGCTTCGAGTCTCAGACTCTGGCTCGCATTTTCGGGGAGAAGCTGAAGACTCGCGAGCACCCCCAACAGATCCCACGAACTATAAGGAGCAAGCGAGTTCGCCGCGACTCTTAGGGGATCGAACTGTTTCGTCTTACCGTCTGCCGTTTTGCCTCCACGAATGAAGTCGCAATCAAACGATTCTACTGGATCTTCGGCAAGCGAAAAAGTCTAAGACGCCAATCGGGCCGGGCATCTCGCGCCCCATCTCGAATGTGCCACTATGAAATGCAAGTCGACGAGTTGTCGAACGATTCCGCGGGAGCCCGGCGCACTTGGACCCCTAAACAGGTTCGATCCCGCTTGCTGCGCAGGCCAGCGAAGTCTTCGAGTAGTCGATAAAGTGGGATCAGCTGTATCGTGAGGCGGCGCACGGACTGATAGCCCGGACGGATCCCAACTTGCTATCGGATCTCTAGGGACCGGTTGAAGTGATGGAGCAACAGCAACACCAAGTAATGGCGGGGAGTTGCGCTCGGGACTCAAACCGGCCCGAAATCTCTAAAGGAGGAAGAGTGCGCGCCTCGAGGTAACCCAGAACAGGATGAACTACACAGAGAAATTCGTCGCATACGTTGACATTCTAGGCTTCAAAGAGCTCGTCAGAAGGTCCGAAGAAGGAGGCGAAGGAGCGCCAACACTGGACTACGTCCTTCAACTCACCAGGCTCTTCGGATCGGTGAACGACGAGGACTTTGCGAAATACGGCCCGACAACGTGCCCTTGCGCGCCCTGCATAGCGAGAGACTTAAATTTCCGGCTCACACAGGCGTCCGATGGCGTCGTGATTTCTTCAGAGATCTCCCCAGCCGGGCTCATCAACCTCGTTGCCCACTGTTACAAGACTATGGTCAGATTCCTCGAAGTCGGGCACCTCTGTAGAGGCTATCTCACGCGCGGCAATCTCGCTCACGAGGGGGTGAATTTCATCGGAACCGGCTTCCACCGCGCTTTCGAAAATGAAAAGAGCGTGTCGACCTTTCAGATAGATCTTTCCGACAAGGGCACACCATTTATTGAGATCGATCCGGCGGTATGTGGCTACGTTTCGGAACAGACAGACAGCTGCGTGAAGACCATCTTCGGGCGCCTGACCGAGAGCGATGGTCAAAGCACTGCGATCACGCCCTTTTACTTCTTCAGAATGATGCCTTCCATGCCATTGGACAATCCGGTGGCGTACAAAGAACAAGTCCGATTCGTGTGTGACGTGGTTTTACGGCTGCTTGCCCGGCTCGAGGAGGCGGAAGCGACAGCGCCCGCTGCTGGTCGCCGGAAGATAGAACACCATAAGCGCAAGCTTCGCGAGGTGTTGGCTTTGAAAGACAAGCAATTGGAGGCGATGGACGGACTGTCGCAGCCCTTCCCTCGAAGGTGGTAACCCAAAACTTGACCCGTGGGCGCCTGCTTTCACGACGGATTTTTGACAGCCAATTTGACAGCCACGGGCTTGGCCAAGTACGGATGAAGCGTACAAACGCGGACTGCACACCCTACGATTCCTCTAGGTTTGGACGCGGGCGGCCACAATTCAGTGGAACTTAAAATCCTATGGCAGGAAACTCCCGTGCGGGTTCGAGTCCCGCCCGGCATCAGCAAATTCAAGGACTATTTTTCGATCGGCGGCTTTTCGGCCCTGGACTGACATGCGGGATTGTCAACGCCCAACAGCAGGAGACGAAGGCTGAGTTCGCATTTGCGTCTTCTGGGCTTGTTGTCTCCGGAGAGGGCAATTTCCGAAAGGCCCGGAGCAAGATTCAAAGCCCGACGCGGTCGGATGGCACTATGATTTCGAGATCCGGGGCGATAGGTTCTGCCCGGGGTCTGCGTAATCCAAATGACGTGCCCGTCGTGCAAGTTCGAAAACCCCTCCGCAGCGCGGTTCTGCGAGCAGTGTGGGACGTCGCTTGAACTGAAATGTCCGCACTGCAGCGCGACCGTGTCGGCGGGCGCGAAGTTCTGCGGCGCGTGCGGGAATCAGCTTGCGACGCTCGACGCTTCCTCTCACGAACCCTCACTTGCACAACCGCGCGCGACCGAAAGCCCGCCCCGCGATGCGCTTCTTACCGATGTCCCCGGCCATCTTGCCGAGAAGATCCTGAGCGGGCGAGCGGCGCTGGAAGGCGAGCGGAGACAGGTGACGGTCCTGTTCGGGGACATCGCGAACTACACGGCACTCAGCGAGAAGCTCGATCCCGAAGAGGTCCATCGCATCATTCAACGCTGCTTCGGGCTGGTCGCGGCCGAAATTCACCGCTTCGAAGGCACTATCAACCAGTACGGCGGGGATGGGTTCATGGCGCTGTTCGGAGCGCCGATTGCGCACGAGGACGCTGCGCGGCGCGCTGTGCATGCGGCGCTGGCTATTCAGCGCGCGCTCGGATCGTTCGGCAGGGATCTTGAGCAAACCAGCGGGTTAGTCGTGCAGATGCGGATCGCGCTCAACACTGGAATCGTGGTGGTGGGCCGGATCACCGACGATTTGCACATGGACTACACCGCTATCGGAGAGACTATCAATCTTGCTTCACGGCTCCAGTCCGGCGCCCGCCCGACCAGTGTTGTAGTGAGTGAAACGACCCGCAGAGCGATCGAGGGGTTCTTCGACACTGTTGACCTCGGAGAGTTGCAGATCAGAGGTCATGCTCCCGTGCGCGCCTTCGAAGTGACAGCAGCGCGTTCGCGGCGCACGCGATTGGAGGTGACAGCGGAGCGCGGGCTCACTCCGCTCGTCGGCCGGGAGAGGGAACTAGCGGCGCTCGAAGATTTGTTTCGCGAAGTTCGCGAAGGACGCGGGCAGGTCGTGTTCATCGCGGGTGAGGCTGGGATTGGCAAGTCGCGGCTACTGCTCGAAATTCGCCGTCGCCTCGAAGCCTCGGACGATCCAATCACCTGGCTCGAAGGACGATGCGTCTCGTTCGGGCAGAGTAGCCCGATGCTGCCACTGATCGATCAGCTGCATGAAACTTTCGGTGTCCGCGAGGACGATGGCGAACCCGAACTGATCGCCAAGGTCGAGCAGGTAATGCGCACGATGGGCGGGCTCGAGATGGAGACATCATATGTGCGCTACCTGCTATCCGCCGATCCTGGAGATCCTTCGATAGTGGCGATGGACGCGTCTGCGCGGCGCAAAAGGTTGTTCGATGCGTTGCGGGCACTGATGCTGCGCGGCGCGACGCTAAGGCCGCTGGTGCTGGTATTCGAGGACCTGCATTGGATCGACACAAGCACGCGCGAGTACCTGGATTTTGCGATGGATTCGGTCGCTGGCGCGCGCGTGATGGTAATATTGACGCATCGCCTTGGGCAGATGCCTCCGTTTCCCAGTCGAAGCTTTCACACCACGCTAAATCTTCATCATCTTTCCGGAGCGCAGGCTCTGGAGATGGCGACGCGCGTGCTAGGGACGACGGAATTTCCCGAAGAACTAAAGATCGCGCTCGAGGAGAAGGCCGAAGGGGTGCCCCTGTTCGTCGAGGAGCTGACCAAGTCGCTCGTCGATCTGGGCTTTCTTGAGCGTGAGAACGGGCACTACCGGGTGACCAAGGCCCTCGAAGATCTGAGCGTGCCCGACACCATGCAGGGCATCATCATGGCGCGTCTCGATCGGCTCGGCGGCGACGGAAAGCGAATGGTTCAGCTTGCCTCCGTAATCGGCCGGCAATTCGTCGTGAGACTGCTCGAGCGGGTCGCCGGACTTACCGGCAAGCTCGAGGGGCTGCTAGGTGAACTAAAGGCGCTGGAGATCATCTACGAGCAGGGACTGCTCGCCGAGCCGGGGTACATCTTCAAGCATGCGGTGATCCAGGACGTTGCCTACAGCAGTCTGCTCGTTCAGAGCCGCAAAGACCTTCATCGGGCCGTGGGCGAAGCAATCGAAGAGCTTTACCGCGATCGGCTGACCGAGCACTTCGGGGAACTCGCGCATCACTTCGCCCGCGGCGAGGATTGGGCAAGGGCGATACAGTACAGCACGCTCGCAGGAGACCAGGCCGCGCACGTCTTTGCGAACGCTGAAGCAAAGAAACACTATCTCGGTGCGATCGACGCCGCGGCGAAGCTTTCCCCTTCTCCGGATTGGGAGGCCCTCCTGACGCTCCATTCCAAGTACGCAGAAGTCATGCTGAATTTGAGCGAATATGACGACGCTGCCGCGGAGTACCTAAAGGCGCTGGAACTGGCGCGCCGCGCGGGCGACCGACGCCGAGAAATGGAGGCTTTGGTCTGGCTCAGTGCAGTCTATGACTATTCGCATCGGGGAGAGCCGGCGATCGACTATATCGAGCAGGCGCTCGCGATCGCACAGGAACTTCACGACCGCGAGTACCAAGCGATTTGCCTCGCCGGCCGGGTCGCGATCCGGACCAGCGGGTGGGGTCAGATCGTCGAGACCACACCCGACGCCGAGGAAGCTCTGCGATTGTCCAAGGAGATCAAGAACCAGCCGCTACTTGCGAAGTCGCTGGTGTACCTGGGCGGAGCACTACAGTGGCGTGGCGAGTTTGACCGCGGCTTGGCCCATCTCAAGGAAGGAGCCGAGCTGGCACAGAAGATTCACTCGGGTTTTCACTATGGCTTCGGCATCTTCTTGATCGGAAACGCGCACCTGTCTAAGGGTAACTACGAGGAAGCGCTGGGCTGCTATAACCGACTGAGCGAATATGGCTCCGCGTCAGGCGACAAATTTTGGATCGCGCGCGCGCCCAACTTGATCGGCGCGGTTCACCTCGAACTCTATGACTTGGATGTTGCGGCGGAACGCAACGTTGAGGCTGAGGAGATCGCCAGAGCAGCGTGGCCGTGGCCGGAGCCGCGCGGGCATTCATTGCTGAAGGCCGGGCTTGCTCATCTTGAAAAAGATCAACATGGGAAGGCCGAGGACTATCTGCAACGCGCCTGGAATTTACTGGAAGAGGACACCTGGTATCGATGGCGCTGGCATATCCCGCTGCTCCGTGCTCGCGGCGCGTTAGCGCTGGCGGAGAAGCGCCTCGATGAGGCGTGGAGGTTCGCGGAGGAGTCGCTCGGGATGGCCTCCCGCAGCGACTCGCGCAAGCACATTGCGCGCGCTAGGCGGCTGCAAGGGATGATACTGGCCGCCAATGGCCGGTTCGAAGAGGCGGCGCGTACCCTGGAATCGTCGGTCACTCTCGCCGCGCAAATCGGAACTCATCCTGATGTCTGGATCGCAAGGCTCTACCTCGGTCAAGTTCTTCTCAGGCAGGGTAGGGACCGCGAGGCTGAGGAGCAATTCATGGAGGCGCTCCGGACGCTCGAAGCCATTGCGAACAACCTGCAGACGCCGGGCCTAAAGACGGCGCTGCTCGCGTCCCAACCGGTCGCGGAGCTCTATTCGGCGCTCGGTCGCAGACCCCCGATCGTCAACTAAGGCATCCCAGGCCGAGCCTCCTGCTCCGATGTTAGATACTTAGATAGGACGTTAAGACCAATCGGATGCCCTCAGCCGCTATTCGAACCAAGCCCCCGCCACGCGAATTTTTGACAGCCAATTTGACAGCCATGGGCTCGGACACGGGCGGATGATGGGCACGAGGGCGGAAAGAGAAACCCGCAATTCAGCTAGCTCTGGACGCGCGCGGACTCCTTTCCCACCACCTTAAAATCCTCTGGAGGCGAAGCCTGTTTGTTTAGCACGGCGGTTCGCTTTTTCAGTAAGTCTGACAGTCACGTTTGGCAGCGAAGGCTGGCAGCCACCTGGTGATGTGGGGTTTATCCATTGGGATGACCGGCCTTCCCAAGCTCTTGTATGTATTCTACCACCTTTTTGACGGTGTCGAGGTCGGTCTCCATTTCGAGCTTAAAGAGATGGCGGTCGGCTGTATCAATGCCGGTGATGGTCTTGCCGGTTTCTAGTTTCTTGTAGAGCTGCTCCATGGACATTCCTTTGATCGGAGCTGTTTTTGTTTTGAGGTTTGTAATCATTTGGTCGTGGAATTATTATCTATGGCCATCGGCGAGGTAGCAGGCGCTATGAGCTTTGAACAGATAAACGACTGGATGCTTTTTGTATGTGGGGCGCTTTTCCTACTCATAGGATTCTCCATATTGGCGTTTGATAGAAAAGTGGAACTGGGGTTCTTCGTTCCGGGAGCATTTTGTGTCCTCATTTCACTTAAAAGTGGTGAACAAGAGGTTGGGTATGCGATCCGCGCTTTTACCTTTGTTAGCAACTTGTTTGGAATGGGCGCCGCACAATTGGTGATTGCTCTAACGATAATTGGAATCGGGATATTCGCTCACTGGTTAAGACAGAGAAATCTTCCATTGTACGCGGTGGTAGAAGTACTCTTCGGTTCGCTAACGGCACTCAATGTTGCGGCGGGGATTGCTCCGGGAGCTGGAGAGCTATTCTCCCGCTTTGCCACGCTGGGCGGCTGCGCCTATGTGGTCGCGAGAGGGTTGAACAATTACTCGGACTTGCGAAGTGATCATCCTAGGCAGTGATGGATTCTGAACAGATGGAGAAATCTACGCATAGTCTTAGTCGGCGCGATTCCCTTCGAGATTCTCCTTCATGAGCTCGACTCGCTTCACGATGCCCTTGACCTTTTCAACAACCTCTGCCTTCGGCGTCATCGGTGCGAGGAATTCCATGTGGCGCGGATTGTCGCAGAAGAGAAGGCGGGATTCGGTATCGATGCCTACCTTGCCGTCTGCGAACGTTGCGATGCTTCCCTGTATAGGCGCGATCTTCGGACTTCTCGGCGGTAAAGTGGTGAATTGACTTTGGTTCAGTATCGCGGGGCCGCCTCCAGACCCTCGGAATAGGGGACCAGCCACAGGGGACGCTCCCCGCAGAGACCGTGCGTGAGCACGGACCACCCACTGGCATATTGAGGGCGTGAAATAATTGAGCCGTCGTCGCTCATCCCGATATTCACAATGCTGCGTGTGCCGGAGCGATCGTCTGTAGCTCCGCCGTGGTTCCCACGGATCGCATCGATCCCGCGATTTTTCAAGTTACTCGTCGGAGCCGTCGTCGTGAGACTTATCGGAATCGTCGTCGGCTTTCTCGGTGTCGGCGCGTCGGCGCCTTTACTCGGGGTCTCTGACTCTGGCGCCGCTTCTGCGGGGTCTCCGATGCGCCCGCTGCCTTCGCTAGGCAGGCGAGTCCGCCTTCCTGCTCGCCGAGGACGCCGTAAGTTCCATCTACAAGCTTAGAGGCATCACGTTCAGCACAAAGCAACTGGGACAAGCGCGCAGTTCTTCTTGTTCATCTCGGATTCAAGCTCACCAATCGTTGCGCTGGCTGCCGTAGAGAGTCGTCTGAGGATCTATTCATCGGAGGTCCTCGATCTCGATCAGGGGTCAGCCGTTGTGGTTCGGATCGTAGCCCGTCTCATCTGAGAGCATTCATTTGATCGCAACTAGCTCTGCCGCTCGAATTCCAATTTAGATGGACAGGCGGTTGCCGCTGACCCGGATATTGAGAACACTGTCGTCTAAGCGGACGAGCAGCTTGTTGGCGATGACCTCCCGACCGAGCTTCCTCATGTGGGCGCGGGCGATCACGGTATTGGCAATAGTCGCAGTGGGGCAGACGTCGAAATGGTGCCTGGCTGCGACGCGTAGTCGACGAGGGTGCTGAGCATCGATAGGATCGGCATCGTGCCGTCGGCTCTAGGATTCGCAGGGTCCACTTCGTTGGGCGCGACACTTTCACTATTGTAGCTCGCGCGTATGTCACTTGACCCGTCCTTGTAAACGGCAAAGAAGATCTGGGGAGATGCATTCAATGGCGAAACCTCGTGCAGTGGCGGAACGCCCGGGGCATCGAACGCCGAAGCATAGCGAATCGTTGAGTCCTGCAACGCCTCGTCCGTCCATACCAAATTGACTGGTGAGCCAGTCCGCGCCTGATAGCGTAGGACGGCGCCCAGATAATCAAAGATCTCAGACACCGAGCGCCACTGGATATGGACGAAATGTTCGGATGCTGATTGAAAATCCTGCTCGGTGAACTTTTTGAGCACAGTCTCGTCAGCATAACACCCGTCGGAGCTTACGAGTGCGGAGACTCGTCCTGCCTGCAACGCGGCGGTCATGGCCTGCCCGGAGCTGGCTCCGGAGGATTGCCCAGCTGCACCGCCATGAGGGCTAGCGCTGGGTTGCTGTGCCTGCCCACTCGCCTGATTCGCAGCCATACCACCAGCTTTGCCGCTGGCGGCGAATGCAGAGAGAGCATTAGTTTGCTCAGACTGCTCCTTAGGTTTTTTTTCAAGTGCCTTAAGTCCCGGAACTACAGGGGCTAGCTGAGGTATGGGGTGCTGGGCAGTCATCATCTTTTCCGAATCAACACAGAGTTCGACCTGCCCCGCATAGACGCGATACAGTTGGCCGCCATTCTCCATTGAATCGCTTGGAGCATTGCCTACGTGATATTGCCCATCGTTGCTGGTAGTGATCAAACTGAAGCCGTTCTGATCCGCTAGTGTGCCGGTCGTTGTGGTGATGACAGTGGAGGACTTGACGGGCGGGGCTGTGGGGGTCGCGGCTCCGGCGGGCGTCGTTTTATAGTCATTCTTGGTTTCGGCCACTGAGCTGCCGACGGAGGCATATAGGCTGAATGGCGGGCCGACGGGATCCAAAATATCAATTGCCTTCAACTCAGCTCCTGCATACAGCAGGTTGCCGACCAAGTTCTGAAACGCAAAAAAGCGCTGGGCATTGTCGGGATCGTTGATATACCTTTTGGTCGAGACTTCGTCTTCACCCGTATCCTTGTTTTTCGACACATGCGGAAAATCGATCTCTTTCACGAACAGCATCAATAGAAGCTCTCTCGAAACGCCAGCCTGCCACTGAGTAAGCACGTAGCTGGCTGAAACGGGCTGCAAAATACTGAGAATGAAGCCCTCCGTGTTGAGAGGCGTGTATGTGTAGGTCGGAGTCGTGCTACCCATGACGCCCGGATTGACGACGTTTTGGGCGTTGTTTAATCCCGTGCCGCTGATTCCGTGGCCCCAGGGAAGAGTGAAGGCCAAACTGCCTTGGAGAGACAATGTCCCGGAGATCGAGGAGAGCTGACCCAAATCAAGCGGAGCGAGATATTTCGCGCGAAGCACGTTGGTGAGGAGGATTCGATCCGATGCATCGCCAGTGGCATTATTGTACCCGACCGTGTCGGCTCGAACGGCGGGCGATAACGAGGTCAGCGGCTCGAGGGGCCACATGGAGCAAGCCGCGAGACTCAGTGACGCGAGACTAACGATAGCCAATTTCGAGGATCGAGCCGCTCGTTGTCTGATGACCCTCCTTCTGGTGCCCTTGAACTGGAACCCCATCGGAACCCCCTCTTAAAAGTCGGACGGCACCGATATAGCCATTTTATGGATGTGTTGCAACTCGGGCCGGGTTGGCTGGTAGGCTATGAGACGTAGATTCGAATGAACGCGGTCGCCGATTCGATCGGCGTCCGCGCGTCGGCGGTCTCGAGCATGGCGGTAAACGCGCTCGGCGCGCTCCCTCCTAAACCGGGTGTCTACGCGTTTCGGTTCATCGGACATAAAGGTACGACTCTGTCCGTTTGGAGAAGCCGAGAATCCGCACTGGCGCGCTGCTTTCTATTCGGGTGTCAGCGCCGGAGCAAAACTACATCAACAGGCCGGAGTAAAAATGCATCATTGTAAGGGGTGTGATGTGGGGTGATGGGGCTTGGTTTTCTGTTTTCCGGACAGGGGAGTGCGAGGGGGAACTTCCCCCTCGCCAGCACTTAGAACTTCTGGTGGTCAGGCAACTTTTTTTGCACATCTTGTCAGACACACAATGACCTCAAATTGACCACATGTTAACAGCAACCCGAAGCCACTTGCGTGGCCCGCGCATTTAGGGTAAATGGATGCGTCAGTTTTTGGGGGCGCGTTGACCATTACTAGGGCGATCTCTCGGATCTTCGTCGCGTGTATACTCGCTAGCGCGAGCTTGGCTCGCCCGGCCTTCTGCGAGCTCCCGTCGACGCCCACTTCGACGCCCAAGGTGGCCCCTGCAGCGACCGAAACGGCCACGGCGACCGTGACGCCAACGTCGATCTGCGATCAAACAGCGAGATTTCCGAGGTCGAGTCCGATTCCTCTCGGGATCTCCGGTGGCAACGCGCGCGACTTCCTGAACACTAGCGCAGGGCGAACCTGCATCGGCGGAACGCTTGGCTCTCTGCTCGAAGATTCAAACAACAAACAATATATCCTGGGTACCAATCACCTTCTCGCGCGCAATAATAGCGCCGCTTTGGGCGAACCTATCGTGCAGCCAGGCCTGCAGGACACCAAATGCAACGCGGGCCACGGCAACGTCGTCGCCAAATTATCGAAGTTCGTCCCGCTCCATTTTGCCCATAATTCCGAAAACATGGTCGATGCTGCAATCGCCAAAGCGTCGTTGTTCCCAAACGGCAACGCGAAAGTATCCTCGGACATCCTCAATATTGGCGGTATATCCTCGGACGTGATCGCAAAGCCCACGGTCGAGATGAATGTCCAGGAGATGGGCGACGGGAGTTGCCAAACCCTTGGAGTAGTAACCGCCCTCAACGTAAACGTGTCGGTCAGCTACGTTCGGTTTAATAAGAATAAGCCCAAAATCGCAAATTTCCTGGGACAGATTCAGATTAGTTCGTCCAACCCCGCGGCGAAGACCTTTGTGGCCGCGGCCGACATAGGATCGCTCATAGTTACCGCGCCGACGGACGGATCGTGTCCTCAGCCGGTTGCTCTTTTGTTTGCCGTCAGTGTCAATGCCAATGGTCCCGTCGGATTCGCAACCCCCGTTCAAAGCGTTCTTGACCTTCTGAATACCGCGAATCCAAAAGAGATCAGCGGCCTACAATTCGTGAATTCATGTCCCACGAGCGTTGCCGCTCCCGCCGCGCCCACTATCAAAGGCTTCAGCGCCGACGCGATTCAGGCCGCGACCGATACCAGAGACCGAAACGTAGATGAGTTGATGAGCATTCCCGAGGCCATCGGCACCGGAGTCGGAATCGGCAACGCTCCAGACCGGCTCGCAATCATTGTCTACGTGAAGCGATTGACTCCTGATCAGCTGGCCGCAACTCCCGGGGAAATCGAGGGAGTTCCGGTGGTTCTCCGAGAGACGGGAGAGATTACGACCGACTAGGCTGAAGTCAGTTCCAACCAGTGGAGTGAAGCGAGGGGGACTCGATGCGCGCCATGGCAAACATCATCGCGCCACGTCCGCTTCGCAGCCTCAACCAGTCTGTGATCGCTTTGTCGAGATCTTCAGTGAGATCATGCGACGTCTTCTCCAACGGCTCCATTCGAGTACCGCCTTTCCCGATTGATTTTTTCACGGTTGCTCGGGGGTCAGCGAGCCAAGGATCGCACCCGTCTGGCAGTTCGCCTACTGATGTCAATATACGTTGGTAGACTTGAAAAAGGTTGAATTTTTCACTGACTGCGTTTGAACGTATCCACGACCACTTGATATTCCTGATAGTTGAGTCCAGTGACCTTTAGTTCCCATTGTCCTGGGCTCGGCGCCGGCACCTCACATTCCACCGCAGACTCATCAGTTTGCTTCGCACAGAGGGGTGGCATACCCGCCTTCGCAATCTCGAGTTGAAGCCTAGAGCCGCTATCGGTGGCATTAACCTCGACACGCATTGAGGTGAAATTAGAATTAATAGTGAAAGGCATGGTCCAAGTGGGGTCTCCTGGACCAAATACTCGATACCGAATGCCTGGCACGTATGTAGCGACATGATCGGTTAGCGGCTCGAGACCCGGAACATAGTGATCCGTGAGGACAGGTAACGGCGCGGGATGGCGCTGAAGTTCAGCGTTGATCCAGTCTACGAAGCCAAATACATCGACATCCACTGCCTTGTCTCCTGGACCACAGGTTTTTCCTGCTGATGTTATTCCGGCAAGACGCCATTGACCCCGAATTTGAGCAATAAATGGGCCCCCCGAATCGCCGTGACAGGTTGTACCATACGCGAGAGGCGCCAAACTCGCATCGTAGGTCCAGCAGATAAGAGATTTACCCACGTTGCTTCCAGTACAACTACCCGTGACCACTTGGGCGTAAAGCTTGATGCCAGTTCTTGGGTCGATCGTGTCCGATGGTCCAGCCGGACTAGCTAGGTCCGCACTGTGCGAACCAAACCCGATGATTCTTCCAGCTGTCCTGGCTGCGATGTTGGACAGGTTGTTGATCGGTGCCGGCGAGATCCCTTGGACTGGTTGGGTCAAGAAAATCAAAGCGATATCAGCATTTGAATCGAACGAATTGGGCACATACCGAAATCGTTGGTTCACGTCGTAGTCAAAGGGATCATCTTTTAAATTTCCATTACCAACAACATCGTAAATACCCGCGTGATGGAAATAGACCTTTTTGGGAGCACTTGGTACAACTTGATCGTTTAAACAATGCGCCGCGGTCAGAACTGCGTTAGAAGCGATCAAGGTTCCAGTACAGGCAGTATAGAGGCCGCCCGATCCATCGTCATAAAGGATCGCCGCTACGGCAGGATAGTCGATGGTGGTTTCTGCTACTCCTACTCCGGCGACCAGCGGCGAGAAGGAATCAGCAACATTCATGGTCAAGCCGTGAGAATTCTCTAAATCGGCTTGACGTGGGTCCAGTATAGTCGCAACGTTAGGTGGTAATCGAGTTGCATCCAGCAAGGCTAACGATTCTTGGGGGGAGGCATTTCGCACTTGATCCGCTAGTGTTCGCAGGTATCGAGCGTATCCGGCAAGTGACTTAGACTCGTCCTCGGTGTCAGCGATCGCCGAGCCCTGGTCGAACGAAGCTTCAGGCTCTGTTGGGGAAGCGTGCGCGGAAAGAGTAAGATAGTTTGGTTTTAATATGCTTACTATTCCTGCGGAATCGGAACGAAGAGCGTCACGGAGAAGGTAAGCGGTTCCGCTCGCGGGAGTAGCCCGGAGCTTGTTCGCGATTTCAGAGCCTTGCGCCGCTTGCTTGTCCAAGACGCCTGCAGCGCTATCGATCCGATTGGCAATCTGAGCGCGAAACTCCAAAGCTTTCTGATCGGCACTCTCAGAGGCAGCGGACGTCACAAATGAGAGCACCATCAGGACGCAGCATAGGTAGGATAGAAAGCCTCGGTGGTGAAAATTACTATTCACGAACGGTTTGGACTCATAGCTTCGACGAACTGACATCGGAACGCCTAATTGGCGCTTCGCCACATCATCGATCACATTGCGAGCCGGGCGAGACTGCTGGATGGGCTAAGAAAATGCTTATAGGTCGCCGCTCCAAAGGACCAACCCTGACTCGACTCTTTTCACTTCTCCTTAGAAGAAGCGTCAGTGGCGGGGTCGCGAAGCACATCTGAAGCGATGTGTCCCCCCTCCAAGAAGTGAACAACTTGGCAAGTAGTCGAATTCCATGGTCATGTCAACCGGCCGTCAACCAGCCGGGCAGCTTTTCCGGGATCGTGAGCGGTCGCGCATCCTACCGACACGAGGAATCGTGGCCATAGTGCCACCGGCAGCTGGTGCGGGCGCGTCGCCCGAGGCGCAATAGTAAAAGCCCAGCAGCCATCCGCTGACGTCTGGCTCGATCTCGGCTTCGGCGCGACCCGGCTGCTGAAAGTAGTCAATATAGAATTCCTCCTTGCTACCCATCTCGCGGAATGCCTCGCTTCTCCGGCGAGCTCCTCGAGGTGAATAGGGGACGCTAAGGAGAGCCAGCGCGCAAAACACGTCGGGGCGCAACAATGCGGAGTTTGCCGCGATCGGTGCACCCCAGTCGTGGCCGACAATAGTCGCGCTCTTCTCACCGAGAGCCTCGATGACGCCTAGGTTGTCGGCGACATGCTTCGTCATTCGGTACTCGTCAATTCCCCTGGTGCCGACGAGCGACCATACTCGCGCACATCTATAGCCACCGCGTGATAGCCCGGATCAGCGAGCGCATGAAGCTGATGCCGCCGCGAGTACCACGATTCGGGAAAGCCGTGGACCATCAGAACAATTAGGCTCTCGAGCAGCGCCTGGCTGAGAAGAGGACACGCGATTCGCGATTTCATGCATCGCGCGCTGTGCGCCGAGCAGTGGGCTGGAGGCGAGTTATTTTAGTTCTTCGAACCGGTTGTCAACGAATTCTGACACAGGCATTGTCGGTGAAGGACTTAGACTAAAGCGTTTCGCGGTGGAACTTCGCGGTAAAGGGGGAGCGATGGCGCTCGAATTCAGCGAGACGTCGACCGCCGAGCGAAACCTTTCACTTCGAACCTCTTGGACGTGATCCAACCTTGACGCCGATTTCTCTCCGACCATTCGTGAGAGAAATTTTCTTCTTAGTTTTATTTTCATAGTACTTACGTTGACGAATGCTTGCCTTTTTTGGATGACGTTTTCGAAAGCGCCGGGTCTGTTCTCTCTGCGAGCACGTCTTGCTGCAGAAAATCCCACGCTTCTGTCGGACGAAGATCCGCCGACATCCTTGCGCGACACATTCCCGCAGTCGGACTCCTTCGAGCTCAAGAATCCTATGTGCACCGAGTAGAAACCTCGTTGCGAGATTCTTAGCGCGGGGAAACGATTCCAATCTGGAGGCCCGTCCGGATCGCTTCCATGCGTCATCGGTCCGTCTATTCAGAACGAAAGTTACCTCAGATACTTCAAAGAGCGCTTGGCCACTTTCAAGCAACGAGCTGAGTTTCAGTTTGAGGGACTCTGCAGCGTTGACAATCCAGGTTCGATCCGATTCCCGGTCAACAATGCTCACCTCTCTACTGAACCATGCAACTTCGTAAACGAGGGGAGATTCAAACTCGGTCAACTGATGGATCAATTGCTCTGGCGACCGCTGCGCAAAATCAACCAGCCACTGCAATTCTTCGATCCACGTTTCCCCCACGTGTTCAGCGGCTTCGATTACTCTCTCTGAATATCGGCGAAGGTCTCGATCGGACTCAGGTGCAGGCCTGGAAGCTTTGTGCGGAAGGCGTGGCGACGTAATTTTCATCTTCACTCCTGAATCCTGATTGTCGTTGTAACACTAATCAACATAATGAGTACTGTCAAACGCGGAGGCACGTGGGCATAATGAGCGAACGAGCCTTGTCAGTACTGGACGGAGAAACCGTTGGGGGATACGCAGAGAAGTTTGGTCCTCGTGGCCCGCGGAAGGTCGCACGCAGGTGGATGTTGACTATGAGCCCTGAATCTAAGCCTCCAGGCATTCGACGGATGCAATTCGAAGGTGTCTGGACGCGTCGGGAGATCTGGCTCGACCCCGACATGAGCCGTACAGAAAAAACTCTGCTGGCCGAGATTGAATCGCTCGACAAACTCCCGCTTGGATGTTTCGCCGGTAACGACCATTTCGCTGAGTTTTTTCAGCTCAGCCGGCGGCAAATCAGAAGGTACATAACGCGGCTTGCGGCGCGGGGATGGATTCAAGTCGTATTGACGGGCAGGAACAAGCGTCGATTGCGACCGACCGCGAAGCTCAGAGCGCTGAGAGACGGCGTTGAGGCTTCTGAGGGACGGAAACGACCTTCAGCAGAGGGTCAGAAATGTCCCCCCATTAGTACAAAGAAGAACAGTACAGAAAGATCTCACAAAACACAGGACTTGGGGCGCGCCTCTCGCTGTGAATTGAAACAACGCTCGAAGCTGAATTGCGCGGCCATTCCAACCGAGCTCAGATCGCACGCGCAGTGGGTGGTATGGCGGTGGGTGATTCGAAAAGGGAAATGGAACAAACCGCCTTATCAGCTGAATGGCAAGCATGCGAAAGCGAATGATCCGACGACCTGGGTTTCCTTCGAGGAAGCAATCGAGACGTTCGAGAGCGGCGCCTACGACGGTATCGGGTTTGTTTTGACTGACGACGATCCGTACGCGATGGCTGACCTCGACCACTGTCTTGATTCCGCCGGAAACGTAAAATCCTGGGCGGCCGAGGTTGTCAAGCAGCTTAGCAGCTACACGGAAATCACACCTTCAGGCGAGGGACTCCGAGTAATAGTGAAAGCGACACTACCGGCGGGTGGCCGAAAGCGCGGCATGCCAAGCGGTGGCGGCGTAGAGCTGTACGATCGCCTTCGTTACATGACGATGACCGGCAACCATCTGGCCGGAACACCTGAAACCGTCGAGGAGCGTCAGAAGAAGATGGCCGAACTTCACGCGCGTCTCTTCGGCAAGGTGTTTCCCAGCACTCGTGTAGCGACCGACGATCGGCGCAGCAGTGCCAGTTTGACGGATAACGAGTTACTCGCGAAAGCACGGGCGGCAAAGAACAGCGGGAAATTCCGGGCATTGAACGATCGCGGAGACTTCAGCGCATATCCCTCGGCCAGTGAGGCGGATCTCGCTCTATGCGGAATATTGGCATTTTGGACTGGTGGAGATACGCAACAAATCGATCAGCTGTTCCGGCGCTCGGCCTTGTTTCGTCAGGAAAAGTGGGACGAAGAACACCACGCCGACGGCAGGACTTATGGCCAAGCAACTGTCGCGAAGGCTGTTGCAGGAACTCAGGAATTTTACAGGGTAAAGAAAAACCGCGCTGACGGGGAAGATGTTGTCGGGCGATCAAACTAGGAACGGTCGATCCGACCGATTTGTAGCGGTCCGAGACCGACATTCCAGAGCGTAGGTGGCCAGGGTGGAAGTTGGGCGGGTAGATGCGGTGGAGGTAACGCTCGAGGAGCTATCGCGCGAACCACTGCGCGCACGAGTACTGTCTCCCGAAACGATCTCGACGCTCCTGGCGCAATGCGGGGCGGCGCAGGGCGCCTTGCTGGCTGCATTGGCTCGTTCGAACTCCGACGCTCAAGCACCGAATCAGGAAAATAGGTTGCTCACCGTTGGCGAGGCCGCGACGAGACTCGCGGTAAAGCCGGAGTGGCTTTACCGGCGCGGCAAGCGGCTTGGGTTGGCGGTCAAATTGGGCGACGGCACACTGCGTTTCTCGAATCAGGCTTTGGAGCGCTACATACGCGAAAACACTGCGGAAATCGCTATTCGGCGCAGACGCAAAACGGTCGTTTTCACGAGTTGCAATGACGAAGCTTTGCATGGCATGAGGTCCTCCCCGAATGGGAGCAACCCATGCTGAGGCCAACGCTTACACGACCACGCGAAGCTCTGGTGACCTGCCATGAATCGGAGGTCCGCCGATGAGCAAAGAGCTTCGGGGTCACGGCACCGTCTACCAGCGCGGCATCACCTGGTGGATACAGTATTGCAAAAACGGAAAATCCTACCGCGAATCGTCGCGTTCCGTTGCTCGCCAGAAGGCTGTCAATCTCCTCAAGAAACGCTTGGGCGAGAGCTCTCGCGGTAAGGTGATCGGTCCGATTGCGGAGAAAGTGACGCTCGACGAAATGACGAAGAACCTTCTCGCCGACTACCAACTAGTCGGTAATCGCAGCATCGAAACCGTCACCTACTTCACGAAGGCTCTCCTCGAGTACTTCGACGAGTCGGCCCGGGCGCTGGATATCACCGGAGATAGAATCGCCGCGTACATGAGAAAGCGCCGGCAACAAGGAATGTCGAACGCGAGCATCAATCGAGAGGTTGCGTGCCTGCGTCATATGTTTAATTTGATGGTGAAAGCTGGGCGCCTGAGTCGCGATCATGTTCCAAGCGCACCTCGTCTCGAGGAGGCGCCACCGCGAAGCGGATTCATCGAGCCGGCCGAGTTTTGGAAACTTCGCGGTGCCCTCCCTGACTATCTTCGAGATCCAGCAACCTTCATGTACCTAACGGGTTGGCGCAAAGGGGCGGTGCTATCGCTCGCGTGGACGCGCGATACCAAACTCGAATTCGATGACGATGGAGAGGTACTCGTCGGGGGAACCGTCAGGCTTCAACACGAACATTCCAAGAACAAGCACTCGTATCAGCTCCGCCTGAAGGGCGGTCTGTTGGAAGTCATGAGGCATGCATGGGAAAATCGGATCCCGGAATGTTCGTACATCTTCCACAATGACGGCGAACCGATCGGCGAATTCCGTAAATCCTGGAAGACTGCGTGCCAAAAAGCAGGCTTGGAAGGGCTTCTGGTGCATGATTTCAGGCGATCCTGCGCTCGCAATCTCATCCGTTCGGGTGTACCAGAGCGGGTAGCGATGGAGGTCACTGGCCATAAGACGCGCTCGATGTTCGACCGGTACAACATCGTTGCAGAGTCAGACTTGGAATCGGCGATGGAACGTGTCACAGAGTATGTGAATGCGCGCTTCGCCGAGAAGCCGAAAGTAGTTCCGCTTCCACAAGAGAAGGCTGCGTAACCTGTGTCAGAACCGTGTCAGAAGCCATGAAAAACGACACCATCGGACGACAAATGCGATCGGCAAATGTGCGCACACCTGTTGGATTTTGTGGTCGTGAGTTGCCCTGCGTCAACGCCAGAACCCGGCTCACATGCAAGAGGTCCCTGGTTCGAGTCCAGGTGCGTCCACCAAATAATTCGACTGGTTGAGATGCTTGGTTTGGCGGCCGCTGCGGATTGGGAGTAGCTTGGGTCC